>ERZ1643247.39-NODE-39-length-188519-cov-53.530828_pt1 | contig 188519 bp, 182 predicted proteins | sample MGYA00579264_ERZ1643247 | MGnify/ENA primary metagenome ERZ1643247 (study PRJEB29033, sample SAMEA4952262) | chicken gut metagenome | biome: Broiler Chicken; feature: Gastrointestinal Tract; material: Caecum | place: Ireland | collected 2018 | study: Broiler... | reverse complement strand
GTCTGTCTGTCTGTCTGTCTGTCTGTCTGTCTGTCTGTCTGTCTGTCTGTCTGTCAAAAGCGTAAACATTTCTCGCATAACTGTCAACCCCTTAAAAAACTCTACCCTGAATTATATCATTATGGCTCTATAATTGCAAATGAATTGTAAATATCACCTATCGTCTAAACTTTAAAAAAGTTTCCTAAAACCAGCGCATAATCCTTCCTAAACAAGATTAGGAAGCCCTCTCTTAACAGTATCCTTTCCCTTACTGCATGTATTCCCGGTATACCCATATCAGACAACTCTTTCGCAGCTTCTGTGAGCGCAGTTTCAAATTTCTCCGACAATCGGTCAAAATGTTTCATAGCTATGCCTGTTCCAAGGCCTATATGTTCCGCCTCGGCCATAAAATCATTTCTGACAATTTCTGACAACCGGTATTTGCCTCCGATGCTCATTGCTAAATTTTCTGTACTGCTGTCATATATCACAGTACTGATCAGATCATACGCAGGAGCCAGACGGACGGTACTTAGATCTGTGCTGTAGAGAAGGGACAGATTTTTGATGTGATTATCTGTATTTCCGAGCAGATAATCGAAAATCGTGAGATCCCACAATTTCAGAAGATCTTTGATCGGATCCGCAGAATAACGGCGAAGGGTCTCCGAAACTTTTTTCAGATACTTCCCATGATTACTTTCATATTTTAATTCCGATGGAATTCCTATGGCCTGACCAAAGTCTTCTTGATGAAGCCGCAGGGGAACAGGAAGACCATTGAGCATTTTGCTGTCTGTGCGTACTTCTCTGTCATACCGTTTGCTGGCAAAAAGGACTTCTCCTTCCCCGTACCCTCCGGTATTCAGAATAAAGCTGTCAGCCGTATCTATGCCAAGTTTTCGGGCCGTCCGCAGCGAGAGCTGTTCATTTGCCACGATTCCCTTCAATCTGATATGACTTTGTTTTACAATGTGGGGACTGGGAGCTTGCCCCATTGGAAGATACCACCTGCCATTTTTTTCGAATAATACAGCCCTGCTTTACCAGATGCGCCGGCTAAGGAAAGATGGGATTTTGTCACAAGCTGAGCGGACTTTGTTGCGCTCTCAAAAGCAAGATTACGGACCTCTTCCTCCGTAAGAATACGGTATTCCATCTGATCCATCGTCAGATTTTCTTCTTCCAGAATCCTTACAGCTCCCAGGCATTCCTTTCCAAGTCCCGCAAGGATTGACAGATAATCATTTTCGTTCGCATGAATCCAGCCAGCCACGCACCGCCGGGTAAATCCCTCCGGCAGCAGACCATCAAAATAGCATCTGGTCTGTTCAGGGCTGAAAGACCCATCCTGTAAAGGCAGGTTAATAGAGATAGGATTGTTTGCCGGATTTTCCAAATATTTTTCAGCATAAGAAAAACAGGCCGTATCCGCAGAATTCCCCTGAATCTGTCCGACCAAAATACTGGTTCCATTTCTTTCGATATACACGAATAACTTTCTCATCCCTTTTGTCCTCGTTTTTCTACAAACAAATCCATTCCAAGAGTCTGAAGAAGCTGCAATGCCTTGCCGAACTCAGCCGTTGGCTTTCCACGCTCCAGTTCCGAGATAAAACTGACACTGAACCCGGTAAATTCCGACAGATACTCCTGTGTATAATGCAGTTCCTTTCTCCTGGCTCGGATTGCCTTTCCAAATGCAGCGGAATCTGTGATTTTCATACATACCTCTTTCTTCGTCGAAGGGCTAAATTTTTAGTGTCTATCCATAATTTTAGCCGTACGGCTTATTTCTCAGCCTGAAGATTTATTTTTAGCCGTACGGCTCAATTCTTATTCTGATTATAACGGATTTATACTCCGTTTACAAGAAAAGCCCCGCATCTTTTTCAGAAGCAGGGCTTTTCTCTATCTCTTTTTCGGATCGTCTCACAGACGGATTTTTACTTTAACAGCTCCTCCAGCTTCTCCCGGATAGCCAAGATGAAGTCCCGGCTGTTGAGTACCGTGGGATTCTGGATGGTAGTGATCAGCGCCAGATCCTTGGTCATCTTTCCGGACTCGATGGTGGCAAGGGTAGCCTCCTCCAGCTTGTCGGCAAAGGCGGACAGCTCCGGGATCTGATCCAGCTCGCCCCTCTTCCGCAGAGCGCCGGTCCAGGCAAAGATGGTGGCCACGGAGTTGGTGGAAGTCTCCTCCCCTTTCAGATGTTTGTAGTAATGGCGCTGTACGGTGCCGTGGGCGGCCTCGTACTCAAAGTATCCGTGAGGAGATACCAGCACGGAGGTCATCATGGCCAGTGATCCGAAGGCGGAGGAGACCATGTCGCTCATGACATCTCCGTCGTAGTTTTTGCAGGCCCAGATAAAGCCGCCCTCAGCCTTCATGATACGGGCGACCGCGTCGTCGATGAGGGTGTAGAAATAGGTAATGCCCGCGGCCTCAAATTTTTCTTTATATTCGTTCTCAAAGATCTCCGCGAAGATATCTTTAAAACGGTGATCGTATTTCTTGGAGATGGTGTCCTTGGTGGCAAACCAGAGATCCTGTTTGGTGTCCAGGGCGTACTCAAAGCAGCTTCTGGCGAAGCTCTCAATAGAATCATCCAGGTTGTGCTGTCCCTGCACCACGCCGCTGCCCTGGAAATCATGGACCAGGATCCGGCTCTCTTCGGATCCGTCCGCAGGGGTGTACACCAGCTCTACCCTGCCGGCTGCCGGGATGGTCATCTCGGCGTTTTTGTATACATCTCCGTAGGCATGCCTTGCGATGGTAATAGGCTTCTTCCAGTTCTTTACGCAGGGCTCGATACCTTTTACCACAATGGGAGCCCGGAATACCGTTCCGTCCAGCATGGCACGGATGGTGCCGTTGGGGCTCTTCCACATCTCATGAAGATTGTACTCCGTCATTCTGGCGGCGTTGGGGGTGATGGTGGCGCATTTCACCGCCACCCCGTACTTCTTGGTGGCGTTGGCAGCGTCCACGGTCACCTGATCCCCTGTCTCATCCCGGTGCTCCAGGCCCAGATCATAATATTCTGTATTCAGATCCACAAAAGGCAGCAGCAGTTCCTCCTTGATCATCTGCCACAGGATCCTTGTCATCTCGTCTCCGTCCATCTCCACCAGGGGAGTTTTCATGGTAATTTTCTGCATGGTTTCCTCCATTTACAAGTGATCTATCAGATTTTTCATTGTTTTGTCCGGGGTTTATTATACTATCCTCTCTAAAAAGCTGTCAAGCCGGAATTCCCCCCAGCCCTGCAGGTTATGGGGATACCCCAGATCCGCGGCGCAATCCTTCAGGAGCATCTTGACCTCCACGTTGGTCAGCGTGGGGTCTTTTTCCAGAGCCAGGGCGATCGCCCCGGAAACCACCGGGGTGGACATGGAAGTTCCGCTTTTTCTGGCATAGCGCCTGCCGTCCCCTCCGGGAGCGCAGGAAAGGATCTCATATCCCGGCGTCACCAGATCCGGCTTGCAGACGCAGTCCCGGGTAGGCCCCCGGCCGGAGACCCCCTGACGTTCCACCAGCATATCCGAGGATCCCACGGTGATCACTTTCCTGCTGCTGCCCGGAGCGGTGACGCTGCCGGGTTCCGGCCCCATATTGCCTGCGGCGGTGACCACATGGAGACCGGCGTCCCAGAGTTTTTCCACTCCCCGGATCAGGGCCTCATGAAGCTCCGGATTCTGTTCCGTGGTGCCCACGGAAATATTGACGATCCGGATCCCGTATTTTTCCTGATTGACCAGAAGCCAGTCCATGGCCCGGAGCACATCCCGTTTCTGTCCGTTTCCCCGCCGGTCCAGCACCTTCAGGGCGATGATGCCGCTGCCGGGAGCCACGCCGCTCCAGCCTCCGCCCCTGCCTCTTCCGCTGGCGGAGGCGATGCCCGCCGTGTGGGTGCCGTGGCCGTTGTCATCGTAGGGTCGTCTTCCCCCGAAAAGAAAATCCCGGAAGCAGAGGATCCGGGAATCAAAATCTATATGAGGAAAAATACCGGTGTCCAGGAAAGCGATGCCAATCCCTTTTCCCGTAAGTCCAAATGGATTTTTCATAAAAATCTCCCGAAATACTGAATATATGATACAGTATTCAGCACTCCGGGAGAAGTTCGTCAGATGAGTTTTTTCAGCAGTTCCCCGGCCATGGCGGGATTGGCTTTGCCTTTCATCTCCTTCATGACCTGTCCCACCAGGAAGCCCAGGACCTTTTCCTTGCCTCCCCGGTACTCTTCCACTACCTTGGGATTGTTCTCCAGAACCTTCTTTACCACAGCCTCCAGGGCGCCGGCGTCGTTGACGGTCTTCAGCCCGTGTTCCTCCACGTAGACCTGAGGATCTACATTTTCTTTGAACATCTGCTCGAAGACTTCCTTGGCCACGCTGCTGTTAATGGAGCCTTCCTCCGCCAGCGCAATGAGCTTCTTCAGGTTTTCCGGGGTAAAGCGGATCTCCTCCGGCTCCATGGAGTATTCCTTCAGGAGCCGCAGGGTCTCTACCATGAGCCAGTTGGACACCTTTTTGGGGTTAGCTCCCAGGGCTACCGTCTCCTCAAAAAGATCCGCCAGCTTCTTGGATTCCGTGAGGATCGAAGCGTCGTAGGCAGGGAGCTTGAACTCTTCCATATACCGGGCCTTTTTGGCGGGCTGCAGTTCCGGAAGGGAATCCCGGATCTCTTCCATCCAGGCGTCGCTGATCTCCACCGGAGGCAGATCCGGATCCGGGAAATACCGGTAGTCCTGGGCGTCCTCCTTGGAGCGCATGGGATAGGATTCTCCTTTATTGTCGTCCCAGCGGCGGGTCTCCTGGATCACCGGACGGCCCTCCTCCAGAAGATCGATCTGTCTGGCCTGCTCTCCCTCAATGGCTCTGGCAATGGCCTTGAAGGAGTTCAGGTTTTTCATCTCCGTCCGGGTACCGAAGGTCTCGCTGCCCTTTTCCCGGACGGAAAGGTTCACGTCCGCCCGCATGGAGCCCTCCTGCAGCTTGCAGTCGGAAGCGCCCACGTACTGGGCGATCATCCGCAGCTGCTCCAGATAGGCGATGACCTCCTCTGCGCTGCGCATATCCGGCTCGGAGACGATCTCGATGAGAGGCACGCCGCTGCGGTTGTAATCCACCAGAGAGCAATCCTCCCAGTCATCGTGGATCAGCTTTCCGGCATCCTCCTCCATGTGGATCTCGTGGATGCGGACTTTTTTCTTCTGTCCCTCTGTCTCGATCTCGATCCATCCGTCGTGGCAGATGGGAAGATACAGCTGGGAGATCTGATAATTCTGGGGATTGTCCGGGTAGAAATAATTCTTCCGGTCAAACCGGCAGTACTGGTGGATCTGGCAGTTGGCGGCCAGACCTACCGCCATGGCGTACTCCACCACCTTTTTATTCAGCACCGGCAGAGAACCGGGCATACCGGTACATACAGGACAGGTATGAGTGTTGGGCTCTCCTCCGAACTCGGTGGAACAGCCGCAGAAGATTTTTGTTTTGGTGGCCAGTTCTACATGAACCTCCAGACCGATGACGGTTTCGTATTCTTTAGCCATGCTGCTCCTCCTTTCTCAGGGCCTGCTCCAGGGTGTAGGCCGCCTGCAGGATGGTTTTTTCTTTAAAACAGTCCGCCAGGATCTGAACCCCCACCGGCAGACCTTCCCCGGTAGATCCGCAGGGCACGGAGATGCCCGGCAGCCCCGCCAGGTTCACGGAAACGGTGTAGATGTCTCCCAGATACATGGCCAGGGGATCGCTTAAGGATTCTCCCAGCTTCGGCGCCGCTGTGGGGGCCGCGGGAGCCAGGATCACATCATATTTAGCGAAAGCCTGGTCAAAGGATTTCTTGATCAGGGCCTTGGTGCGCAGAGCTTTCAGATAATAGGCATCGTAGTAGCCGGAGCTTAAGACGAAGGATCCCAGCATGATCCTCCGCTTCACCTCCGGGCCGAAGCCCTGGGAACGGGTCTCTTTATACATATCGTGAAGGCCCCGGTACTCCTCCGCCCGGAAGCCGTATTTTACCCCGTCGAACCGCTCCAGGTTGGAACTGGCCTCGGCGGAGGCGATGACGTAGTAGGCGGGGATGGCGTACTCCAGCATGCCCAGGTCAAAGTGTTCTACCTGCGCGCCTCTCTGCTCCAGAAGGCCGGCGGCGTGCAGTACCCGCTCCTTTACCTGAGGATCCAGACCTTCCCCGAAATACTCGTTGGGGATCCCCACTTTCAGGCCGGACACATCCTCCTTGAGCACCCCCATAAAATCATAATCCTCCAGTTCCACAGAAGTGGAATCCTTCCGGTCATGGGAAGCAATGACAGAAAACAGCGCCGCGCAGTCCCTTACGTCCCGGGCTACCGGCCCGATCTGATCCAGGGAGGATCCGTAAGCGATGAGCCCGTACCGGGAGACAGCCCCGTAGGTAGGCTTCAGCCCGGTAACCCCGCAGAAAGAGCTGGGCTGACGGATGGAGCCGCCGGTGTCGCTGCCCAGGGCGCAGAGAACTTCCCCGGCCCCCACTGCCGCGCAGGAGCCGCCGGAAGATCCTCCCGGCACATGCTCCGGGTTCCTGGGATTTCTGGTGACGCCGAAGTAAGAGGTCTCCGTGGTGCTTCCCATGGCAAACTCGTCCATGTTGGTCTTTCCGACGACCACCATGCCCGCCCGGCGCAGGTTGTCAATGACCTCCGCGTTGTAGGTGGGCACAAAGTTATAAAGGATCTTTGAGGCGCAGGTGGTCTTCAATCCTTTCGTGCAGATATTGTCTTTTACCGCCACCGGAACGCCGGCCAGAGGCCCGGTCAGTTCCCCTGCGTCTATTTTCTTCTGTATCTCCTCCGCAGCCTTCAGCGCCCCCTCCCGGTCTACGGTGATAAAGGCGTTGATGGTCTGATCCTTCTCTTCAATGGCATCCAGGGCGGCCTGCACCGCCTCCGCCACCCGGATCTCTCCGGCACGGATCTTTTCTGAAAGCTGCACCGCTGTGAGTTTCATCAAATCCACGTATTTCTCCTCCTCTTACTCCACTGTCTTGGGTACCTGGTACTGTCCGTCCCTCTGTTCCGGGGCGTTGGCGAGCATCTGCTCCCGGTCGTCCCCGTTGACCACCACGTCTTCCCGGAATACGTTCTTTACGGGAAACACATGGGTCATGGGCTCCACCCCGGCGGTGTCCAGTTCATTCAGTTTGTCAATGTAGTCCAGCATTTTCTGCATGTCCGCCTTGGCGTCCTCCCGCTCCTGTTCTGAGAGCTTCAGCTTTGCCAGGATCCCTACATAGTCAATGGTCTCGTCTGTGATCTTCTCTGCCATCTATACTCCTTTCCAGGCCCCGGATGCCGGAGCCGTCTGCGCATTTACCTGATAGCCAGTATACAACAGAATGGGGGCTTTTGCAAAGCCCCCAAAATTCCAATTAATCTGTTCTCCTCTTGGTTTTTTCCGTAAGTTTCTCATGCATGACTGCCATCAGCACCAGAATCGCCAGCAGATAGACCGGCAGCAGAGACACCGTGATATGATTGGCGATGATGCCGAAAAGAGGAGGCATCAGGCAGCTGCCCACATAGGCGCAGGCCATCTGAACTCCGATGATGGCCTGCGATCTTTCCGCGCCGAAATGCTCCGGGGTGGAGTGTATAATACACGGGTACACCGGGGCGCAGCCCAGGCCTACCACGATCAGACCGGCCAGAGAAACTTCCGCTCCCAGGGGCAGCAGCAGGATCAGCCCTCCCGCCCCTATGATCCCGCAGCCCATGCGGATCATCTGCACATCGCTGAACCGCATAGTGAGAAATCCGCTGAGGGCCCGGCCCGCCGTGATGCCGATATAGAACATGCTGGCATAAAAGGCGGCGGTCTCGCTGGGGACTCCTTTGAACAGATGCAGATAGCTGCTGGCCCAGAGTCCGGCAGTCTGCTCCAGGGCGCAGTAGCAGAAAAAGGCGATAAAAACTTCTTTGGCTCCGGGAATGCGGAGGATCTCTTTCAGGGAAAGGGTCCTGGCTGCCGCCTCCTTTCCCCCGCTCACCACGGTCCGTGGTCTCTTTTTCCACAGAGGCAGGCTGAAGACCAGAATCAGGGTCAGAAGGAGCTGGAGAACCGCAACGATCCTGTAGCCGGCGTTCCAGCTCATGCCTCTGGTCAGGGCAAATCCCATGATATACGGTCCTCCGGCGGCGCCGATGCCCCACATGCAGTGGAGCCAGCTCATATGCCGGCTTTCGTAATGGAGCGCTACATAGTTGTTCAGCGAGGCGTCCACGCTTCCGGCTCCCAGACCGTAGGGAATGGCCCACAGGCAGAGCATCCAGAAAGAGGCACTGACAGAAAAACCAAAGAGGGCCGCGGCAGTGATCCCTACGCTGACAGCCGTCACCTTTCCCGTTCCCAGCTTCCGGGTAAGCCGGTCGCTCTGCAGGCTGGAGACAATGGTACCCAGGGAAATAATCATGGACAGGATCCCCGCATAGGAGACCGGCACCTGAAACTGCGGATAGATAGAAGGCCAGGCTGAACCCAGCAGCCCGTCCGGAAGCCCCAGGCTGATAAACGAAAGATAAATAATTCCAAGCAGTAATTGAAACACCTCTGTTCCCTCCTCTTATGTCAGTCGGCAGACGATGCATTCCTGCGCCGGATACGACTATCCCGGTTATTTTTCAAAACAGTTTAAGCGGTTTTACCAGTGCTCCCCCAGGGAATACCGGCGGGCCGGCGGCTTGCTATGATTCCGCGGAAGGATCCATGCATACCCCCAGAAACAGCCATACATCGTTCTTATAGTCATAGATGCCGAAAAGGAAGGGCCGGTTCAGAGTCATGTAAATCTCTTCCGGCTCATCCTGCAAAGCAGCGCTCCCAGAAAGGGCAAGCATGGTGTAGGCGGCTCCCTCCACCCCTTCCTCATCCACACCGATGTGGGCTTCCTGGATCACCTGATCCACAAACAGGGAACGGTCGGACATGAGAGAGAAATCCGCTGCCGCGCCGTCAAACATGGTTTCCATTCCCATTTCTTTCAGGATCTCCGGCAGTTCAAAACTGCTGCCGAAGGAAAACTTCGGTACCTTCCAGATGATCTTTCCGGAGGTCCACTCTTCAGGCGCTCCTGTAAAGATCTCCTTCATATTTTCCGGATCCTCCAACAGGCTCTGAACTTCCACTCCCTCATCCGGAAGAACAAAAAGCATCTCACAGTCATGATCCGTAGAAAGCCCCGCCATGGTATAGCCCTCTCCTCTGATATAGCTGCCCATGGAATCTGTCCGGTTCATAAACGGCACTTCCGTCTGGGATCCGTCCTCCAGCGTAAACGAATCCTCCTCCGTCAGGGCTTCGTCAAAGGTATCTCTCCAGCCGCCGTAGAAATACAGGGTATTGAGAATGGCCAGCAGAGTTTCCGGCTTCAGTTCCAGACGGGGCGTCAGCACCCCCTCCGTCTGTTCCCCGATCCATTCTCCCATCTGCTCTCCGGTTTTCGGATCTGTAAAATCCACATAGTAGGAAGAGGCAAAAAAATCTTCCGCGCAGGTATCCAGATACTCTTGCTTCAGGTTCAGATCCTGAGAGATCCAGAGGGAATTTGCCAGCCGGATGGTACTGTCAGGGGATTCTCCTTCATATTCCTCCCCCATGACCTTTTCCCACTCTTCGCTGTATACGTATCCCCTGTAAAGTTTCCCGCATTCTTCAGCCAGCTCTTCCGCGTCCTCCGCCCCCAGAGCCTTCAGGAGCTCTTCTCCGGTTTCGCCGGCCGCCCCGGTTCCCAGAACAGCCAGGGCATAGTAAAGACTCAAGGGGCTGAAGACCGCGTTTTCCTCCTGTCCGGAAAGCACGGCGCTGCCGCTGTCAAAGGCGAACTCCCGCAATGCCTCCTGGAAATCGGGCGTGATCTCATTCTCATTCAACAGAGCGTTCCAGCTTTCAAAATCCTCCGCGGAGAGCCCGGCCTCCCGCACCGTTTCCGCCTCTCTGCCCCCCTGATTCTCCTTTGCGGTTCCGCAGCCTGACAGGACAGCGGCCGCGGCTGTGAGAACAGCGGTTCCCGTGGTCAGAATTCTTCTTCTCATATCTTCGCACCTCCTTCTTTTCTTTTTGATACAGTGTAAAAATCACGGGGATCTGTTGCAGGAAGTTTGTTTTTTATAAAAAACGCGGGGCTCTCTCTGCCGGACTGCCGGCCGGAAACCTCGCGTTTTCTGTGTGTTTATATCTTACAGTTTTTTAATCCGCTCCATGGCCTCTACCGTATTTTCGTAGGTACCGAATGCGGTCAGCCGGAAATATCCCTCTCCGCTGGGGCCGAAGCCGGATCCGGGAGTGCCCACCACATTGGCGGTCTCCAGAAGATAATCGAAGAACTTCCAGGAATCCATTCCCTCCGGAGTTTTCAGCCAGATATAGGGAGCGTTGACGCCGCCGGCCACCGTGTAGCCCGCGTCCTTCAATCCGTTGTAGATGACGCCGGCGTTCTTCATGTAATAGGCTACCTGCTCCTTCAGTTCCGCTTTTCCTTCCGGAGTGTACACCGCCTCGCCGGCCCTCTGGATGATATAGGGTGCGCCGTTGTATTTCGTGCCGTGGCGTCTGGCCCAGAGGCTGTGGAGGCTCACATCCCCGCATTTCAGATCCTTGGGAACCACGGTGAAGCCAAGGCGGACGCCGGTGAAGCCGGCGTTCTTGCTGAAGCTGCGGAATTCAATGGCGCAGGTCCTGGCCCCCTCGCACTCGTAGATGCTGTGAGGCACATCCTCCTCGGAGATATAGGCCTCATAAGCCGCGTCAAAAAGGATCACCGCTCCCACTTTGTTGGCATAATCCACCCACTCCTGCAGCTGAGCCTTGGTCAGAGTGGAACCCGTGGGATTGTTGGGATAGCAGAGGTAGATCATGTCCGGCGTCTCTTTGGGAAATTCCGGAACAAAATCATTGTCCATGGTACAGGGCATATAGATTACATCGGAAAACATTTCCTTCTCCGGGATCCAGTCTCCTGCCCTTCCGGCCATAACATTGGTGTCCACATACACGGGATATACCGGGTCGCAGACAGCGATCCGATTGTCCTGTCCAAAGATCTCCTGGATATTGCCGCAGTCGCACTTTGCCCCGTCGGAGACAAAGATCTCATCGGCGGCAATATCGCAGCCCCGATCCTGATAATCATTTTTTGCGATGGCGCTGCGCAGGAATTCATACCCCAGATCCGGCGCGTAGCCGTGGAATGTCTCCGCCGCCCCCATCTCGTCCACAGCCTTGTGCAGGGCCTTGATAATGGCAGGAGCCAGAGGCTGAGTCACATCGCCGATCCCCAGACGGATCAGCTTTTTGTCAGGATGCGCCTCGGAATAAGCCGCGACTTTTTTCCCGATGGTGGAAAAAAGATAACTTCCGGGAAGCTTCAGATAGTTTTCATTAATTTTAAACATGATAAGATGCTCCTTTTCTCTATATAGTTGCGGGGGAGCTTCTCTGCCCCCGCGCAGTCCGCTGCAGATTTCTTTTCCCTGCAAATTATACAGATTGCGCAATTCTTTGTCAACCGCGCAGTTGCGCCTGGCTTTCAGGATTCTTATATACGCCAAAAAACGCTGATCTTACTCAGCGTTTTTTGCACAGCCGGAAACCGTATTTTTTACTGCGTGCCGTGTTTCTCCAGCGCGGCTTCCACCAGTCCCTTAAACAGGGGGTGGGGCCGGTTGGGACGGCTCTTAAACTCCGGATGGGCCTGCGTGGCAATGAAGAAGGGATGATCCGGAAGCTCAATCATCTCCACAATATGGCCGTCCGGGGACAGGCCGGAAAGAACCATGCCGTTGTCCTGCAGGGCTTTCCTGTAATCATTATTTACTTCATAGCGATGTCTGTGGCGCTCATGGATCAGATCCTGTCCATACAGATTATGGGCCAGGGAGTCCTCCTTCAGATGGCAGGGATAGGAACCCAGCCTTAAAGTTCCGCCGATATCTTCCACCCCGTTCTGATCCGGCATCAGCGCGATCACCGGATGCATGGTATTGGGGTTCAGCTCAATGCTGTGGGCATCATGGTACCCTACTACATTCCGGGCAAACTCTACAATGGCCAGCTGCATGCCAAGGCACAGGCCCAGGAAAGGAATATAATTTTCCCTGGCGTAGCGGATAGCGGTGATCTTTCCTTCAATGCCCCTGCTTCCAAACCCGCCGGGAACCAGAAGCCCGTCCACATCGGAAAGAATTTCTGCCACGTTTTCCTCATTTACCGTCTCAGAATCGATCCACTTGATATGCACGTTGGCATGGTTGGGAATACCCCCGTGCTTCAGAGCCTCCACCACGCTGAGATACGCGTCGTGAAGAGAAATATATTTTCCTACCAGTCCGATGGTCACATCTTTATTTGCGCTGCGCAGATCATCCACCATAGACTTCCACTCCGCCAGATCCGGGTCCGGGCAGGGCAGATGCAGGCACTCAAGCACCACTTTCGCCAGATTTTCCCTCTCCATAGCCAGGGGCGCTTCATAGAGATATTCCACATCCAGGTTCTGCAGCACATGGGAGCAGGGAACGTTGCAGAACAGGGCGATCTTATCCTTCAGATCCTGGGTCAGAGGGTGCTCGGAACGGCAGACGATCACATCCGGCTGAATTCCCATTCCCTGCAGCTCCTTGACACTGGCCTGGGTGGGTTTGGTTTTCAGTTCTCCCGATGCTTTAATATAAGGAATCAGGGTCACATGGATCAGAATCGCGTTGTCGCGTCCCACATCGTGCTGGAACTGGCGGATGGACTCCAGAAAGGGCTGGCTCTCGATATCTCCTACGGTTCCCCCGACTTCGATAATGGCAATCCGATCCTCGTCCACGCTTTTTCCACGGTAAAAACGGCTTTTAATCTCATTGGTTATATGAGGGATTACCTGAACAGTGCCTCCGCCGAAATCTCCATGGCGCTCCTTCTGCAGCACCGACCAGTAAACCTTCCCGGTGGTCACATTGGAGTTTTTGTCCAGGCTTTCATCGATAAATCGCTCATAATGCCCCAGATCCAAATCTGTCTCCGTGCCATCGTCCGTGACAAAGACTTCCCCGTGCTGGATAGGATTCATGGTTCCCGGATCAATATTAATATAGGGATCGAACTTCTGCATAGTCACCTGATAGCCCCGGGCCTTCAGAAGACGTCCCAGCGAGGCCGCTGTGATTCCCTTTCCGAGACCGGATACCACTCCGCCTGTGACAAACACGTATTTTACCGACATTTAGCTTTCCCTCCTGCTTTTCTTTTGAAACTGTTATGCCTGCTGACGCGGCATCGCAAGTAATAAAACATACAGATAATAGTATACACTATAACTGCGGGGGATTCAAATCTTTTTTTCCCTTCAGCAAACATCCCCGCCGGGACATGGCTTTGCTGCCCTGTCTGCGGCGGGGATGGAATCAGGTGGAGACCAACTTAATTATGCCTCGATCTCGGACAGTTTCACCGGGCGTCCCTCTTTCAGGGATTTCTTGGCGGCAGCCGCGATCCGGACAGGCTCCAGTCCGTCTTTTGCTCCGACCGGAGTATCCGTATTGTTGATGATGGCGTCAACAAAGGCTTTCTCTTCTGTCACAAAAGCGTCATTGTATCTCTCCAGGAAGAACCAAGTGGGTTTCGCGGACTCTACCCCGGCGTTGGTGCTGACATAGGCCACATTCTCCAGGGCGTTGTTGTCCTGCACGCAGCCCTTCTCGCAGTGTACTTCCACTCTCTGGTCATAGCCGTAGGGGGCCTGACGGCAGTTGTCGATGACTCCGATGGCTCCGTTGGCGAATTTCAGGGTGACAATGGCGGTGTCCACATCATCGTAGTCCGCGAATCTGGGATCTACCAGGCAGGCGCCGGTAGCGGATACTTCCGTCACATCGCTGCCGGACAGGTAGCGGACCATATCAAAATCGTGGATCATCATATCCATGAAGATTCCTCCGGATACCTTCACATACTCCATAGGCGGAGCTTCCGGATCACGGGAGCAGACCTTCACCACGTAGGGGGCACCCAGCCTGCCGGAGGCAACCGTGTCATGCACCGCCTTGTGGTTTTTGTCGAATCTGCGGACAAAGCCCACCTGCAGCTTCACGCCGGCTTCCTCCACCGCCTGCAGAGCTTCCTTGATCCGGGCAATGTCGGTGTGGATGGGTTTCTCGCAGAATATATGTTTTCCGGCTTTGGCGGCCTGTATGATAAAGTCCGCGTGGGTGTCGGTGGAGGAGCAGATAAACACCGCGTCCACCTCCGGGTCCGCGAATACATCCTCCGGATTGCTGGATGTTTTCTTGATCCCTACGCTCTCAGCCCACTCCTTCATGGAATCATTCATGAAAGGATCCGCCACTACGGAGATCTCCGCTTCCGGAATAAAGTTCTGTACATTGGTTCCATGCAGTTTTCCGATACGTCCCGCGCCCAGCAGTCCGATTTTTACTTTCTTTGCCATACTCTTTTCTTTCCTCCCTTTCTTTTTTACAGTCCTGTATGCTCGGCAATATATTTTCTTGCTTTCATCGCGTACTCCAGGGGATTGGCTTTGGCTGGATCCTGCTCCGCCTCCACTACCACCCAGCCCTGGTATCCGGCGTCTCCCAGAATGTCAAACAGGGGGGCGAAGTTCACATCCCCGTCTCCCGGCACCGTAAAGGTGCCTGCCCGGACGCCCTTCAGGAAACTCCACTTCTCTTTTCTGGCCTGCTCCACCACGCTGGTCCGCAGGTCTTTCAGATGCACATGGCGCACCCGGTCCACATATTTTCTCAGCACCTTCTCCGGGTCAATTCCGGCGAAAGAGCAGTGGCCGCTGTCAAAGAGCAGGAACACAGAATCGGGGTCCACAGACTCCATGAACCGGTCGATCTCCTCCTCCGTCTGCACCACTGTGCCCATGTGGTGGTGGAAGGTCATGACCATTCCCTTGTCTTTTGCGATCTTTCCCAGACGGTTCAGTCCCTTCACCAGGGTATCCCACTCCTCATCGTTCATGACATACTTGCCTTCCAGAATGGGATGATCCAGCATTCCCTGGATGCTGTAGCTCTGCTCGGATACGCCGATGCATCGGGAGCCCACATACTTCAGGAAATCACACTGCTTAATGAATGCCGCCTCTGTCTCCTCATAGGGTCTGGTGAGAAGGAACGAGGAGAACCACTGGTTGCAGACGGTCATGCCTCTCAGATCCAGGGCCTTCTTCAGCACTGCCGGATCTGTGGGATAATGGCTTCCCACCTCGGTTCCTTTGAATCCGGCCAGAGCCATCTCGCTGACGGTCTGCTCAAAGGTATTCTCTTTGCCCAGATCCGGCATGTCGTCGTTGGTCCAGCCGATGGGCGCGATGCCCAGGGAGACCTTATTTTTATCTAACATGCTGCACCTCCATTTCATTATTCGTCTGAAAGCCCCCCGGAAGCGGCTGCCTCCGGGGGAATCTTCCGGCAAATCAGCCCCAGTATTTCTCTACGTGCGCTTTTGTCACTTCTGCTGATTTCTTAACGTTCTCTTCCTGGGAAAGCTCATAGTATTCCGGACGGAAGATCTCGATGATACAGTAGTCGCCGGCATAGCCGATCTTTTTCAGAGTATCGGCAAAACGTTTGTGATCCAGGCAGTCCTTGGGATCTCCCGGCCACAGACGTTTTTCATCTGTATTGTAGGCAGCTCCGCAGGGAACATCCTCGGTTCCGTTCAGGTGCCAGATAAAGATCTTCTTGCCGTCCGCTTTCTCCAGAGAATCCCAGCTGGAAGCCATTCCGTGGAAATGGTACTGATCCAGAGTGATTCCAACCAGAGGAGAATTGATCTCCTGGACGATAGCGTAAGCATCCTCAAAACGGTTGATACTCATACCGGGAGCTCCGCAGAACTCCAGGGAAAGACGGATACCGTGAGGCTCGCATTTTGCCAGCATCTGGCGAAGTACCGCCACCGCCTCCTCACGAATCTCGGAGATGGTAGCCTCTACGCCGATGTTCTCAGAGGGAACCACCACGATGGTGTCGCATCCCAGGATCAGGCAGCGTCTCAGAATCTCATCGAATTTGGCCATTACCTCGTCCTTCTCCGCCTGGGTCTGTTTCATATTAAAATGCTCCAGGGCATTGTAGGACAACATTTTTACATTGTGGTTCTTGAACCAGTCAGCCAGTTCCTCCAGGGTAATTTTCCCGGATTCCAGATCCCGATCCAGACACATGGACTGAATATCAATTCCCTCAAATCCGTATTTCTCGCACAGTTCCAGATCCTTCATCACAGTGTGATCCTTGCAGAATCTGTCGTTGGCTTCGTTGAATCCGATTTTCATAGCAGATTCATACCTCCTTTTTCTCAGTGATTTATTATGCCTTTCTGGTATTTTTCTTCATATCGAGGGCAACGGCGCCGACGATGATGATACCTTTGATGATATTGGTGTAGTTATCATTGACGCCCAGAAGAACCAGACCATTGTTGATAACACCCAGAATCAGGATACCGCAGAGGACGCCGCTGATCTTACAGATACCGCCTGTGTGGGAGGTACCGCCTACGGTTGCAGCGGCGATAGCATCCAGCTCGTAGTTAAGACCGGAAGTAGCCGGGTCAGCGGATCCGGCACGTCCTGCCAGCAGAACGCCTGCCAGAGCTGCCAGAACTCCACACCATACATAAGTCAGAACCAGATTTCTCTCTACATTGATACCTGCTACTCTCGCGGCCTGATCGTTTCCGCCGATAGCGTACAGGCTCTTGCCGAAACGGGTCTGGCCCAGGATAAAGGCCGCCAGCAGACATACGATAATGAAAACTACCACGATGACCGGGATGGGTCCGATCTGTCCGTTTCCAAGGAAACGATACCCGTCAGACAGGTTGGAAACGGGGCGTGTGGTGAATACCTTGGCCGCCGCGCGGCAGATCAGCTGACCGCCCAGAGTGGCGATGAAGGCCGGCATCTTGGTGTAGGCGATGATCGCTCCCTGAATGGCGCCGATAGCGCAGCCCATGGCCAGAGCGATGAGAATGGCTACAATAGCGGGCAGCTGCACGCCGGTCAGGATCTTGGAAGCATAGTCCAGAGGCTGTACCAGAGCGCCTGTCACGCAGGCGATCAGTCCGGCGGAAGCGCCGATGGAAAGATCGATGCCTTTGGTCAGGATACAGAAAGCAACACCGAAGGCCATAACACCTTTTACGGATTCACTGGTCAGCAGGGTCCGGAAGTTGGCGATGGTAAAGAAGTTGGAATTTCCGATGCTCATCACGATAATCAGCGCGATCAGCACCAGCCACATCATATTATCTGATAATCTTTTCTTAACATTTGCGTTCATTTGGTTCCCCCTAAATTTCATCTGCGTCTTTTTCGTGAGCAGTTGCGCACTTCATGATCAGTTCCTGTGAGAATTCGGAGCGGTCCAGCGTTCCGCTTACATGCCCTTCATGCATGATTACAATCCGGTCCGCCACACCCATGACCTCAGGCATCTCTGAGGATACAATGATAATGGCTTTTCCCTGGCCTGCCAGCTCGGACAGCAGGGAGTGGATCTCCGCCTTGGCGCCTACGTCGATGCCTCGGGTAGGCTCGTCCACAATCAGCACATCCGGATCGGTCAGCAGCCACCGGCCTACCAGCACTTTCTGCTGATTGCCGCCGGACAGATTCATGATGGGCGTCTCCATGGTCGGAGTCTTGATGCGGATCTTGTCTATGTATTCCTGGGTATCCGCGCGCATCTGCTTCTGGTTCAGGGGCATACCGTATTTGCCCAGATTCAGCTTCGCCACGCACATATTCTCACGGATGCTCAAAAGTCCGATAATGCCGTTGCCCCGGCGGTCTTCCGTCAGGAGGCTGATGTGGTTCTCGATGGCATCCTGGGGGCTCTTGATATTCAGTTCCTTGCCGTCCTTTATGATCCGGCCGGACTCTCTCTTTCTCATGCCGAAGATGGTCTCCATAGTCTCTGTACGGCCGGCTCCCACCAGCCCCGCGAAGCCCAGAATCTCGCCCTTTCTCACTTCAAAAGACACATGGCGTACCTGGCGTCCGGAGCAGAGATCCTCCACCTTCAGCACCACATCCCCGATGGGGCACTCCACCTTGGGGAACATGTTGGTGATCTCGCGGCCTACCATCATTTTGATGACCTTGTCCTGGGTCAGGTTTGCCGCGCGGTCTGTGCCGATGTACTCGCCGTCCCGGTAGACGGAGATATCATCGCTGATCCGGAAGATCTCATCCATCTTGTGGGAGATATAGATGATGGCTACGCCTTTGGACTTCAGATCCTCAATGATCTTGAACAGATCCTCTACCTCCGCCTCTGTCAGGGAGGATGTGGGCTCGTCCATGATTACAATGGAGGAATTGTAGGATACCGCCTTGATAATCTCCACCATCTGCATCTTGGCCACCGTCAGATTTTTCATCTTCTCGTGGGGGTCAATATGCATGCCCATGCGGGCGAACAGATCCAGGCAGTCCTGATACATTTTTTTATGGTCTGTGAGAATCCCCTTCTTGGGCTCTCTTCCCAGCCACACGTTGTCGCAGACCGTCCGCTCCAGCACCGGGGACATTTCCTGGTGGATCATGGAGATTCCGGCGTCCAGGGCGTCCTGGGTAGACTTGAAATTAACTTTCTTTCCCTTGTAAATAATCTCACCGGAGGTCACCGGCTGGATGCCGATCAGACATTTCATCAGCGTAGACTTTCCGGCTCCGTTTTCACCCATCAGTGTATGCACGGTACCGGGGCGCACCTTCAGCTCAACCCCTTTCAGGGCCCGCACACCCGGAAATTCTTTCACGATATTGTGCATTTCCAGAACATACTCTTCACTCAAACTTCCGTCACCTCAGCTCTCTTTTCTTTATAAGATGGGCGCCGGCAGGGCCGGCGCCCATCTGTCAACTGCGTATTATTTTCACATCGGTACTGGATTACATGTAATCGGCAACATTATCCTTATCCACAGGAGTGAAGGGGATCCAGGAAATGTATCCGGTGTCGTCCAGTTCAAAGTCGGTTCCCTCGTTGATGGGATTGCCTTCCAGCAGATTTACAACTGCCATGCAGGCTCCGTATCCCTGACCGTCCGCATCCTGGAATACCGTCATGTACATCTTGCCGTCCGCTACAGCCTGGCAGCCGTCTACGGTAGCGTCGATGCCTACAACCGGAATCGTAGAGGGATCGATGCCCGCAGCCTCCAGAGCCTCAATAGCGCCCAGAGCCATGGCGTCATTATTTGAAATGATGCAGTCATAGTCTGCGGTGGTGATCAGCGGAGAAATCATATCCTGAGCGGTAGCGCGGTCATAATCAGCTACCAGGGGAGCGGAAGCCTCTGTAGCGGTAATGCCGTTCTCCTCCAGAGCTGCCAGTACAGATTCTGTACGCTGCTCGGTATGTACCAGACCCTCTGTACCTTTCAGCAGGATATATTTGATCTCTGTCTGGTCTTTCTCCTTAAAGTATTCAGCCAGATACTGTCCCTGATATCCGCCGGACTGCATCTCATCGGATCCTACGTAAACAACATTCTCATTCAGCAGGCTGACATCGGAAGGTCTTCTGTTTACGAATACAACCTTCATATCGCCGGCAGCTTCTACGATCTGCTCCGCGGCGTCAGCGTCTACCAGGTTTACGATCACAGCCGCGTTTCCGTTGTTCTTGGCAGTCTCTACATACTGAAGAACACGGGCCTGATCGTTCTGGGCGTCCTGGCTGGTCAGTTTGATGCCCACTTCTTTAGCAGCCGCCTGGGCACCTGCCTCCAGGGTGGAAAGGAACTCATCGCGGGAAGACATGATCAGGGTAACTTCCGCGCCCTCTACCGCGCCGCCTTCTGCTCCGCCGCCGGATCCGCTGTTGGCAACTGTGGAGTCACCCTCCGCTCCGCCGCCGTTGTCACTGCCGCCGCAGCCGGCCAGTGTGCCCATTGCCATAACGCCAACCAGAATGCCTACTAAAAGTTTTTTCCTCATATAATTCTCTCCTCCTGATTTTATATGATTCTGTTTTTCGCTGCCGGTTTTGCAGGGAAGGTTTTGGAACATCTGCCGGTACCGCAAATGATAAGATTCCGAAACGTACCGAAAACCTGCAACTTTTCACCAAAGACAACTGTAAATCACGGCCATGATTTTGTCTATGTGAACATTATAGAAACAAATCAGCCAAATAGCATTAGTAATTATTGTATAAAAATATTGAATTTTTACTGCCTTTATGATATTTTTTAAACAAAGCATGCGGTATCTTCTCGGATTCAAAGCATGATTTCGGAGGTTTTTCTTAATGTTAAATAATAAAAGCTTTGCTCCCGGCCTTCTGGCCGGATCAAAAGAATATTCCTACCACGCCACCAAAGTCGCGAAAGAACTTCTGATGTACGTGGAGTTTACCGGCCATCAGTATGTTTCTCCGGAGTATGTGCTCATGCGCAGCCACTACTGCCATTATCTTCTCATGCATGTGATCTCGGGACACATTGTCTACGAGACAGACGGCTGCTCCGGGGAAGCCCGGTCCGGCCAGGCAATCCTCATGGAAACACAGATCACCCATGTTTACGGCTCTATCGGAAATTCCGAGATTTCCTGGATACATTTTAACGGAACTCATTTTCACGACCTGATGGAATACATGATCTCCGCCAACAATGGCAGCCACACCTTTGACGTCAGCAGCAATCAGGAGTTTGTCACCAAAATGAACGATCTGGTTCAGTCCTACGGCACTTCCAATCTCTATCCGGAAATCATTGTTTCCGCAAGGCTGACAGAACTTATGGGGCTGCTTCTTGGCAGCCAGAGCAGTTCCTCCATGGAAATCATCCAAAGTTCTATTCGATATATTAAAAGCCACTACTCTGAACCAATCACACTGAATCAGCTGGCCCACCAGGCAGGATTAAGCGTTTCCAGATTCAGCAGCCTGTTTAAAAAGGAAACCGGATACGCTCCCTATCAGTACATTCTTTTTACCCGGCTGCATGCCTCCAGGCAGCTGCTTACGGGAACAGTTTCTTCTATTAACGAAATAGCCGCTTACGTGGGATTTTCGGATGCCTCCTCCTACATCGCGGCTTTCCGAAAAAAATACAGCTGCACTCCCCTGCAGTATCGGGCCAGAAACAGTACCTGCGGCGAGCATGCCCTGTCCATCGGCAGCGGCCGGGACACAGGTTTTTAAAGGAGGACGGACATGTTGAAAAACAAGCGTTTTGTACCGGGGATTCTCGCAAATTCCCAGGAATATTCTTATAATGCCACGCGGCTTGCCAAACGGATTTTCTTCTACGTAGAATATGTGGGACATCAATATGTAACTTCCCGATATGTCACCCTCCGGGGGCATTACTGCCATTTTCAGCTGATCTATCTGGTATCCGGCCGTTTTGTGTACCAGACAGAGGGACAGATCGGAGAAGTACACCCGGGCCAGGCGCTTCTGATTGAAACCCAGAAGCCTCATATATATGGATCCATCGGAGATTCCGAAACCATGTGGATTCATTTTAACGGAGCGCATTTTCAGCCGATTTTCGACTACATCATCGCTTCCAACCGCGGCAATCATACCTTCGACCTGCGGAATAACCCGGAATTTACAACAAAGCTCTCTGATCTGATCCATTCCTACGCCACCTCCAATCTGTATCCGGAGATCATTGTCTCCGCCAAACTGACGGAGCTGGTAGGCTTGCTTCTCTCCAATCAGGGGACTTCCTCCGCGGATGTGATCAACTCCTCCATCCGCTATATAGAAGGCCATTATCCCGATCCTCTGTCTCTGGAACAGATGGCCCGGCAGGCAGGATTAAGCGTTTCCAGATTCAGCGCTCTGTTTAAGCAGGAGACCGGATATTCTCCCCACAAATATCTGCTGAATACCCGGCTTCACGCCTCCCTTCCTCTGCTGATCAGTACAGTGACTCCGGTCAATGAGATTGCCCTTCATATAGGGTTCGCGGACGCTTCCTCCTATATCGCGGCTTTCCGCCGGAAGTACAGCTGCACGCCTTTACAGTACCGGATCCAGAACAGCCTGCATCAATAATTCCCGTCAGGAAAGGAGATGGATATTTTATGCGCATTCTTATCGCGGAAGACGAACAGGATTTAAACCGTATTCTCGCGGAGCGCCTGAAGTCGGAACATTACAGCGTGGATTCCTGCTATAATGGGCAGGATGCCCTGGATTACCTGGACAGCGCCGAATATGACGCCCTGATTCTGGATATTATGATGCCTGTCATGGACGGCCTGACGGTGCTTAAAAAACTCCGCAGCCGGGGTTCTTCCCTGCCGGTGCTGCTTCTCACCGCCAAAGACAGTGTGGACGACCGGGTCCGGGGGCTGGATGCCGGCGCCAATGACTACCTGGTAAAACCTTTCGCCTACGAAGAACTGTCCGCCCGGATCCGCGTACTGCTTAGAAAGCCCGCGGAAGCTCCAAAAACCGTTTGGAAGCTGGCCGATCTGGAGGTGCATCTGGACACCCGCAAAGTCTTCCGCGCAGGCGAGGAAATCCGTCTTTCCGGAAAAGAGTTTTCCCTTCTTCGCTACATGATTCAGAATCAGGGAATCGTTCTCTCTAGGGACAAGCTGGAGCAGCATATCTGGAATTATGATTATACAGGGGGCTCTAATGTCATCGACGTCTATATCCGCTATCTCCGGAAAAAACTGGATGAAGGCCGGGAGCCGAAGCTGATCCACACGGTCCGGGGCGCGGGATATGTTCTGAGGATCGAGCCATGAAAAACCGGTCTCTGAAAGCAAAGCTGACCCTCCTGTATACCGTTCTGATGACTCTGGTCATCCTTACCGCCCTGGCTGTCCTGCTCTCTCTCAGCGGCCAGGCGCTCCGCTCCGGGGTTCAGACCGCCCTGCGGGAACAGGTACACCAGAGTACCCGGGACATTACCCCTTTTGAAGACCGGCTGGAGATAGATTCCGATTTCTACGATCTGGATCAGGGGATCTACCTGTCTGTTTACGGAGAGGACGGAACCTTCCTCTATGGACGGGTTCCCTACGGTTTTAACACAGGAGAATTTCTCCGGGACGGACAGCTCCGGACTCTTTCCTCCTCTGAAACCCAATGGTATGTATATGACGCGCGGTTCGACCTGCAGCCCTACGGGGAGGTTTATATCCGCGGAGTGTCCTCCGTGGCCGCTGCCGATCACAGCACAGCAGTCACCTTCCGTTTCGCGGGAATCCTGCTCCCGCTGATGGCCGCGGTCACCGCCTTTATCGGCTACCGGATGACCCGCAGAGCGCTGCTTCCGGTGCGCCGGATCACGGAAACTGTGCAGAAAATCCAGACCGATGAAGACCTTTCCAGGCGCGTGGGACTGGGCTCCGGCCGGGATGAGATTTACCGGCTGGGAAAAACCTTTGACGGTCTTCTGGAAAAACTGGAGGCGTCTTTCCAGCGCGAAAAGCAGTTTACCTCCGATGTATCCCATGAACTGAGGACGCCTCTGACTGTCATCCTGAACCAGTGCGGGGCCATGCTGGAACATCCGGATCTTTCCCAGACGGAACGGGAAGGGCTTCTTCTGATCCAAAAAAAGGCCTCGGACATGGCCCGGCTGATCTCCCAGCTGCTGCTTCTCTCAAGGGCGGATCAGGGACGGCAGCCGGTAAATCCGGAACTGCTTTCTCTCAGTGAGCTCACTGAGATTACAGCGGAAGAACAGCAGGCTCTCGCCGCGGAAAAAGACATCACCCTGGAAACCCGGATCCAGCCCGGCATTATGGCTGCCGTGGATGAAACGCTCTATATCCGCATGCTTACAAACCTGATTTCCAACGCCGTCTCATACGGCAGAAAAGGCGGCCACATTTATGTGTCTCTGGACCTGGAAAACGGTATGGCAGTGGGACGGGTCCGGGATGACGGATACGGCATTTCAGAAAAGGATCTTCCCCACATTTTTGAACGTTTTTACAGGGGGGATTCCTCCAGAACCGATTCCTCCCACTCCGGTCTCGGCCTTTCCATGGCGCAATGGATCCTGAAGGTTCACAGCGGCTTCATTGATGCCGAGAGCACTCCTTCAAAAGGAAGTGTCTTTACCTTCCGTCTGCCTGCGGCTTCCGAAGACCGTTCTCCTAAAAAAATCTGAATCTTTTAATGTTTTTTTAATCTGTTCCCTGTATACTGAAAACAGGGGCCGGATCAGCCCGGATTTTCTTTTGTAAGGAGGAAGTATAATATGAAAAAATACGTATTCTCCGCAGCCGCTGTCTTTCTGGCTGTTTCAGCCGCCGGATGCGGAACCGGAGGAATGTCCGCTTCCGCCGCGGATGATATCGGAAAAAATAAAGCCGCCGAAATTGCTTTGTCAGATGCCGGCGTCACCCAGGAGGAACTGTCCCGGCTTTACGTCTCCCGGGAGCAGAATCATGGCCTGACCTATTATGAGATTGAGTTTGACACCCCGGAATCCTGCTATGACTACGAGGTTCAGGCCTCTGACGGTCTGATTCTGAAATCAGAAGCCGATAAAATTTTCTCCGGGGACAGTGCCGCGGACAGCACAGGCGGCGCAGAGCCCACAGAAACCCCCGGCAGCGGGACAGCCTCTCCTACCCCCTCAGCCACGGCTGCTCCCACTTCCGCTCCCGCTGATTCAGGCAGCCAGACGCCTGATGGCGCGGCCTTAAGCTTTGAAGCGGCAAAACAGCTGGCCCTGGACCGGGTTCCCGGAGCCGGAGACAGAAATATTGAACTGGAACTGGATCATGATGACGGATATCTGATCTATGAAGGGGAGATTCATTATAACCATATGGAATATGAATTTGAGATTGACGCCAGCACCGGTAATTTTATAAAATGGAGTGAGGATTATAATGACTAACGGTCCGCAAAGTTTGAGGATTTTAAAATGAATCTTAATTTTGAATACTACAAAGTATTTTATTATGTGTCCAAATACGGCAGCCTGACCCGGGCTGCCAGCGTGCTGATGACCAGCCAGCCGGCAGTGACCCGGACCATCCATAATCTGGAAAATGAGCTCGGCTGCCGGCTTTTTATCCGCAGCAAAAAAGGAGTGGAACTGACCCCCGAGGGCCGGATGTTCTATGAATATATTTCCGCTGCCTGCGCGCAGATTTTTAAGGGAGAAAATCTTCTGACCAGCATGGTCAGCCTGGACAAGGGCACGGTCTGCATCAGCGCCACGGAAACGGCGCTGCACTGCTGCCTGTTCCAGGCCGTGGAAAAATTCAACCGGCAATATCCCAATGTGCACTTTAAACTTCTGAACAACAGCACCATCGACTCCATTCAGGCTTTGAAAGCCGGCAGGATTGACATGGCTGTAGTCTCTTCCGCCCCTCTTCAGGTGGAGCATCCTCTGAAAATAAAAACTCTCCGGAAATACCGGGACATACTGATCGGCGGAAATAAATTTCTGCATCTGAAAGGCAAAAAGACTTCCCTGGAAAATCTTCGGGACTATCCCTGGATCAGCCTTACCTCCGAATCCATAACCCGTGATTTTCTGAATCATTATTTTTCGGAGCACGGTCTGATCTTTGACCCGGACATTGAACTTGCCACTACCGATATGATTCTGCCCGCCGTCCGCTGCAATCTCGGGATCGGCTTTATTCCGGAAGAATTTGCCGAGGACGATGTGCGCCGGGGAACCCTCTTCGAGATTCCTGTGGAAGAAAAACTTCCGGAGCGGAATATTTATCTCATATATGACACAGAATATCCCCAGAGTATTGCCTCCAAAACCTTTCAAAACTTCCTGGCTCAGTGATTTATCATATCAAAATGTTATGAATATGATACAGGAATGTTATTTTACGTCTTTTTTCTTTCATGCTACAATACAGTCAGCTATAAAAGGCATCTGTGGCTCATAAGAAACACAGAAGTAATAATAAAGAAAGAAGGATCAACATGCAAGAAACAACATGTCTTGAGAAACAGCCGTTGTCCCAGGAAATGCTGGAAAAAATGGACGCCTACTGGCGCGCGTCCAACTACCTGTCCGCCGGACAGTTATATCTGCTGGACAATCCCCTGCTGCGCAAGCCCCTTGCCATGGACCAGATCAAGAAGAAGATCGTCGGCCACTGGGGAACTGTACCCGGACAGAATTTTGTATATGTACACTGCAACCGCGCCATCAAGCGCTATGATCTGGATATGATCCTGCTGTCCGGTCCCGGACACGGCGGAAACTTCCTGATCGCCAACACCTACCTGGACGGAAGCTACAGCGAGGTATACCCGAATATCAGCCGCGATGAAGAGGGAATGAAAAAAATGTTCAAACAGTTCTCCTTCCCCTGCGGCGTACCCAGCCACTGTGCCCCGGAAACCCCCGGTTCCATCAATGAGGGCGGCGAGCTCGGCTATTCTATCGCTCATGCTTTCGGAGCTGTATTTGACAATCCGGATCTGATCGCAACCGTTATCGTGGGAGACGGCGAGGCTGAGACCGGACCTCTGGCTACCTCCTGGCAGTCCAACAAATTTTTAAATCCCATTACAGACGGAGCGGTTCTTCCCATTCTCCATCTGAACGGATACAAGATCAGCAACCCCACCATCTTCTCTCGTATCTCTCACGAGGAGCTGGAAAGCTACTTCAGAGGCTGCGGCTGGAAGCCGTACTTCGTAGAGGGTGATGATCCCATGACCATGCATAAAAAGATGGCTGAGACCATGGACACCGTAATCGAGGAGATCAAGGCGATCCAGAAACATGCCCGGGAGGAGAATGATCCCGAGCGTCCTGTATGGCCGATGATCGTTCTGCGCACCCCCAAGGGATGGACCGGTCCCAAGGTTGTGGACGGACAGCAGATCGAAGGTTCCTTCCGCGCCCATCAGGTTCCCCTTACCATGGAATCTCCGGAGCATCTGGATCTGCTGAGAGAATGGCTGGAAAGCTATCACGCGGAGGAACTGTTTGATGAAAACGGCCGCCTGATCCCCGAACTGCAGGAGCTGGCTCCCAAGGGCAACGCCAGACTGGGCGCTAATCCCCATGCCAACGGCGGACTTCTGCTGAAGGATCTGCGGCTTCCCGACTTCCGTTCCTACGGAATCGAGGTAGAAGCCGGAAAGACCAAAGCTCAGGATATGATCGAACTGGGCGGATATATCCGTGATATCTTCAAACTGAACGAGGAAAACAAAAACTTCCGTATCTTCGGACCGGACGAGAGCATGTCAAACCGTCTGTACAAAGTATTCGAGGCGCAGAACCGCGACTGGAACGCTGAGCTGGTTGACACGGATGACTGCCTGGCCAGAGACGGACGCATCATGGACAGTATGCTCAGCGAGCATATGTGCGAGGGATGGCTGGAAGGTTATCTTCTGACCGGACGCCACGGCTTCTTCGCCAGCTACGAGGCGTTTATCCGGATCGTAGATTCCATGGCTGCTCAGCACGCAAAATGGCTGAAGGTCTGCAACCAGCTTTCCTGGAGACAGCCGATTGCTTCTCTGAACTTTATTCTGACCTCCAATGTATGGCAGCAGGATCATAACGGCTTTACCCACCAGGATCCCGGATTCCTGGATCATATTTCCAACAAAAAAGCGGATGTTGTCCGGATGTATCTCCCGCCGGATACCAACTGCCTGCTCTCCTGCTTCGACCACTGCATTAAGAGCAAGAACTATGTAAACGCTATCGTTGCCTCCAAGCATCCCAGCATCCAGTGGCTGACCATGGATCAGGCTGTCAAGCACTGCACCCAGGGTATCGGCATCTGGGAGTGGGCAAGCAATGACTGCGGCGAGGAGCCGGATGTTGTTATGGCGTGCTGCGGTGATACTCCTACTCTGGAGACCATGGCTGCTGTTACCATCCTGCGGGATGCAATGCCGGATCTGAAGATCCGTGTTGTAAATGTGGTTGACCTCTTCAAGATGCAGTCCGACCACAAACATCCTCACGGACTCAGCGATGCGGAGTATGACGCGATCTTTACCAAGGATAAACCAATCATCTTCGCGTTCCACGGCTATCCGACTCTGATCCATGAGCTGACCTACGAGCGGAACAACCACAATATGTCTGTACACGGCTATATGGAAGAAGGAACCATTACGACTCCCTTCGATATGCGTGTCCAGAACCAGATCGACCGCTTCAACCTTGTAAAAGACGCTGTGATCCATCTGCCTCAGCTTGGCAACAAGGGCGCTCATCTGATCCAGAAGATGAACGACAAGCTGGTAGAGCACAAGCAGTATATTGCGGAGTACGGCCAGGATCTGGAAGAAGTACGCAATTGGGAGTGGCATGTGCCTGAGAACTAATTCATCAGCTGAATAAAACCCATTGTATTGCAGGGAACGGAATTGTCCGCCGGACAATTCCGTTCCCTTTTTCTGCTTTAATTTATTTTGTAGATTGAAATGGATGCCCCGCTGTACAGAAAGTTTCCGCCCTGTGCCAGTACCTGCAGGGACGCCGGAACCGCGGTGACCTGAACCGGGAAGCTGAAGGACATGGACGCGTTTTCCGACGCGGTATGAAAGGTATGCTGAGCGGCGGCTCCCGGTACCGAGGTTCCATTTTGCTGCAGCTGCAAAGTAATGGTAACCGGAAGTGTATCGCCGGAGGCAGGCGCCGCGTTGGTATGAAACGCCACTGTGTAAAGTCCCGGTGTCTGGACTGCAAACGCGCTGTCTCCCGCCGTGTGAGTAATTCCCGTGCCAACGGTTTCCCCGTTCTGATCAAAGTCCAGAGGGGCATTGTCCGCCCCCGGAGCAGCCGGTGTGGAATAAGCGGAAAACAGTTCCGATGCCGCCGCGGTTCCCGCCGGACCGGTGGCTCCCGTAGGACCGGTAGGGCCGGCGGCTCCTGCAGGACCAGTGGCTCCCGTGGCCCCTGCCGGGCCAGTAGCCCCTGTAGGACCAGTAGCTCCTGCAGAGCCAGTGGCTCCCGTAGCTCCGGTGGGACCTGCGGCCCCTGTAGGACCAGTGGCTCCCGCGGCTCCTGCCGGGCCAGTGGCTCCCGTAGCTCCGGTGGGACCTGCTGGCCCTGCGGCACCGGTAGCTCCCGCAGGCCCTACAGCGCCTGTGGCTCCCGCCGGTCCGGTGGCTCCTGTGGGACCAGCCGCTCCCGCGGGTCCGGCTGGACCGGCTGGTCCCATAACTCCCCTTGGTCCCGCGGGGCCTGCGGGGCCGGCCGGTCCGGGAGGTCCGCCCACGGGATCCGGGCGGCAGCCGCATCCCCAGGACTGACTTTCCATTTCTTCCTTTTTCCTAAACCATGCCATATAAAAACCTCTTTTTTTTATCTCTATACTATATGCTGTCCCTTTTGATTTGTTTTTCGCGCTGCAGAAAATAGGCTTTGTTGTACAGATAGGAGGGATCCTCCGGTTTATAAGTTCCCGCCAATTCATTATACCGCTCTGCCGTTTTCAGATCTCCTATCCTGTCGTAGCAGACGCATAAGCTGACAGCCGGGAGATAACCGTAGCAGTCTTCCCGGATAAATCCTCCAGAATCTTCCCTTTTTTTTGAGGAAAGAGCCTGCCGAAACCACCAGATGGCTTCCTTGTATCTGCGGCGGTTCAGAAAATGCTGTCCCAGGGCGCAGCAGATTTCTCCCCCCGGGACACCGTAGGCCAGACCCCGAAGCAGCGCTTCCAGAGCCTTTTCCTCCTGTCCCAGCTGTTCCAGGCAGAAAGCCCGCTGCCTGCATGCCTCAAGGCAGTCTTCCTCCCACCCGGCGCCTCGCTCCAGAAACTGCCGCAAAATTTTTTCGCCCTTTTCATACGCTCCGTGCTCTGTTAACTCCCGGCCATAATAATAAAGATCCCGGCTGGTGAAAACAGCTTTCTCCTTTTTCATTTTTTCATAGATTTTCAGATTGCGGTCTGACCGTTTCCGCGAAAGGGGCCTGTGTTCTACCAGGATATCTTCTTTTCGGATTTCTCCTGCCGGCGGGACGCACTCATGGACTCTGCCCTGGAACCGGTACCGGGGACTGTTTCTCAGAATTCTCTCTCTGTAGTAGAGAAAAAGGGGCCGGTTTCTGCTGTCAAACTCCATTCCGTAGGGCATCATAATCACATCGGTCTTCGGGTCCAGCTGTTTTTTCAGCCGGATCAGCTTTTCCGCCGCCTCCCGGGGAAGCACATCGTCCGCGTCCAGCCACATCCAGTAATCCCCGGAAGCTTTGGAAACCGCGTAATTCCTGGCCGCGGAAAAATCATCTATCCAGGTGAAATCGTAAATTTTTTCCGTAAATCCCCCGGCAATCTCTCTGGTTCCGTCAAGAGAACCGGTGTCTACCAGAATCATCTCATCTACAGCCGCCCGGACGCTTTGCAGACAGCGGGCCAGAACCGCTTCTTCATCCCGGACAATCATGCAGAGACTCAATGTAACCATTTTCTCTCCTGAATACTGTTTTATGAACTATATGCGCAGATTCAAAAAGATTGCGGCATTGTCTTCTTTTCACGAAATTATTTTCATAGAGATATAAAAAAAGAAAGAGAAAAACCTTTGCCAGATCTAAGGGAAATGATCTATTCCAACGATTTCGCGGATTATCTGGTACCCAGCTACGTTCTGAACCGGGAAGAGATTCAGCAGCTTGCCCCCGGCAGCTATCGGGGGCTGATGCTGAACTCACAGTATTCCGCGCTTTTTGCCCAAAGAACCGGGAATTCTTTTTCCTTTTACTCCTCTTACAATGCCGTTCCAAAACTCTACGTGCCTCTTAGCACGGAAGCCCTGGATGCTTCCGGTATTACTTCGGTGCAGAACCAGTCCCTGCTGGAGCTTTCCGGACGGGGAGTTCTCATAGGTTTTATAGACTCAGGGATCGATTACCGCCATCCGGCCTTCCGGGACAGCCTGGGCCGGTCAAGAATCTTGCGGATCTGGGATCAGAGCATTCCATCTGACACGTTTCCCCTGTCTTTTCCCTATGGAACGGAATATACCCGGGATCAGCTGAATCAGGCGCTTGCCTCCGGCGATCCTTTTTCCCTGGTTCCCTCCAGGGATGACACCGGCCACGGTACGGCGTTGGCGGGAATCGCCGCCGGTTCCCCGGACCCGAAAGCGGAATTTACCGGAGCCGCGCCGGAAGCCGGAATTCTGATGGTCAAGCTGAAATCCGCCAAACCGTATCTCCGGGACTACTTTCTGGCAGACCCCAAAGCTCCGGTTTACCAGGAGAACGATATTATCGCCGGTTTCTCCTATCTGATCCGGACCGCGGAGGCTTTGGGCATGCCTCTGATCCTCTGCCTGGCCCTGGGTACCAATCAGGGAGGACATTCCGGGGCGCTGCCCTTGAGTTCCGTTCTGAACCGATATGGAGATATCCCCGGCGTTGTACCTGTGGCGGCCTGCGGCAGCGAAGCCGGCAGGGCTCACCATTACGTCTCCTCCCCTCCGGGACAGGATGCCTACGACCGGGTGGAAATCCTGGTGCCGGAAGACAGCCGGGGATTTCTCTGCGAAATCTGGGGGCAGGCTCCTCAGAAACTCTCCGTCGGCTTCCGCTCCCCGGCGGGAGAAACCATTCCGAGAATCCCCTCCACCCTGCAGCAGTCGGAAGAAATCCAGTTTGCTCTGGAAGATACGGTCATTCAGCTGGACGACCATCTGATCCTCCCATCCTCCGGCAGCCAGCTGATCCTGCTTCGGTTTGAGCGGCCCACTCCCGGAATCTGGGAAATCCATGTATACGCCGCGGAAGATTCTGAAACTGAGTATCATATCTGGCTGCCTGTTTCCGGTTTTTCCGATCCGGACATCACTTTTCTTACTCCGGATCCCTACACCACTCTGACCGCCCCCTCTGACGCGGAGGCAGCCATTTCCACCGGCACGTATAATTCTGCTGACGGAAGCCTGTACACTCATTCCGGCCGCGGATTTACCCGTTTTCAGGAAATCAAGCCGGATCTTGCCGCTCCTGGGATTTCTCTTTCAGCCCCCGGTCCCCAGGGATCCTACCTTCCGTTTACCGGCTCCAGCGCTTCAGCCGCTCTGACGGCCGGCGCCGCGGCTCTTCTGATGGAATGGAGGATGCATCGGAGGCAGCGCGGCTATCTGACCGCCTATGAAACCAAAATTTATCTGATCCGGGGAGCTTCCCGCCGGGAAGATCTTGTCTATCCCAACCGGGAATGGGGCTACGGCTCCCTGAACCTGTATCAGGCTTTTCTCTCCATTACGACTTCCTGATTTTTTCTTCACCAAACAGCGCGGCGATTCATATCTTAAAGTGTAAATAAAATTTCTCTGGAGGATATAACATGAGTGATTTAGCTGCTACAAATTGCGGATGCGGATGTGATACCGGCTGCGACGGCGGATGCGGCGGAAACAACGGACTGTTCAGCACCGGAAACGGCTGCTGCAGCATGATCTGGATCCTGCTGCTTCTGTCCTGCTGCTGCGGAGACGGCGGCTTCGGATTCGGAAGAGGCGGAAACGACAACTGCCTGTGGATCATTCTTCTGCTCTGCTGCTGCGGCGGATGCAACTGATCATCCGGAACTCATGATGGGAGGGGGAGCTTTTCAGCCCCCTCTCTTTTCTTTGTCTCCCTTTTTTTCTTCCTGTTTCTCTTTTTTCTTTTCTCCTTTTTTCTTCAGGCATTCCAGATCTATTTCATAGAAAGCGTTTCCCTCTGATACAAGTCTTTCTTTTAACGGTTTCATACCTTTCCAACTCCTTCCCCTATATCATATGATCTGCCCGGCAGATGGGCATGAAACTTTGCCCCGCGGCCTCCGGACCTGCGGAAATTATCCCTTCCGGCAGATACCTGACATCAGCGGAACCTTTCCGCCATACAATGAATAAAAGGATATAAACCGAAAAGGAGTTCCCATGAGCGGACAGGATACATTTCCTATGACCCCTCTGGATCAGATGGTATCCTCGGAGTCTCTGCAGATTCTGAAGGCCGCGGTGCCATACGCGCCTCCATCTGCCAGAAAACTGCTTTCCGTATTCGCGAAATTTCAGGAGTTTAAAACCGCGCTCTCCCTTTTCCCGGATTCCGGCAGTCTTTCCGCTATGTCTGTGGAGACCCCGGAGGTCTCTTCCTTTGAGATGCTGGAGGAAATCCGGCGTTTTGCCCTGGGAAGGTCCAAGGAAAATATTGAGAGCTTAATTTCAGCACTCAGCACTCTGCAGATCTTTCAGGCCATGCAGCAGGAGGAATCTGAAAGCATAAAAAAAGATCCGGAGGAATGCTCCGGAAGAGAGGAAGGTTAACTATGAATGCTGACTGGACAAAAAATCCCGGCCTGTCCGGCATCGATCCGGCAAAGCTGGCTATGCTTCAGTCCCTGGCCTCCCAGGGAAGCGGAAAAAAGCAAAATGAACTGCTCCCCTTTCTCATGGCTGCCGCGTCTACAGCAAAACAGGAAGGGAAGCAGTTCACAGCGGAAGAAATGGATCTGATCGCGGAGGTTCTGAAAAGCGGAAAAACCCCGGAAGAAACCGCCCAGATCGATAAAATGATGCACCTGATGAAAATGTTAAAAAAGCAGTACTGATTCCAGGGCCAGCTCCAGGGCGGCCTCCGCCGCCTGGGAGCGGATCTCTCCCCGGGTGCCATGAAGGCGCAGTTCCTTCACCCGGACGGTTCCCCCGGCCGCGCAGCCCACATAGACCAATCCCACCGGCTTTTCCTCTGTTCCTCCCCCGGGCCCTGCCAGGCCCGTAACAGAGACGCATACATCTGCCCCGGCAGCCCTGGCTCCTCCCAGAGCCATCTCTTTGGCGGTTTCCGCGCTGACTGCTGTGCAGGCGTCCAGGGTTTCCCGGCTGACCCCGGCCAGGCAGTGCTTCGCCTCATCACAGTAGGTTACATAGGCCTGTTTCAGGATGTCGGAAGCTCCCGCCACATTGACAATCCTGGCTGATACGGCTCCTCCCGTACAGGATTCTACGGTGGTGATAGTCCACTTTCTTTTTTTCAGTTCCAGCCAGAGACGCGTCTCCGGTTCTCCGGCCTCAAAAAACGCTTCTTTTCCCATGAGATACCCCTTATTTCCGGCTGCTCAGCACCTTCCTGTTTTTGTAAAGATAATCCATCAGCGACACCACTGTGAGAATCAGCGCCAGCCAGATCAGCGCCTGCTCCAGCACATAAACCGGTTTTCCGGGGAAATCCGCCAGCAGCAGAATGACCATGGCCATCTGGCAGATGGTTTTCAATTTTCCCCATTTGCTGGCGGCAATGACGATCCCGTTGTCCGCGGCAATCTGCCGGAAACCGCTGATAATAAACTCTCTGGCAATGATAAGTATTACAATCCAGAAAGGAAGTTCTCCGGTCTCCACCAGACAGATCATGGCGGAGCAGACCAGAAGCTTGTCGGCCAGGGGATCCATAAATTTCCCGAAATCTGTCACCAGATGGTCTCTTCTGGCAATATAGCCGTCCAGAGTATCTGTCAGGCTGGCCGCCACAAAAATCACCAGGGCGATCCAGCGGTGAACGCTCTCCCCGCCAATGGGCAGCATCAGAAAAACTACAAAAAACGGGATCATGATCATCCGCAGAATAGTCAGCTTATTCGGTAAATTCATTTTCTATCTCTCCTATTAAATCGTATTCCTGGGCGCCGCTGATCCTGACCTGCACAAAGTCTCCGGTTTCCAGCGCCTCGCCGGTATTTACAAATACGTATCCGTCCACCTCCGGGGCATCTGCCCGGGAGCGTCCCACATAGGCTCTTTCCTCCGGCAGGTACCCTTCGATCATCACCTCCAGGATGGTTCCGATCTTTTGCTGTCCCTTTTCCAGAGAAATCTCCTGCTGCAGCTCCATGAGCTCTCCCCGGCGCTCCTCTTTTATTTCCTCCGGGATCTGGTCTTCCATGGACGCTGCCGGAGTGTCATCCTCCCTGGAATACGTAAAGACGCCCAGACGGTCAAATTCCGCTGCGTTCACAAATTCCAGCAGTTCCCGGTGATCCTCCTGCGTCTCTCCGGGAAATCCGGTAATCAGGGTTGTCCGCAGGGCGATATCCGGAATTTCCCGGCGCAGGGTGCCGATGATATTTTCAAGATCTTCTCTGGATGTCCGCCGCCCCATGCGTTTCAGAATCCTGTCGCTGGCATGCTGGATCGGCAGATCCAGGTAATGGCAGATCTTCGGCTCCTCCTTCATGGTCTGAATCAGTTCCGGATAAATCTCCTCGGGATAACAGTACAGGACCCGGATCCAGCGCAGCCCCGGAATCCGGCACAGCTCCCCAAGGAGCAGGTGCAGAGATTTTTCCCCGTAAAGATCCCTTCCGTACACCGTGGTTTCCTGCGCTACCAGGATCAGTTCTTCTATCCCCTGGTCAGCCATGTACCGGGCTTCTTCCAGCAGTTCCTCCATGGGGACGCTGCGGTAGCCGCCCCGCAGCCTGGGAATGATGCAGTAGGTACAGTGCTTGTCGCATCCCTCCGCGATCTTCAGGTATCCGTACCGGCCTCCCGCGGAGAGCACCCGCCTGCCTCCCGGCCTGGAAATCCCTTCCAGAGGCTTCAGAATCAATGATTTCTCACCCTTCAGCGCTTTTTCCACGGCATCCCCGATAGCGTCAATGCTGTTGGTTCCCAGCACCGCGTCCACCTCCGGAATTTCTTCCTGAATCTCCCGGCGGTAGCGCTCCGCCAGGCATCCCGCCACAATCAGAGCGCGGCAGGGGCCGTTTTTCCTGTACTCCGCCATTTCCAGAATGGCGGATATACTTTCTTCCCTGGCATCATGAATAAAACAGCAGGTATTGACCACAATCACATCCGCCTGCTCCGGGTCGTCCGTCATGGTATGCCCTGCCTGAGCCAGCGCTCCCAGCATATGCTCTGAATCCACCAGGTTTTTGTCGCAGCCCAGAGAAATAAATAAAATCCGCATGGTATTTTCCTCTCAAAAGCAACAGAGGGCTGCCGCATGACAGACCACACAGCAGCCCCTTACCGGCAGCAGCGCCGGTTTCTGTTTTTATTCTTCAGTCTTTTCCTCTTCCCCGGTCTCCTCCTCCGGAAGAATCTTTACCTTACCCTTATAAAGCTCTTCCACCGCGATGGACAGAGCCTTTCTTCCCTTGGACTTCACCATGGGCTGCGCTCCCGCGATGAGCTGTCTTGCCCGCTTGCTGGTGGCCAGAACAATGGAGTAGCGGCTGGTAACCAGCGGTTCGTCCTCTGACTCCTGTCCCTCGTTGATTGCCTGAATTAATTCCTGATAAGACGGATGGATCATCCTCGTTTCTCCTTTCTTGCTCTTAACTCTTTCTGAATCTTCTGTATAAACTCGGACTGGCTGGCGCTGGTCTGATGCTGCAGCTGGATCAGCCGGTGTACGTTGTCCGCGCATTCCTCCAGGTCATCGTTGATTACAATGTAATCATACTCTCCCATAAACTCTGACTCCTCAGCCGCCCTTGCCAGCCGGGACTCAATCGCTTCCCCGGTCTCCGTTCCTCTGCCTGTAAGCCTTCTCTCCAGCTCCTCAGCGCTGGGGGGCGTCAGAAACAAAAGCAGGGTATCCGGAAATTTTTTCTTCACCTCCAAAGCCCCCTGGACTTCAATTTCCAGAATAACGTCCTTGCCTTTGCGGAGCTGTTCCTCCACATAGGCCCTGGGGGTTCCGTAGTAATGATCCACATACCCGGCATATTCTATAAACGCGTCCTGACGGATCATCTCCTCAAACTCCTGACGGGTCTTAAAGAAATACTGAACTCCGTCTTTTTCGCCGGGTCTGGGATCCCTGGTCGTCGCTGAGACAGACAGCGCGTAACTGTCATATTTCTTCATCAGCAGATCTATCAGCGTGCCCTTTCCCGCTCCGGAAAAGCCGGAAACCACAGATAAAACTCCTCTATTCATCCTCTGACTCATCCCTCTCTTCCATTGACTGCACTCCTGAATGAAACCTGCGGAAAACCGTATCCGTCTGCAGAGCAGACAAAAGAATACGTCCCTCCTCCAGCACCAGCACAGCCTTGGTCCGCCTGCCCTGGGTAGCATCGATCAGCGTTCCTTCCTCCTTGGCCCGGGATATCAGGCGCTTGATGGGCGCGGCGTCCGGGCTCACCACTGCCAGAACCTTATCTGAATTGACGAGATTGCCGAAACCGATATTCACAAGCTTTGCCACTGCGCTCTCCTTTTACTCGATATTCTGAATCTGCTCCCGGATCTTTTCTATTTCCGTTTTCAGGTCAATGCCCACATTGGACACTGTCAGATCGTTGGCCTTGGAAAGAATCGTATTCGCCTCCCGGTTCATTTCCTGGGCGATAAAATCCAGCTTTCTCCCCACCGGACCGCCTTTTTCCAGTTCCTGCAGCATTCCGTCCACATGGCTTTTCAGCCGCACCGTCTCCTCATCCGTGCAGATTTTATCCGCGAACAGGATAACCTCCGCCGCCAGACGGCTTTCCTCCAGCTGAGCGTTTTCCAGAAGCTCCCTGGTTTTCTGCCGGAGCTTTTCCTTGTACTCCTCCAGGATTTCCGGAGACCGCTCTTCAATACGCTCCACATAGCCCCGCATATGGGAAAGTTTTTCCAGCAGATCGCTGCGCAGCCTTTCTCCTTCCCTCTCCCTGGAGGCAGAAAAACGCCCGCAGGCCTCTCTCAGCACCTGCTCCATCAGGCTCCAGATTTCTTCCTCATCCACCGGCTCCTCTTCCAGAGTAAACACTTCCGGCATGGCCGCCAGCTTTGACACGGTAACATCATCCGTCAGAGAAAACTCCTCCCGGAGCTGCTGAAGATATTTTACGTACTGGGCCGCCAGTTTCGAGTGATAGGACAGAGTTTCCTGACTTCCCGCCTCATCCTCATAACTGACGAAAACATCTACCTTGCCTCTCTGTATATACTCTTTCAGAATTCCCCGGATCTCCGACTCAAAAAAGCTGAATTTTTTCGGGAGCTTCATATTAAAATCCAGATACCGGTGATTGACAGATTTTATCTCAATGGTAATTTTCTTTCCTTTTTCCTGCTGTTCGGCTCTGCCGAACCCTGTCATACTTCTGATCATCGCTCCAGGCCCTTTCCCTTGTGTCGATAAAATACAAAAGGACATAGCTGTCCCTTTGCAATCATTAAACATTATAATTCATTATAAAACCCTAGTCAAATGCTTTTTTTTTGATATAATGAGCTATGGTTGCTATTCACAGCCGTTTCAGACTTGACAGCAGGGCTGGGAACAGCAACGAGCTATAGCGGCATGTCTGCCGCTGACAGAAAGCGAGGATCTGACAATGGCTTTTGACGGAATTACGATTGCGAATATGAGGAAAGAGCTCTCCCTGGCCCTGGAAGGCGGACGGATCACCAAAATCGCCCAGCCGGAGCCGGATGAACTGATGATCACCATAAAAAATAACCGGGAACAATATCGTCTGCTGCTCTCGGCCAGCGCCTCTCTTCCTCTGGTTTACCTGACACAAAAAAACAAGCAGGCTCCCATGACAGCCCCCAATTTCTGCATGCTGCTGCGGAAACATATCGGCAGCGGAAAGATTCTCTCAGTTACTCAGCCGGGCCTGGAACGAATCCTGATTTTTTCTGTGGAGCACCGGAACGAACTGGGGGATCTCTGCGTCAAGAAACTCATCGCGGAGTTTATGGGAAAACACAGCAACCTGATTTTCTGCGACGACCAGGGGACCATCCTGGACAGCATCAAGCATGTATCCCAGCACATGAGTTCTGTCCGGGAGGTACTCCCGGGACGGCCTTACTTTATTCCCCATACTCAGGAGAAAGCAGACCCCTTTGCCGTCACGGAATCTGAATTTTACGAAAAAGTCCTGAAAAAACCGGCTCCGGCAGCAAAAGCCATCTATACTTCTCTGACCGGTTTTTCGCCTCTCATGGCGGAGGAGGTCTGCTTCCGCTCCGGCATTGACGGAGGGCTTCCCACTGAGGCTCTGGACGAACCGGCGCGAATCCACCTCTATCACACCTTCTGCCTGCTGATGGAGGATATCCGGGAGGGGAACTTTGCTCCCGGCATTCTTTTCCGAAACCGGGAACCTGTGGAATACGCGGCGGTGCCTCTGAAACAGTTTTCTGACTGTTCCTCCGTATCCTATGGTTCCATGTCGGAACTTCTGGAGGCTTTTTACGACGAAAAAAACCGGCTCACCCGCATCCGCCAGAAATCCGCGGATCTGCGGAAGATTGTCAATACGGCTCTTGAACGCAATGGAAAAAAGCTGATCCTTCAGGAAAAACAGATGAAGGACACCGAAAAGAAGGATAAATACAGGATTTACGGGGAATTATTAAATACATACGGATACAGTCTCTCTTTGGAGGACAAGTTTCTGGATACCGTCAATTATTATACCGGAGAACCCATCCGGGTGCCCCTGGACACACAGCTCACGCCGGCGGAGAACGCAAAAAAATATTTTGAACGGTACGGCAAGCTGAAGCGCACCGCCGAAGCTTTGAATGTGCAGATCGCGGAAACCCGGGCTGAGCTGGATCACCTGGACAGCGTCAGCGCCGCCCTGGATATCGCCCGGGACGAAAATGACCTGGCGCAGATCCGGGAAGAGCTGGCGGACTGCGGCTACGTCCGCCGCCACGGTCCGGCAAATTCCAGAAAGAAAAAGCCTGCTTCCCATCCCCTGCATTACGTGTCCGGAGACGGTTTCGATATGTATGTAGGAAAAAACAACTATCAGAACGAAGAGCTTTCCTTTAAACTGGCTTCCGGAAATGACTGGTGGTTTCACGCCAAAGGAATCCCCGGCTCCCATGTAATCGTCAGGACAGAAGGCAGGGAACTGCCGGACTCTACTTTTGAGGAGGCGGGACGGCTGGCCGCCTATTATTCCAAGGGAAGACAGGCGCCCAAGGTAGAGATTGACTACACGCTGAAAAAAAATCTCCGGAAGCCCGCAGGGTCTAAACCGGGATTTGTGATCTATCACACCAACTACTCACTTATGGCAGCCCCGGATATCCGGGATATTAAAGAAATTTGCTAAATATTTCATAGAAAATTAATTCTATTTGGCGGGCCCTGTGTTATACTGTTAGGGATGGCGGTTTTTTGCCGGAATTTCCGGTTTCCGCCATTACCAAAGACATCCCAAGCGAGGTTTTTATGAAAAAGCATAAAGTTACGGCAGATCAGATACTACATAAAAGACGCCCCACTACAAGGTATCAGGCAGATGTAAACACAGGCCTGACCGCTGCCCAGGTAGAAGAATACCGACAGAACGGCTGGGACAACCGTTCCGTGGAACCTCCCTCCAAGACTACCGCGGAAATTATCAAGTCCAACGTTTTTACGTATTTCAACCTGATCTTTACCCTCATCGCGGTTCTGCTGATTATCGTCGGTTCTTTTCGGGATCTCACCTTTCTGCCGATCATTATCGCCAACACCCTGATCGGTATCATTCAGGAGATGAACGCCAAAAAGACTCTGGAAAAGCTGTCTGTCCTGAACGCCCCCAAAGCCCGGGCGGTGCGGGACCGCAGGGTGAAGATAATTCCCGCGGAACAGCTTGTTCTGGATGATATTGTAATTTTCGCCGCCGGCAATCAGATCTGCGCCGACGCGGTGGTCCTGGACGGAGAAGTTCAGGTCAATGAATCGCTTCTCACCGGAGAGGCGGATGAAATCACAAAAAAACCCGGGGATCATCTGATGTCCGGAAGTTTTATCGTCTCCGGCCAGTGCCATGCCCGGCTGGAAAAAGTAGGGGAAGATTCCTATATTTCCAAGCTGACTCTGGAAGCCAAGGCCACAAAAACCGGGGAGCAGTCAGAAATGATCCGCTCCATCAACAAACTGGTAAAAGTAGTGGGCTTTTTGATTATCCCCATCGGCATTATCCTGTTCTATCAGCAGTATGTGGTGGTGGGCGATACCTTTCGTGAAAGCATTACCTCCATGGTGGCGGCCATCATCGGCATGATCCCCGAAGGGCTGTATCTGCTGACCAGCATTGCCCTGGCAGCCAGCGTCATCCGGCTTTCTCTGAAAAAGGTACTGGTTCACGACATGAAATGCATTGAAACTCTGGCGCGGGTCAATGTCCTCTGCGTGGACAAGACCGGTACTATTACGGAAAATACCATGAAGGTCAACGAGCTCTGCCCTCTGCCTCCCTATGATCCCAAAACCATGGATCCCCTGGAGGAACTGGTCAGCGATTTTGCCGCCGCCATGTCAAAGGACAATATAACCATGGCGGCCCTGCAGGAATATTTTGTGCAGCCCGGAGGGATGAAGCCGGTGTCCATCACCTCCTTCTCCTCCGCTTTCAAATACAGCAGCGCCACCTTTTCCACAGGCTCCTATGTTCTGGGAGCGCCGGAGTTTGTCCTCCGGGAAGATTACGATGTCTATCGGGAACAGATTGAGTCCAAGGGCGCCCTGGGCTACCGGGTGCTGGTCTTCGGCCTGTATCACGGAACTCCCACAGGAAAAGCTCTCACAGAGAAGGTTACGCCCCTGGGTCTGATCCTGCTCTCCAACCCCATCCGCCAGGACGCTCCGGAAACCTTCCGGTACTTCGCAAAGCAGGGGGTGGAAATCAAGGTCATTTCCGGAGATAACCCTGTGACTGTATCCAATGTGGCCGCCCAGGCGGGCATCGCCCATGCGGAAAACTATGTGGACGCCTCCACCCTGAAGACACCTCAGGACATTGCGGACGCCGTTGTAAAATATACCGTCTTCGGCCGGGTAACTCCGGATCAGAAACGTCAGTTTGTAAAGGCTCTGAAGGCCGCCGGAAAAACCGTGGCCATGACCGGGGACGGAGTCAACGATGTGCTGGCCCTGAAAGACGCGGACTGTTCGGTGGCCATGGCTTCCGGAAGCGACGCCGCCGCTCAGGCTTCCCAGCTGGTACTTCTGGAATCTGATTTTGCCAGGATGCCCGATGTAGTTCTGGAGGGCCGCCAGGTGGTCAACAATCTGCAGCGCTCCGGCAGCCTGTTTCTGGTAAAAAACATTTTTTCTTTCCTGATGTCCATGTTCTCCATTATGTTTGCCATCAGCTATCCTCTGGAACCCTCCCAGATCTCGCTGATCAGCATGTTTACCATCGGCCTGCCCGGCTTCCTGCTGTCCCAGGTCCCCAACAAGGATCTGATCAAAGGACATTTTCTTACCAACGTCCTGCTGAAGGCTCTGCCCGCGGGACTGACCAACGCCATTGTAGTGGGCGCTCTGGTAATTTACGGCGATGTGTTTAACGTGAGCAACTATGATATCTCCACAGCCGCCACCATGCTGCTGGCCATCGTAGGTTTCATGATCCTGTATCAGATCAGCAAACCCATGGATCCCATGCGCTGGGGCATCTGGGGATTCTCTGTGGCCGGCTTTATCTTCTGCCTGGTCTTTTTAAAAGATCTGTTTGCCATCACCGGCATGTCATCCCGGTGCATCCTGCTGTTTGTGGTATTCTCGGTGGTAACAGAACCGCTGTTCCGGTATCTGACCCAGTTGGTGAAAAAATCCCGCAGCCTTTACCTGAAACTCAGGCACCGGCCGGAGGAATAAAAACAGACTCTCATAAAAAGGGGATGCGGCACTGTTTTGCCGCATCCCCCTCTCCTGTTCGCATAAATCAGAACAGAACCTGCAGCGGCAGGCGTCCCTCTTCCGGATGTTCGATGCCGTATTTTTCTTTGTTCAGATTATCAATGGATTTTACCAGTGAATCGTATACTCCCGGATACACAGATCCCGGTCCGCCCTGAGCGATACAGGGGATAAAGTACTTGTTTCCGCAGGCCTCACAGACACGGCGTACTACTGCGTCGCAGTTTTCATCGGTCCATCCGTCAAAATCTACCGCGCGGTTCTCAATGCCCCCCATGAAACTGATCTTTCCGCCGTATTTTTTCACCAGGCCGGGAAGATCGTTGGTTTCCATCATGCAGCCCTGCCATACGTCGATGCCCATCTCGATCATATCCGGAACCAGATTGGCGCCGTAGCTGTCGGAGTGATGGATCACCAGTTCTACGCCGTGCTCATGATAGTATTTATAGATTTCCTTGTAGGGCTCCAGCAGGAAATCTTCAAACATAGCCGGACTCATGAAACTGCTGTCCAGGCTGCCCCAGTCGTCATGATGGAACAGGGCGTCCGGATGCAGGTTGGAGCAGATGCCTTCTGCCAGTTCCAGCTCCCACTCGGTGAGATATTTCAGCAGGTCATGCATCTCGTCCTCGTTGGTGATATAGTACATCAGAGCTCTGGTAATCTCGCAGAGATGGTGAGTCTGCTCAAAGAGACCGGGGGCGACGAAAGCAGCCTTAAAGGCCTTGCTGCCGTCCACTGCGTCGTACTGCTCCTTGATCTGATCCCACTGATCCTGGCTGAATTTCAGGGAGGGGGCGTGTACATAATCTCTCCAGTGCTCAATATCCTTCACCACGATCTTATCGGGGGTATGTACCGGAAAGGCTCCGGGCGTTCCCTCCGGGAATGAATTGGTCACTCCCCAGGCGTTTACTACATTCTCCTGCCCTTTCTGCAGCAGGGGGCTGGCAAACATAAAGGGATGGAACATCAGATAGACAGCCTCGTACTGATTGACAATACGGTCCGGATTTCCGCCCCGGATCACTTCCAGCATGTTCTGTTTCGCAGTTAGCATCTTTGATTCCTCCATTTCCACTCTTTTTGTACAATTATATCACTCAAAAAGACTTCCTGTAATCACCTTTGTATATTCTTTACAGAAATTTAATGATATCAGGGACTGCGGGAACATGAATTGCGGAGCAGTCCGCATCTCTTTTTTAAGGGGTTTGGATCATCCTTGGGTAAGCTCAATTATAAAATTCAGGGGCAGGTGCGGCTTGTTCAAGTCACACCTGCCCCTGTTTGGAACTATCTATTTTCTGACAGCCTCTTTTCTTCCAAAACTCTTACCTTATACAGGGTAAGCTCCGTGTTCTTTATCCCCCATTTTTTCATCCACTTTTGTTTTCTGAGCGTCACGGTACTTGAAGAAGTCCATGGCTACCTGGGGGAACAGAGCGTAAGTCAGCACATCCTCATCCTGCTCCTTGTACTGGGCCATCTCCTTCTCCAGAGTATCCAGCTCGTTGTCCAGCAGATCCGCGTAACGGCAGGTAATGGGTTCGGTATCGCCGATGACCTTTTTCTGCACCTCCGGATTGAAGGGTTTAACAGTAGCGCCGTATTTGCCGCTTAAAACATCCCGGGTCTCCTTGGTCACCATCTTGTAGCGCTCACCCATGAGCACGTTGAAGACTGCCTGGGTACCCACGATCTGGGAAGAAGGCGTTACCAGGGGGCATTCGCCCAGATCTTTTCTCACCCTGGGCACTTCTTCCAGAACTTCGTAATATTTGTCCTCCGCATGCTGCTCCTTCAGCTGGCTGGTCAGGTTAGAAAGCATGCCGCCGGGCACCTGATACAGCAGGGTCTTGATATTGACGCCCAGGTTCTTGGGATTCAGCAGGCCCTCTTCCAGACATTTGTCTCGGTAGGGACGGAAGTAATCCGCGATCTCCGCCAGCAGATTCTGATCGTATCCTGTATCATAGGGAGTACCCTTAAAGGTCTCCACCATAACCTCCGTTGCCGGCTGGGAGGTACCCATGGCGAAGGGAGAAATGGCGCAGTCAATAATATCCACTCCGGCCTCCACCGCTTTCAGATAAGTCATGGAAGCTACGCCGGATGTATAGTGGGTGTGAAGTTCAATGGGAAGTTTTGTAGCTTCCTTCAGCGCTTTTACCAGCTCTGTGGCTTTGTAGGGCAGAAGCAGTCCGGCCATATCCTTGATACAGATAGAATCCGCTCCCATCTCCTCGATTTTTCTGGCCATATCCGTCCAGTATTCCAGGGTGTAGGCGTCTCCCAAGGTATAGGAAAGCGCTACCTGGGCGTGGGCTTTTTCCTTATTGGCCGCTTTGACCGCCGTCTGCAGATTTCTCAGATCGTTCATGCAGTCAAAGATACGGATGATATCGATGCCGTTGGCCGCGGATTTCTGCACGAAATAGGCAACCACATCATCGGCGTAGGGACGGTATCCCAGGATATTCTGTCCGCGGAACAGCATCTGCAGTTTAGTGTGCTTAAATCCGTCTCTCAGCTTTCTCAGTCTCTCCCAGGGATCTTCGTGGAGGAAGCGCAGAGAAGCGTCAAAAGTAGCTCCTCCCCAGCACTCCACCGCGTGGTATCCCACCTGATCCATTTTATCTACAATGGGGAGCATTTCCTCGGTGGGCATTCTGGTGGCGATGAGAGACTGGTGAGCGTCACGCAGAATGGTCTCCATAATTTTTACAGGTTTCTTTTCTATTTCAGCCATTTTTATCCTCCTGTTTTGAAATCCGGCCGCATGGTCTGCAGCCCTGTCTGTATCAGACTCCGAATATTGCCATAAAGGCTCCCGCGGCCACGGCGGTTCCGATGACGCCGGCCACATTTGGCCCCATGGCATGCATCAGCAGGAAGTTTGTGGGGTCGGCCTCCGCTCCCACTTTCTGGGAAACTCTGGCCGCCATAGGCACAGCCGAAACGCCTGCCGACCCGATGAGGGGATTGATCTTGCCCCCCGACAGCCTGCACAAGAGTTTGCCCAATAGGACACCTCCCGCTGTTCCGAATATAAAGGCGATAAGTCCCAGGGCGACGATCTTCAGAGTCGTTACGTTCAGGAAGGCTTCCGCGCTGGTGGTAGCTCCTACAGAGGTGCCCAGCAGGATGACTACAATGTACATCAGAGCATTGGAAGCTGTCTCCGTCAGCTGTTTTACCACTCCGCTCTCCCGGAACAGGTTGCCCAGCATCAGCATGCCTACCAGGGGTGCCGTAGAGGGAAGGATCAGGCAGACTACCACGGTGATGATAATGGGGAAGAGGATCTTCTCCAGTTTCGATACCGGCCGCAGCTGCTCCATCTTGATCTTCCGCTCTTTCTCTGTGGTCAGAAGCTTCATGACTGGGGGCTGGATAATGGGTACCAGGGACATATAAGAGTAAGCCGCCACGGCGATGGGTCCCATAAGATCCGTCTGTCCCAGCTTTCCGCAGAGGAAAATGGAGGTAGGTCCGTCAGCTCCTCCGATGATGGAGATGGCTGCCGCTGCCTTTCCGCCGAATCCCAGCAGGATAGCCAGGAAGTAGGCCACATAGATCCCCAGCTGCGCCGCCGCTCCCATGATAAAGCTGATGGGATTTGCGATCAGGGGACCGAAGTCCGTCATGGCGCCTACTCCCATAAAGATCAGGGAGGGGAAAACGCTCCACTCGTCCAGCTTAAAGAAGTAGTAGAGAAGGCCTCCCGCCTGTTCCACCCCCGCGGCGTCCACATAAGGCTCCGCCATAATGCTGGGATAAATGTTGACCAGCAGCATGCCGAACGCGATGGGGATCAGCAGCAGTGGTTCAAATCCCTTTTTGATAGCCAGATAAAGGAATCCGAAGGCTACCAGGATCATAATATAGTTGCCCCACGTCAGATTGAAAAATGCAGTTTGGTGCACCAGGTTAGATAAAGTCTCTAACATTCATATTACCTCCGGTTCTGTTTTCTCAAGCAACGGTTAGTTCATAGTAGCCAGCACGTCACCGGATTCCACCGCGTCTCCCGCGGCTACATTGATACTGGCAATGGTTCCGTCCTGAGGAGCCACTACCGGAATTTCCATCTTCATAGCTTCCAGCACAACCACTGAGTCTCCCGCTTTCACAGCCTGTCCCGGCTTTGCCTCAATTTTGCAGATCTTTCCGGGCACGGAAGCAGTGATTTCCACAGCGCCCGCGGCGCCTCCCAGGGGAGCGGCCGGAGCCGGATTCTGAGCCGGAGCGGGCGCGGGAGCCGGGGCGGGAGCCGGAGCGGGTGCCGCAGCCGCGGGGGCAGGGGCGGGCATCGGGGCCGGCGCCGGCGCGCCTGTTCCGGTTCCCTCCTCAACAGTCACATGATATACATTGCCATTGACAGTAATGGTATAATTTTTCATTGTTTTATCCTCCTAAACTCGTTTCCAGTTTTTATTTCTCACTTTTCTCACAGACCGCACCACATAGCCGTCTCCGGAAGGCTGCTCCTCCTCCGCCGCCGCGATAGCGGTAGCCAGCACAATCGCCAGTTCAATATCATCCGCGGGGACAGGAACAGATGCTGCCGGGGCCGGAACTGCCCCAGGGGCCTCCCGGACCGGGGATTTCGGCACCGCGTTGGGGGACGCTGACGGTTTTTGTCCCGCGTCCTCCTGTTTTCCCCGGTACTCCGGATTCACGTACCGGATCAGGTAGATGACGCCGCAGAGGAAAAAGAGAATTACAAATACAATAATCAGTCCTATGGCGGTATTGATCCCCGCGTCCTCCAGTGACTTGGCCAGAGGGTACTCCACATTGATGACAAAGTTGCTGGGATAGTAATTGTCCGATGTGAAAGACATTACAACTTCCCCGCTGTACTGTTCAAATTCCACCGGGGTGGTACACTGCACCATACCGGTATCCTCCTGAAGTTCCACAGAAGTTTCTCCCAGACTGACAACGTCTCCTGTCTCGTCCCTGACATCCCTCCAGGCGTCTACGGCCACCTCATAAAATCCGCCGGATTCCCGGATCTGATCATAGCTTTCTTCCGGAAGGTTGAAAAAATCACCCGCGCCCCCCGGCATCAGAAACATCTGTACCTCGTTCTGGAGCTGAGCCGCAACGTTTTCCGAAAGCTCCGCCGCCTGGACGGGCACTGCCGCCAGGAGGCTCAGGAGACAGGCCAGAGCCAGAAAAATTCCGGTCCACCTTTTCTTAAATTTTTTCATCTACGCCACCTCGCTTAAACAGTTCCATGCTTTTTGTCCGGACGGCTCTCTCTCTTGGAAAACAGCATCTCCAGGGCGCCGATCAGATATTTTCTGGTGTTTTCCGGCTCGAACACCGTATCCACATAGCCTCTTCTCACCGCTGCCTCCAGGCTGTTCTGCAGCCTGTCGTATTCCTGTCCCTTCTCGCGGATCACTTCGCTTCCCTGATCCCCGTAAAGGATTTTGGCGGCAGATTTGGAATCCATCATGCCCACTTTGGCCTCCGGCCAGGCATAGACCAGATCCGCTCCGATAGCCTTGCTGTTCATGGCCAGAGCGGCAGTTCCGTAAGCGTATCCGGTAATGACATTCACTTTTGGGGTGGTGGCGTTGGCAAAGGCGTACACCATTTTTGCCGCCGCTTTAGCCATATTGGCCTCGGAGCACTTGGTGGCTTTATAATTCTTCACATTGGTGAAGGAAACCACCGGAATGGAGAACGCGTCGCAGAATTCAATGAATTCCGCTGCCTTTCTGGCTCCTCTGGCGCTGAGAACCCCGTCATACTTCTCAGACTCATTTCCCTGGGCGTCATAAAGCACAGAGCGGTTGGCCACTGCTCCTACTGTGCTTCCCCCCAGCTGGATCAGAGCTGTCACCATATCTTTTCCATAATCCGGCTTGACCTCAAAATAGATCTGGCTGTCGCTGATCCGCGGAAGCATCAGGGCCGGATCGCTGACGCAGGACGCCAGATCCGGAATCACCCGGTTCAGATCATCGCCGCACTCCGCGTAGGACATATCGTCCTCATTATTGGCGGGAAGCAGTGCAAACAGCCGGCGCATCTGGGCCAGAACCTGTTCCTCGCTGCCGGCAAAATCCACCAGTCCTGCCTCCTCCGCCTGGAAAGCGGCAGAAGCGGTATCACATTTGGAATCTATGTTTCCCGCCAGAGCATTGGGAGAATTGACAAACAGTTTTCCCTCCTCTTCCATAAGGGTAAAATCTGTCAGGGCGGGAATCAGCGCCATGCCGCCGCCGCACATGCCGAAGATTCCGGTGATCTGGGGGATCACTCCGGAAGCCTCCGTCTGGGCCAGATAGATCTGCCCGAATCCGTGAAGGGCATCGGCTGCTTCCTCCAGACGCAGGCCCGCGCAGTCCAGAAGACCGATGACCGGAGCCCCCGTCTTCATGGCCAGTTTATAAAGGTTCACAATTTTGCCGGCGTGCATCTCTCCCATGCTGCCCCCCAGCACAGAGGCGTCCTGGCTGTACACGTACACCAGCCCTCCGTCGATCACACCGTATCCGGTGATGACTCCGTCAGAAGGCGTCGGTTTCTGTGTCAGGTTGAAATCGGTGCTGCGGGCTGTGACTCCCGCTCCGATCTCAACAAAGCTGCCTCCGTCAAGCAGGGCCTGGATTCTCTGCCGTGCCCGGCTTCCTGTCTCGTTGCTCATTCTTTTGACCTCCATATCTGTATGATGTTGAGGTCAAATTAAAATTTGACCTCTTGACACCGCGGATTGCTCCTCGCTTCGCGCTCTCACAATCCTAAAACACCTCAAATCCGCACATTTTTCTGCAAAAAATGGCTCCTTTTCGGTGTTTTGCGGGTCAAGTCGATATGTTTTTTCATGCAGGCATGAAAAGCATATCTATTTGACCCCGGTGTCATCTGCATATAATCAAAACCTCCCTTTCCGGATCCGGGAAAAGCATCCTTCTGCCGGAGCATTTCCCGCAAACCCGAAAAAAGGAGGTTTTCTAGTGATTCAGAGTTCTGTTTCCAGTATGCCCTTTTTCCGGCACACCATTCTTCTGATTAATAAAGACGGATGTGAACCGGAATTCCGTTTTCGCAGATATTTCTGCACTCGCCCTGAATCAGGGGTTTCAGGTAGGCAATCATCTCATCGGTTACATCATGACCGTCGGGAGTGATCCACGCGTCCGGCACCTTCTTTTCCGCGTTAGCCGCGTCCTTTACCGGAATGGTCTCAAAGGTTACCGTATAGGGATCGTCGCTCTTGCGGATCACCGCGGCCATCTGACCGCTCTGGCCTTCCAGGGCACTCTGGCATGCCTTCATGCCCAGCATTCTGGACTCGGAAATATCTGTGGCGCTGGCAATGTGGGCCGCGCAGCGCTGCATCAGGCTCAGCTCAATGGAACGCACCTTGCAGCCGATCCGGTCCTGGACGATCTGCTCCAGTACCTTGGCGGAACCGGAGATATAGGCGTGTCCGAAATTGTCCAGTGCCTTGGTCTGCACCTGCTCGGATACATAATGTCCCTCCGCGTCCTTGATTCCTTCGCTGATGGCTACCAGCACGCTGTCCTGGGTCTTCAGCTTCTCTTCCACAACCTTCAGGAAGTCCTCTGTATCAAAAGGTTTCTCGCAGAGATAAATGAGATCCGGGCCATTTCCGCCGTTCAGTCTGGCCAGGGCGCTGGACGCGGTAAGCCATCCCGCGTTTCTTCCCATAACCTCTACGATGGTTACACACTTGGTTGTATATACATGGCAGTCTCTCTCCAGCTCGGCAAAGGTAGCCGCAATGTATTTGGCCGCGGAGCCAAAGCCCGGGCAGTGGTCCGTGCCCATCAGGTCATTGTCAATGGTCTTGGGAGCGCCCATGACGGCAATTCCCTCAATGCCTTCCTCAGCAATGTAAGCGGACAGCTTGTCCACAGTATCCATGGAATCATTTCCGCCGGTATAGATAAAGTAGGCGATCTCTCTCTTTTTCAGAACCTCTACGATCTGCTTTAACTGCTCTCTCTCCCGGATTTTCAGACGGCAGGAGCCCAGCGCCGCCGCCGGGGTCTGCGCCAGCAGATCCAGCTTCTCCGCGCTGTCCAGCTTCTCCCGCAGATCCACAAAACGCTCTGCCAGAACGCCCTCGATTCCATTCACCGCCCCGTAGATATGATCCACTTTGCCGGAACTTAAAGCGCATGCCACAACTCCCGCCACGGTAGCGTTAATTGCTGCTGTAGGGCCTCCGGACTGAGCTACCAGTAAATTTTTCATGAATGAACACCTCCTGATACTGTTCTCTTGTATTTTCCGCCCTTTTGGGCTTATGTAGTCACCAGGCGCTTCTTTTTTCTCCGCCAAGTTACCCATGATAGCCATTATATCACAAAAAAGGAAAGCTGTCCAAACCTTTGGCACAGCTTTCCAATTTTCTTTCAGCTTTCCCGGCATCCGTACCAGTTCCAGAGCCGTCCCAGGCACCAGAAATAATCTGCCCGCTCCACGGCGGAAACCGCGTACAGGGGATATTCCGCCAGTATCTGCCCCTGGAGGCAGTAAGATACTTTTCCCACCTGTTCCCCCTCTTTCACCGGAGCCTGAAGGGATTCCGGCAGATCATAGCGGACCTCCACCGTCTCCTCTTTTCCCAGCAGCAGCGGGAGACTTCTCTCTTCCTCCGGCAGACTCAGATCCGCTGTCACATAAGCGGCGCCCTGCCCGGGAAATTCCGGGTACCTGCCGTCTTCCACCGGGATCTCCTTTCCCCGGAAGGCTGTGTCAAAGACATCCCGCGCCTGGTAATTCTCAAATCCGTACTCCATCAGCGTCCGGGTATCCGCCCATTTGTAGGAACGATTGTCCGGCCAGCCGCAGGCCAGAAGGGAAACGATCAGGCATCTGTCTCCCTGCTCCACTGCCCCCACATAGCAGTAGCCTGCCTGGTTGGTAAAACCGGTTTTACCGGAAAGAGCCCCCTCCATCATGTTCAGAAAAGCATTATGATTGACACAGTCATAGATGGTCTGCTGGTCCGCGTCCCAGAAACTGTAAGAACTGGTTCTGGTGATCTCCAGAAAACGGTCCGCCTTCGGCGAAAGCCGGATGCAGTACCGCATGATCCTGGCAAGATCCGCGGCTGTGGTGTGATGGGCGCCGCCCGCGTCGCTGCTGTCCAGCCCGTTGGGCGTAACAAAATGGGTATCCCTGCATCCCAGCTCCTCCGCTTTCTGATTCATCCGCTCCGCGAAAGCCTCCACGGAGCCTGATACCTGTTCCGCGATCATCACGGCGGCGTCATTGTAGGATTCCAGCATCAGAGCGTAGAGAAGATCCTGAAGGTAAAATTTCTGGCCTTCCCGGACCCCCAGCCGCACTTCCGGCTGGGAAGCGGCCTCTTGGGAGGCCGCGGTCACTGTCTTTTCCGGATCCGGAATTTCCTCCAGCGCCAGGATACAGGTCATGATCTTGGTAGTGCTGGCCATGGGCAGGGGCTCCTCCTCCGCTTTTCCGTACAGCACCCTTCCGGAAGCCGCGTCCATCAGACAGGCAGATGCCGCATGGAGCCTGCTTTCCGGAAGTTCTTCCTCCGCCATAACGCTCAAAGGACTTCTTAGAAACACCGTCAGGCACAAAACCAGGTACAGGATTTTTTTCATACAGGCAGTTGTCCTTCCTTTCCGTCATTTCCTTTCTCCTGTAGTATATGGAACATCTGCCTTTTTCATACGCCTGCCGGGAATCACACTTCCACCTTGACTCCTGCTTCCGCTTCCGCCTCCTCCTTAAAATCCTCCAGCAGCACCGGACTGATTTCCGGAAGGTTTTCTCTGGAGTCAATTCCGAAATCTCTCAGAAATTCCTCCGTAGTGCCAAACAGCAGCGGCCTTCCCGGAGCGTCCAGCCTGCCCAGTTCCTGAACCAGACCGTATTCAATCAGCTTATTTACCGCATGGTCGCTTTTTACACCGCGGATCTTTTCAATTTCCGCTTTGGTCACCGGCTGCCGGTAAGCGATAATGGCCAGGGTTTCCATCATTACGTCTGTGAGAGCGGCTTTTTTCGGCTGGCTTAAAATCGCGGTAAGGCAGCTGTAAAACTCTTTTTTGGTGCAGAGCTGGTAGCTGTCCTCCAGCTCAATAAGACAGATCCCCCTGTCCTCCCGGCTGCAGCGTGTCTGGTACTGTTCCAGGATTTTCTTTGTCTCCTCGGGCGTTTTTCCGATAGCAGCGGCAATTTTCTTCAGTTCCACTGCCCCGCCCATGGCAAAGAGAATGGCCTCCACGGCTCCCTGCAGTTTTTCATCTTCCATCTGTATCCACCTCTTCTGTATAAGGTACTACTACCGTGTCCGCGTCCTCCAGGGATTCGATCTGGATCTCGCCGAAAATTTCCTGCTGGCAGATGCGTATCTTGCCTGTCTTCATCAGCTCCAGAACCGCCAGAAAGGTTACCACCAGCTGTATCCGGCTTTTCTGCCCCTCCAGAAGATTCCGAAAAGAAAACTTCCGTCTTTCCACCGCGTACCGCTCCACAAAGGTCATTTTGTCGGGAAGAGAGACCTCCTCTTTCTCAATATGGCCGAAACGGCTCCGGATGGGATCAATCTTGTCTTCCTGCCTCCGCAGGACTTCTCTGAAAATCTGATGCAGCTTCTCCAGGGTCACATCCTGCAGAAGCCCTGTGGTATCCACCGGGGGACGGTACGCCAGAACGCTCTCCGGAAGATCCGGCTTCCGAAAAAAAGACTGTCCTGCCTCTTCCATTTTTTCCCTCAGTTCCCCGGATATGTATTTGTATTTTTTGTACTCCAGAAGCTGTGTCACCAGTTCTTCTCTGGGATCCTCCTCCTGGCCTTCCTCATTGACCTCCCTGGGCAGCAGCATTCTGCATTTGATATCAATCAAGGTGGCCGCCATTACCATGAATTCACTGGTCACATTCATGTCCTCATGGTTCATTTGCCGGATGTACTCCAGATACTGATCCGTGACTTCCGCGATAGGGATATCATAAATATCTATTTTATTTTTATCAATGAGATGCAGCAGCAAATCCAGAGGCCCTTCAAATACCGGCAGCTTTACCGGAATCGCCATGGTCAAACTCCTCCTATACCGTAAAGATCACCAGTTCTCTGGGATTATGGATCCGTACCGGAATGGTGTGCTCCCCGATGCCGGCTCCCACAATTCCCCAGCAATTTTCTCCCCCGAACAGACCCCGGGCTTCCCGGGGAAAGATCCGGAAATCCGGGCTGATCAGCCCTCTGTGTTTTCCAAGTCCCAGAACGCCTCCGTGATAATGTCCGCAAAGCGTCACGTTTCCTCCCCATTTCAGATACGTTTCCAGATACAGGGGGTTATGGGCAAGGAGAATGGAAACAGCCTCCCGGTCCGGCAAACCAATCTGTTTCTGAATCTGCTCCAGGGAAAGGGGACGGCGCTGAAACCGCTGGTAATATTCTCTGGAAATGCTCAGTCCGCAGCAGAGAACCCTGCGGCCCTTCAGCACCATCTCCCGCCGCTGGTTATCAAGAAGGATCACACCGCAGGCCTTCAGCCCGGACCGGTATCTTTCATACAGAGCGCCGTATACCTCCGGATAGATTTTGGCCCGGTATTCGTGATTTCCCATGGCATGGATCACTGGCCAGCGTTTTCGCAGCTGTTCCATAAGTCTCAGGGCCGTATCCGGCGTCTGCCCCGGTTTTCCCACGATCATATCGCCGCCGCAGAGCACCGCGTCCGGATTTTCTTTTTCCATGGCTTTCAGCAGCAGACTGTTCTGCTCTCCGTTCTCCACGCTGTGAAGATCCGTAAGAAAAGCGAACCTCAGAGACGCCGCCCCCGGTCCGCTTTTTTGATTTTTTCGTAACTCATAGGTTCTGACCACAAATTTTTTCATGGACCTATCTTACTATATTTTCCCCGGGCGCGCAACCATTTTCCCCTCAGCGGATGCCCTCTGCCGCTTCTTTTTTCAGCAGATCCATCACTTCCCGGAACGGTTTTCCGGTCTTCTCCGCCAGTTCTGCCGCGTCCTCATATTCCGGATAGGCAAAAGTCTGATCCAGATGGCGGCAGTATTTGATCCGCACCGGTCCCAGACTGCTCTCAAAAAGACAGATTTCCCTGGGCAGCACTCTTCTGGCCTGCCGGTACCTGCGGAAACCGATAGAAGTGGTTTCCCGGAAAATCAGATTTTCCAGGGCTTCCCTGTGCTCCTCGTCGCAGATTGCCTGCAGAAGAAAGGCCGGCCGGCTCTTTTTCATTCCAATAGGAATGCAGCAGGCATCTTTTGCCCCGGCCCGAAGCAGATGTTCCAGGCAGTATCCCAGTTCCTCTCCTGTGGAATCATCCACATTGGTTTCCAGAACCCAGACGTCCTCCGTCTCTGCCGGCTCCCCGGTTTCCTCCTCCAGCAGAAGGGCCCGGAGGATGTTGGCATGGGGAAATTCCTTTTTCCCGGCGCCAATGCCGATTCCCACTATTTTTCTCCCCTGAAGAGGATCTTCTTCCCGATGTCCCAGAGCTGCCAGAATCGCGGCGCCGGTGGGCGTCACCATCTCTCCCCGGGTTTCTGTGAGATGCAGCCTCAGGCCGTGGGCCGCTGACAGTTCCAGCACCGCCGGCACCGGCACCGGCATCAGGCCGTGCTGGCATCGGACATGGCCTCTTCCCTCATAAAGCTCCGAGTAAAAGAGCTTTTGAATTCCCAGATCTTCCAGACAGACGGCGGTTCCCACAATATCCACAATGGAGTCCACCGCTCCCACCTCGTGGAAGGCCACCTCATCCGGGGATTTTCCGTGTACCTTTCCCTCCGCCTCCGCCAGAACCGTAAATATTTTAAGAGCTGTTTCCTTTACTGTTTCGGAGAGCTCCGAACCCAGAAGAATCTCCCGGATCTCTTTCATGGTCCGGTGGTGATGGGAATGGGAATGGGAATGGGTATGTTCTTCCTGTTCCGCAAGAATCACATCAAAATCAAAGGCGTCGATCCCTCTGACCTTTCTTCTGCCAAACCGCAGCTCATACCCCTCTGCGGGCAGCTTCTTCAGTTCTTCCCGCAGATGCCCGGCGTCCGCCCCCAGATCCAGCAGAGCTCCTACCGTCATATCCCCGCTGATGCCCGAATAGCATTCCAGATACAAAATTTTTTCTTTCATCGCATTATCCTTCTCTCTGTCTGTGTTCTCCTCCCGGCGCGAGGAATATATCCCAGGCCCTCTTCAGGCAGTCCCCGTACCCCGCTTTTTCCGCGTCGGCCCCATAGACAATGGCTACGCTTCCCAGTTCTTCTCCTTCCAGCGTATAGACGGCCCTGCCCGCGTTTTCTCCTTTCCGCACCGGCGCCTTTACAGAATCCTTTACTTCGATGGTTTTTTTCACAGCGGACAGATCTCTGCCCTCCCGTTCCAGAAACCGGAATTCTTCCTCATACTCCAGGGGAACTGTCTTTACCGTTGACCCGTCAACCGGCGCCGGCTCCAGCGGTTCCTGATTTTCATCTACATACAGCTGACAGCTTCCGAATCCGTAATCCAGCATGGCGGAGGCATCCTGGAACCGCACTTTATGATCCGGCGCTCCCATGACCACAGCGATCAGTGTCATACCGTTCCGCTCCGCCACGGCGCTGACACAGTATTTCGCCGCGTCCGTGCTTCCGGTTTTCAGGCCCAGGCAGCCTTCATAACCGCGGATCAGCTTATTGGTATTGGAAAGGGTAAAGGGCTTGGAACCCTGGCGGGTTACATGGGTAATATCCTCCATCCAGATAGAGGAATACTGAAGAATCTTTGGATACCGCCGGATCAGTTCCCGGGACATAATCGCCACATCCCTGGCTGTGGTATAATGCCCCGCGGAATCTGTAAGGCCGCAGCAGTCCTCAAAACGGGTGCCCGCCATCTGCAGCCCGGCCGCCCGTTCATTCATACGTTCCACAAAATCCCCTTCACTTCCCGCTATGTACTCCGCCATGGCCACAGAAGCATCGTTGCCGGAGGCGATGACAATGCATTTGATCAGCGTCTCCACGGTCTGCTGCTCCCCTTCCTCCAGAAAGACCTGGGACCCGCCCATACTTTTGGCGTACGCGCTGGTAGTCACCGGATCCTCCAGATGAATGGCTCCCTCCTCCAGCGCGTCAAAGATCAGGATCAGTGTCATGATCTTGGTAATGCTGGCCGGACTTCTCTGCTCGTCTGCATTTTTCTCGTACAGGATCTCCCCGGTGCTCATCTCCATAAGCACGGCGCCGGGAGCGGAAATTTCCGGCTCCGCGTATACCTTCCAGGGACAGAGCGCAGGCGCCAGAAACGACAGTATCAGCAGGACACAGAAAATTTTTTTCATAGTCCCTCCCTCTCATCTATTCTGCTACCAGTCTATGAGAAAGGGGAATTGGTTATGCGGCTTTTACAGTGTCGGCGCGATCAGCCTTAAAATTGCCTGGAATCCCCTGACCGCTATATTCCGGTTCCGGCAGAAATCCAGATCGATTTCCCGGGAAATCTCAAAGGTATTCAGAGCATCCTGCTTCACCTGCATGACGGACGCTGTTTTGTACATCCAGCAGCCGCATTCAAAGTGAAGGTACAGGCTTCTGTAATCCAGATTGATGGAACCTACCACCGCCACCTCATCGTCCGACACAAAGCTTTTGGAATGGATAAATCCGGGAGTATATTGGTAAATACGCACCCCCGCCTCCAAAAGCTGCTCGTAGTAGGACTGGGACAGCAGGAAAACCATTTTTTTATCCGGAATGCCCGGCGTTACGATCCGCACATCCACCCCCTTGCGGGAGGCGGTGCACAGCTCCGTCATGATCTCGTTGTCCAGCACCAGGTAGGGAGTGAAAATATATACATATTTTTTCGCGTTGCTGATAATATTGCGGTACACATTCTCCCCTACCGTCTCGTCGTCCAGAGGAGAATCCCCGTAGGGCTGCACGAAGCCGTCGCTGGGAAACGTTTCCAGATAATACTGGTTGGGACGGTACAGGGAAGAAATATCGCAGGGCAGGCCGGTGATCACCGACCACATTTTCAGAAACATAACCGTAAAACTCCAGACCGCTTCCCCGTGAAGATAGATTCCCGAATCCTTCCAATGGCCGAAACGCTCCCACTGGTTAATATACTCATCCGAAAGATTGATTCCGCCGGTGAAAGCCGTATGTCCGTCAATGACTGTAATCTTCCTGTGGTCTCTGTTATTCTGGATAATATTCAGCACCGGACGGAAGGGATTGAAGGCCGCGCATTTAATCCCGTAAGACTGAAGCACCTTATAATATTTGGGGGGCAGAGTGGTAACACAGATCATGCCGTCGTAGATGATTCTTACATCCACACCCTCTTTTACCTTCTCCTTCAGGATCTCCAGCACTGTATTCCACATATATCCCGGACTGATAATAAAAAACTCCAGGAAAATATAATGTTTCGCCTTTTTCAGCTCTTCCACGTATTTGGCGAACCAGTCCTCCCCCACTGAAAAATATTCCGTCACAGTGTGTTCATAGGCCGGGGCTTTCGCCATCCGTTCCAGATACCGGGACTGGTTGGAGATGCCCAGGTCCTCCTGGTCCATATGTTTCCGCACTTCCGGGTCTTCCTCCAGCACATCCCCCATTTCCGTCTCTATTTTTTTCATTTCCTTCTGAAACAATTTCGCCACCCGGGATTTTCCGGCCGAAAAATACATGACGATTCCCACCAGGGGCAGGGCAAGGATCAGGCTGGTCCAGATCAGCTTATATCCCGGGTTGATGCGGCTGTTGGTGAGCCACAGCACCGTCACCACCGCCACGATCCACATGATCACATTGGCAAGGAGATAGCGGCTGGTCAGGTACCAGTAGATCAGGAAATAAAACATGAACTGAATGAACAGAGCGATTACCGTCAGGGTAATCCGGTTTGAGATAAACTTCAGAAACTTTTTAAATGTGCCAAAAATCATTTTCTGCCTTCCTCTTACGTGTTAATCAGATATCTCAGCTTTTCTGCTATATAGTACAAAAAAGCCCTGACGCGCGTCAAGGCTTTTTTGCTGCACAATTAATTATATTTACGTTTTCTGGCCGCTTCAGATTTTTTCTTACGACGAACACTGGGTTTCTCGTAATGCTCTCTCTTGCGGATCTCCTGCTGGATGCCGGCCTTTGCGCAGCTGCGTTTGAATCTGCGTAAGGCGCTGTCCAGAGTCTCGTTCTCTTTAACGATCACATTTGACATATTCTCACACCTAACCTCCCTCCAGTTGTAGATTGTGCTTAAATACAACTGTACGGGTATTTTTTTGCACTGGTTTTATTATAGCAGATTTTTGCTGTTCGTCAACCAATTTTATACATTTTCTGAAAGAATTACAGCTGTCCTCCCAGGATCTCCGGCACTTTGGCAATGGCTTCCGGGATCTTGTCCGGATTTTTTCCTCCGGCCTGGGCCATATTGGGCCGTCCGCCGCCGCCGCCGCCCACAATGGCCGCCGCCGCTTTCACCAGGTTGCCTGCGTGAGCGCCTTTTTTCTGGGCCTCCTCGGTGACCATGGCGATCAGGTTCACCTTGCCTTCCTTGGCGGAGGCCAGGACCACCACGCCCTGTCCCAGTTTCTCTTTCAGGCTGTCCCCCAGTTCCCGCAGACCGTTCATATCCACCTCCGGCACCGCGGCGGCCAGCAGCTTCACGCCTTTTACTTCTGTTACCTGATCCATGACGTCTCCCAGGGACTCCTGGGCCATTTTGCTCTTCAGGGACTCATTCTCGCTGTGAAGAGCTTTCACCTCCGCCTGGAGATGGGTGATCTTCTCCCGGATGCCGGCGGCGTTGGTCTTCAGCAGGGCGGCGATCTCCTGCAGCTCTTCCTCTTCTTTCTTATAGTAATCGATGACCGCCTGGCCGGTGAGGGCCTCGATCCGGCGCACCCCGGCGGCTACTCCTGCCTCGGACAGGATCTTAAAGAGGGTGATCTCCCCGGTGGCCTTTACGTGGGTTCCTCCGCAGAGTTCCCGGGAGAAATCTCCCATGGATACCACCCGGACCTCGTCCCCGTATTTTTCGCCGAAGAGAGCCATGGCTCCCGTCTTCTTGGCGTCCTCCAGGGACATGATATCTGTCTTTACAGTGAGGTTTTCCCGGATCTTCTGATTCACCAGATCCTCTACCTTCCGGATCTCCTCTTCTGTCATAGCCTGGAAATGGGCAAAGTCAAAGCGCAGCCTGCCGGGCGTCACCAGGGATCCTTTCTGTTCCACGTGGGTGCCCAGCACCGTCTTCAGAGCCTTCTGCAGCAGATGGGTGGCGCTGTGGTTTTTCTCTGTATCCAGTCTGGATGCCTCATTCACTTCCAGAGTCACCTTCTCCCCGGCGGAGATCATGCCGGACTTCATAAGGCCCACATGGCCGTAACGGCCGCCCCTAAGATGAATGGTATCCTGCACTTCAAAGACACCGTTGGCGCCCCGGATCACACCGGTATCTCCCTCCTGGCCGCCCATGGTGGCGTAGAAAGGCGTCTCCTGTACCAGGATAGTGCCTTTTTCTCCTTCCATAAGGGAATCCTTCAGCTCCGTCTCCCCGGTGAGCACCGTCACGGGAGACTCCCAGGTCAGATGGTCATAGCCCACAAAGCTGGTGGTGACGGAGGGATCGATAAGGTCATAGACCGTGGCGTCGGCGCCCATGTAATTGGAGGTCTCCCTGGCGTTTCTGGCCCGCTCCTGCTGCTCCTTCATGGAAGCGGCAAAGCCCTCCTCGTCGATGGCGTACCCCTTTTCCTGGAGGATTTCCCGGGTCAGGTCCATGGGGAAACCGTAAGTATCATAAAGGCGGAAAGCATCCTCTCCGGAAAGGGTCTTCTCCCCGGAGGCAGCCATCTTCTCCTCCAGGTCGGACAGGATCCGAAGGCCCTGGTCGATGGTCTTGTTAAACTGCTTTTCCTCGTTATTCAGAACGTTAAAGATAAACTCCTTCTTCTCCTCCAGTTCCGGATAGCCGTCTTTGCTTCCCTGGATCACGGAAGCGGACAGCTCGGAGAGGAAGATCCGGTCAATGCCCAGAAGCCTTCCATGGCGGGCCGCCCGGCGGATCAGACGGCGGAGCACATAGCCCCGGCCCTCGTTGGTGGGCATGATGCCGTCGGAAATCATAAAGGTGGCGGAACGGATGTGATCTGTGATGAGGCGGATGGACACATCGTCCTGGTGATCCTTGTGGTACTCTTTGCCGGCGATCTCACAGACTTTGTTCCGCAGAGCCTGGATGGTATCCACATCAAAGATAGAATCCACATCCTGCACTACCACCGCCAGACGCTCCAGGCCCATGCCTGTGTCGATGTTCTTCTGATCCAGCTCTGTATAGTGGCCCTGGCCGTCGTTGTCAAACTGGGTAAACACGTTGTTCCAGACTTCCATGTAGCGGTCGCAGTCGCAGCCCACGGTGCAGTCCGGTTTCCCGCAGCCGTACTTTTCTCCCCGGTCATAATAGATCTCGGAGCAGGGGCCGCAGGGGCCGCTGCCGTGTTCCCAGAAATTGTCTTCTTTCCCGAATTTGAAGATTCTCTCCGGGGCAATGCCGATCTCCTCGTTCCAGATCTTATAGGCCTCGTCGTCCTCCAGATAGACGGAGGGATACAGCCGGTCTGCCGGCAGCCCTACCACCTCTGTCAGGAACTCCCAGGACCAGTGAATGGCCTCTCTCTTGAAATAATCTCCGAAGGAGAAGTTGCCCAGCATCTCAAAAAAAGTGCCGTGGCGGGCGGTTTTGCCCACGTTCTCAATATCGCCGGTGCGGATGCACTTCTGACAGGTGGTGACCCTTCTTCTGGGAGGGATCTCCGCTCCGGTAAAATAGGGCTTTAAGGGAGCCATTCCGGAGTTAATCAGCAGCAGACTTTTATCGTTCTGCGGGATCAGAGAAAAACTCTTCATTGCCAGATGTCCCTTGCTCTCAAAAAACTCCAGGAACATCCGCCGCAGTTCATTGACGCCATATTTTTTCATGACTTGTTCCTCCTAACCATGGTTGCCGCAGGGAAGCGCGGCCATACGTTTTATCATAGCACAAAACCCTTATTTCAGGCAAATTTTTTTGAAATTCTTCTTGCCCCGTTTCAGAACCAGGCCTTTTTCCCCGATATCCTCTTTTTTCACCAGATACTTAAAGTCTGTGATCTTTTCTCCCTCCAGGGAAACTCCGCCCTGCTGGATGGCTCTGCGGGCCTCGGAGCGGGTGGCGGAAAGCTCCGCCTTTACCAGCAGGCTGATCAGATCGATGGCGTCCTCCTGGAAATCCTCCTCCTCCAGTTCGGTGGTGGGCATATTTTCAGAATCCCCGCCTCCGGCAAAAAAGGCTTTGGCTCCGGCTTCCGCCTTTTTGGCCTCGTCCTCTCCGTGGACCAGACCGGTGAGCTCCCGGGCCAGGATCTCCTTGGCCCGGTTCAGCTGGCTGCCCTCCCATTTGTCCATCTCATCGATCTGCTCCAGGGGCAGGAACGTCAGCAGCCGCAGACATTTCAGCACGTCGGCGTCCGCCACGTTTCTCCAGTACTGATAGAACTCGTAGGGCGTGGTCTTGTCCGGATCCAGCCACACAGCGCCGGACTGGGTCTTGCCCATCTTTTTGCCCTCGGAATTCAAAAGCAGGGTGATGGTCATAGCGTAGGCGTCCTTGCCCAGCTTTCTGCGGATCAGATCCGTACCGCCCAGCATATTGCTCCACTGGTCGTTGCCCCCGAACTGCATGTTGCAGCCGTATCTTCTGTACAGCTCATAGAAATCGTAGCTCTGCATGAGCATGTAGTTAAACTCCAGGAAACTTAATCCCTTCTCCATCCGCTGTTTGTAGCACTCCGCCCGCAGCATCTGGTTGACGGAAAAGTAGGGGCCGATATCCCGGATAAACTCAATGTAATTCAGGTCCCTCAGCCACTCCGCGTTGTTGACCATCATGGCCTTTCCCTCGCCGAATTCGATAAAGCGGCTCATCTGTTTTTTAAAACAGTCACAGTTGTGGCAGATGGTATCCTCGTTCATCATCTGCCGCATATCCGTGCGTCCGGAGGGATCCCCGATCATGCCGGTGCCGCCTCCCAGCAGGGCGATGGGCCGGTTGCCCGCCATCTGCAGCCGCTTCATCAGGCACAGGGCCATGAAATGACCTACATGCAGGCTGTCCGCCGTGGGGTCAAAACCAATGTAAAACGTCGCCTTTCCCTCGTTCACCAGTTCCCGGATCTCCTGTTCGTCCGTCACCTGGGCGATGAGCCCCCGGGCGGTCAGTTCCTCGTAAATCTTCATCTTTTTTTACCTCCTGATTATTATGGATCTTTCGATCAGTAAGGCGGGAGGACTTTTCCGGCAAATACCTGTTCGCGGCAGCCGCCTGCCGGGCGTATCACACAAAAAAGCCTCCGCCCTGTTTTCTAGGACGAAAGCTTTGCGTCTTCCGTGTTACCACCTAAATTCACGGATGCCTCGCGGTCATCCGCCTCATGGAGTACCGTCATACTCCCGACGGTGTAACGTCCGTCACCACGCCTGGGCCTACTGCATGGGTTCAGCCTGGAGCTCGGGGAGGTATTCGCAGTGGTTCCGCCTCTGCCTCGCACCTGCCGGCAGCTCTCTTTGCGCTTTCCCGCTGTTACTCTTTCCCTTCATTGCTTTTCTCTAGGAAGCAGTATATCCGGCAAAAAAGGAAATGTCAAGAGAGAACGAAAAACTGCGCCATGTTTCGCCAAAAATCAGGCTTACATTTCCGCGATGCCGGAGGCGGGAAGATTATAGAATCCCCTCGTCCTCCAGCAGATCCTCCCCATCCGCCGCGGAGGTGGCCAGCCGGTCGCAGCGCTCGTTGAGTTCATGGCCGTCGTGGCCCTTGACCCAGATAAAAGTCACCTCATGGGGTTCTTTCGCCTTGAGAAGACGCTGCCACAGATCCACGTTTTTCACCGGCTCGTTTTTTCCCCGCTTCCAGCCTTTTTTCAGCCAGCTGTCGATCCAGTGCTGGTTAAAGGCATCCACCAGATATTTAGAGTCCGAGTGCAGCCGCACCTGACAGGGCCGGATCAGAGCCTCCAGTCCCACAATGGCCGCCATAAGCTCCATGCGGTTGTTGGTAGTCTTTTTGTAGCCCTGGGAGAATTCCCTCTCATGGAGGTTCCCTTGGGGATCCCGGTACTGCAGGACGCAGCCGTAGCCCCCCGGCCCCTCCGGGTTGCCCCTGGCGGAGCCGTCGGTGTAAATCTCTACTAACATAAAGGTTTCCACACTCCTTGTTGTTCAAAATCTTCCGCCGCTTTTCTGGCCTCCGCCACGATCTTCGGATCGTAGCCGATGATCTCCAGCAGGGAGATGGCGTTGCGGCTCGCCGCCCGGCCCCTCTGCAGCTGATAATTGAAGAAGATCTGATTGTCCCGGATCTCCTCCTCAAAGTGATAATTATGATATAGTTTTTCCAGGATGTAGGTCAGTTCCACATCATGGGTAGCCGCGAAAGCCAGCACGTTTTCCTTCCGCAGGGAAGCCAGGATCCGGGAGGAAGCGGCGATCCGCTCAATGGTGTTGGTTCCCCGGAGTACCTCATCGATGATGCACAGCAGGGGCTGACCCTTTTCCGCTTCTGCCAGGATCCGTTTCAGAGATTTGATCTCTACAATAAAATAGCTCTCCCCTCCCTGGAGGTCGTCCCGCAGGGCCATGGAGGTCATGGTTTTTACCAGGGTTCCCTGATAACTGCTGGCCATACAGGTATAGATGCTCTGGGCCAGAATCGCGTTTAAGGCCACCGTTTTCAGAAAGGTGGATTTTCCGGAGGCGTTGGATCCTGTCAGCAGGATGCCGCCCTCCGCCTGGATACTGTTGGCCACCGCTTCGGTGATCAGGGGGTGATACAGATCCTCCGCCTGAATCCGCACCTTCTCCTCCGGGGAGACAAACTCCGGCCGGCACCACAGGGGCAGATATTCCCGGAAGGAAGCCACAGCGATGGAGGCGTCCAGGATCCCGAACTGCTCCAGCAGAGTCTCCACCCGGCCCATCTGGTCTTCCAGCAGTCTCGCTACCCGGTAAAACTGAATGAAATCCAGGAGAAAGTAGGAATTCAGATAGGCGAAAATAGCTGCCGCTCCCAGGTCCGCCCCTTTGGCGCTGACCAGCATCACGCATTTCCGGCGGATTTTCTGGAGAGGGCCGGATGCTTCCCGGATCTTCTCACTATACCGGGAGATTTCCGGAATCTTACAGTTTCCCATAAGTTCCGCGGCCTTCAGCAGCCGCAGAATGCAGGACAGGCAGGACAGATAGGGCTCAATCTTCTGGCTCTCCTGATAATGAGTGATGCCGTTGACACAGAGCATCAGCACCAGGGCCGCCACCGCCGCCAGAGGAGAGAAAAAGAACAAGATAATGGCAGCCCCTGCCAGCACCGCCTGAATCACGTAGCGGACCACGGAGCGCACAGGGGCTGTGCCCATCGCCTCCAGATAATCCGAAACAGAGTATCCCTTCCTCTTGCCGATGAGCCGCAGCATCAGCTGCACTTTTTCCCGTTCCTGTTTATGGCTCCGGAAAAACTCCATGAGCCGGTCCCGCTCTTTCAGGATCTCCGGATCAAACTCCGGCAGACGCAGCAGGGAATACAGGTAATCCTCCCCGCAGGAGGAGACAGTGCTGTTCATCTGCAGAAACACGCTGTCCAGGTCCAGATCATTCCAGGTGATGTCATCCACTTTAAAACGGCCCTTTTCTCTTCTCCTGGTATAATGGGAAATACTCTCCAGCTCCTCCACGGTCCATTCCCCGGAGGGGGCATTGCCCCATTCCCTCCGGAGCTTATTTAAGAACACATGCTTCTGCTGCACTCTCTCTTTCAGGGCCACACCCACAAAGGCCAGCACCAGAATGCCTATGAACACAACTCCCACAATATTTTCCGGCGTCATAGTTCTTCCCCGCTTACTTTCTCTGCTTCAGATAATCTTCAAATACACTCAGAGTTTCTTCTATATTTTCATCGCTGTGAGCATCGGAGAGGAACATGGCCTCAAACTGGGAGGGAGCCAGATGGATCCCGCGCTCCAGCATCCAGCGGAAATACCTGGCGAACTCTTCCGTATCAGAGGCCTTGGCGTCCTCGTAATTTCTCACCCGGCGCTCCGTAAAGAAGACACAGCCCAGAGAGGCCAGATGGTTCACGGTGCAGGGAGCATCGTATTCCCGCACCAGACGCTCCATGGAGCCGTACAGCTTTTCGCCCTTTTTCTCCAGATCTTTGTAATATTCCGGATGCTCATAGAGCAGCTGCAGCTGGGTCAGGCCGGCGGCCATAGCCACCGGATTGCCGCTTAAGGTGCCTGCCTGGTACACAGGCCCCAGGGGAGCTACCATCTCCATAATCTCTTTTCTTCCGCCGTAGGCTCCCACCGGCATGCCGCCGCCGATGATCTTGCCGTAGGTAACCAGATCCGGAGTCACCCCGAATTTTTCCGCTGCACCTCCGAAGGCCAGACGGAAGCCGGTGATCACCTCGTCAAAGATCAGCAGGGCTTTTTCCCGGTCACAGAGTTTCCGCAGACCCGGGAGGAAATCCTCCTCCGGCAGGACCACTCCCATGTTGGCGGCCAGGGGCTCCACGATCACCGCGGCGATCTCCCCGGGATTTGCCTCAAAGAGCTGCTCCACGCTGGACAGATTATTGTATTCCGCAGTCAGGGTGTCCCGGGTGCATCCCTCGGGAACGCCGGCGCTGCCGGGAATCCCGGCGGTCATCAGGCCGGAGCCGGCGTCCACCAGCAGGCAGTCGCTGTGGCCGTGGTAGCAGCCGGAAAACTTCACGATCTTATTTCTGCCGGTAAATCCTCTGGCAGCCCGGATGGCGCTCATGACCGCCTCAGTGCCGGAGTTTACCATGCGGATCATCTCCACATGAGGAATATTCTGGCAGATAAATTCCGCCATCTCTACTTCGATCTCCGTGGGAGCCCCGAAGCTCAGGCCGTCCTCGCAGGCCCGCACCACCTTTTTCAGGATCTCCTGCCGGTTGTGGCCCAGGATCATGGGACCCCAGGAGCAGATATAGTCGATATATTTATTTCCCTCCACGTCAAAAATGTAAGAACCGGTGGCCCCCTGGATAAACCGGGGCGTCATGCCCACGCTCCGGTAGGCCCGCACCGGGGAGTTAACGCCCCCGGGGATATATTTTTCCGCCCGTTTCATCAGTTCTTCTGATCTTCCCATTGCCGTCTCTCCTTTCCGCTTTTAGCCGATGCGCCCTTCGTCCATAAATCTCGCCAGTTCCTCCGCGTAGTAAGTCAGATAGATCTGGGCTCCCGCCCGGTATACAGAGGCCGCCATCTCGCAGACGATCCGGTCCTCATCGATCCATCCCTTCCGGGCTGCCGCCTTGACCATGGCGTACTCGCCGCTGACGCTGTAGGCCGCCACCGGCACATCCACCATATCCCGGACTCTGGTCACCATATCCAGGAAGGACATGGCGGGCTTTACCATAACAATGTCCGCCCCCTCTTCCACATCCAGCAGGGCTTCCTTGACCCCCTCCCGGCTGTTGTGGAAATCCATCTGGTAGGTCTTCCGGTCTCCGAAGGCCGGAGCGGAATCCGCCGCTTCCCGGAAGGGGCCGTAAAAAGCGGAGGCGTATTTAACCGCGTAGGACATGATGGGAGTTCCGGCGTATCCCGCCTGATCCAGGGTCTCCCGGATGGCCAGCACCCGTCCGTCCATCATGTCGGAGGGAGCCACCATGTCCGCTCCCGCCTGCACATGGGAAAGAGCGGTTTTTGCCAGCAGCTCCAGGGTTTTATCATTGTCCACATCCTGGCCGCAGAGCACCCCGCAGTGGCCGTGGGAGGTGTATTCGCACATGCACACATCGGTGATGTAGTACAGATCCGGCACCTGGATCTTTGCCCGGCGCAGGGCTTTCTGCACAATGCCCTCCTCCGCGTAGGCTCCGGAGCCCACCTCGTCCTTGTGGTCCGGAATGCCGAAAAGCATCACGCTGCCCACGCCGGCGTCCGCCAGCTGGGAAAGCTTCTCCGGCAGGATATCCAGGGTATACCGGTACTGTCCCGGCATGGAAGGGATCTCCTCCCGTTTATTTTCTCCCTCCATAACAAACAGAGGATAGATCAGAGAGGATTTGTCCATTCTGGTCTCCCGCACCATTCTGCGGATCTTTTCGTTTCCCCGCAGGCGGCGGGGTCTGATTCTCATGTCCATTTTTCTGCTCTCCTTTTTTATTCTTTAAGACGCGGGGCGGCCGGCAAAAACCGGATCCGCCCCACCCTTTATCTGCTCTCTTTCAGTTTTATCACCAGGTCCACCACACTGTCAATGGTGGCTTTCTCCGCCATGGCGGTTTTCATGCCCGCGGCCTCCGCGGCCGCCCGGGTCTGCCGTCCGATGCAGGCCGCCGTCACCTTGCTGTAATCCAGCCCCGGGGTGGCTTCCACAAATCCCTTTACCGTGGAGGCGCTGGTGAACACGGCGCAGTCTACCCCTCCCGGTCCGAACAGAGAAGCTTCGTCCACATAGTCCTGGGTCTCGCTGTAGGTCTCGTAGGTAGGGATGTCGTCTGCCCGGATCCCGGAAAGCTTCTCCAGGATCTCCTGACTGCCGGCCTTTGCCCGCGGCAGCAGAATCCGGTCCTTCTCCCCGCAGACTCCCGCCAGGGCCTCCCCCAGAGAAGCTCCGTCGTAGACCTCCGGGATCAGATCCGCCAGCAGCCCCCGCTCCCGCAGGGCCTTTTTTGTGCCTTCCCCGATGGCGGCGATCTTCACATGGGCCAGCTTCCGCAGATCCGTTCCATTTTCCACCAGATCCTCCATAAACACCCGGACCCCGGCGGGGCTGGTAAAAGCGATCCAGGTATACCGCTCCAGATGTTCCAGGGCCTCCCGCATCCGCTGGTTTTCCCGGATCCGTTCTGTGCGGATAGCCGGCAGTTCCAGTACCTCCGCCCCCTGCTTCCGCAGCTTCTCCGCCATGGTAGAGACCAGCTCCCTGGGCCGGGTCACCAATACCCGGTACCCGAACAGGGGCAGATGCTCATACCAGGCAAATTTATCCGCCAGGGTGCAGACCTTTCCCACTACAATAATGGCCGGGGTCTCCACCCCCTGTTTTTTCACTTCTTCCGGCAGAGTGGCTACCGTAGCCACGATCCGTTTCTGCCTGGCCGTGGTGCCCTTCTGCAAAATGGCGGCGGGCATTTCCGGATCCATACCGGCCCGGAGAAGATTTTCGCAGATATCCGGCAGAGCGGTGACCCCCATAAGAAACACCAGGGTCCCCTTAGTCTCCACCAGAGCCCTGAAATTAATATCATAGGGCTGTCCCGCCTTTTTGTGCCCCGTTATGATGTGCAGGGAAGAGGTAAAATCCCTGTGGGTCACGGGAATGCCGTTGTAGGCGGGAACCGCCAGGGGCGAGGTTACTCCCGGCACTACCTCGTAGGGGATTCCTTCTTCAGTAAGCAGCTCCAGCTCCTCCCCGCCTCTGCCGAAGAGGAAGGGGTCTCCTCCTTTCAGCCGCACCACCCGGTATCCTTTTTTCGCCTCCTCCAGAAGCACCCGGTTGATCTCCTCCTGGGGCATGGTGTGATGGCTGGCCCGCTTGCCCACGTTGATGGTCCGGGCCTTCTTGGGGATCATGGACAGAACCCCGGCCCCCACCAGGCTGTCGTAGACTACCACTTCTGCCGCCTGCAGCACCTCGTATCCTTTTCTGGTGAAAAGGCCCGCGTCCCCGGGACCGGCTCCCACCAGCCAAACCTTTCCTGTACTCATGGCTTACGCTCCTCCTTTATGCTTTCCGGCAGTCTGTTCCCGAAGCTCCCTGGCCAGGGCTATACCCAGCTCCTCCGCCTGGTCTCTTCCGCCGGTTTTTGTGCCTTTTGTATAGGTTCCTGTCTCTTCCTCATAATAAAGACCCAGCAGGGTCAGCTGATCTCCCCGGATCCTTGCATGGGCCGCAATGGGAGAAGAACAGCCTCCGTCCAGATACCGCACAAAGGCCCGCTCCGCCGCGGCAGCGTCCTCCGCCTCCGGATCCCGGAAGCCTGCCAGCATAGAATAATCCTCTCCCTTTCGTCCCTGAAGAGCCAGGATCCCCTGGCCGGCGGCAGGAAGGATCTCCTCCACGGAAAAATACCGGCTGATCCTGTGTTCCAGTCCCATGCGCTTTACCCCGGCAGCCGCCAGCACGATCGCTCCGAACTGACCTTCGTCCAGCTTCCGCAGCCGGGTTTGCAGATTCCCCCGGATACTCTCAAACCGGGCTTCCGGAAACAGCTCCCGCAGCTGCAGGCTCCTCCGCAGGGAGGAGGTGCCTATGGGCTTTGAAAAATCCATTTCTTTCGCCCCTTCCGGCAGCACCAGCACATCTCTGGGATCTTCTCTTCGGGAACATCCCACCAGAGGCAGCTCCTCCGCCACCTCCATGGGCAGATCCTTCATGCTGTGAACGGACAGATCGCTCCGCCTGTCCATGAGGGCCTTATCCAGTTCCTTCACAAACAGACCCTTGCCTCCGATCTGGTCCAGTCTCCGGTCCAGGATCTTATCTCCTGTGGTCTTCATGGTCAGCAGCTCCGCCTCCAGCTCCGGACAGTGCTCCTGCAGATACCCCAGGACCATCCGGCTCTGCACCACCGCCAGAGCGCTCTCCCGGCTTCCTATAATAAATTTTCTTTTATTCATGTTCTTCTTCCTCCAGCAGCCTTTCGATTTTTTCCCGGACCTCTCTGGCCTTTCTGTGATCCGTTCCCCCGGCGGTGACGCCGATCACCACATTGTCTCTGGCAACGATCCCGGGAAAATAAAAATCGCATTTCCGCCGGTCGCTGCAGACGTTCACAGGGATCCCCAGGCATTTGCAGACGCTGTAGATCTCTCCGTTTAGTTCCGGATCATCGGTGCAGGCCAGCACCAGATCCGCGTACCGGAGGGCCTCCCGGGTGTATGCTTCCTGTTTCCAGACCAGCTCTCCCTCCGCCGCCGCTTCTTTTATAAAATCAGAAACCTCCGGGGCGATCACCGTCAGACGGCCTCCGAAGGGAAGCAGGGCGCGGATCCTCCTGGAGGCAATGGTCCCTCCCCCGACGACCAGGATCTCCTTTTCTTCCAGGCTCACAAACAATGGAAAATACTTATGCTTCCGGTTCATACAGCTTCTCCAGTCCGGCCACGCATTCCAGGAAAGAATCCCTCTCCAGCGTGTCCCTGAGTCCGAACATCATTTTCCCCACCACTTTTCCGGCGGCGGTGTCGATATTCTTCAGCAGTTTTTCCTGATCTGCCTCTTCCATGGGCAGCTTGCGGATGATCTTGCGGATCCGCAGGTTCAGATCCGTCACCGCGTCCTGCTGGATCTCCTGGATCCTGGGGATCAGATCCCGGCCGTTGAGCCAGGCGTAAAACTCCTCCATCTCCTCATGCAGGATGTACTCCGCCTGCTCATAGGCAGCTTCATTGGTGTGATCCACGCTGCTCTTAAAATCATCGATATCGTACAGGCAGATCTGCTCCAGCCGGCCGATGGCAGGCTCAATGTCCCTGGGCACCGCCAGGTCAATGAGACAGATGGAGTGATCCAGGGCGCACTCCCGTACGGATTCCAGCTTTAAGGTATAATTGGGGCTGGCAGTGGCGCTGACCACCAGGTCGCACCGGGGGAACAGCTCCATCCGCTCACCGTAATCAATACGCTTGCAGCCCAGGGGGATCTTCACCACCCCGCTGCGGTACTGGCGCACCGTCACCGTCACGTCCGCCCCCTGGCTGGCCAGGGTCAGAGCCGCCAGCCGGCCCATCTCCCCGTTGCCGATGACCATGCAGCGCTTTCCCTTCAGGTCAAAGCCCTGGTTCTTCAGCATCTCCACCGCCCGGTCCATGGCAGTCTCGCTGGCCCGGCTGAACACCACGTCGGTCTTGACCCGCTTGGCCGCCGTCACCGCCTTCCGGAACAGCACCTCCAGCACGCTGTCCGTCATATAAAATTCTCTGGCCAGGGCCAGGGCGTCCCCCACCTGGGTCAGGATCTGATCCTCCGCCAGGATCATGGATTTCAGGCCGCAGGCCAGATGAAACAGATGATCCACTGCCTCCTCTCCCCTGCGTTCCACAAAGTACTCCCGGAATTCCGTGGGATCCACCTCCTTGATCCGGCAGAGCTCCTCCAGCAGGGAACCCTGCCAGTCCTCCGGAGCGCTGACCCAGATCTCCATGCGGTTGCAGGTAGAAAGGATGATGCAGCCCTCCACCCCGCAGTCTTTTTTCAGGGAATCCATGGCCGCGGCGGCATTCTTCTTGGTAAAAGAAAAAATGGCCCGCACGTCCACCGGCGCCCGGCTGTGATCGATTCCCAGCATTTGTATACTCATCTGTCTGTACCTCCGCCCATTTCTGGTGTCTTACTATGATTTTCATGGACTGCCTTTCTTCGCCTGAAAAAGCCGCTTTTATTTTCAGGCAAAAGAAAAGGCCTGCTGGAAAAGCAGGCTTCACATACGGAGAGATCCCTCCGCAGTAAGATAGCAGCTTTCCATGGAAACTTTCTATCTTGCTCTCCCCGGAAGCAGGTTCCTGACTTGCAGAGACACGCTCTGCTCACAGTGACCGGATCGCTCAGGACTTGCACCTGATTCCCTTTTCACCCTCTGAAGGGACTCCCGACGATTCTGTTTTTCCGGGGAGTATTTCCCCGACAACTCGTCATAATTATAATAGAATGAAAATGTGAAGTCAAGTGCGTACATTCTTGACAAGCGCCCCGGCAGCGGCTATACTGAGTAAGACAACTGAACAGGCAATGAGGTGTCTGTGTTCCTTCCACAGAAGAATAGGGAAGCCGGGTGAGAATCCCGCACGGTCACGCCGCTGTAATTGCTGAGTTTTCTCCGCTTATGTCACTGGGAAACCGGGAAGACGGGAGAAGATGACGACGCATAAGTCAGAAGACCTGCCCATTGCGCAAGAATATGCCATTGTTACGTGGTTTGACAAGGCGTAAAGCAGCCCGCAAGGCTGCTTGGGGCCCATCCGAAAACCTGTAAATGGATGAGGCTTTTTTTATTGCCGGCCGGAAGGAGGCCGGAGAAGGAAAGGAGTGTTTTATGCAAATGAGTAACCTGACAAAACCGCAAAAGAAGCTGACAGCCATCGCTGCCGGCCTGGCCCTGAGCCTGGGGATCCTCCCCGCCGCTTCTGCCATGCACATCATGGAAGGATATCTTCCCCCTGCTTTCTGCATCGCCTGGGGCGTTATCTGCCTTCCCTTTCTGCTGGCGGGCTTTTTCACCCTGCGGAATACGGTAAAGAAAAACCGCAGAGCCATGACCCTCATCGCCATTTCCGGGGCCTTTGTCTTTGTGATCTCGTCCCTGAAAATCCCTTCCGTAAGCGGAAGCTGCTCGCACATGACGGGAACCGGTCTGGGAGCCATCCTCTTCGGGCCTCTGGCAGTCAGCATTCTGGGGATCATCGTCCTGCTGTTCCAGGCCCTGCTCCTGGGGCACGGCGGCCTGACCACCCTGGGAGCCAACTGTTTTTCCATGGCTGTGGCCGGACCTCTGGTCACTTTCCTCCTGTATCAGCTTCTGAAAAAATGCGGCCTGAATAAAAAAGTAAACATTTTTATCGCCGCTGCCGCTGGGGATCTGTTTACCTACTGCGTCACCGCCTTCCAGCTGGCCCTGGCGAACCCCTCGGAAGTGGGCGGGGTCGGCGCTTCTTTCGCGAAATTCCTGGCGGTCTTCGCTCCCACTCAGATTCCTCTGGCTGTGATCGAGGGGATCCTTACGGTAGTAATCATCATTGCCCTGGAGTCCTTCGCCGCGAAAGAGCTGAAGTCCATCGGATTTGTAAAGGAGGCCTGAACATGAGCAAGAATAAAAAACTGGTCCTTGTACTGCTGGTCATTGCCGCATTGATTGCCATAATTCCCTTCTTCGCCCGCCGGGGCGCCGCTTTCGGCGGATCCGATGACGCGGGAAGCCAGGTGGTGGAGGAAATCTCACCGGATTATGAGCCCTGGGCCACCCCGGTGCTGGAAAACGCCATCGGCGGCGAACTTCCCGGGGAGATAGAAAGCCTGCTCTTCTGCGTCCAGACCGGGATCGGCGTAGGCGTCATCGCCTTCTTTGTGGGACGCTTTTACGAGCGGAAAAAACTGGGAAAAGCCAACGAGGAACTATAAAGAACCTTCTGCCGAGGTAAGAAAGATATGCTGTTGATCGACAAACTCTGTTATCAGTCCAATTTAAGATATGTCAATGCCGGGGAAAAATTCATCTACGCCATACTGACCCTCTGCATGTGCGTGGTCAGCCGTTCCATTCCCCTGGCCGTACTGGTGCTGGCGGTCAACAGCTATCTCATCGTGGGCAGAGGAGGGATCGCTTTTTTCCGCTACCGGAATCTGATGCTGATCCCCCTGGTTTTCCTGCTTCTGTCTACCCTGGCTATCATCGTCAATATCTCCGGGACTCCCCTGGACGCTTTCGCTCTTCCCCTGGGAAACCTTTACATTACCGGAAGCTTCCAGTCTCTGCGCCGGGGGCTCCAGCTGATCCTCACCGCCATGGCCAGTGTCTCCTGCCTGTATTTTCTGGCCCTCAGCACACCCATGACGGATATCCTCAACGAACTGCGGAAGCTTCGGATCCCCGCCCTGCTGCTGGAATTGATGATGCTCACCTACCGCTTCATCTTTGTGCTGCTGGAGATCGCCTCCAGCATCCTTACCTCCCAGAAATCCAGGCTGGGGAACCGGGATCTCAAAACATCCCTGAAATCCTTCGGTTCTATGGTATCGGTGCTGTTTATCCGCGCCCTGAAAAAATCCGGCGCCCTCTACGACGCCATGGAAGCCCGCTGCTACGACGGCACCATCCGGGTGCTGACGGAAAACCATCCCCCGAAACGGGCGGAAATTTTCCTCATCGCTTTTTTTGAAATTCTTTTATTACTACTGACGATATGGAGTAAACTGCAATGAACGATGTGATTCTGAAAGCCGACAACCTGTTCTTTTCCTACGATGATGAAAAGAGCCATTCCTTAAACGGCCTCTCCCTGGAGATCGGCCGCGGAAAAAAGATCGCCTTTATGGGCGCCAACGGCTCCGGAAAATCCACTTTTTTCCTGTGCTGCAACGGCATCAACCGCCCCACCTCCGGCACCCTGTATTTTGACGGAGCCCCGGTGGATTATTCCCGAGAAGGACTGCTGAGGCTGCGCCAGCGGGTGGGGATTGTCTTTCAGGATCCGGACAACCAGCTTTTTTCCGCCAGCGTATACCAGGAGATTTCCTTCGGTGTGCTGAACCTGGGCAAATCTGAGGCGGAAGCCCGTCAGGAGGTAGAGCGGGTCATTGAAAAAATGGGGATCGGCCCTTTCCGGGACCGCCCTACCCACGCTCTCTCCGGAGGACAGAAAAAGCAGGTGTCCATCGCGGATATCCTGGTGATGCATCCGGACGTGATCATTCTGGATGAACCCGCCGCGGCTCTGGATCCCAAACACACGGCCCTGGTCAACGACGCGGTAAATCAGATGACTGCCGACGGCATTACGGTGATGATGTCCACCCACGACGTAAACTTCGCTTTCGAATGGGCCGATGAGATCGTACTGCTGGATCAGGGGCAGGTGCTGATGCAGGGGGACCCGGTGCAGGTCTTCTCCAACCAGACCGCCCTTTCCCGGGCCAATCTGGAACAGCCGGCGGTGCTGCAGCTGTTTGACAGTCTCTGCAAAAAAGGGATCCTGAAAAACACCCTGCCGGTGCCGAAAACCTTAAGGGAACTGGAGGAATACATCGCCGGAGTCACCATAGACCGCTCCGTCCAGGGATACCGGGAATTTTCCCGAACCAGAAAAGCCATTCTGGTGGTCAGCTTCGGCACCAGCTTTGAAGAGACAAGAAAAGTCACCATTGACGCCATCGAACAGGAGATTGCCCGGGCTTATCCGGATTGTACCGTCTATCGGGCCTGGACCAGCAAAATGATCCTGAAAAAGCTTATGAAGCGGGACGGCATCCACTATGACAATGTGAAAGAGGCTTTTGCCAGGATGCGGGAAGATGGGATCACCGACGTCATCGTGCAGCCCACCCATGTAATCAACGGCATTGAGAACGACCTGATGACCCAGGACGCTCTGGCTTATAAAAAAGATTTTCATTCCATCCTCTTCGGCGATCCCCTTCTTACTACGGTGGAGGACAACGATTATGTGATCCGGGCCATCCGGGAAGAATTCGCGGATCTGAAGGAGGATGAAGTGCTGGTGCTTATGGGACACGGCACCACCCACTACTCCAACTCCATCTACGCCGCCCTGGACTACACCTTCAAGGACAGAGGCTGCCCCAATATCTTTCTGGGCACTGTAGAAGCCTATCCCAGCATGCAGTCTCTCCTGCATATGGTAGAAAAATACAATCCCCGCCGGGTGGTCCTGGCCCCCTTTATGATCGTGGCCGGAGATCACGCCAAAAACGATATGGCCGGGGACGACCCGGAATCCTGGCGCTGCCAGTTTGAGGCCGCCGGCTTCCCGGTCTCCTGCGTGCTGAAGGGCCTGGGCGAATATCCCAGCATCCGCAGACTGTTTGTGGACCATGTGCAGGCGGCGGTGGAGAAGGCGGAAGCCGAAGACTGAACTCATTTATTATCCATGCGGACAGGAATGCTAAGAGCCGATTCCTGCCCGCATTTTTCTACACTGTTTTTTTCCACAGCATTCTGTTTTCTTCGATGACCGCCTCCGCCCCTCCCCGGGCTTCCAGCCAGGCCAGATAGGATCTTACCGTGCTGCCGATCAGCGCGTACTGCTGATACGTCATCTGCATGCCGTAATCCTGAAATACCTTTTGCAGGATCTCCTCGAAGGTTTTCGGCTCCCCGCACAGCTCCCGGATATACGCGCCGGTCTCCAGTACCTTTTTCCGGTTCAGCTCTGCCAGCGGCCGGATCTCTTCCGACGCCTCCGCGTGGGAGGGCACGAACATCCGGGCCTCCAGAGCTGAAACCTTTTCCAGAGTATTCAGATGGGCCTCCACATCGTACAGAAAAGAAATCCCGTATTTTTCCAGGGTGGCCTCACTGCTGAGGCTGTCGGCCAGAAAAACCGTTCCGTCCGGAAGGCGGAATCCCACCATATCAAAAGAGTGCCCCGGCAGAGGGATCACCTCCACCTCCCGGGGGAATTCCGGATCCGAGAAACTCACGGTCTCGCTTTCCGCCGCCATCAGAAACTTGTGGCGCAGCCCCTTCAGAGGACAGCCTCCATACAGAAAGGCTGGTTCCAGAATGGGATGCCTGGTAAAAGCAGCCTCGATCCCCTCCGCGAAGATCTTGCATCCGTACTGCTGCTGCAGATAATGATTGCCTCCGATATGATCCGCATGGGAATGGGTATTCAGAATCCCCTTCAGATGCCAGCCCTGCTGGTCCAGGATCTTTCTGACCCGGCGGCCGGCATCCTTGTCGCTGCCGCTGTCAATCAGATACACTTCTGTTTCTGTTTTCTTATAAATTCCGATTTTCGCGGGACATTGGACGTAATAACTCTGTTCCCCCGCCTGGATCAATTCGTACATATGAATCTCCCTGTATGTTTTATTCTGCCGGATTACCCAGCTCCATAACTTCCAGAAACTGCTCCACACTTTCAGCCCTGGCAGCGGTTTTCAGCCATTTGGTCAAAAGACTTAAATCTTTTTCCTGTAAAATATCTTCCTTTACTGTTTCCGGTATCTTGCCAAGGTCTGACAGCAGTTCCAAGATAGCTTCCGCTTTTCCCTCCGCTTTTCCCTCTGCTCTGCTGATCCGTCTGGTCTCCTGCACATCGTAGGCCTCAAAATTTTCAAACAACACTGTAAAATCCCTCCGTTCTATGCGGTCTGTGAATTCCGCCGCTTCCTCTCTGGGAACATTCAGCCGCAGAAGCAGTACAGAAATAATCTTTCCAATGAGTTTTAAAACCGACTCCGGTGAATTCCTGCTGAGATTCTCAAAGTATTCTTCCGGAATTTCACTGAGATTTCCGAAATCCGCCGCGCTGCGGAGTTTGTCCACCAGCATGATCAGGGAAAGTTCGTCTCCGCTGTCCAGTTTCCGGGGCCATCGTAGAATACCACTGGAAGCACCGGCGGATACCGGAATGTTTTTGTCCCGGTAATGCCTTTGCACTGTTTCTCCTGCTCCGCGGCATAGTCTGTCAGGATCAGGACCATATACCGCAGAACGCGGAAACTCATATCATAATCTACTTTGGACTGATGTTCGATCATAGCGATCAGATACAGGGTATCCGTCCCCGGAACCTGGTGCAGCCGGATCCTCTTTACGGAATCCGAATCCCGGTTTTCCTGCCACAGGGGAAGAAAGCGTTCTGAAATATCTTCGATGTCCTCCGGACGGATATTCTTCAGAATCTCCAGGTTCGTATACCCCCGCAGAAACTGGGCGCAGAGAATGGGATTATCAAAAATAAGCTTGGCTCCCGCGTCTCTGGACCTGCGGTTGGCAACTCTGTTTTCTGTGCTTCCGCTTTTGTTTTCCGTCGTGTTCTGTTCAAAAGTTCTGTCTTTCATGGATCTCCTCCTATTTCTACGGCGGGAATACATAAAAGACTGCGAATATTGGGTAGGATTGTGGGAGTGCGCAACACGGAACAATCCACAGGCATCATAGTTGGGGGCTTTTGCCCCCCCAACATCATTTTATCAACACAGTACGCAAAAGACAAGCAGATTCCGCCTTTTGCGAAACACAGAGGTTTTCAGCATTTGGTCTTTTCTGTATTCCCATGTCTCTGGTTTAAGTGGGATTGTCGACCGAAGGGCCTGCATCTGAAATGGGACGGCGACTGATCCGCCGTCCGATAAGATATGTTTTAGTATACACCCGGGATTTCGGTTTTTCAAGAATTGTAAAGTAAGGGGTGCAACATTTGTGAAAGCCTGTTACACCCCTCCTCCTTCTATTTCCCGGTTCAGAGCAGTTCCCCGAATTTTTTTATATAAATTGTCTTAGCTCCGCCCGTCGTCAGCATATAGCCTGCCAGGATGGCTGCCAGCCAGAGGAAATAGATTGCCGGCAAAGGCTGAAGCCCAATGGCGGTTCCGAAGGCGGTATAGGGAAGTATGGTCGTAAAAACGATCCCGGTTCCTGTGAGCAGCGCCACCGGCAGGGAGGCACGGCTCCGCAGGAAAGGCCTTCTGGCCGTGCGGATCAGATGGAGCACCAGAGTCTGGCTCCACATGGATTCCACAAACCAGCCGGTCTGAAACAGAGCGATAAAGAGCTGCCGGCCGGAGCTGTCCAGGGTATGAAACCCTCCGCCGCAGATGGCAGGGCAAAGAATAAAGTACAGCACAAGATAGGTGGCGATGTCAAAGAAGGAGCTGACCGGCCCCATCCGCAGCATAAATGTCCCGATGGAGGAGGCGTCCCATTTTCTTGGTTTTTCCAGAAATTCCGGATCCACATGATCCCAGGGGATTGCGGCGCAGGAAAGATCATACACCATATTCAGCAGGATCAGCTGCAGGGCCGCCATGGGCAGAAAGGGAAGAAAAGCGCTGGCCGCCAGCACAGAAAACATATTTCCAAAGTTAGAGGCGGCTGTCATTTTCATGTACTTCAGCATGTTGGCATAGGTCCTGCGTCCTTCCAGGATTCCCTTCTCCAGCACCCGCAGATCTTTTTCCAGCAGCACCACCTGGGCTGATTCTTTGGCGATATCTGCTGCGCTGTCCACGGAAATTCCCACGTCTGCCGCTTTCATGGCGGGCGCGTCGTTGATCCCGTCTCCCATAAAGGCCGCGGTATGTCCGTTCTCCCGCAAAACCGTTACCACTCTGGCTTTTTCCGCCGGGGACAGTTTCGCGAAAATATGGGTTTCTTCGCAGGCTTCTCTCAGTTCCGGATCGTTCATGTTCCGGATTTCCGCTCCCAGCAGAATCCTTTCCGCCGGAATTCCTATTTTTCGGCAGACGCAGGCGGCCACTTTTTCATTGTCTCCGGTCAGCACTTTCACCGCCACGCCCCGGCGGCGCAGGGCCTCCACTGCCTCCGCCGCGCTCTCCTTGGGGGGATCCAGGAAAGCCAGACAGCCCAGAAGGGTCATATGTTTTTCCTCTTCCCGGGAAAAAACTCCTGTGGGCGCCGGATTTCTCCGGACCGCCAGCCCCAGAACTCTCATTCCTTCCTCGTTGAGCCTTTCCGCCTGTTTCAGCACTCTCTGCCGGATTTCTTCTGTAAGGGGAATTGTCCTTCCTTCCAGTTCCGCCTGATCCGAGACCTCCAGCATCTCCTCCACCGCTCCTTTGGTGATAAGCAGAGTATTTCCGTCCTCCCCCTTTACCGCCACGCTCATTCTGCGCCTCTGAAAATCAAAGGGAATCTCATCTATCTTGGTATAGAGCGCTCCCGCCGCATCCAGCTTTTCTTCTTTGGCCCGCTCTACCACTGCCCGATCAATGAAACTTTTCAGTCCTGTCTGATAAAAGCTGTTGAGAAAGGCGTACCCTAATACCCGCCGGTCTTCCTCTTCGCAGAGATTCAGATAATATTCCAGAGCTGCCTGATCCCGGGTCAGGGTCCCTGTTTTGTCCGTGCAGAGAATATCCGCGGATCCCAGGTTCTGGATGGCGTTCAGATTTCTGATAATCACCTTTTCTTTTGCCATAGCCACCGCGCCCTTTGCCATGCAGGCAGTCACGATCATTGGCAACATTTCCGGGGTCAGACCCACTGCCACAGAAACCGCGAACAGTGCCGCGCTCATCCAGTCTCCGTCTGTCATTCCGTTGAGGAACAGCACCACCGGCACCATGACCAGCATAAAGCGGATCAGGATCCAGGACACAGCGTTGACTCCTTTTTCAAAGGTTGTTTTTTCCGACGGAGTATTCAGGCTCTCCGCGGTTTTTCCCAGCAGGGTATTGTCTCCCACAGCCAATACCGCCGCAACGGCGCTTCCGCTGACCACGCTGCTGCCCATAAAGGCCAGAAAGGGGCAGTCCGTTCCCGTTCCGGACTCTTCCGGGGCAGATCCGGTCTTTTCTACCGGCTGGCTTTCCCCGGTCAGAGCCGACTGGCTCACAAAAAAGTCCTTGGCCTTAAGAATCTGCAGATCCGCGGGGATCATATCCCCCGCCGACAGATACAGAATATCCCCTGCCGCGATTTCTTCCAGAGGAATTTCTTCTGCCTCTTTTCCCGGACGTTTCACCCGGGCAGTGGCGGCGATCATCTTCCCAAGACTTGCCGCCGCGTTTCCGGAGCGGGTCTCCTGCGCAAAGCGGAGAATACCGGAAAACGACACCAGCACGCCAATGATCCCCGCCGTCCAGGGATTGCCTTCCCCCGGAGCCGCCAGGATCACATCCGTGATGAGGGAAACCGCCGCCAGGGCCAGCAGTACCCCTGAAAAGGGATTGAAAAAAGCTCCGGCCAGCCGTTTCCATAAAGGTTTTTCCTTTCCTTTTGTAATCCGGTTGGTTCCAAACAATTTCCGGGAACGCTCTGCCTGCTCCGGCGTCAGACCGCGCTCTGTACTGCGCAGCGCCCGGAAAACTGTTTTCGCGTTCCTGACCAAAACGCTATGGGGGTTTTTCAGCAATGCTTTTCTCTTCATGATTTTTTACCTCCTGTACCTTGGCTCTTTCTTTTCCTTCATCCATACCAGAAACTCTGTATTGCTCATATCCATCCATATTTCTCACCTTCCTTTTCTCCGAATTGCCCGGGCCGAGGCAGAAAAAAAGCAGCCTGACGGCTGCATGAAAAAAAATTCCTGTTCTGCCACCGCCTGAGCTTTGACTCGACAGGGCGGTGTAGCTGCGTTATTCAGCGCCTTGGCTTCGACGCTGACTGTTCAGACCCTCTTGCAATGTCTCCATCGCTTCGCGGCAGCAGCCCATATCCCTGAAGTAGCCTCACTTATCGGGTTTTCCTCAGTGTACACGCCGGCAGCTGTTCTGTCAAGCCGCCGGCGTGTAAAAAATCTGTGAACGATTATTAGACAATTCATGAACATTTCTGTAAAATCCGCGGCTTTTACCTGATATCTTTCCTCCCCTCCGCGCCTCCGCTGACAATCCGGTAATAGGATCTGGAGGTGGCCAGATATACCGCCGCATAGAAGACCGAAAACACCAGGAAACAGCCGATATTCACCAGCAGAAACAGCTTGACGTCCGTAAGCCCCAGCAGCCGCAGCAGCTTCTGCACCATGGGGAAGGCGAAGGCTGTGTGGATCCCCGCTGCCAGCAGCGGCAGGAAAAACACAGTCAGCACCTGGGAGTTAATGCTTTTTTTGATCTCTCTGCCGGTCATTCCCACTTTCTTCAAGATGGTAAACCGCGCCTGGTCCTCATAACCCTCCGTAATCTGCTTGTAGTATACAATCAGCACGGTCCCCAGTATAAAGACCAGCCCCAGCAGGGCTCCCAGGAAGAAGATTCCTCCGTAAAGGCCGTAAAAATCCGCCCTGTTTTCTGCCACACAATCCACGATCACCGCGGGAAACTCCTGATTGTCCAGGACGATCCCGGCGATCCTCTGTTCCAGATCTTCTTTCACTGCCATCTGCAGTTCATCTCCGCCTTCAATGTCTATCCCGTAATAGCTGTGCTGCACATTGACGGAGGCATAAGTGTTTTCCGAATACTTTTTCTCCAGCCGGTGAAAGAGATCCAGAACTTTCTGAAAGTCCTCTTCTCCCAGAAACAGATAGACTGTGGGAATCACCTGCTGGCTGTCTATGCCGTTCTGAACAAAGCCGTCCGCCTGTTTTTTGATCTTCCAGGTTTCCTCGCCGTCCAGAGATATGGTATCACCTGTGAATTCTCCCTTTTTCGTCACATAAATCAGCGCCTCCCCCTCCTGCAGCTGCTCCTCTGTGCCCATGAGGCTGTTATAGTCCTCCAGGGGAACCACCATAAGCTCTCTCATGTCCGTGGCCGCCGCCATGGAATTGATCTCTTCCGGGTCGAAACAGATCTCATTTCCCTTCTGCATGACGGCGGAGGCCAGGTAATGATACTGCAGCTGGTTTCTGCCGGCAATCCCATGGCTCTCCAGAGTTTCTTCCACGGCTGCCAGCACTGTATTTTCCGCGTTTTGATCCAGGGAATAGGTCTCCACGATAAGGTCCCTGGGATACATGCTGCGAAGGCTCTTCTCCGCCCCGGCATACAGGCACAGAGTGGCGGAGATCATCACCAGCACCATGGTGGACAGGATACAGATGGAGGCCAGGCCCGCGCCGTTCTTCTTCATCCGGTAGGTCATAGAGGAAACGGACACAAAATGATTGGGCCGGTAATAATATCTCTTATTTTTCTGCAGAAGCTTCAGAAAGGCCACGGAACCGGAAATAAACACCAGATAGGTTCCCAGGATCACCAGAGCCACAGCCCCGAAGAATACAACCATAGCAACCAGAGGATCCTGGATGGTCAGGGTCAGATAATAGGCAAAGCCCAGCATCAGCACCCCCAGAACCGCCAGCACCCAGTTGGCCTTGGGAGGCTTCTCTCCCACCCGGTCGCTTTCCAGCAGTTCCCGGGGATTGGCAAAATGCACCTGCCGCAGTCCGTTGAGAAGGATCAGCAGAAAGATCACTCCGAACAGGGCCGCTGTCAGCGTCAGAGACTTAGGGTCCACCAGAAAGCTGAAGCTGACGGCTCCGTCCAGGATATTGGAAAGGATCAGTTCCCCCAGTTTGGACAGCAGGATTCCGGCGGCCATACCGGCAGCCAGGGCGATCCCGGCGATCACCATGCATTCCCAGAACAGAATCCGGGCCAGATTTCGCTTGTTCATCCCCAGCATATTGTACAGGCCGAATTCTTTTTTCCTCCTGCGGATCAGGAAGGAATTGGTGTAAAAGAGAAAGATCACCGCGAAGATCCCTGTGATCCAGGTTCCCATACCCAGCATCAGCTGCAGCGTGTCCCCTCCCCGGAGGGAAGCCAGCCAGGGATCCCTGGACAGAAAGCAGATGATATAAAACATCATCACCATGCCCACGCAGGTGAGGATATAGGGGAAGTACATCTTCCGGTTTTTGGAGATGCCTGTCAGAGCCAGCTTCAGATAAAATCCTTTTTTCATACCGGATCACCGCCTGACGCCAGCACGGTCAACGTGTCGGAAATAGTCTGGAACATCTGATGAGCCGTCCGTTCGCCCCGGTAGATCTGATGGAACACTTCTCCGTCCCGGATAAAAAGCACCCGGCCGGCGTGGCAGGCCGCTTTTACGGAATGCGTGACCATGAGAATGGTCTGGCCTTCCCGGTTGATCCGCGAAAACAGATCCAGCAATTCATCTGTGGACTTGGAATCCAGGGCCCCGGTAGGCTCATCCGCCAGGATCAGTTCCGGCTGGGTGATCAAAGCTCTGGCCACCGCCGCTCTCTGCCGCTGCCCTCCGGAAACCTCGTAGGGATATTTATCCAGTTTATCGGCGATCCCCAGCTTCCGGGCAATGGGTTCCAGACGCTTCTGCATTTCCGCGTATGGTTTTTCCGCCAGCACCAGAGGCAGAAAAATGTTGTCTCTCAGGGAGAATGTGTCCAGCAGATTAAACTCCTGAAACACAAACCCCAGATGTTCCCGGCGGAACAGGGCTGCCTCCGCGTCCCGGATCTTTCCCATGTTCATGCCTTTCAGCAGCACGGTGCCTCCGGTGGGCTTATCCAGGGCCGCCAGAATATTCAAAAGGGTGGTCTTTCCGGACCCGGATTCCCCCATGATGGCCACGTACTCTCCGGCTTCCACACTGAAATTTACATTCCGCAGGGCCTCCACCTGATTCCCTCCAAACCGGGAGGCGTATATTTTTTTAAGATTTTTCACTTCAAGGATCGGCAATTTGCATGACTCCCTTCATTTTATCATTTGCCGGAAGAACGGTACCTTTCTTCCGGCCACATCTGGAGTATAGCAAACTTCCTTTTTGACAGCCATAGATTTCCCTTACAAAATGTCCGGCGGGTCTTACATTTCTGTAAGGCCCGCCGGATAAAAGCGTATTTACCATCGGCTGCACCTTCAGCTTTTTTGGCACCCTTCAGAATCACCTGACAGCCGATTTCATATAATCCAGCACCACATCCCCGATATAGGCCGCGTCCTCCGCGGCATAGGCCAGAGGGAAGTTGTCGGAAAAGAGAATCTGGGCGGAAGGGGGAAATTCCTCGTCGCCCGCCCAGAGTACAAAGCACAGCCGCAGGCCTTCCATAAATTCAAATTCATAGGAAACATCCCCGTATTCCCGGGGAATCCCCTTCAGCCCTTCCATGATCCCCCGGAATTCCTCCAGCCGATTTCCAAAGGACCGGGCCAGCCGCAGAATACATCGTCCGTAGAATTGGCGGTAGTATACTTCCCCCCAGGGAAGATCCCGGTAGGACAGCAGGTTTCCCGTGGCCTGCATCCGGTCCCCCTCCGTAAGATACCGCAGAAGAAGAATTTTGGCGTGAATATCCCGGCAAAGTACAGCGATGCCCTCCTCCCCGTCCAGACAACGGATGAAAAAGTCCGGGTGGCTTACAGAATATTCCCGCTCCATAAACCGCACACGGAAGCTGCGGCCGAAACCGTCAAAGGGCAGCTCCAGATGAGAGCTTATATACTCCGGCTGCATGGCTTGGTACTCCGCCAGATAATGGCGGTAAGGCTGCATTTCCAGATTGTGTTTCTCATACTGTTCCTTCAGCATCTTTGTTTCCTTCCTCTGACAGTCGGATCAGGAAATCTGCCAGTTTTTCTATCTCTTCCGGCCTCTCTTTTAATTCCTGTCCCCTCAGCCCTTCTTTCAGGATCTCCGGATCCTGCATCAGACAGGCGGCGATCCGATCAGGAGACCAGACTTCCTGTTTTACCAGGTTCTGTTCCTCTTCCGTCGCTTTGTTGCAGATATAATAATAAGGTTTGCCGATGCTCTCTGCCAGCTCTCCGATTTTTTTCGTCAGCTGAAGGGATTCGTAGGAAGGATCCACAATCATAAAAATCAGATCTGCTCCGTTGTCAATGCCCCGACCAAAATGTTCCACCCCCGCTTCCATATCCAGCAGGGCGTACTGATCCCTGTTCAGTCTCAGATTCTGTACAAACTGGCTCATCACCGTGCCCATGGCGCAGGAACAGCCCTCATTCGCCTGCCTGATCTTTCCGCTGACCATGAGCTTTACCCCGTCTTTCTGGCTGCAGTAGGCTTCCGGGATATCCTTCATTTCCCAGGTTCCCTGGAAAAACTGATGGGTAAAATGAGAGAGCATCATGTCCTTCAGCACATGCTCCTTTCCTCCGAAATACCCGGTAAAATCTCCCGGCACCTCCATGCCCAGCTGCCGGTGGAGGCCGTAATTAGATTCATCAGAGTCTATAACCAGCACCTCCTTTCCCCGGGCTGCCAGACATTTGGCCAGCAATGTTGTTACGGTGCTCTTTCCGCACCCGCCTTTTCCACATACCGCTATCTTCATCGCGCGTGTTCCTCCAGATATTTTTCTAATACAACCCCTTCCGGGATGGTGTAACCGCAGCCGCTGCAGACGCTGTCGCTGATAGTCATGCTGTCCCGGTCAAAAACTTCAATTCCCTCTTTTTTTCCGCAGCGGGGACAGTCAACCTCGTGGATCCCTACCATATTTCTTACATCCCAGCATCCAGCAAATGAAATCATACTGCCGCTTCCTTTCTTTCTGTACTTTCTCAGGCAAGGCGGTCAAAGCGTTCCTTGATCCGCCGGATCTCCTCCAGACCCTCCGACAAGCGCTTCACATTCCGGTAGGTCTGCACACTGCGGGATCCCGGCTCAATCACCACAAGAAACTGATCCATTCCCTCCGTAGTACCCCTGCCCAGATGTTCCAGCCCGGCCTCCATGTCCAGGATCACATAATCATTCCGGTGCAGCACCAGATTGTTGATGATCCGCCTCAGCATGACGTTTTCCGGGCAGACGCAGCCGCCCCCGGCAGTCTCCACCGTGCCCAGCACCAGCAGCCGCACGCCGCTGCATTCCTTTCCGTAAGTTTCCGGAATATCGTCGACCTTTGGGTTTACCTTGTAAAAAACATTGCTCTTGTCCGCTTCCGTCCGCTTTCCTCCTGCCCCTCCAAGATCAGATCCCCAGTTTTTCAACAATACCCTTCAAAGCCTCCCGCACCGGAGAATCAGCCGGCAGCTGCACGGTAGGACGCCCTTCACAGTCAAACCGATACACGGTTTCATCCTGAGGCACGACTCCCAGCAGTTCCAGTTTCTGATTTTGGATCTCCTCCAGGGTTCCCGGATCCAGCTTTCCTTCCGGTGCCCGGTTGATGATGAGCCCGGTTTTTTGGGGATGAAAATTCAGTTCTTCCATGAGCCGGGCGATCCGTCCCGCCGCCTGAACGCCCCTGCGGGAGCAGTCGCTGACCAGAATAGCGATCTCCATGGTGGGCAGGATGCCCCGGCTGATGTGTTCCATGCCTGCCTCATTGTCTACCACAATGTAGGGATAATGGTTCTGCAGTTTCTGCACCTGTGTCTGGACGATGCCGTTGACAAAGCAGTAGCATCCCTGGCCCTGGGACCGCCCCATGACCATAAGGTCGTAGTCCTCTTCTTCCGTAAGGGCGTCCCCCAGGCGGCTCTCCAGATAGGCGGCTTTGGTGATCCCCGATGGAACCTTATATTTTGGATCCACTCCGGCCCGCTCGATCTCCTCCCGGAGTTCTCCCAGGGTCACTCCCACTTCCACCCCCAGCACTTCATTGAGGTTGGCGTTGGCGTCAGCGTCTACCGCCAGCACCGGCTTCTTCCCGGTGTCACAGAGATACTGGATCAACAATCCGCAGAGGGTGGTCTTTCCCACTCCGCCTTTTCCTGATACCGCAATAATATGTCCCATATTGTCCTCCTGTACATATTGTAAGTTTCTGAACATAATGTTGATTTTCTTTTCAATATTGATTATACTATCAGTATTCCAGGATTCAATCATCAGATTCCGCATCCTGTGCTGTTTCTGAACAGATCCGGAAAATTGTCGGGAAACGAGGTGTTTTACAGATGAAAAGCAAAGAACAGAATCCGGGGACAGACCGGCGCACCCGCTATACCAGATCCGTCATCCGTCAGTCCCTGCTGACACTGATGCAGCAGAAGCCTTTCGCAAAGATCACGGTCACGGAGATCTGCCGTCTTTCGGAGATCAACCGGGGAACCTTTTATCTGCACTATTACGATCTGGAGGATGTGCTGGACGATGTGATAAAAGAAATGATCCGGGACACCACCCAGGTGTTTGACCATGTGATGTGCCCGGAAAAGAGCCGCTGCACCTATCCATTCTGCCGGAAGGTGCAGGAAAGCCGGGAATTTTGCATCCTTTTCTCCGATGAGACCGCCTCCCCCAGACTGCTGGAACGTCTCTGCGAGCTTTCCAAAGAAGATTTTATCACCCGGCTCATGCAGAACAGTCTCCTCTCCTACGAACAGGCGGAGGCTGTCCTCTACTTTCAGATGAATGGCTGCCTGGCCATCAACAAGCGGATGCTGAAAAATAATTGCCGGGACTGGAGCCGGATCCAGCAGGCCATTGACCAGTTTATCCGGGCCGGGCTGGAAAGCTATCTGATCCATGACGGCAGGCAATCGGATTAGATTGTAAACCATTCCAAAAAACAAGTTTACATTCCTGTCAAACTATGGTATCATGCACCTGTACTTTTTCAGGAGGCAGATGAAAAATGAATCTTCGACCACACCATCTACTTTGTATTCAGAAATTTACAGGGCACGGATATAGTCCGGAATTTACAGCCCATATGACTGCTGTGGCTGCCAGGCTGCGAAAAATGCCTGAAACCAGAATTACTCTGACAAAAGGATGCGATGATCTCTGTCGGAAATGTCCCCATAGCAGCAGCGGGATCTGTTCTTCTTTGGACAAAACAGCCGCTCTGGACGCCGCTGTACAGAAGACCTGCGGACTGTCCTTGGGAGATTCTGATTCCTGGGCCGCGCTGGCGGAAAATGTCCGGGAGAAGATCTTGTCGTCAGAAACCTTTCATCACATCTGCCGCTCCTGTCAATGGTATGAACTTTGCAGAAATACGGAGGTGTCTCATGACTAAATCAACTGCTTTCACAAAAGCTCACGGAGCCGCGCAGCTTGCCTACGCCGCCGTAGGGGCTGTGCTGATCGCTGTCTGTTCCTGGATCAGCATCCCGGCGGCAGTTCCCTTTACCCTGCAGACCTTTGCCGTGTTCTTTGTTCTGTCCCTGCTGGGCGGCAAACTTGGAACCCTGTCCATCCTGGTCTACATCCTGCTGGGCGCCGCCGGAATCCCGGTATTTGCCGGCTTCTCCGCCGGACTTGGGGTTCTCCTGGGAAGCACCGGCGGCTACATCGCAGGTTTTCTTATCCTGGGGCTGCTTTACTGGGCATTGACAAGATCCGGCAGAACCAGCCTGTGGTTCCGCGTCTTTGTCATGATCCTGGGGCTGGCTGCAGTGTATGCCTTCGGCACAATCTGGTTCGCGGTCGTATATCTCCAGTCCAATGCCGCTGTCAGCATTCCATCTGTACTGACCTGGTGTGTTCTGCCCTTTATCATCCCTGATCTGATCAAAATGGTCCTGGCTGTAATCCTGGCACGACGGATCGCTCCCGCTCTGCGCCTCCGGTAAATTTCCCGGTGACGCTCTCCGGCGCTCTTCGGATCTCTTCCAGAGTGCCGGCCGCCACGATCCTGCCTCCCTCTTTCCCCCCGCCGGGGCCCAGATCCAGAATATAGTCCGCGTTGCGGATCACATCCAGGTCATGCTCAATGACCACCACGGTGGCTCCGTGGCCGATCAGGGTCTGGAACACTTCCAGCAGGGTTTTCACATCCAGCGGATGCAGACCGATGGTGGGTTCGTCAAAAACAAATACGGAATCCGACTGGGCTTTTCCCATTTCGCTGGCCAGCTTCAGGCGCTGGGCTTCTCCTCCTGAGAGGCCCGGCGTTTCTTCTCCCAGGGTCAGGTATCCCAGACCCAGATCCTTTAAGACGCCTAATCTCTGACAAACATTTTTCAGTCCGGCACAGGCCTGAAGGGCTGTATTCACATTCATAGCCATGAGCTCCGGCAGGGAATAGGACCTGCCTCCCCGATCCTGATACCGAATACTTTCCGCCTCTCTGGCGTATCGGGTGCCCCGGCACTGGGGACAGGGGATCTGCACATCCGGAAGAAACTGCACGTCCAGACTGATCACCCCGGTGCCGTCGCAGACCGGGCAGCGGAGTTTTCCCGTATTGTAGGAAAAATCTCCCGCTTTCCTTCCCTTCTCCCGGGCATCCGGTGTTCTGGCAAACACCTTCCGCAGTTCATCGTGGACATTGGCGTAAGTGGCCACCGTAGAGCGGATGTTGATGCCGATGGGGGAGGCGTCTATCAGCTTCACCTGACGGATGCCTTCCGCCTGCAGATCCCGCACATGCTCCGGCAGTTTTTTCCCTTGGGCCGCTGCCGTGAGAGCCGGCACCAGGCTTTCCAGGATCAGGGTGGTCTTCCCGGATCCGGAAACGCCGGTGACTGCCGTAAGCCGGCCTTTGGGGATCCTAACCTCCAGAGGCTGCACCGTATGGATGGACCCGGTGGACAGGCGGATCTCTCCCTCTTCAAACAGCCGGCTCTCTTCCGCTCTCTCCCGGACCTGCACCGCGGCTTTTCCTGAGAGATAAGGCCCTATAAGCGACCGGGGATCCTCCCCCAGCCCTGCCGGTGTTCCCTGGGCGATGACTCTGCCGCCCTCCGCCCCGGCTCCCGGACCCATCTCAATGATCCAGTCCGCCTCCTTAAGAATCTTGGCGTCATGATCCACCAGCACCACGGAATTTCCATCGGCGATCAGATCCCGCATAACCCCGGTAAGTCCCACAATATTGGAGGGATGCAGACCGATGGATGGCTCATCCAGCACATACAGCACCCCGGTGGTCCGGTTGCGCACCGCCCGGGCCAGCTGCATTCTCTGCCTCTCCCCCGTGGAAAGGGTGGCGGATGCCCGGTCCAGAGTCAGATATCCCAGGCCCAGATCCAGCAGTCTCCGGGCCGCTGTGCGGAAGGATTCACAGATACTTTCCGCCATGGGACGCATTTCTTCCGGCAGGGAAGCCGGCACTTTCTCCACCCAGCCCGCCAGCTCCGAAAGAGTCATGCGGCAGGCATCCTCCAGGGAAATCCCCTGCAGCCTTGGAGCTCTGGCCTCCGGGGACAGGCGGGAGCCATGGCAGTCGGGACAGACCTCCTGTTTCAGAAATTTCTCCACCCGTTTCATGCCTTTTTCATCCTTTACCTTCGCCAGGGCATTCTCCACGGTGTAAACCGCGTTGTAGTAGGTAAAATCCAGTTCCGCCGCCTGGTTGGAACTTTTGGCCTTGTAAATGATATGCTTCTTTTCCGCGGGGCCGTCAAAGACGATCTCCTTTTCCTCATCCGACAATTCCCGGAAGGGAACATCCGTCCGCACCCCCATGGCCCGGCAGACGTCCGTCATCAGGGACCACATCAGGGAATTCCAGGGAGCCACCGCCCCCTGATCGATGGTCAGGGAATCGTCCGGCACCAGGGTCTCCCGGTCCACCCTCCGCACGATCCCCGTGCCGTCACAGGCGGGACAGGCCCCCTGACTGTTGAAAGCCAGTTCTTCCGCGGAGGGAGCGTAAAACCGAGTTCCGCATTGGGGACAGACCAGTTCCTGCCCTGCCGCCACCCCCAGAGTGGGCTGCAGATAATGTCCCTTTGGGCACCGGTGGCTGGCCAGCCGGGAAAACATCAGCCGCAGGCTGTTCAGGAGTTCCGTTCCTGTGCCAAAGGTGCTGCGGATCCCCGGGATCCCCGGCCGCTGGCGCAGAGCCAGGGCAGCCGGCACGTACAGCACCTGATCTACCTGTGCTTTTGCCGCCTGGGTCATCCGCCTCCGGGTGTAGGTGGACAGAGCGTCCAGATATCTTCTGGAACCCTCCGCGTACAAAACGCCAAGGGCCAGGGAAGATTTCCCTGACCCGGACACGCCTGCGATCCCCACAATCTTATTCAAAGGAATATCCACATCGATGTTTTTCAGATTGTGGACTCTGGCCCCTCGGATTTTCATATGATCTATCATACCGCATTCTCCTGTAATTTTTCCCTAAAACTCTTTTTTCTTGACGATGGCAATACTAATCCCCAGGCTCAGCAGCCACAGCAAAAGGGATCCTCCCAGGGCTGCCGCTATCAAAGTTCCCAGATCCGGCACAGGCAGGCCATCCAGCAGCTCTCCCAGATCCACCCCCATCTTCTCCGCGATCTTATTTCCGGCCATCCCCGCCACAAAGATCAGGCCGAAAGCCCCGAGAATGGCGATCCTGCCCCGCTCGCTGCCGAACTTCAGGTCAAAGGGAATGACCAGAGCCGGAAGCAGCAGTACCAGGGGCAGCAGGGCAAAAGAAGTCATCAGCACTTCCAGGGGAAGCTCTGCCTGCCTGTAAATATTTACCCCCAGAACAAACAAGACGGAAAGGATCCAGCCTGCAAGACCTAAAATCAGGCCGAACACATATTTTTCCGCCGCGTAAGCGCCGCGGCTTACGGGCAGACTGAACAGGAAGGCATTTCCATTGTCCAGCTCATCGTAGCTAATGGAGCTGAGGCTGAACAGCGCGGCAACCAGAGACAAAAATCCCACGGCGAACAGCGTCTCGCCTGAAAAAAGAGAAACCCCCGCGGCAATGGCCGCCATGGCCAAAAAGAAGGTTTTCTGTCCCGCGATCAGACGAAAATCTTTTACCAGTAAACCCTTCATACCTTTTCCCCCTTTACCATCATGGTAACCACCTCATCGATGGTTCCCTTCTCCACCGTAATTCCCGGGTAATTTTCCAGATAAAACTGTTTCTGGTCCGTCAGACAGCTGAAGCCGTAGCTTTCCCGGCGGATCCGCAGCAGATACTGTTTCTCGATCTTCCGGTACTGTTCCTGATCCAGTTTCAGAAGGGCGTACTCGCTGAGCAAAGCGTCTGTCTCCTCATGCAGAAGGATGTTTCCTTCATGGATCAGATACAGGTCGTCACAGAGATGTTCCAGATCCTGTGAAATATGGGAACTGATCAGAATCGCCCTTTTCTCGTCTTTTTCCATAAATTCCCGCAGCAGATCCAGCAGTTCCTCCCGGGCCACCACATCCAGCCCCGCGGCCGGCTCGTCCAGGATCAGCAGCCTGGCGTCGTGGGAAACCGCTGCCAGCACTTTCAGCTTCGCCTTCATGCCGGTGGAGAACTCTTTGATCCTTTTATCCAGGGGCAGCTGAAATTTCTCCGCCCGCTCCATAAAAAAGCCCTGGTCAAAACTCCTGTACATATGTTTCAGGATCTTCCTCACATCCCGGACCGTGAGATATCCGCTGAAACCGGAATCCGAGAGAACGACCCCCAGATTCTCCTGATCCCTGGCGCTAAAGTCCCTGCGGTTTTTTCCCAGAAGCGTGATCTCTCCGCTGTCCGGGTAAATCAGCCCCAAAACCGCCTTAAACGCAGTGCTCTTGCCCGCTCCGTTCTGGCCGATAAGCCCTGTAATACAGCCGGGACGCACCTCCATGGAACAGTCCAGCAAAAAACTCCCGTACTGCTTTTTCAGATGTTCAATCTTTAACATTCTTTTTTAACCCTCCAGAATCAATTCAAACAGACTTCGGATCTCCTCATCGCTGATCCCGTACCGGCGGCCCTTCTGAATGGCCTGCTCCAGGTCGGCCTCCAGTTCCTTTCTCTGCTCTTCCAGCAGGAGTTCCCGGTTGGCCGCTGCCACATAGGTGCCCTTGCCGTGTACCGTAACCGTGAATCCCTGGCCCTCCAGACTGTCATAGGCCTTTTTGACGGTCAGAGCGCTGATCTTCAGTTCCCGGGACAGGGACCTTACAGAAGGCAGAATATCATTCTCCTTCAGCTCTCCCCTGCGGATGAGAGACTTAATCTGATCCACGATCTGTTCATAAATCGGAACCATGCAGGAATTGTTGATTATGATTTTCATACGTATTGTTTCCTCCCTAGGGTAGCGTCAGTGTACAAGGAGCAATACGCTCCCCCGGTACGCTGACTCTGTAAACAGTATATAACAGCATTAAACTGTTGTCAAGTGTTATATACTGTTTATTCTTATGATTTTCTCTTGCAAAAAAGAGTCTCCGCCGGTATCCTTAATATAGGATCTTTTGTATCTATAGAAGAAGCATCAGAACCCGAAAGGAGAAGAACCTCTATGCGATTATTATTTAAACAGCGCTTTTTCTCATGGTTTGACAGCTATGACATCTACGATGAAGAGGAAAATACGATCTATACCGTAAAGGGGCAGCTTTCCTGGGGACACTGCCTGAAGATCTTTGATCCCACGGGAAATGAGATCGGCACTGTCCGGGAAAAAATACTGACCTTTCTGCCGAAGTTCGAACTGTATCTGGGCGATCAGTACATAGGCTGTATCAGCAAAGAATTGACTTTCTTCAAACCCCGGTACAACATCGACTGCAATGGCTGGGAGGTGGAGGGAAACTTTCTGGAATGGGATTACTCCATTGTGGACTCTTCCGGAACTCCTGTGGCTGTTATTTCCAAAGAAATCTTTCACTGGACAGACACCTACGTGATCCAGGTATACCGGCCGGAGGACGCTCTCTGCGCCCTTATGCTGACACTGGCCATTGACGCGGAAAAATGTTCCAGAGATTAAGAATGCCGGCTCCGCTTTCCGCATAGAAAAGGGACGCATCCGCTTTTGGACGCGTCCTTCTGTTTCTGTGATTCTTATTCATCTGTTTTGCAAATGTTTTATTTCTTTTTTCTGTTTCTCCCGGTCTTTGGAAAGTTTCAATGCCAAGCTGCGGACCCTCTCAAAAGATTCCAGTTCGCTTTTTAACAAAACATAGACCATTTCCGATAAATCTTCCCCTTTGTCATACCGTCTGAATGCTTCCCGGTACTTTCCGGTAGGCGGGATTGAGACGGGCAGGAACCCATGATTGATCAGCTGCTGATTCACAATCATCCTCCCGGTCCTGCCATTCCCATCGGAAAATGGATGGCTTCGTTCAAACCGGACATGACTGGCCGCAATTTTTTCAAAAGTCTCTTTCACCGTCTCCGCCTCGATGTTCGCTTCCCTGATCCAGTTTTTCATATGTGCTGGAACGTCCTTCGGATCCGGCGGGTAGTATACCGCTTCCGACAGATTTCCAATATACACGGAGTTCTCTCTGTACTCGCTCTGCATATACCGGATATAGCCGTTTGCCTTCTTGATCCACGCTTCATCAATGGGTGTCTTCGCAAAAGGAATTAGCATATTCTGGATAGCATGGTAAGCATTTTTTGCATCTGTATATTCGGAATAAGTATGATTCGACTTTACTTCATCATAATCGATTACCGCAATCGTTTCTTCCAACGACAGGGTGTTCCCTTCGATTGCATTTGTACTCCATGAAAATCTCTTGGCAAAGTCTTCTGTAAAAGGCTGACAGATCAACGGATTTTTCATGTACTGAAAAATTTCGGCTTTTTCTTTTTCAATCTGTAAGATTCTGCTTTCGTTGTCAAATAATGGCATGCTATCTGTCTCCATGCGTAAGCCCTTCTCAACAGGCAGGCGATATTCAGCGCTTTTACAAGCACCCCGTCGCCTACGGAAGCTAAACATACAAGTTCATGATATTCTAGCCGTCATGACCGACGAGCGCCTTAACTCTCTTTTATTATATGACACCAGGGTCAAATAGATATGCTTTTCATGCCTGCATGAAAAAGCATATCGACTTGACCCGCAAAACACCGAAAAGGAGCCATTTTTTGCAAAAAAATGTGCGGATTTGAGGTGTTTTAGGATTGTGAGAGCGCAAAGCGCGGAGCAATCCGTGGTGTCAAGAGGTCAAATTTTAATTTGACCTCAATATCATTATATGTAATGGAAAAGAAATTAGCAAGAGGTTTTACGGCCTTTCAGAAAGGCTGTGTTTTTTTCTCCCATACAGCAGCAGTCCCGCGGCCAGCCCCGCCAGAGCCGGGCAGACCCATCCGAATCCCTGTTTCATCAGGGGAAGCATCTCTGAAACCCGATTCAGAAATCCGTTCAGATGGAAGAAATTTCTGGTTCCCTCCGGCAGAGTCCGCAGCAGGTCCAGCACGGCGGCAGCGGAGGTAAAGCCTATGGTCCAGCGAAGAACTGTTCGGTCCTGCCGGAAAAATTTTCCGCACAGGGTCAGCAGGATTAACACAATCGCCAGGGGATACAGGAACATCAGCACCGGCATGGAGTAGGCGATAATGGCGTCCAGCCCCAGGTTGGCGATCAAAAAGGAAAGCACACAGAAAGCCGCTGCCCAAAATCTATAGGAGGGACCTTTGGGAAAGATTCTCACAAAGGTTTCTCCGCAGCTGGTAATCAGTCCCACCGCCGTTTTCAGACAGGCCACGGTCACTGTTCCCGCCAGGATCAAAGCTCCCGCCCTGCCGAAGTAATGTTCCGCGATCTGAGCCAGGGCTTCTCCTCCGTTGCTGGAGGCTTCAAAAATCCCCCGGCTCTGGGCGCCGATCAGGGTCACCAGCACATAGATCAGTGCCATGAGCAGGGAGCTGAAGATCCCGGCCCGCACCGTCTGTTTGGCTACTTCCCCCGGTTCCTGCACCCCAAGATTCCGGATCGCGTTGACCACGATGATGCCGAAGGCCAGACCCGCCAGGGCATCCATAGTATTATAGCCCTCCAGAAGGCCGGTGGAAAAAGCCGCCCCTTCATAGGCGCCTGCAGGCGCAATATCCAGTGGATTCCCCATAGGGCTTATAAGCGCCCGGATCACCAGAATGCCCAGCAGGCACAGAAACAGGGGATTCAGAATCTTCCCGATCCAGGTCAGGATCTGTCCGGGCCGCAGGGAAAAGAACAGGACCGCCGCGAAAAAGACCAGGGAAAAAACAGCCAGAACCAGGGTCTGATCCGCTTCCGGCAGGATCCGCTGGATTCCCACGGTATAGGAAACCGTAGCGCATCTGGGGATGGCGAAAAACGGCCCGATGGTCAGGTAAAGGGCCAGCGTAAAAAACAGCCCGTATCTTCTTCCCACACCTCCGGATAATTCCAGAAGGCCTTCCTTCCGGCTGACGCCGAGGGCGGCCACTCCCAGAAGGGGCAGTCCCACCCCGGTAATCAGAAACCCTATGGAAGCCGTCCACATATGGCTTCCGGAAAGCTGTCCCATGGAGGCGGGAAAAATCAGATTTCCCGCCCCGAAAAACATACCGAACAGCATACTGGCTACAAACAACGTTTCTTTTAAATTTAATTTTTTCATGGCATCTTCCCTATTCCGTTTCCAGTTTTTCCCTGCGCAGATCCAGGCGGATCACCGTGCCGCTTTCCGGATCCGATTCCGCCCGGATCCCGTGTCCCAGATTTTCGCAGATCTTCCGGCAAAGATACAGACCCAGGCCGCTGGCTTTTTTATCTTTCCGCCCGTTATACCCCGTATATCCTTTCTCAAAGATCCGGGGCAGATCCTCCGGCGCGATGCCGATGCCCGTATCTTTGATGGAAAGTATCCCCGGAGAGTCCATAGCTATCGTAACAGTTCCGCCCTTTTTCGTGTATTTCAGAGCGTTGGAGATAATCTGTTCCACCACAAAGAGCAGCCATTTTTCATCGGTGGGCACCCGGAACTCTGTGGGCTTATAGTCCAGACGGATCCGCCTGCGGATAAACTGGGTGGAAAACCGGCGGACCGCCTGCCGCAGAATCGGATCCAGTTCATATTCCTGCAGCACGTAATCTGTATCCTCCCCCTCCAGCCGCAGCACCGCCAGGGCCATCTCCACGTACTGCTCAATCCGCAGAATCTCCTCCTGGATCTCCCGGCTCTGTTCCGTATCCTCCCCGGACAGCTTCAGCCGTATGGCCGCGATGGGCGTCTTGATCTGATGGGTCCAGATGGTATAGGAATCCACCAGATCCGAATATTTTTCCCGGAACCCGTCTTCCAGATCCCCGCATGCTTCCTGAAGCCCGCGTATCATTCTCTGATACTGCTCTTCCGGAAAACTTTCCGGCTCCGGCAGCTTTGAATCCCTCCGGGGATACGTCTCTGCCTGGAGAAGCAGCCGGCATTTTTTCCGGAATTTCAGATACCCGGCAGTAAACACCAGAACTCCCGCGGTTCCCGTAAGGGCTGTTCCGTAGAGCACCGCTCCCGGCGGAAGCCGATAGAGGGTAAAAAGGATAAAAAAGACAGCACAGAATCCTGCCCACAGACAGGCAGTTCCTCTGTGCTGTTTCAGATACGCCCTCAGAAAACCCATTTCCTTCCTCCGCTACTCAATGAGATATCCCATGCCGATCTTGGTGGTGATGAACCCTGTAAGCCCTGCCCCGTCCAGCTTTTTCCGCAGCCGGTTCACATTGACGCTCAGGGTGTTTTCATCCACATAGCTGTCTGTCTCCCAGAGGCGCTCCATCAGCCGTTCCCGGCTCACCACTTTTCCCCGGCTTTCCATCAGAGTCCGCAGGATCCGGTACTCGTTTTTGGTAAGTTCCAGTACCCTGCCCTCATAGCGCAGGGTGGCGTCCCCGGTGTTCAGCACAGCGCCTCTGTGCTCCAGAATTTCCGTCTGAATTCCATAATCATAGGTCCGCCGCAGCAGAGCCTGTATTTTGGCGGTGAGGATTCCCATATCAAAGGGCTTGGCCACAAAATCATCGGCTCCCTGGTTCACCGCCATAATAATATTCATGTTGTCCGAGGCCGAGGAGAGGAAGATCACCGGAACCCTGGAAACTTTTCGGATCTCCCCGCACCAGTAATAGCCGTTGTAAAAGGGAAGCATAATATCCAGCAGCACCAGATGGGGCTGGAAAGCGCTGAATTCTTCCGTAATCTTCCGGAAGTCCTCCGCCTGGCGGGCTTCAAACCCCCAGGCGGAAAGCTGCTTCTGAATTTCCCCGGCAATTCCCGGATCGTCCTCCACAATATAGATCCGATACTGTTTATCGCTCATTGTTAATCATATACAGCAGCGCATTGACAATACAGGCGGCAATGTTGCTGCCTCCCTTTCTGCCCCTGGCCACGATGCAGGGAATATCCGTACCCATGATCAGCTCCTTGGACTGCACTACATTGACAAAACCTACCGGCGCTCCGATGATCAATTCCGGCCGGAAGCCGTCCTGAATCAGTTCATACAGCCGCACCAGGGCTGTGGGCGCGTTCCCCACGGCAAAGATCAGATTGGAATCCAGCTTGGCAGCCTTTCCCATGCTTACAGAGGCTCTGGTGGTTCCCAGTTCTTTTGCTTTTTCCGCCACATCCTCGTCAGACATAAAGCAGTAAACCTCCCCGCCGTACCGGGCCAGAGATTTCTTATTGATCCCGGCTTTTGCCATCTGGGTATCGGTGACAATGCAGGCGCCCTTCTGAATGGCAGCCAGGGCCTTCTCCACGGCTCCCTCTGAAAAATACAGGTTATCCGCGTAGTCAAAATCCGCGCTGGTGTGAATGCAGCGCTTTACAATCAGCTCTGTGCCGGGAGCCAGCTTCTTATCTCCCAGTTCCTCCGTAATAATCTCAAAGCTGCGTTTCTCAATATCCATGGGTTTTACATTTTCCAGTTCAATATGGCTCATGTCTCATACCCCCTGTTCCAGAATGGTGTAGATCTGTTTCATATCCAGATGTTCTCTCAAAGCCGCTGCCAGAATGTCGTACTGGGTCTCCTTGAAGGTCTGATAGTCCACTCCCGTCATCTTTGAAGTGTCGATGCCTTTGGCTTTTCCCAGGGCTTCCACGATCTTCTCCGCCACCTGCTCTTTGTCAAAAATGCTGTGGACGTAGGAACCGTAGACATTGCCTTTCTGATTTCCGTCCGGCTTGATCTCTCCGGAAGATTGATTGGTGTCGGAAATCTTTGTGAAAGGCGAAGCCCCCTCCGAAGCTGTGCTGACTCCCATATGGATCTCATATCCTTCCAGGGCGGTTCCCGTCAGGCCGGAGAGGATTCCCTGTACCTGGCCGAATACGCCCTCCACCCGGGTTCTGGTCTTGTTTCCCGCGAAGACCGTGTCCATGGGAAGCAGACCCATACCCTTGATGCTGCCGCCGCTCTCCACACCCATGGGATCGCTTAGGGTATCGCCCAGCATCTGGTAGCCGCCGCAGACTCCGAAAATCACGGTTCCGGCCGCCGCGGCCTTCAGGATCTCCGCCTCCAGGCCGTTCTGCCGCATCCACAGCAGGTCTTCCATGGTATTCTTGGTTCCGGGCAAAAGGATCATATCCGGATGCTTCAGTTCCGAAACCCTCTGCACATACCGCAGGGAAACCCCCGGCATGCTCTCAAAGGGATTAAAGTCTGTAAAGTTGGAGATCCGGGGCAGCCGGATCACCGCGATATCGATGAGGCCCACCTCCTGTTTTCCGCTGAATCGCTCCGTCAGGCTGTCCTCGTCCTCCACTTCAATGTTCAGGTAAGGAGCCACTCCCACTACGGGGATCCCGGCCCTTTCTTCCAGCATCTTTACTCCGGGATCCAGAATGGTCTTGTCTCCCCGGAATTTGTTGATAATCAGGCCCTTCACCATGGCTCTCTCATCCGGCTCCAGCAGTTCCACCGTGCCGATGAGCTGGGCGAAAACGCCGCCCCGGTCAATGTCTCCCACCAGGAGCACCGGCGCCTGGGCGATCTTGGCCATGCCCATGTTCACAAAGGCGTCATCGTCCTTGAGGTTGATCTCCGCCGGGCTTCCTGCCCCCTCGATGACTATAATATCATTCTCCGCGGCCAGGGACTCATAGGCCTGTCTGACCGCCGGGATCAGATTTTTCTTGTAGGCGAAGTAGGCCCGGGCGTCCATGTTGCCCAGGACCTCGCCGTTTACGATCACCTGGGAGCCCGTGTCGTTGGTGGGCTTCAGAAGAATGGGATTCATCCGCACAGAGGGAGCGATCCCCGCCGCCTCCGCCTGCATCACCTGGGCCCGGCCCATCTCCAGACCCTCCCGGGTAATAAAAGAGTTCAGGGCCATATTCTGGGCCTTAAAGGGGGCTACCCGATAGCCGTCCTGTTTAAAAATCCGGCACAGTCCCGCCGCCAGCAGGCTTTTCCCCGCGTTGGACATGGTTCCCTGCACCATTATCGCTTTTGCCATCTGTCTGTCTCCTCCTGTATCACGCCAAAGCTTCCAGAAGCTTCAGATTCTCTTCATGGGTCTTTACCGCCGCCCGGTAATACCCCGGTCCCAGTCCCCGGTAATTTCCGCAGTCCCGGATCAGAATTCCCCGGCTCAGGGCTTTTTCTGTCAGCCCTTCCGGCCCTTTAAAAAATAGATAGTTGGCTCTGGAATCGTACACCTGAAACCCAAGCTCCCCCAGCCGCTTCCGCAGGAACTCGCGCTCTGTCCTTACAATCTCCCTGGCCTTTTCCACGTAGGCCTCCTCCCTCAGGGCCGCCGCGCCGGCGGCCTGGGCGGGAATGGACACATTCCAGGGCTGCACGCAGTCCCGCATGGCCTCCAGCAGACGAAGATCGGAACAGATCCCGTAGCCCAGACGGATCCCCGCCATGGCGTACCGCTTGGTAAAGGCCTTCAGCAGAAACAGCTTTTCATGATCCTTCAGGGCCGCTTTCAGGGTGTACCGCTCCGGCTCCTCGATAAAATCCTGGAAGCACTCGTCCACCGCCAGAAAGGTATCGGTCCGGCGGCACCGCTCCAGGATCCGGCCCATAAGCTCCGGCTCAATGAGGGTACCGGTGGGATTGTTGGGATTGCAGAGCATGAGAAACTCTGTTCCGGGAGTGATGACCTCCAGGATCCTCTCCGTCACCCGGAAACCCTCCTCCTCCTTCAGTTCAAAATAGGAAATTTCTGTCCCTGCCAGACGGAGGGCCTGCTCATATTCCGCGAAGGTAGGGGCCGGAATCAGCGCCCGCCGGGGCCGCAGGGCCAGGGCCAGCATAAAGATCACCTCCGCCGCTCCGTTCCCGCAGACCAGATAATCCTCCGGAACCTGCTCGTAGGCGGACAGTCCCTGCCGCAGGGCCTCCATGCGGATGTCCGGATAATTGTGGATCTCCCGCAGGCTTTCCGCCGCCGCCCGGATCACTGCCTCCGGCGTGCCCAGAGGGTTCATGTTGGCGGAAAAGTCCAGGGCGTTTTTATGGCGGTAGACGTCCCCGCCGTGTATTTTGTCCTTCATGTTCTCTCTCCTTGTTCCGGCTTTTTGTGTTCTCTCAGATCAGCGGCCGGAAATTCCAGTACAGAGCCAGACAGGCCAGCCGCAGAACCGCCGCCAGCACCAGTGTCAGAATGGCGGCAGCGTACATGAGCCGGTTGGCTCTGGGGATATCCTCCGGCTCCACCGGCCGGATAGGATCTCCCAGGGTAGGCTTTTTATGGAGTTTCCCGAAATACCAGGCGTCTCCCGCCAGCTGAATATCCAGAGCGCCCGCTGCTGCCGCCTCCGTGTGGGCGGAATTGGGGCTGGCATGTTTTTTCCGGTCCCTGCGGTACATGTTCAGAGCGTTCTTTCCGTCCATGCCGCAGAACCATGCCCCGGCGATCATCAGAAGGCCGGCCAGCCGGGCGGGAAGAAAGTTCACCGCATCATCCAGCCGGGCGGCAAAGGTACCGAAGTACCGGTATCGGTCATTTTTGTATCCCACCATGGAATCCATGGTATTGATGGATTTATAGAAAAATCCTGCCGGAGCTCCCCCGATCATTAAAAACAGCAGGGGGGCGATGACCCCGTCGGAGGCGTTCTCCGCCACCGTCTCCACCGCCGCCTTGGTGACTCCCTGAAAGCTCAGGTTCCGGGTGTCCCGGCCCACGATCATGGAGACGGCATAGCGGGATTTTTCCAGATTCCCGGATCTCACCGCCTGATAGACCCGCATACTCTCCACCTTCAAAGCCTTTGCGGCCAGCAGCTGGTAGCACCAGAAGGTTTCCAGGGCAAAGCCGGCCCAGACATTGAGTCCGTACAGAAACCGCAGCAGGAGCAGAGGCGCCGCCGTGCTGATGCCGGTGACAAACAGCACCAGAAAGACCCCCGCGGCTCTCTCTCCGGTTTTTGTTTTGGGAAACAGGCTCCGCAGGAGTTTTTCAAAGAATTCGATCAGTTTTCCGATGATCCGCACGGGATGGTATAGCCACACGGGATCTCCAAAGATCAGGTCCAGCAGAAATCCCAGAACCGCTGCCGGCAGAATATAGTCTAACATAGTCCCTCCCTTTCCCTGCAGGCGTCCAGAAAGGCCAGGGGCAGTTTTGTATTGGCATAATAATAAAGATGGGGAAATCCTGCCAGCAGATTAGCCTGGCTGTGAATGCACCGCCAGGAACGGGTTCCGGAGGGTTTTACCGCCAGAAAATCCCTCCCCGGATCCTCTGACTCAAAATAGTGGAATTCATGGGAACGGATGTCCCCTGTCTCCCGTCCGAAAACCTTTCCCCCTGACAGGGTAATGTATCCGAACCGGGTGAGCCGGCCGTTGTTCCAGGCTTTTCCCCGGATCACTCCCGCCATGGGGTATTCTTTTCCCTCCATGTCTGTCATAGTCTCATGGAGGTAGAGAAAGCCGCCGCACTCCGCCATGCAGGGAAGACCTCCCTCCACGGCCCGGCGGATGGATTCCCGCATGGAGACATTTTCACTGAGTTCCCGGACGTGCAGTTCCGGGTAGCCTCCGTGGAGCAGCAGGCCGGAAAGCCCCTCCGGCAGTTTCCTGTCATGGAGAGGGGAAAACTCCACCAGCTCCGTCCCCTGCTCCCGGAGGAAGCTGAGATTGTCCTCGTAGAAAAAACAGAAGGCCTCATCCCTGGCCAGGCCGATCCGCAGGCCCGCCCCGGCTGTTCCGGATTCCGGATATCCGGGCTCCGGCAGCTGTTCCGCTTCTCTGGCAATGGCAAAGATCGTCTCCAACTCCAGGGTTTCCTCCAGGCGGCTGCTTAAAAGTTCCATCTTCTCCTTCAGGGAGTCCACCTCCTCCGGCAGCATCAGCCCCAGATGGCGGCTCTCCAGCACGCAGTCCTTCAGCACCGGCACATAGCCCGCCACTTTCACATGCAGTTCCTCTTCAATGACCTTCTTCATTCTAGGATACAGCATGGGAGAGATCCGGTTCAGTATCACCCCCTGGATCAGAGGAACCTTCTGAAAATCCAGGAATCCTTTAATGAGAGCCAGCAGGGAACGGCTGGAGCCGGAAGCGTCCGCTACCAGCAGCACCGGCGTTCCCGTGACGGCGGCCAGGTCGCTGGCCCCTCCCCTGGAGGAAGTCTCGCTGAGGCCGTCATAGTAGCCCATCACTCCCTCCATCACCGCCATCTCACAGTCTGCTCCGTTTTTCGCCAGCAGCATCCGGGTGGTATCCGGATCTGTAAAAAAAGGATCCAGATTCCGGCTTTTGGCCCCCAGAACCCGGCTGTGGAACATGGGATCGATAAAGTCCGGCCCGCACTTAAAGGAAGCCGTCCGGATTCCTCTTTTTTTCAGGATCCCCAGAAGGCCGCAGGTCACCAGGGTTTTTCCGCTGCCGCTTTTGGGCGCGGTAATCAGTACACGGTTAAGCCTCATGGATTCCACCTCCGGTTCCAGAAATAATGTAGACGGGATTCTGCCCCATCATCATGTGATAGGGGCCCAGCTCCCGGGATTTTGCCGCTGTCACTGAGACAATATCCACATCAGTAAAGGGAAGCTCCCCCATAACCTTCAGGGCCTCCCCCAGGGTCTCCAGGGTAATGGCGTTGACCACCATCCTGAGAGAGGGGTTCTTTTCCAGCAGCAGCTCCGCGATCTCCCTGAGATTTCCGGAGGAGCCGCCGATAAAGGCGTGGGTGGGAGCCGGCAGGTCTTTCAGAGCCTCCGGAGCCGGCCCCTCTACAATGGTCAGGTTGTCTGCCTGGAATTTTTTCTTATTTTTTTTCAGCAGTTCCACCGCCGCGGGGTTCTTCTCCACCGCCCATACATGGCCCTCCAGGGCCATCCGGGCCATCTCCACAGACACAGAACCGCTTCCGGCTCCCACGTCATAGATAAGCGAATCCTCCTGCAGCCGCAGTTTGCTTAAGGACACTTCCCGGACTTCCTCTTTGGTCATGGGAACCTTGTCCCGGAGAAATTCTCCGTCCGGGATCCCGTGGGTTACGGTTTTGTCCGGCCGGGGATTTTCCACCAGCAAAGCGGCAAGAGAATCCCCCTCATATTCCAGAAATTCTTCCGGTCTCCCGCTGCGGATCTTCTCCTCCGGATAGGTAAAGCGTTCCCCCACATGAACCGTCACATCCGGCATCCCGTATTCCATCAGCTTTCCGCAGAGTTCCCGGACATCCTCCGGTTTCCCCAGCAGGGAAAACACCCTGGGATATTTCCGGATCAGACCGATGAGGTTGCTCTCTCTTCCGTGGCGGCTGGTGATCTTCACATCCTCCCAGGACAGCTTCAGCCGGCTGCAGAAATAGACCAGGGAGGAGATCCCCGGAATCAGTCTTATCTCCCCGGGAAGCACTTCCAGCAGCTTTTTAGCGCCGCTGTAAAATCCCACATCCCCGGAAAGCAGCACCGCCGCCCGGTGAAATTCCGGATGTTCCCGAAGATAGGCCGCGATCTCTCCCGGCCGGTATTCTTTCAGAAGGGTCTTCCCCTCGTGGGGCACGCTCTCCAGCATCCTGCCCGCGCCGATGAGCAGGTCCGCCGACCGGCAGAAAGCCCGGGCCTCCTCCGTCATAGTGGCTCCCTCTCTGCCGCCCATGCCGATGCCTACCAGAGCCGTTTCCGGGAACGGCCGGATGCCCTTCCTGGGTTTCCCGAACTTCTCTTTCAGATATTCCAGGCATTCTTCCAGGCTCATACCCTCCTCCCGCAGAGGACGGCCGATAATCACCAGGCGGCAGCCCGCCGCCTCCGCGGCGGATACCTTTTCCGGAAAACCGCCTGCCGCCCCGGTATCCTTGGTCACCAGATACCGGGCTTTGGTCTGCCGCAGCATAGCCGCGTTGAGCTCCTGGGAAAAGGGCCCCTGCATACAGATGAGATGCTTTCCCTGAAAGCCCAGCTCCGCGCAGCTCTTCACCACCTCCGGCAGAGGCAGGACTCTGGCGAAAATCCGGTTTTCATAGTCCGGAACCGCCCGGAAAGCCGGAAGCTCCTTGCTGCCGGTGGTAAGAAAGATATTGCCCTCTGTCCCGGCCAGATATTCCGCCGCGGCCTCCGGGCTGTCCACGTAAACCGCTTCCTCCTCCCCGGTGAGGGTGCTGCTCCGCAGCACTCTCAGATAGGTTCTTCCGGTTTTTTCGCAGGCGGAACGGATGTTTTCCGTCACCGCCGACGCGTAGGGATGGGTGGCGTCGACGACCAGGGCATCCTCCCCGGCAAAGAGACGCTCCATCTCCCCCTCGTCCATGCGTCCCCCGGACACAGAAAGGCTTCCCCCCTCTTCCAGAAGGCTCCGGCCGTATTCCGTGGCCGCCGAGGCCAGGGCGGGAACTCCCAGCTCTTTTAAATATTCAGCGATCTTTCTTCCCTCTGCCGTGCCGGCAAAGAGCAATACCTTATACATCCCTGTATCCTCTGGGGGTCACCATTTTTCCGGCCAGGGCTTTTGTCTGAGAGTTTCCGATAAAGACGGTAGTAAACATATCCACGGCGGTATCCCGCAGTTCCTTCAGGATCAGTACCCGGCAGGCTTCCCCCTCTCTTCCGATATTGGACACAATGCCGCAGACCGTGTCCCCGGATTTATATTTCATCATCAGATCACAGGCTTTGGCCAGGTAATCATGGCGCTTTTTGCTGGAGGGATTGTAGAGACATACCACAAAGTCTGCCTCCGCCGCGGCCAGCAGCCGTTTTTCGATCTTCTCCCAGGGGGTCAGCAGATCGCTGAGGCTGATGAGACAGAAATCATGAATCAGAGGCGCCCCCAGCACCGCCGCTCCTCCTGTAGCCGCTGTAACTCCCGGAATAATGGAAAGCTCCACCTCCGGATATTTTTCTCCCACCTCATACATGAGGCCGGCCATGCCGTACACCCCGGCGTCCCCGCTGCAGATCATGGAAACCACATGTCCCTTTTTTGCCTCCTCAAAGGCCAGCACGCAGCGGTCCACCTCTTTGGTCATGGGAGTGGTCAGAAACCTCTTGTCCGCAAAATGATCCTTCACCAGATCCACGTATACCGTGTATCCTATGATGGTATCGCTGGCCTTTAATGCCTCCGCGGCCTCTATGGTCATTTTTTCGTAGGCCCCGGGGCCGATTCCAACTACATATATCTTATTCAAAATTCTACGCTCCTGTTCTCCAGGGCAACCGCGCAGGTCACGCCGTCGCCGCTGACTTTTCTGATAATCAGCTCACCGTTTCCCGCAAGAACGGCGCTGCGCTCGCAGACATTGTCCACGCCGGTCACTTCCGATACAAAACCGGAAGAAGTAAATGTTCCGGGAACCGCCCTCAGTTCCTCTGCGCTGAAAGTCCGCAGGGGAAGTTCCCTGCCGCGGCAGAATTCCAGCAGCCCCGGCTCGTCCTTCTTCAGATCAATGGTAGCCGCCTGCAGCAGAGCCTCGGGATAGAGGCTGAAGCCGCGCAGGGCATCGTCCACCAGCCGGGCGATCTGACGGGCGGTGGTTCCCCTGCGGCATCCGATTCCCACGGTCAGGCACCGTGGAATCAGCCAGAGAGTGTGATCGAAATAGGCCCGGGAATAGGAGGGGCTGATGTAAATTCCCAGAGAGGTTTCTCTTTTTGCCTGCTCTCTGTCCTGCTCCCGATAAAATTCCGCGCTCCAGACCAGTCCCTCCGGAAGTTCCCCCTTTACGGGAAAATGGGTGTAAAAGCCTACCTGATCTCCCGCCAGCAATGCGGCTGATACCTCTTTGGCATAGGTCATATTGGAGATCACCATATTATTTTTCTTTGCGTACACATCTACGGCAAATTTCTGGTTCACATCCGTCGCCGTGGTCAGCACGGCCCTGCAGCCCAGCCCCTGCTCCATCCACAGAGCCATCTCATTGGCCCCGCCGATATGGCCGGACAGAAGAGGGATACAGTACTGGCCTTTCTCGTCCAGCACCAGCACCGCCGGATCCACTCTCTTATCCTTTACATAGGGAGCGATAGCCCGCACGGCGATTCCCGCCGCGCCCACAAAGATCAGGCAGTCGCTGTCCTGAAAGCGGCCGGCCGTCCAGCTCTGGAGCCCTTCTCTGAGAGCCCGAATCTCCGGATGGGCGTCCAGGTTCAGCTTTTTCCCCTTGCAGTACCATCTGACCTCCATTTCCTTCTCCCCGGAAACGGATGCCAGAAGCTTTCTGATTTTTTCAGAAAGCTCCATACCCGCGTTTGTAAAACAAATCCCCGCGATTTTCATGTTGACACCCCTTTATTTTTCAGTCTTGTTTCGTGCCCTGACGGAACTCCGTGGTGAATTCCGGATGGTACAGCTTGGACCGGTCGTAATGACTGTGGGTCACAATATCGCCGATAATCATCAGGGCGGTTTTCGTGATATTTTCTCTTTTGGCCGTTTCCGCCAGGGTTCCCACCGTGCAGACACAGGCCTTTTCATCCTCCCAGGTAGCCTTGTATACAATGGCCGCCGGCGTATCCGCCTGATAGCCCCCCGCTATCAGACGCCTGCTCAGCTCCTCCAGCATGCCGGTGCTTAAAAACACCACCATAGTGGCCTGGTGGGCGGCGAAGGATTCAATGCTCTCCTTCTCCGGCACCGGCGTTCTTCCCGCCATACGGGTAATGACCACGCTCTGGGAAACCTCCGGCAGGGTATATTCCAGATTCAGGGCGGAAGCCGCTCCGCAGAAGGAGCTGACTCCCGGACAGTAATCGTAGCCAATGCCTTTTTCATCCAGCACATCCATCTGCTCCCGGATGGCTCCGTAGAGACAGGGATCTCCCGTGTGCAGCCGCACAGTAACAAGTCCCTCATCTTCTGCCTCTTCCATGACCTGCAGAACTTCTTCCAGGGTCATTTTCGCGGAATTGTAAACCCTGCATCCCTCTTTTTTATAATCCAGCAGCTGCGGGTTCACCAGAGAACCGGCGTAAATAATCACATCCGCCTCCTCCAGGAATTTTTTTCCCCGCAGGGTAATCAGATCCGGGGCTCCGGCCCCGGCGCCTACAAAATGTATCATGACTTCTCCTTTACGATAATCAAAGAATAATATCCCGCGTCTTCCGGAATCTCCTCCGGGGAGCGGTAGATCCTTTCATTTTCCATGCCGCAGTTTTCGATCATGGAAGCGGGAATCTGCTGCTCCAGCAGGATTTTTTTCACCTCCGCCATTTTCTTGCCCGCTTTCATCAGCACCTTGGTGCCGGAAAGCTTCAATGCCTCCTCAATCTGGTAGGAGGCCGGAATCACATGCAGGGGCTCCGCCTTCTCCACCAGCCCGGTATTCAGCCTTGCCGCCACCGCGCAGAAGGAGGTAATGCCGCTGACGATCTCCGTCTCATAGCCGGCGGCCTGCACCCGCTTATGTACATAAATGTAGGTGGAGTACACCGTGGGATCCCCCAGGGTGGGGAAGGCCACGTCCATGCCCTTGTCCAGATATGCCATAATGGCCGCGGCCCCCGCCTCATGGGAAGCCTCCAGCTTCGCGGGATCCTTGGTCATAGGCATATCCACTGCCAGAAGCTCCTTTTCCGCGATCTCCGGATAGGCTCCCTCCACGATCTTATAGGCAACGGTTTCCCGGGGCTCTTTCCCGGGAAGAGCGATCACCTTGCTTTTCCGGATCACCCGCAGGGCTTTCAGGGTCAGCAGCTCCGGATCCCCGGGGCCGATGCCCACTCCGTACAATTTTCCTTTCATATCTTAATCCTCGCTTTTTGCTCATTTATCCTGCGGATCAGTTCCGGCACCGTCTCGGTCTCTCCCAGCTTTCCCCGGACAGAGGAAAACAGAATGGCCCCTGTCTCCAGGCTGCCCTTTGTCCTCTGATTCAGATAAAACTGCACCCGTCCGCATACTTCCTCCATGGTATGTTCCAGGAGTTCCTGTCCGGAAGCGGCCAGAACATCCAGGGCTTCCTCTGTGGTTCCGGTGTCCAGGATTTTTCTCACTGTTTCCCGGTCCGCTCCGGCCCGGAAGGCCGCCGCCGCCATAAGCTCCGCTCTGGCGTCCGCGTTCCGGGAATGGGTATTCATAATCCCTCCGGATACCTTGATAAATTTCCCGATGTGGGCGATAAACAGAATGCCCCGGATTCCCAGCTCCTCCGCCAGATCCAGAGTCTCCCCCACATAGTTGCTGCATTTCATCTCGCAGGAAAGATCCAGGTCCGGCAGCTGTCCGGCAAAGGCCTCCCCGTAATTTCCCGGGGTGACCACCAGATATTCCCCTCCGGCGGCGGCCAGCATCCGCATTTCCGCCTCAATACTTTTCACCAGAGCCTCCTCGCTCATGGGCATAACAATGCCGCTGGTTCCCAGCACGGACAGGCCGCCCCGGATTCCCAGACGGGGATTAAAAGTTCCGGCGGCGATCTTCTCCCCACCGGGAATGGAGATCATCACTTTCAGGCCGCCCCTGTAGCCCTGCCGGCGGCAGACTTCCTCTGTCTCCTTCCGGATCATCTCCCTGGGAGTGCTGTTGATGGCCGCGTTTCCCACCGGCTGGTTCAGTCCCGGCCGGGTAACCCGGCCCACGCCCTCCCCTCCGTCGATGAGGATCCCTTGTTCTTTTCTCCTGCTTACCTCCGCGAAAACCAGCAGTCCGTGGGTAGCGTCCGGGTCGTCGCCTCCGTCCTTGCGGACCGCGCAGCGGACTGTTTCCATCTGCCCATCCGCCCCCGGCCGCATAGCAATTTCTTCCACCTGCAAATGCAGCAGAATCCCCTTGGGAGTCTTCAGCGCCGTCTCTTCCACGGGTTCCCCCGTCAGAAGCATCCAGGCGGCGGCTTTTGCCGCGGCAGCCGCGCAGGATCCTGTGGTATAGCCGCACCGCAGTTTTTTATGGCCCTTCAGGACATACATGTCCTCCAGGCCGGTTTTATGCTCCTTCATCTTTTGTTACCTCTTCCGGTCCGGTTTTACTGTCTGACAAAACATTCCAGTTTTCTCTGTCCTCTCTCAAGTTCCGAAATCAGGGTTTTGTCTTCCGGAAACACCTCCTGAAAAGCGCGGAATTCATCCAGGAGCCCGGAACCGTGGCCCACCATGCAGGCTCCCGCGTCGCTTCCCAATGCCAGGGAAACCCCCAGGGCTCTGGCAGCTTTCAGCATTTTTCCGGTTCTCTCCCAGATCCGCTCCAGAATCCGGTCCGGATATCTTCCGCAGCCTATGAGATTCTTTACCGTCACCACCGTAGGCACCCAGAGAGTTCCGCACTCCGCCAGCACCCGCAGGCTCTGCTCGTCCTGAAAATTTCCGTGCTCCAGGGAATCCGCCCCGCAGGCGGCGGCAATCTCGCAGGCTCTGGCTCCATTGGTATGGCTCATGACCAGAAAACCCTCCTCATGGGCGATGTGCACCATTTCAAAGACTTCCTTCTCCCTCAGAGCCCTGCCCGTCAGCGTGTGGTCGGTCTGAAAATCCATGATTCCGGTGGTCATAATCTTTATAAAGTCCGCGCCCTGGCGTTTTCTCTCCTTTACCAGAGCGGCAAACTCTTTCATGTCCTCAAAGGCTTCCCCCACTACCCGGCCGTAATGGCCCTTTTTAAAAAGAGCCGCCCCGGGGGTCAGATAGGTAATCCCGTATTCCGGCGCCAGCTTCCTGGCCAGAAAGGAAGCGCCGAAATGATCTCCTCCGTCCCGGACAAAGGAGATGCCTCTCTTCTGATACTCCTGCAGATGCAGACGGATCACCCGCTCATCCGGGCCGTTTTTATGGGTTTCCACTGCCCGGTGATAATCTGCTCCGTTCATAAAAATATGGGCATGCCCCTCGCCAAAAGGAAATCTTTTATTCATGGCTGTCACCCCGGACGATCCTTCCGTCCACGATCAGCTGCCGGCTTCCCCGAAGATAGGCTTCCGGATCCAGGCGCACCCGGTATCCCTCAGCGTTTTTCACATGCCAGCTGTAGTAATCCTGGTGAGGAAAGCCGTAGGCTTCCAGAATACTCATGATGGTTCCGCCGTGGACGATCAGAGCCGCCTCCGCCCACTGGTTTTCGTAAGCCTCCAGAACCACCCGGTTCAGTCCGGCAATGCACCGCTCCCGAAACTCCTTCCGGCTTTCTCCTCCCGGGAACTCCAATGTCCCGCCGCTGTCCACCCATTTCTGGTAGTCGGGATTTCCGCTTAATTCCTGATAATTCTTATTCTCAAATTCTCCGAAATCGCATTCCGCGAATTCCTCCACCAGGGTGATTTCCTGTCCGGGATAGAGAATCTCAGCTGTCTCCCGGCAGCGTTTCCTGGGGCTGGCGTAAACCCGGTCTACGCTGCCCAGATCATATTTTTTTAAATCTGCGGCTTCCTCCGGGAGCAGCGGCTCATCGGTGGTGCCGATATACCGCCCCTGTGTATTCCCGTAAGTCTTTCCATGCCGTATCATATACAGTTTCAGCATCTGCCTCTTCTCCCCTCCGCAGTCTCTTCAGTCTTCTTTCTTTTTAATAGCCGTTCCGATGCCGCAGACCACCCGGTAAACCTCTTCCGAAAAGGCTGCCAGTATCTCACAGACGCGGCCCACCGCTTCCCGGTATTTCCGGTCAAAGGGATCCACGGGCACTACCCCGTAGCCCAGCTCATTGGAAACGATAATAATATCCGGATTTTTCTCTATGATTTCCTCCGCCAGGCCCTCCGTGCTTCTGCCCTCCTTAAGTTCCCGCTTGATAAAATCATGGAAATGCACCATGCCTTTACAGGCAAAGATCTCGCTTCTGGAACAGGTATAGCCGTCCAGCCATTCCTTCACATCCGGAAACTGTTTTTTTACAAAATTAAATTTGCCCTGAAAGGCTCCTCCGACTACTAGTTTCATCCTATCAACCCCGCAATCCTATTTCCTATTACAACTGCCAGCACCATGGCCAGCTCGCTGATACACACATAAAATCCCGCCAGATCCCCGGTGATTCCGCCGAAATACTTCAAAGCCATATGATGGTAAAAAGCGAAGCAAAACGCTGCCGCCGCCATCATCAGCAGCCCGGAAAGGGGATCCAGAAACACCGATGCCGCTGCCAGCAGTACCAGATAAAAGGCCAGAACCGCATTTACTTTCTGTTTCAGTGAATTTTTTCCGAAGGCTGCCGCCGTTCCCTTGGGATTGGCATTGGGAAAATTTTCTACCGACAGCGCGGAGAAGGTTCTGGACACACAGAAACCAAGGCAGAGTGCCGGCAGGCACTCCTTCGTTACTTCCCCCGCCGCCCCCAGATAAAGTACCATGTAGCTTGCCCCGCAGATGACGGCAAAGGCTCCCGCATGGGAATCCTTCAGGATCTCAAGCCGTCTCTCCTTTTCTCTCCAGGAACTCATGGCGTCTGAAGTATCCAGAAAGCCGTCCAGGTGAATTCCCCCTGTAACCAGCACCGGAATCAACACAAATCCGGCGCTTCGCAGCAATGGCTGAAATCCCAGGAATTCCGCCAGATAAAACCATCCGAATTCCAGGGCCCCCACAGCCAGACCCACCCAGGGGAAAAAGCACATGGAGTACTTCATATTCTCTTTTGTCCAGTCAGCCCCAGGCATGGGAATCTTGGAATACATGGAAAAGGCCACCACAAAGCTGTTGACCAGACTTTTCATGCTGCGTCTCCCCCTTTAAGGGCAATGGGAATCCCGCACACTACTTCTGTCACCCGGTCCGCCCAGCGGGCAATCTCCTGGTTGATGGTTCCCAGATACTCCTGATATACCCGGGTGGAACTGTCGTACTCCGCCCCATCGGAAAAAATCTCGTTGGTGACAATCACCAGATTGGCCGCCAGATCCTTCAGCCGCCAGGCCCCCCTGAGAACCGCCTCCACCGTGTGAAGCCGGGCTCCATCCGGCCGGAACATCTCATTTGCCACCAGATTGGACATGCATTCCAGCAGAATATTGGCCCCCTTTGGAAATTCTTTGTGGGCCATCGCTGTGTAGCACTCTATGGTTTCAAAATTTTTCTCCGCCCGCATAGCCCGATGCCGGGCAATCCTCTGCCGGCTTTCTTCATCGCTGGGATACATGGTGGCGATGTAGATTCTCCGTCCCGGTCCCAGTTTCAGGATTTCCCCCTCTGCGTACCGGGATTTTCCGCTGCCGGAACCGCCTGTTATTAAATGCAGCATCCTATCTATCACTCCTAACTTAAGGGGACATACGTCTCGATCTCATTTTCCTCAAAGGTAGCCATCTTATTGTACACTTCCAGTCCCATGTCCAGCAGGGGAAACAGCATGACGGCTCCGCTTCCCTCTCCCAGACACATGTCGCAGGTAAGAAAGGCCTCCTTGCCGATGGAGCGCAGCAGCAGCTCCGCCGCAGGCTCCCTGGAAACATGGGAGGCCATCATGTAATCCGCCGCCAGGGGGCAGATCCGCATGGCAGTCAGAGCCGCCACACAGGAAATAAATCCGTCAATCACCACCGGCATGCGCAGTGCCGCTCCCCCCAGGAACACTCCTGCCATGCCCGCGATATCAAAGCCCCCTACTTTTGCCAGCACATCCACCGGATCTTCCGGATCCGGCTGATTGACCTCAATGGCCTTTCGGATGGCATGAACTTTCCGGCTCAGTCCCTCGCTGGACAGCCCCGCGCCTCTTCCGGTCAGCTCCTCCGCCGGTCTTCCCAGAAATACAGAAGCCATGGCGCTGCTGGTAGTGGTGTTGCCGATGCCCATCTCGCCGGTAGCCAGGATCCGGTAGCCCTCTCTCCTTTTTTCTTCCGCCAGCCGGATCCCCGTCTCCAGTCCCTGAAGCGCCTGCTCCCGGGTCATAGCGGGTCCTTTGGTCATATTCTTCGTGCCGAAGGCAATCTTGCAGTTCCGGATGCTGGTATCCCGGTAGATGCCTATATCCACCGGAAAAATGTCCGCCCCGGTTTTCCGGCAGAGAATGCCGGCCGTGGCCTTTTCCTGCAGGAAATTTTCCGCCACCTGGGCGGTGACCTCCTGGCCTGTCTGGGTGACTTTCTCCTCCACAACGCCGTTGTCGGCGCAGAGCACCAGCAGAGCCTTTTTCCCGATATCCACCTGGGAGCTGCCCTGGATCCCGGCCATCTGGACTACCGCTTTTTCCAGCTTTCCGAGACTTCTTAAGGGTTTCGCGATGGAATCCCAGTGCCGCCACGCCGCATCCATGGCTGCCTGGTCCAGAGGAACAATTTCCGCGACTGTTTTCTCCAGTAACATGTCTTTCGTCCTTTCCGTCCGCACATTTGTCTGCGGCGCTTTGCCGCGCCGCAGTACACCTCTGCTATTGTATCATAAAACCCCCCCGGGTACAACCGTCTTCTGCCAAGGGAACCGCCGCCTGAGGGGCGTATGGAAACGGCAGCCGGGAACTCCTCCGCCTGTGAGGGAAGTTCCCGGCTGCCGTAAAAAATCTGTTATTCTTTTTCTCTTTCCCCAAGGCCCAGAATCTTCCGCACGGCCGCTTCCATGCCCTCCACATCCGCTACGGTATTGTGGCGGACCGGAGCGCTGCGGATCTCTTCAATCGCCCGGGGCACCGGAACCTTCGCCGCGGCCTCCAGGGCGTCGATCTGCTCCAGATCTGTCATGCCGTCGTATTTTTCACTGTCTATGGCATGAAGCACGCTTCTGGCAAACTTGTAGGGGCTGGCGGTGGAGGCGATGACGGTTTTGGCGGTATCCCCGGTCTCCTCCCGGTATTTTTCCAGCACACAGGCCGCCACCGCCGTGTGGGTGTCAATGACGTAGCGGTCTTCCCGGTAGAGTTTCGCGATGACGGCGGACACCTCATCTTCCCCGGCGTAATTCCCGTAAAAATCTCCCAGTTTTTCTCTCATTTCCCCGGTGATCTCATAGCTGCCTGTCCCGGAAAGAGATTCCATGAGACTTCTGGTCTTCTCCGGATCCTCCCCGGCAACGCGGTAGATCAGCCGCTCCAGGTTGCTGGACACCAGAATGTCCATAGAGGGAGAAGAGGTCAGGATAAACTCCCGGTTCTTATCGTACACGCCGGTGCGGAAGAAATCATAGAGCACTTTATTTTCATTGGAAGCGCAGATCAGCCTGCCGATGGGGAGCCCCATCTGTTTGGCGTAGTAGGCTGCCAGGATGTTGCCGAAGTTTCCGGTGGGCACCGTTACGTTGATCCGGTCCCCGGCGGCAATCTCCCCCTGCTTCACCAGCTGGGCGTAGGCGTACACATAGTAAGCCACCTGGGGCACCAGCCGTCCGATGTTGATGGAGTTGGCGGAGCTGAACTGAAATCCCGCCCGATCCAGATCCGCCGCCAGAGCCGCGTCCCCGAACATCTTTTTCACCCCGGTCTGGGCATCGTCAAAATTGCCCCGGATAGCCACCACATAGGTGTTGTCTCCCTTCTGAGTCACCATCTGCCGTTCCTGCACGGGGCTTACCCCGTCCTTGGGATAAAATACAATGATCCTGGTTCCCGGCACGTCCGCGAAGCCGGCCATGGCCGCCTTTCCCGTATCCCCGGAGGTGGCGGTGAGGATCACAATCTCATTTTTCACCTGATTTTTTCTGGCCGCCGCGGTCATCAGGTGGGGCAGAATAGACAGGGCCATATCTTTGAAAGCGATGGTCGCCCCGTGGAACAGTTCCAGAAAATACGCGCCGTCCGCTTTCCGAAGGGGGGCGATTTCGGGAGTGTCAAACTTTTCATCATAGGCTCTGGCAATGCAGCCTTTCAGTTCTTCCTCCGTATAGTCTGTCAGGAAACGGCTCATAACCTCATAGGCCAGCTCCTGGTAGCTCATCCCGGCCAGTTTCTCCATCGGTACATCCAGGGACGGCATCCGCTCCGGCACAAAGAGGCCTCCGTCACCGGCCAGGCCCTCCAGCACTGCCCGGGAAGCCGTTACTCCGGACTCTCCTCCTCTGGTACTCTTATATAAAATATCCATCCTGTGTTCATCCTTCCATCTAAATTTTCCGCAAACATTATAGCACAGAGCGGAAGCCCCGGGCAAGAGCGAAACGCAGCTTCTCTTCATCTGTAATCCGGACCAGTCCCCGGGACAGCTGAACCATTCCCTCGCTCTGGAAATAGCGCAGCATCCGGGTAATGACTTCCCGGTGGGTGCCCAGGTGGTTGGCAATGGCTTCATGGGTAATCTTCAGTTCCCTGCTTTCCTCGATGGAGGCTTCCTCCAGCAGGAAATCCGCCACCCGCTTGTCAAGACTTTTCCACATAATCTGTTCTATGAGCCACATCACATCGGAAAACCGGGCGGCCATCAGCTCGTTGGTATAATTTGCCGCCGGAGCGGATTCCTCCATGATCCCCTTATAGACTTCAGAGGGAATGATCCAGAGTTCCGTATCCTTTTCCGCGTCAATGACCACTTCAAACTGAATGGAGCGCAGCATGCAGGAGGCGGAAAACAGGCACATGTCCCGGTCAAACAGCCGGTAGATGGTGATCTCCCGCCCCTCCTCCGAAAGAATGTAGGCCCGCAGCTGTCCGGACTTTATCAGCAAAAGCCCGGTGCACTCCTCGCTTCCGTTGTGTATCACTGTCCCCTTTTTTACCGTCCGGGACATAACCGAACCGAGAATGCGGCTTTGCTGAGCGGGGGTAAGTTTGCCCCATACCGGAAAGTAATTTACAAAATCCACAGCGTTCTCCTCCTTCTCCCATTGTATGGTTTCACGCCGCCGCGCGGCATCTGCGTCTTTTTTTGTTTCAGTATAATGAGGGTTTTGCTTTAAGTCAATACGCTGCCGCGCAATGTTCCGCCGGATCAGGATTTTGGTGATATAATCACAGAAAAAGCAGCAAAACTATGGTATACTGTCCGCAGCAAGAGGAAGAAAGGAGCGCAAAAACAGATGCAGTACGCGATCTCATTTTTAGAAGGAATCATAACCTTCATATCCCCCTGTCTTCTCCCCATGCTTCCGGTCTACCTTTCTTATTTCGCCGGAGGCGGTGTGAGAACCGCCGGCAAAACTCTGAAAGGCGCCTTCGGATTTGTCACAGGCTTTACGGCCGTGTTTATCATCCTGGGCGTGCTGGCGGGAACCGTGGGCAGCTTTCTCCGGGAATATCAGACCGCGGTCAACATTGTTTCCGGTCTGATCGTGGTTCTGTTCGGCCTGAATTTCCTTGGAGTGTTCAAACTGAAGCTGTTCCGGGGGAGCAGCCGTTCTGTAAATACCGACAGCATGGGGTTCTTCTCCTCCCTGCTTTTCGGCGTGATTTTTTCTATCGGCTGGACACCCTGTGTAGGCGCGTTTCTGGGTTCCGCCCTGATGCTGGCTTCCCAGCAGGCCCATGTCCTGGAAGGAATGCTGATGCTGCTGGCTTACTCTCTGGGGCTGGGAATTCCCTTCATAATCAGCGCTGTCCTGATCGATTATCTGAAAAGCGCCTTTAACTGGATCAAGCGGCATTACAGCATCATCAATACCGTCAGCGGTCTTCTGCTGGTTCTGATCGGCATCCTGATGGCGACAGGAACCATGGGAAAACTGCTCAATATCTTAGAATAAGGAGGTCCTATGAAAAATAAAAGAACACTTCTCATCCTGCTTCTGGTATTTGTTTTTCTTCTTGGCGGAGCAGCCCTTCTATACCGTCAGCTGGGACAGAGCGTTGAAACGGACCAGCTGGCAGCCCGGGAGGAACAGCAGCAGGAGAGCGGCGGCAGTGAACCGGAGCAGAAAACGGAAGCGCCGGATTTCACCGTGTACGACAGAGAGGGCAGAGAGGTCCGCCTGTCCGATTACACGGGAAAACCTATTGTGCTGAACTTCTGGGCCAGCTGGTGCGGCCCCTGCCAGAGCGAAATGCCGGACTTTCACGAAAAGTATCTGGAGCTGGGAGATGAGATCCAGTTTCTGATGGTCAACGCCACGGACGGTTCCAGAGAAACCGTGGAAACCGCCTCCGCCTTTGTGGAGGAAAACGCGTACACTTTCCCGGTATTGTATGATACCCAGTCTCTGGCGGCGTACGCCTATGGCGCCTACTCCCTGCCCTCCACGTTCTTTATCGACGCCGACGGCAATCTCGTTGCCCGGGCAGCCGGAGCCATCGACGGGGAAACCCTCCAGCGGGGAATTGATATGATCGCGGGATAGCCCGCCGCGCGGCAGCTGCAGGCCTGAGCGTTCTCAGGCCCTCAGCTGCTTTACATTTTCGAAAATCTCCAAAACCATCCAGAAAATTCATTGACATATCTTTATATTTTATTTATAATTTCTATATAAGATTTTCATTATCCAGAAAGGTGTTTTATATGAAAAAAATCCACTTATCAAGTTCAGAAGAATTGCTGATGGAGATTTTCTGGCAGAAAGGCACTCCTCTTTCCAGCCTGGAGCTTCTGGATCTCTCTCTGGAATCTCCGGAGACCTCCGGCTGGGGCGTCAATTACATTCACAAAATGCTTACTATGCTCCAAAAGAAAAATCTGGTGGAAATCTGCGGATTTATCAAAGAGGGCAAACGGTATGTCCGGCAGTTTTGTCCCTGCCTGACGAAGGAAGAATATATCGCCGGCCTGCTGAAACAGAAAGGCGTAGACGCTTCCTCTTTTATCAAAATCGCCATGGCGATGGTGCAGCCCGCAGATTCCGGGGACAGCCGGCTGATCAATGAACTGGAACAAATGTTGGACTCCTTTGAAGAGGAAGGAAAAGAGGATAAATAAAATGCAGATTACTCCATTTTCACTTTTTTCGTCTGCGATCTGGATCAGTGTTCTGATCCTGGCGATTTACCTGCTCCGGAAGACCCGCCCCTTTAAGGCCAGATTCAGCCTCTGGGTTCCGATCCTTCTGTATCTGTTCTGCGCGGCGCGGCTGCTGCTGCCCGGAGAATTTCCCTTCTCCATTGTACTGCCGGACAGACATGTTTACGCTTCTGTTTATCGCTTTTTGAAAACAGAGCACACCCTGGGCGGCCATCTGCGGTTTTCCTTTCTCCATCTTTTGTTCCTGGTCTGGCTGCTGACTGCGGGGATCCTACTGCTCCGCCTTCTGATCCGCTGCCGCAGGGCCATGGCTGCCATCCGCTCCCGGGGACAGAACTGCGGGAGAAAAGAATATAAGATCTTCCGGGCTGCTGCTAAAACAGCCGGAAAGCTCCCAAAAATCTCCCTCCGCTTTTTTCCGGATCTGCCCACTCCCATGGGCGCGGGGATCTTCCGCAGATACATCCTTCTGCCTCAAAGGGAATATTCCGAAAAGGAACTGTACTACATACTGCTCCATGAATCCACGCACTTTTTGAACCGGGACATTTTGATCAAGCTGATGATCTCCGTATTCTGCTGCATCTTCTGGTGGAACCCGGCAGTTTACCTGCTGAAAGCGGATCTGGAGCAGACTCTGGAAATGAAATGTGACGCCGCTGTATCCAGGAACCTGGACCGTGTGGAAAAGGTGGTCTATCTGCGGACCATCCTGAACTGTATGAAATGGTCCTCCTCAAAAAAGGCTTCCTTTTATGATGCGGTATGTCTTTTTGACCATAAAAAGGCCGGCGGCGTCAAAGAGCGGTTCGCGGCGGTGATAAAGGATACGCCCTCTCCCTCCCCCAAATGGGCGAACCTTCTGCTGGTTATTTCCTTCTGCCTGCTGCTGGGTGTTTCCTACCTTTTTATTCCCCAGCCCGCCTACGCTCCCCCGGTTCTGCAGAATACGCCGAACATACTATATTTTGACGCGGAAGACTCCTATATACTGCAAAAAGCAGACGGAACCTATTGGCTTTATACACAGGTAAAAGCGCCCGAAAAGCTTAACGATGAAGAACTGAGAATTTTTAAGCTGGGCAAAGTTCCGGTGAGAAAGGAGGAAAATTAAAAAATTTTTTCCGTCCTGCTAAGCGTTGTTATAACTACGTTGTTTTCTGCTTATCCGGTATTCGCCGGAGACCCGTTTTCGCTGGAACGAGACCAAAGAATTAGGTAAAAATCAATGATCTATGGGAAATCGCAAGATATTTGTGGGCTTCCCGAAATAGCTGCTATGATACGCCGAAAGGAGGTTCCTATGCGCAAAAAAATATCATATCTTTTTATATTTTTTGTACTGATCACTATGATCGGATGCGGCGTTGCTGCTAATCGTTCATCTGAAAGTTCATATAAGGTGGCTGTACTTTCAAAAAACGAGGTGAATTCACAAAAAGACCCGGTTCTATTCGCCACACAGAATGAGGAATCGTATACAGGGACGTTAGAGGAAATTGATGAAATAGAAAATATATATTTATCAATTAACGATGTGATAGTAGAACTGAAATATCAATTTATCCATCCGGAAAAAGCATTGGATGCTATTTCCCAGTCCTGCGAAAATATATTATCTGAAATTCAAAGGGTCTATTCTCTTGAACCTCTTTCAGAAAACAATTGGAGTACCTATAAAAAAACGATGTGGGACTATTTGGATAAAGAAGAAAAACCTCAATGGTACAATTCCCAGAATGAGGAATTTGGCAGACTGGCAGGTTTTTTTGATATATACGAGAACGCGTATGACAATAACCAGGTGATTGATATTGCCCAAAATGCTGATTCTGTAGAGGAATTGTTGACAGAAACAGACTTTGTATCAGTGCTCCCATTCTTTAAAGAACAATTTTGTGAGAAACTGGCGCAGACAGTAAATAAAACCGCAGAAGATTTCAATTTGACATTTTGAGGCACGCAGCACATGGGCGGCGAGTTTTGCCAGTGCATTAAGTAGAGGAGTTTTGACCATCAAAAAGCCGGCGGCGTCAAGGAGCGATTCGCGGCGGTGATGAAGAGCAAGCCCTCTCCCCCCAGGAGGGCGAACCTGCTGCTGGTTATTTCCTTCTGCCTGCTGCTGGCTGTCTCCTACCTTTTTATTTCGCAGCCCGCCTATGACTCCTCGGTTCTGCAGAATACACCGCGCATACAATATTTTGACGCGGAAGACTCCTATATACTGCAAAAAGCAGACGGAACCTATTGGCTTTATATAGTGGCTCACTGAGGGCATGCCCTCAACTTACATCACTATTGAAGAGGGATACCTGAACTTGTCTGTTGTATATTTCCAGTTCAGGGGCAATACCCCCTCGCCGGCTTACACTGTAGTATCTTACTACGGCAGATAATCCGTCTTTCCGTTTTACCAGTTGAATTTACACTCCCCGGGCAGAGAAACTCTGCCCGGGGAACCCAGAAAGGACCGATGCCTATGTTCCAAAAAGCAACCCTTCAGCAGATTTCTTTTTTGCTGAGACAGAAAAGCGTCCAATTTACCTTTTACCTTCTTCTCCTGATTGTCCTGTACAGTTATTTTTCCGCCATCGCGGAATTTCACGGTATGGATCTGCTGGAAATGTGCGGGCCGGTAAACCTTCTGTCCATTAGCTGGGACCGCGCCAATTACAATCAGGGCCTGCTAATGGTCATCACCATGCTCTATCCGGTGCTGGCGGTCTGTCCCGCGGGATTTTCTCTGGCCCGGGAAAAAGCTTCCGGGGAACAGGTTTTCCTGGCCGCCCGCATGGGATATCGGTCATACCATTTCAGCAAGCTGACCGCCGCCTTCGCGGTAACCGCCCTGGTTTTTATGGTACCTTTTTTTCTGGAGCTGGCTCTCAACTGCACCGCCTTCCCCCTGGATGCCGCCGGCAATCTCATCCCCGCAAATATGTATAACCCTGTATATATAGCCGGGGTGCGGAATTTCCTGTTTTCAGATCTATATGTCTGGAACCCTTACGTGTATGCGGTGGTGGGGATCCTGTTTTTGGGATTTCTGTCCGGACTTCTGGGAGCTTTTACAGTTGCCTTTTCCTCCCTGGTGCGGGTGAAATACCGGATTTTTTTGTTCCTTCCCGTGTTTCTGCTGCTGAACGCTACCATGTACCTGAATCGCCTGTTTTCTTCCGCGGATTTCAGCATGGGATGGAACCACTACTTCTTTCTGTTGGATGAGCAACCAAAAAGCGGAATCTATCTGCTGTTCCTGATTCTTCTGCTGGCCGGTTTTTCCGTCCTGGGCGCCTGGAAGGCCGGAAGGAGGGATTGTATTTAAATGACAAGAAAAATCTTTTATATTCTTCTGGGCGGAGCAGTCAGCGGAGTCCTGCTCTCTCTGGTCTGCGTAAATCCTATAGGCGGAGGTATTTCCCTGACAGAGGCTGTCGTGCAGTTCAGCGGCGCCCGAGGGCCCTTTCCCATGAATTTTATCATGTTGGAGCTGCTCAACTTTATGATAGACCTTCTGCCCTCTTTTCTGTTTGAAATGGCCGCGGGGATCGCTTTGTATCAGCATTTCTGCACCGCCAGCATTTACGTATTTTCCAGGACTCCCAAAAGGATCCGCTGGTACGCGAAGGAGCTGTCCGCCATTGCCGGCATGAGCCTCCTGTTCCAGGCAGTCCTGCTGGCCGCGGCCTTCCTGGTCACGGCGTTCCGCTACGAGATCCAGTTCACTCAGAAAGGCGCCGAACTCCTTCTGGGCCATTTTGTGATTTACAGCTTATGGATTTTTTCCATGGCCATGCTGATCAATCTGCTGGCTCTGTTTTTCGGCAGCAGCAACGCTTTTATCGCTGTTTATTCCATCCAGATCTGCCTGATCCTCTCCTTCTGGTTTTGTCACTTTTGCCAGGACGACCTCGCGCTGACCAGCCGGATTCTCCGGGCCAACCCCGCTTCCCGGCTGGTCATGGGATGGATGGGACGCTCAGAATACGGAAACCTTTCCATCCCCGGTTCCATACTTCTGATGGGACTGATCGCCCTGGGCGTGTCCCTGGCGGGGGGATGGATCGTAAAACGAAAAGAACTGTTAATTTCCAATATCGAGACAGGGGGAATGTAGCATGGAACTCATTGCGGATCATATTTCAAAAACCATACGCGGCAAAAAGATTTTATCGGATATCTCTCTTAGCCTGTCCAGCGGAAGAATTTACGGATTTTCCGGCCGGAACGGATCGGGAAAAACCATGCTGTTCCGGGCTTTGTCCGGCCTGATGTCCGTTACTTCAGGAACCGTTTCCTGGGGTGGAAAGATTTTAAAAAAGGATTTTTCTGTTCTGCCCGGCCTGGGGATCCTGCTGGAAAATGTTTCTCTCTATCCGGAGCTGACCGGTTTTCAGAATCTCAGCTATCTGGCGGGGATCCGGAAAAAAATCGGCAGAGAAGAGATCCGCGCCTCCCTTCTGCGGGTAGGCCTGGATCCCAAAGACCCGCGGCTCTACGGCAAATATTCTCTGGGAATGAAACAGCGCCTGGCCATCGCCCAGGCAGTGATGGAGCAACCGGACGTGCTGATGCTGGACGAGCCTACAAACTCCCTGGACGACCAGGGCGTAGAGGAAATCCGGAAGCTGATTTTAGAGGAAAAACAGCGGGGCGCCCTGGTTCTTCTGGCCAGCCACAACCGGGAGGATATTCGGATTCTGGCCGATCAGCTGTATAAAATCGAGGACGGCAGAATCGCGGAGGAGGTGAAACCATGAGACTTCAGCCATTGTTTGCCGCGGCTGCGGCTGCCGCCCTGGCAGCCGCCTTCATCGCGGGCGCTGTGAACCGGAAAAGCTATACCAATTACATAGAGTCTGAGGGAGTGTCCCACTTCGCAGTCGCCGAGCTGCCGGGCGCCATGGCGGAAACCGACTGCCAGCGCATGCTGGAGGAACTTCCGGAAGCTCCTCAGATCCTCCGGATCTCTGTTCAAAGCGACAGCGAATATTTCTTTGGCGGCAGCCAACAGAAAGTCCAGGCGGAAACCGTTTATTCCGGATCCGCCCTGAAGCCGGGGGATATCTTCTATCTGACCGCCTCCCAATGGAACCTGACCTTTAACGAACCCGCGGCTATACAGCGGGGGTTCATCAACTTTCTGGAGCCCGGCCGGGAATACCTGGTGTTTCTCTCAGATCCCCTGGATAAACTCACCGGAGATCTTCCGGTATTCAGCCTTTTTGGAGATACCATCATCGCTCCGGCATTCTGCTGCGACGAAATCGAGAATACCATTGCTCCCATAGAAGGGGACACCTTGTATGTGGCTTATGACCAGGTAAAGGAAAACGAATTTTTCGGAGCGGATCAGGCCGCCCTGGACGCCTGGGCGCAGACCAAGCAGAAGCTGCTGGAGATGTACGGTTTGTGACGGCGCAAAATCCCCGATTCCCGTTCTTCAGGCCTCCGGCCATTTTGCTTCCGCCATTTTCCGGTCCACTTCCTCCTTTCGCGGAATGGATACCGCCGCTCCGGGGCGCTCCACCGCCAGGGCCGCGGCCAGTGTTCCCCGGCGCAGAGCCTCTTTTCCGGATTTTTCCCGGATGTAGGAAGCCAGAAAATATCCGGTAAAGGTGTCGCCGGCTGCTGTGGTGTCCACGGCAGCCGCCTTTGCCGCTTTCTGAAAACAGGTCTCCGAATCATCGCTGTAATACGCCCCTTTATCCCCCAGGGTCAGCACGATCCCGGCCCGGGGATACAGGGCTCTCATCTTTGCCAGCATGGCTTCTTCCGAGTCCTCGCCGGCCATCTGGGTCGCTTCAATCTCATTCACAAAAAACAAATCCACCTGCTGAAGACCGCAGGTTTCCACCTGCTCGTCGTAGGGGGAGGGATTGAGGGCAATGAACATTCCTTTTTCCGCTCCCCGCCGGATCAGGTAATCCAGCTTATTTACCTCGTTCTGCAAAAGAAGCAGATCGCCCGCCTCAAAATGTTCCAGCACCCCGTCAATGTACGATTCTGTCAGCTCCCGGTTGGCGCCGGAAAAAAGCAGAATGCAGTTCTGCCCCGTCTCCGAAACCTGAATCACAGCGTTTCCCGTCCGGGTATCTGCCTCTTTTATATATTCCTCATGCACCCCGCTGTCCCGGCAGATCTCCTTTAAAAATTCTCCGTCCCGGCCGATCATGCCCCCATGCCAGACCTTTGCCCCTGCCCTTGCCAGGGCAATGGACTGGTTCAGTCCCTTTCCTCCGGGGAACACCTCCAGTTTTTTTGAGGAGATCGTCTCTCCCGGGCCCACAATGTGATCCACCCGGTAGGTAAAATCCACATTCAGCGATCCAAAATTCAAAATCTTCATAACCTTCTCCCTTTCCAGGTTTTTTTAAGAGAGCTGCCGGAAAAACCGGCAGCTCCAAAACATACACTTATCCATTCAAAGGTTTTACTTGTCCTGTCCATAAGAATTCTTCACGAACTCCTTCATCGCCGCTATATTCTCCGGCGAGATGCCAGCAGGTTCTCCCCCCGCGGCCTGGATCATGTAATAAATCTGAGCGGTTACCTCCAGCACTGCAGCGGTCTTAAAGGCCCCCTCCATGTCCGCTCCCAGACACACGGCCCCGTGGGAATGGATCAGGCAGGCGTTTGCTTCTTTTCCCAGCGCCTCCACGCACTGTTCCGCCAGCTCAAGGCTTCCGGGCAGAGCGTACTCTGTACATCTGCATGTGTCCCCCAGCACCTGAGCCGCCTCGTCAATGATCTGGGGAATTTCCTTTCCCTGGGAGGCATAAACCATAGAATACAGGGGATGGGTGTGAACCACAGCGTTTACCTCCGGGCGATTCCGGTAAACCGCAAGGTGCATGTCCTTTTCAATGGTGGGTTTTCTGGTTCCCTCCACAACGGCGCCGTCCAGCCGGCAGACAACCACATCCTCTTCCGTGATCGTATCGTAGAGCATGGCGCTGGGGGTCAGGTACACCAGCTGCGTTTCCGGATCCCGGCAGCTGATGTTGCCCCAGGTGGCCACGGTCAGCCCTGATCCCGCCATTTTCTTTCCGCTGTCTACAATTAATTTTTTATAATTCATCTCTTCTCTCTCCCGTATTAATTTGTGGCGCTGATCTCAGCGGTATACTGTTTCGTCATCTCCAGCACTTCCTCCGCGTTCTCGCTGGTCACCAGCTGGCAGCCTGTGTCGATGTAGGCTTCCGCCTCTTCCCCGGCGAAAATCTTCGCCATATTTACCACGCCCAGTTTTCCCATCTCCACAGGCTGCTGGGCACAGGTGGAGACAAATTTTCCGTCGATCACATACTGCAGTCCCTCGGTGACTCCATCGTAGGAGAAAATCTTAATCTGATCTGTCAGGCCCGCCTCATCCACTGCCTGATAGGCGCCGATTCCCATGAGATCATTCTCACAGTAGATGACTTCCAGATCCGGATTGGCCTGAATGGCATTCTGAATGGCCGTATAGCCTTTGTCCGTCTCCCAGTCCGCGTGCTGCTCCGCCACGATTTCCACTACGTCCCCGGCTTTGTCCAGGAAGCCGTTGTATCTGTCGTCATCGTTGGTCTGACCCTGAACCCCTCTCAGAATCGCCGTCTTGCAGCCGTCGGGATACAGTTCCGCTACCTCCTCTCCTACCAGCTGTCCGCCTTTGTAGTTGTCTGTGCCGTAGAAAGGAATCTCCTCCCCCAGTGTTTCAATGGTGGCGTCATCCAGCTTGGTATCCAGGTTAATCACCGGAATGTCCGCGTTTTTGCACTCCTGCAGAGCGGATACCAGGCCTTCGGAGGCGGCCGGCACCAGAATGATTCCGTCCACTCCCTGGGAAATATAATTTTCTATAATAGTAAGCTGCTCCTCCACAGACTGATGCTGGGATCCCGCCTGGATCTCCACCTTCATGCCCAGCGCTTTGCAGGACTGCTGCACCGCGTTGGCCACAATGATATGGTACTCGTTATTCAGCGTCATTCCGCAGAAGCCTACCGTAAATTCGCTGTAATCCTGGTCCGGAACCATGGCCTTCAGTTCCTCTGTCAGCTGGTCGGAGACGCCCGCGCTTTCAGAGACAACACCCCCGCCGGAACTTCCGCTTTCCTGTCCGCCGCTGTCTTTTCCGCACCCCGCCGTCATTGCCGCTGCCAGAGACACACACAGCAGCGCGCTGATCATTTTCTTCGTCATACCTTATTCCTCCTTGGTTTTAGATAATATGTTAAGTGTATGTTTTTTCCTATTCCGCCTTCCGCTCTTTCTGTTTGTCCGCGAATACCGCGATGATAATAACCAGTCCCGTGATAACTGTCTGGTAATAGGTGGCCACATTCATAATCTGCAGTCCGTTGGTCAGGGTTGCCAGGATAATGGCGCCCACAACCGTGTTGGCCAGCCTGCCCTTTCCGCCTGACATGGAGATGCCGCCGATGACAGCCGCCGCGATGGCGTCCATCTCATAAGAATTTCCCGCGCTGGGATCCGCGTACAGAAGACGGCTGAGAAGCATGACCCCGGCGAAAGCGGCAAAAGCCCCGGACAGGACGTAAACCGATACCTCGATCCGTTTTACCTTGATGCCGGAAAGCCTGGCCGCGTGGGCATTGCCGCCGATGGCATAGATCCGGCGTCCGAATTTTGTATAGGAGAGAATCAGAACCATTACGGTATAGAACACCGCCACGTACAGCACGCCGATGGGAACCACTCCGAAGAAGCGGGTTTTCATCACGGCGCCGATCTCCAGGGGGAAGCCGGAAACCGCCTGTCCGCCGTTGATGATCTGGGCCAGACCTCTCACCGCCTGCATGGAACCCAATGTGGTGATAAAGGCAGGCACTTTTCCGTAACTCACAAGGATTCCGTTAAAAAGCCCGATGGCAACGCCGCAGATCAGGCAGAGAAGAATCGCCAGGGGAATGGACATGCCGGCTTTCAGATTCATCGCCAGAAAGATGCCTACAAACCCCACCACAGATCCCACGGACAGATCGATTCCGCCCGTAAGGATCACCAGAGAGGCGCCGATGGCTATGATGGCGTTGATGCTGGCCTGGTTGATAATGTTCATAATGTTGTTCAGATTCAGAAAATTCTTTCCCATGGCGGAGCACACAATGGCAAACACCAGAAAAATCCCCACCATTCCTATATAGATCATCCAGTTTGACAGATTGATTTTATGTTTTGTATTCACTGCGCGCTTCCTCCTTCAGCCAGTTCTACTTTTAAAATATCCTGCTGGGTCAGGTTCCCGTCGTTCTCCAGGATGGCCTTCACGCGGCCTTCTCCCATGACGGCAACCCGGTCGCTCATCTTCAGCACTTCCACCAGGTCGGAAGAGATCATGATAATGGATGCTTTTTTCCGGATAAGCTCATACATAATATTGTAGATCTCGTCCCTGGCCCCCACATCAATTCCTCTGGTGGGCTCATCGAAAATATATACGTCCGCGTCTGCGTACAGCCACTTGGCGATAACCACTTTCTGCTGATTGCCTCCGGAAAGGCTTTTTGCCTCCGACAGTTCGGAGAAGGTTTTTATTTTCAGGTCTTTTATATATTTTCTGGCGGTCTCCCTCTGTTTTCTCTTGCTGAGGAAGGGGCGGCACAGCTTGTCCAGATTGGGAAGAGCGATATTCTCGGCTACGGGATGCATGAGGATCAGACCTTCATCCTTCCGGTCCTCGCTGAGATACACGATTCCCTGCTGAATATTCTTCGAAAGGTCCGTTCCCAGCTCTCTTCCTTTGTACCGGACGGTTCCGCTGTCTTTTTTCAGATATCCCATCAGGGTTTTCGCTGTCTCTGTCCTGCCTGCCCCTACCAGTCCCGCGAAGCCCAGGATCTCCCCCTGATGCAGTTCAAAGGAAACGTCCCTGACCAGATTTTTGTAGTTCAGCTTCTCCACGGACAGCACCACCTGGTTCCGGTCAAAATACGGATTATCCTTCTTCTCAAAGCTGACCTTCCGTCCTACCATCATCTCTGTCAGCTGTTCCTCTGTGGTATCCTTTATCTTTACGGTTCCCACATATTCCCCGTCCCGCATAACCGTACACACATCGCCGATCTCAAAGAGTTCACTCATGCGGTGTGAGATATAGATAATGCCGATCTCCTGTTTCTGCAGCTCCCGGATGATCCGGAACAGCATTTCCGTCTCTTTGTCGGTAATGGCTGCTGTGGGTTCGTCCAGCACCAGAAGTTTCACATCGTTGGAAATCGCTTTGGCGATTTCCACCAGCTGTTTTTTTGCCACACTCAGCTGAGATACCAGGGTTCTGGGATCCACATCCAGCCCTACCCGGTCCATATACTGCTTTGCCTCCGCGATCTCCCGTTTATGATCCACGGCGCCTCTTCTGGTGTATTCCTTCCCCATGAAAATATTTTCATATACAGACATTTCCGGCACCAGGTTAAACTCCTGGTAGATGACGCTGACGCCCGCTTTGATTACTTCTCCCGGCGTCATGGGCGGCAGCTCCCGTCCGTCAAAGAAAATGGTTCCGCCCTCTCTGGCGTAAGCTCCTGAGAGAATTTTGATCAGCGTGGATTTCCCCGCGCCGTTTTCCCCCAGCAAAATATGTACTTCTCCTTTTTTCACTGTAAGCTGTGCCCCCTGCAGTACCGGCACGCCAAAGAAACTTTTGGAGATGTCTTTCATCTCCAGTATGTTTCCTGCCATTCTTTTACCCCCTTTCCGGCTCTATGACTTCTGTCCTGTAAGAATTCCGAATGATGTTTCTGAGATCCTCCAGGGTGTATTCCGGATGCCTGTATTTCACCTGCGCCGCCAGATTGCCCATGGAGGTACTCTCCCCATAGCACACCACTACAGGTTTCCCTATGGATTCCGACATGAGTCTCAGGAGAACCCTGCTGGAAGATCCGCCGCCCACAATATAAATCCTTTCCAGATTTTTACCGGTTGCTTTCTGGATCTCCCGGATGGTTTCCGCGTAAGCGGATGCCAGGGACTCATAAAAAGCGCGGAACAGCAGTCCCCAGTCCATGGGACCCTCCACATGATTCTTTTCTTTCAGATATCTCCGCATTGCTTCCGACATACTGGCAGGATGGAAAAACACCCCCTCGTTCAGATCTGCCTTCTCCGCCTGTCCGCAGGCTTCCGCCAGCCTGGAGATTTCCTCCCAGGACACCGTTTCTCCTTTTTCAAATTCATATTCTTTCTTCAGGCAGTTGACCACAAACATGCCGGCGCTGTTTTTCAGAAGTGTAATCTTCCCAAAAGCTCCCACCTCGTTGGTAAGTCCCGCCTCTCTCACCTCCCGGCCGCGGGCCGGCGCGTCCAGCTCTGTGCCGATCAGGGACCAGGTGCCGCTGCTGATAAAGCCGAAATCTTTCTCCTGAACGGGTATGGCCGCCACCGCGGAGGCTGTATCGTGGGAGGGAACGCAGATCACCGGAATCTCGTAGTCCGCTCCGATTTCCCTCTGAATGTCCTCTCTCAGGTATCCGATCCGTTCTCCGTGGCTGCCGGTTCCGCAGAACAGCGTTTCCGAGATTCCCATTTTTTCGCATACGGCTGAACTGATCTTTCCGCTTCCCACATCCATCAGCTGGGTGGTGCTGAACTCGGACGGTTCATGGATCATTTCTCCCGTGAGAAAATAGTTCAGAATATCGGGGATCATCAGACATTTATCTGCCGCTTTATATATAGAAGGAAAAAGTTCTTTCATCCCCGAAAGCATGTACACGGAATTGATCTTGTCGCACAAGATCCCCGTTTCATCGAAAAGCATCTCCCTCTCCCCGCTGCTTAACCGCCCCAGGCAGGTTTCCCCTATGGGATTCCTGTAGCAGAGGGGGTTCTGCAGCATATGTCCCTCCCGGTCAAACAGCGCGAAGTCTACCCCCCAGGTGCAGACGCCGATGGAATCCACATGATACAGCTTCACCGCCTGCTTCAGGGCTTCTTTAAATTTTTCAAAAATATTCAGTATATCCCAGTAATAATAACCGCCTGCCAGGACCGGACCGTTGGGCACCTGATCCAGCACCCGGCTTTCCAGTCTGCCCTCCTTGTATTGTCCCGCCACGGTCCGGAAAGATGAATTTCCGCAGTCCAGGGCAATCATAATGTGTTCTTTTTCCATAAAAACCTCCCTCTACCGGATGGAAATCTTCAGGGGATAGCTTTTTTCATACTCCTTCAGAAAAAGCAGATCTTTTACTTTCAGAGAAGCCAGATCTCCCATTTTATAGGTTCTTCCCAGCCCCTGATATTTCGGAAGCCCCAGCCTGTGATAGGGCAGAAAGACCACTTCCTCTACGGTTTTCAGCCCCGCCGCGAACTCCAGAAATCGCTCAACCGCTTCAGGGGAATCGTTGCGTCCGGGAATATAGGGATAGCGCAGGTAAAGCCGCCCCCGGTAATTTTCATCCATCCACTTTATATTTTCCAGAATCCGCTGATTTCCTCTTCCTGTCAGTCTCTTATGCTCCTCATTGGAAAAATGTTTATAGTCGCAGTAGATCACATCGGTGCAGTCCGCGATCTTCCGGATATTTTCAAGGGGAACCTCTCCGCAGGTCTCCACCAGAGTGTTCCAGCCCCGTCTGTGAATTCTCTCGCTGCATTCCCGGATAAAATCCGCGTAGATCAGGGGTTCCCCTCCGCTGAAGGTGATCCCTCCGCCGGAAGCCAGGTAATACCCTTCGTCCCGGACCAGGATCTCCATCAGTTCCTCCTCCGTATAGTCCTCTCCCTGCAGCACTCTTGCGCCCTGCCAGCAGGCGTCGATACATTTCCCGCAGAGCCTGCATTTTTTCCAGTCTGTAATCATGCCGAATTCCGGAAGAAAGGAGATCGCTCCCTCAGGACAGGCCGCGGCGCAATTCCCGCAGCCGACACACCTGACCGTTTTTACAAGGATTTCCTTTCTGAATTCCTGGGACTCCGGGTTGGCGCACCACCGGCACCGCAGATAGCAGCCTTTAAAAAAAACGGTGGTGCGGATCCCGGGTCCGTCCTCGGTAGAACACCTTTCAATATTAAAGATTCTGGCCCTTCCCATGGTTACAGTTCTACCTCGGTCCGGTTGATAACGTCATTCTGGCAGGATTCGCTCAAAGAGGTAAACAGAGCGCTGTAGCCGGATACTCTCACCATCAGATCCGGATAATCCTCCGGATTTTTCTGCGCTTTCTTCAGTGTCTCATTGTCCACCACATTGAACTGGATCTGTTCCGCGTCCTTGCTGAAAAAGGTCCGGATCATGGCCACAATTTTCTCCCTGGATTCCCGGTCCGCGATGGAGGAGGGCGCCAGCCTCATATTAAAGATGTTTCCTTTCTGATCCCAGATGGTGGGAATCTTGCTGACAGAATTGCAGGCGGCTGTCGCCCCGGTCCGCTCGGATCCGTTGGCGGGTGAAACACCGTTGTTTACCGGTTCCCCGGCGGAACGTCCCTCCGGCGTAGCGCCGATTCTGCTTCCAAAGGAGATATTTCCCGTCACCGGGCTCTGGCTGTAGGCAAAGCAGCAGGGCACGGGGCCTTTTCCGTATTTGGAGCTCTTGTAATTGTTGTTCAGGCTGGACCCCACAAATTCCTCAATGGCCACCACCCATTTATCCGCGTAATCGTCATCGTTTCCAAATTTGGGGACTTTATTTTTCATCATTCCCCGAATCTCTTTTCCGGAGGGTGAGGCAGCATCGTCCTGGAAATTGGTGGCGCAGGCGTGAAGCACCTGATCCATGGTCAGGATTTTTTTGTCAAACACCAGATATTCCAGGGCGGTCATGGCGTCCCCGGCGCTGATGGTTCCTGCCGTGGGCCCTCCGTCCGCGGAGTACAGGGATCCCCCTTCCACCAGATCCAGGCACCTTCCGATGCAGTCTTCCACCAGAGAAGAGCGGAAGGCGTTCAGGTCATACCGGATGTGCACGTCGTCGTTGATATGCTCCGTCAGGCAGTTGAGATCCATAAAGTATTTCAGCATTTTCTTATACTCTTCAAAAACTTCCTGAATAGAAGCGCAGTCTCTCATTTTTCGGTCTGTAGCCTTGAAAAGCCTTCCGGTTCCGGGATCCACCCCGTCATTGAGAGTAATCTCCAGCACTTTCTCAATGCTGAGCCAGGGGCCTTTGGCGGCAAAATCCCATTTGCCCGGAATGGAGGCCTCGATGCAGCCGTCAGGGCTCCAGTCCACCAGATCCTCTTCCGCCACGCCCATTCTGCGCATGATCTTGATAAAGGCATTGTCGTTGTAAAACGCCGGCATGCCTCCCTGATGTTCGATGGCTGCCTCCAGGGCTTCCAGAAGCACCTGGTCTGTGGTTCCGTCAAAATATTTGACAGATACCGACGGGGTAATCAGTTTCAGTTCCCGGCAGGCCTGAATACAGAGCAAGGACACATCGTTGGTGGCGTCCTTTCCGTCAACTGTCTGGCCGCATACCGCCATGTTAATGAACATCTGATATCCCATAAAGAATTCCGTATCCGGCCAGGAGCGAAGCTTGTTGATCTCATTGCATTTAATGAAAAAGCACTCCAGGATTTCCAGGGCCCGTTCCCGGGTGATCCGGCCCTCCTCCAGATCTTTTTTGTACAGAGGATATACATACTGATCGAATCTTCCCAGAGAAATGGCGTGACCGTTGGATTCCAGATGCACCGCCAGCAGAATGATAAAAATAGACTGCACCGCTTCCTGGAAGGTTTGCGCCGGATGCAGCGGAACATTTCCGCATACCCGGGACAGCTCCAGCAGCTCTTGCCTGCAGGCGGGATCCCCGCACTTCTCCGCCTCTTCTTTGCATTTATCGCTGATCCGCTCCGCGAACTTTACCACCGCCCGGTTTCCTATCATGGCGGCGTCCAGGAACTGTTTTTTCTTTAATGAATCCGGCTCCAGCATGTCCAGGCTGTCGGCTTTTTCCCGGATCCTCCTCATAACGTCCTCCAGGCCCTTTTCAACTACCAGCTTATAGTCCGGAATCTCGTTTCCCAGCCCCGCTCCGCATACCCAGGTTTCGTCCGTCACGCCTGCGTCCCAGGCAGCGTTGATCTCTTCCGGGAGATTTTTTCTGACATAGTCGTACACTGTTTTTCCATTCCAGTACTCCGCGCATTCCCTGACAACCTTTTCATCTTCCGGGGTAATGTAAAATTTATCCCCCGGCCGGTTCTCCCAGCGGTAAGGCTTCCCATCCAGCTCATCCAGAATCCACTGGGCTGAATATTCCGGATAAATCGGCGCCCCCTTGGCTGTCCTGGACTGATTGCCCGCGATCAGTTCCCCGGGCTTTACCCACACGGTCATTTTGCTGAGTACTTCGTCAAAACTCATGGCTCTTCTCAGAATGATGGGAAGTCCGTCTGTCCTCTTCATGGATTCCGTAAAGATCCTGCACCGTTCCGCGTCCACAAAAGGTTTCTGTTCCATTAACTCTTTCCGCAATTTCCGGATCCTCTCGTTCATGATCCTCCTCCATTTCCTGATTATTTATATTTGTAACTTGTTACATTTTGTTTTGTCTTATTATATTCTCACTATTCCTGATATGTCAATCCCTTTTGTATTTTTCATCTATCCTACATAGGTTTTCAGATGTTTTTTTGTGCAGTATCACAGTTCAAATCTGTAAAACTTTTAAGAATCCGCATAAAAGCAGGGAATTTTCCAGAAAAATATGGTAGAATGAAAAAAGCGGCAAAAGGCTTTGTGTCCCATGCCCTTTTAGGCGTTTTATTGAAACATTGTTACATTTTGTGTGAAGGAGTGGTATTTATGGAAAAGCGTCCCAGAAAAAAATCCTTTCTGGGGATTCGGGAAATCGCGCAGATCGCGGGCGTATCCACCGCCACTGTATCGAGGGTCATCAATCATCCCGAACAGTGTACGGAAAAAACCAGAAGGATGGTAGAACAGGTAATCAAAAAATACAAATATGTGCCCAATGAAACGATTAAGCAGATTTTCTCAAAGTCTTCCCACACCATCGCTGTATTTATTCAGGATATCAACAACCCTTTTTATACACATCTGATTATGGAACTGAACAATATCTGTTTCAGAGAGCGGTATACCCTTCTGATCTGCGACACGGAAAATGATATAGAAAAAGAACGGGCATACCTGGAATTGTGTCTTGCCAAGCGGTGCGTCGGCATTATCCTTACAGAGGGAGTCTCCCACGAACTGTTTAACGATATAGAGATCCCTATTGTCGCCCTGGATCGAAAAGATACCTCTTCACAGGTGTCTCTTGTAACCTCGGAAAATTATTACATCATGAACAAGGTTGTCTCTTACCTCTGCAATCTGGGGCACAGAAGAATCGCGTTTATCGCCCCCAGGTACGCTCTGGAAACTGTGGAAAACCGTTTTCGCGGATTCCTGGATTTTCTTAAAGCCAAAGACCTTCCGGTGATCCCGGAGTACATATACCGGGAGGGCAGCGCCCTGGACGTTTCCCTGGGAAAAAGGGCTCTGCAGTATTTTCTTTCTCTGGAAGAAATGCCTACCGCGGTGATCTGCGCCAATGACATGATCGCTCTGGGAGTCATCAATGAGGCTCTGCTGCTCCATATATCGATCCCCGGCACCCTTTCTGTCTGCGGATTTGACCATATCCTGGACGATTATTTATTCATGCCCCTTACAACTGTGGAACAGGATATCCCTCAGCTGGCCTTAAAGCTTTTTCAGTCTATTCTGAATCCTCCCGCCCGGCCCGCGCACACAATCGTTGACTGCAAATTTATACAGGGAAAAACCTGCGCCCGGGCCTCCCGCAAATAAGGCCGCCCGGCAGGCAGACGCCCTTGGACTCGCCAGGGCATAAAAAATCCCCCCGGAAACCGGGATTTGAGACATTCCCGGATTCCAGGGGGATTTTTTATAATTTTTTCGCTGCGTTTTACTGTCCGTAATAGGCATTTGCCCCGTGTTTTCTGTAATAGTGCTTATCCTGCAGGCACTGGGGAGCCGGCGCTGCTTTGGGATTCACCATTTCGCAGATAGCGGCCATTTTCGCAACCTCTTCCAGAACCACGGCATTGTGAACCGCTTCCGCCGCGTCCTTGCCCCAGGTAAAGGGTCCATGGTTCTTGCACAGGCAGCAGGGCACCGCCACCACGTCAGCCTGTTTAAAATGCTCCACAATGAGCTTTCCGGTATTTACCTCGTAATCCTCCAGTTCTTCCTTGGTCAGATTCCGCAGGCAGGGAACTTCACCGTAGATGTAATCCGCGTGAGTTGTTCCGTAGCAGGGAATGGAGCGTCCGGACTGCGCCCAGCTGGTGGCCCAGGTAGAATGGGTGTGAACCACGCCTCCGATCTCCGGAAATGCCTTGTACAGCTCGCAGTGGGTGGCTGTGTCAGAGGAGGGTTTCAGTTTTCCCTCGATCTTGTTCATATTCAGATCCATAACCACCATATCGTCCGGGGTCAGTTTATCATAGTCCACGCCGCTGGGTTTGATGACAAAGTATCCGGTTTCCCGGTCGATGGCGCTGGCATTTCCCCAGGTAAAGGTTACCAGGCCGTATTTCGGCAGATCCATATTTGCTTCATAAACTTTCTTTTTCAGTTCTTCCAGCATTGCTGTTTCCTTCCTTTCCTGTTCAGGTCAGATTATTTCAGAGTCTCCACGGCCGCTTTCTCAGCTGCCAGGCAGGCTTTATAGCTCTCGATAAAGGCATCAATGGCCGCCTCGTCCCTGGGATCGGGAGCAACGGTCTCTCCCTCCTGTCCCGCGAACACTCTGTTCTGCAGGTAATCCGCCAGGCTCTCGCCTTCCCGGTGATCCTTGCGGTAGGCGGCCAGCAGAGCGATACCCCAGGCTCCGCCCTCTCCGGCAGTCTCCATGACGGTTACCGGGGTGTGCAGAGCAGCGGCCATGAGATTCTGGCCCACTCCTTTGGTCTTAAAGAATCCGCCGTGTCCGGTGAGGCGGTCTACCTCCACCTTTTCATCCTTCATCAGGATGTCCACGCCGATCTTTAAGGTTGCCAGGGCGGAATAAATATTCACTCTCATAAAGTTTGCCAGATTGAAAGCGCTGTCCGGTTTGCGCACAAACAGCGGGCGTCCCTCATCCAGCTTGGTGATGGGCTCCCCGGAGAAATAATTGTAAGCCATCAGGCCGCCGCAGTCTCCGTCTCCCTCCATAGCTTTGCGGAACATCTTCACAAACAGATCTCCCATGTTTACATCCATGCCCATGGTGTCCGCGAATTCTTTGAACAGTCCCATCCAGGCGTTCAGGTCGGAGGTGCAGTTGTTGCAGTGGGCCATAGCCACCTGGCTTCTGTCCGGTCCTACTACCAGCTCTACCTCCGGGCGGGTGCTGCGCAGTTCCCGGTCCAGAACCAGCATGGCAAAAATGCTGGTGCCGGCAGACACATTGCCGGTGCGCTGAGCTACGCTGTTGGTGGCAACCATGCCGGTTCCCACATCGCCCTCCGGCGGGCACAGGGGAATTCCGGCCTGCAGCTTTCCGGATACATCCAGCAGAGCGGCACCCTCCGCGGTCAGGGAACCTGCGTCCTCTCCCGCGGAGAGAACTTCCGGCATAATATCCAGCAGCTTCCAGGGATATTTGCCCTCAATGAGTTTCTCAAATTTTTCCACCATGTCCGCGTAGTAAGTTCCGGTAGCGGAATCGATGGGAAACATTCCGGAAGCGTCGCCTACGCCCAGGACCTTTCTTCCGGTGAGCTTCCACTGAATATACCCTGCCAGGGTGGTCATGTAATCAATATCCTTTACATGCTCTTTTCCCTCCAGGATACACTGATACAGATGGGCAATGCTCCATCTCTGCGGAATGGTGAACTGGAACAGCTCCGTCAGTTTTTCGGAAGCCTCTTCCGTAATCGTATTTCTCCAGGTCCGGAAGGGCGCCAGAAGCTTTCCGTCTTTGTCAAATACCATGTAGCCGTGCATCATGGCGCTGATGCCGATGGCGCCTACAGTGGTAAGCTCCGCCCCGTATTTTTCCTGTACGTCTTTTGCCAGGCTGCTGTAGCAGTCCTGGAGCCCGGTCCAGATATCCTCCAGGGTGTAGGTCCACACTCCGTCCTCCAGACGGTTTTCCCAGTCATGGGCTCCGGAAGCGATGGGCTGATAGTCCTCGCCGGTGAGCACCGCTTTGATCCTGGTGGATCCGAACTCAATGCCCAGATATGTTTTTCCAGCTAAAATTTCTTCTTTTCTATCCATCTGTCCTATGGCTTTGAAAGCCTTCCCCCTTTTTCTATTGGTATGCAGGAATGCAGGCAAAGCCATGCGTTCTCCTAGCGGGGAGACGCATGACTTCCTGACTTTCGCCCTGTTTTATCTGTAGTATACAGAATTCCATTTCAGTTCGTTTCTGAAGTTCCGGATAGTGGTATCCTTGTCGATGACTACGCTCTCGATGCCCATAGCGTTTGCCCAGTCTACCATCTGCTCGGTGGTCAGATCGTAGGAGAAAGCGGTGTGGTGAGCGCCGCCCGCGTAGATCCAGGCTTCGGTTCCCACCTGCAGGTTCGGTTCCGGAGTCCAGAAGGCAGTGGCAACCGGCAGCTTCGGCATGGGTTTCTCCACTTTCTTGCAGTTTACTTCGTTGATGATCAGGCGGAAGCGGTTGCCCAGATCGATCAGGGAAGTAGCGATACCCTTTCCTTCTTTGGAGGTAAATACCAATCTGGCGGGATCTTCTCTGTCGCCCATGCTCAGAGGCTGAACTTTGATGCTGATGGGGCCGTCCGCGATGGAGGGGCAGATCTCCAGCATATGAGCTTCCAGGATGCCCTCTTTGCCCGGAACCAGATTGTAGGTGTAGTCCTCCAGCATGGAGGTTCCCTTGGCGTTGGGCATGTTGGCGGTCATAATCTTCATCAGACGCACCATAGCGGCGGTCTTCCAGTCTCCCTCAGCGCCGAAGCCGTAGCCCTTCTGCATCAGTCTCTGGATTGCCAGGCCCGGAAGCTGCTTCAGAGCGCCCAGATCGCCGAAATGAGTAACGATGGCCTGGTAATTCTTCTCCTCCAGGAATCTCTCAAATCCGATCTCGATGCCTGCCTGAACTGCTACATGCTCTCTGAACTCCTTGGGATCTCTTCCCTCCAGCAGGATCTCGTATTTGTCGTAGTACTCTTCCACCAGGGCCTCGATATCTCCCTTGGATACCTGGGCCACTGCCTCGGCGATCTCATTCACCGGGTAAGCGTCCACTTCCCAGCCGAATTTAATCTGTGCCTCTACCTTGTCGCCCTCGGTAACGGCTACGTTTCTCATATTGTCGGCAATACGCATCACGCGGATGTGGCTGCTCTCCATTACGCCTACCGCTGTGCGCATCCAGGAAGCGATCTTGTCCTGGACTGCCTTGTCATCCCAGAAGCCTACGATAACCTTTCTCTCGATTCCCATACGGGATACGATGTGGCCGTACTCACGGCCGCCGTGAGCGGACTGGTTCTCATTCATGAAATCCATGTCGATGGTATCATAGGGGATCTCCTGATTAAACTGCGTGTGCAGATGCAGCAGCGGTTTCCGGAACTCCTGAAGTCCCAGGATCCAGGATTTTGCCGGGGAGAAGGTGTGCATCCAGGTGATCACGCCTGCGCAGTCCTCGTCCGCGTTGGCCTCGTTGAAGGTGCGGCGGATCATTTCGTTGGTCAGCAGAGTGGGTTTCAGCACTACCTCGAAGGGCAGGTTGCCGGATTTGTTCAGCGCCTCCACAATAATGGCGGAATGCTCCGCTACATGCTGCAGACACTCGTCTCCGTACAGATCCTGTGATCCTGTGCAGAACCAGAATTTGTAGTTTCTTCCTGTTTTCATTTTTGGTATCCTCCTGTTTTTTATTTAATTTATTTTCCATCCGGCGTCCGCTTCAGCGGGGCCGGCATGAATTTCCCATAATCAGCCGGGGGGCGATCAGCCGTTCCACCTGGCTTTGGCTTTCCGGCACATGGCGGATTTTTTCCAGCAGCAGTTCCGCCGCCATCTCTCCCAGTTTTTCCTGGGGATGGTCGATGGTGGTCAGGGACAGATCTCCTCTGGCGTACAGAGAATTATCGTATCCCGTCACAGAAATATCCTCCGGGATCCTCTTGCCCAGGTTTTTCAGCTCCTGGCAGACGCTCATGGCGATCTGATCGTTGTAGCAGACAAAGGCGTCCACCGGGATCTGTCTTCGCAGCATCTGTTCCACCGCCAGAACCGGTTTGCTTTTGCGGTCCTCGGTGTGGAACCACACCACCAGATCCGGATCATAGGGGATTCCCGCTTCCTGCAGAGCTTTTACATACCCCTTGTGCCGCTCTCTTCCCTGGAAATCATCCGCCTTAAAAATCCCGGCGATGCAGCGGTGATGAAGATCCAGCAGATACCTGGTCACCAGATATCCTCCCTGGCAGTCGTCCATCAGGATATGCGGCCGGTCCGCCATCTGTTCATAGATCCCCTGGATAAAAATGTAAGGGATCTCATACTCTTCCAGAGCCCGGTACAGATCCTCGTGACGGCACACCAGCTGGCTTTTGCTGGGCTCGATAATCAGCCCGTCAATGTCCTTCTTCAGGATGTCTTCCAGAGCCTGGGCTTCCATCTTCCGGCTGTTTCCGGTACTTTTCAGAATAATGCTGTAGCCGTTGGCGGAGAGCACATTGTCCATGCCCTGGATCAGCCGGGGAAAAATATAATCTGTAATGTACGTAATAATCACCGCGATATTGTGGGACCGCTTCATATGCAGCAGACGTTCCGAACAGAAGGTTCCTCTCCCCTGCTCCGTGACAATGTATCCCTCCGCGGACAGAAGATTCAGCGCCTTGCGGACCGTATGGCGGCTGAGCCCGTACTCCGCGGCCAGCTGATTTTCACTGGGAAGCCTCTCCCCCGGAGCGATTTTTCCGGACTGGATCGCCTGTTTCAGCGTTTCCATCAGACTATAATATTTTGTCTTGCCATCCTGTCCTGCCATAGCTTTCCTGTCTCCTTACAGACATCATACAACTTGTACGGTCATATAGACAAGTTGTTTTTTATAATATGTATAATTTTTTTCCCGCAGTCTTCCCGGGTCTATGCAATCCGCCTATCTGTTCTTATTATAAAGAATTGTTCCGTAAGATACAAGTTGTTTCTCGTTTGCTTTTTCTTTCTCTCCTTTTTGCAAAATATTTTTTTGTTTTTGCAAATTTTCATTGACACTATTTTTTTATACTTCTATAATAAAAATGTCCGGATTTCTCCGGACTCTCTGACATGGCGGCTTCCCCAGCCGCAATGCAATCACACAATTTCTGTGTAGGGAAAAGAGCTGCGCCGCGAGGCCAGCTCTTTTCTTTTTCAGCTTCTTAAATATGTATGGATTCGCTCCAGTCATCGTCGTCAAAGGTAATGTCATTGTGGGTGGCCACATTGGCGATCATCTCGCCGCTGATCATGGAACGGTACTGCTCCTCCAGGGTATATCCCTCATCCTCATCGTCCGGCATGGGGCTTTCCGCCAGAGTGGTTCCCAGTCTCTTCAGGGGAGCCCACCAGTTTGTGGACATCTGTCTGTCCGCGGGAACATCCCGGCGCCGGGTCTGCACCAGATAATTCTTCATCTCCGGATATGCGGCAATCGCTGCCATATCTTTATAAAATTCATTGCCTACATATTCAAAGCTCATCAGCAGCAGATCGTTCAGCGCGAAGTATACCTGATTGCGGATTCCGTGAATCCACAGGATCTGAGCGACCTTTTCCGAGGGATTCAGGTGGGTTTTCAGATACTCTTCCCTCTCCTCCGGTACAACATGGATAATTTCAGCTACTCGTCTCATGATTATGCCTCCCTAAACAATTATTTGGCCGCAGCCAGAGTGTATGTATGCCTGCATCGAGGCCTTTGATTTCAGCAGTCTGCACAAATATTTCTCTTCTGCCGATGCTCTTATTATAAAATAAAACCATATTCTTTTCAACGTAATTTTGAAATTTTTACAAAGAATTCTCTCAGCTGGTTTGATCTCTCTTGTATTTTGATCCGCTGCGGCTTATAATGAATCTGCTGCCAGTTCCGGGAGGAGTGCGGCTTTCACGCCGTATCTGCGGTGTCCGGTCTCACCTTAGCAAATCCCGTGGAACACGCGCAGGCTGGCGGCCGCAAAAAAAGATCTGCCCTTCCTCGACGGAATGAAAGGGCAGATCTTTTCTGCTTATTTGAGGACGACTCTCCTTATGGCCTCCGCCAGCAGTTCCTGGCTTCCTGTAGGCATTACATTTTCCTCATAGGAACTGTTATTCAGTTCAACGGTAAAGAGGATATCCCCCACTTCCGTCCAGGCATGCAGATTGCGGATATTGCTGGCACCGTATCCGCTGTCATATACATAGTCCACCTGGGCCCAGTATACCGTTCTGCCGTCCACGTCCATCTGCTGGACTTTGCTGCAGACGACATTGCTGTACTCCTGGTAGTCGTCCATCCAGGAGCAGTCTGTGTACTCTTCTTCCGCGTCCTCCAGAGTATAATAATCGTTCAGCTGGTAGATGTAGGAGAAGTCCTCCTCTCCGCTGATATCCGCCGCCATACTGGAAAAATATCCGTCCTCCCCGTTGGCGTAGCAGTATTCCTGTCCGTCCATTAAGGTGATATCCGCGGTATGCCCGCCGGTCTGAATCGTATAGCTGCCGTCCGCGTTGGGCGCCAGTTCCTCTTCCCCGGTCTCCTCCCCGGAGGTATCCGCGCCGGCCTCTTCTTCCTCCAGGCCGCTGTCCTCCAGCTCTTCCCGGATACTTTCACCGGCTGTCTCCTCACTGCCCTCGGAAGCGCCGGAGCGCGCCTCCTCCGGCACCTGGATCGCCTCCACGGAATTGTATTCGTCAAAGAAAAGGCTCATATCAAAGGCGCTGATCTCTATATTGACGCCCGGCGTATTTCCCACGCTGGCCTCCATCAGCGCCCGGCCGAAGTCCCGGCAGTCCACCTGTACTCTGGCAGGCAGTCTGGATTCTTTGTAGATAAAAATCTTGATCTGCGCAGCTCCTTCCCCCCAGTCAACACTGTCCTCACCCATCATCTCATCTGTGCCGGAAAAAGATTCACTCATAAAATCTTCCAGATCGCTTCCGGACAGTTCGGAAGAAATCACATACGCCGCCTGGCCGTTGACCATGGCTTCCTCTTCCTCCAGTACAGCCTCCGCCTGGCCGCCGGCAATGCTGTCATAAATATTTTCATTGAGAAAATCTTCCTGTTCCGCGTCCTTCTGTACGGTGCGGACCCATCCGTTTCCGCTGTCCGCGTAGGAAACTCTCTCCCCGTCCTCTTCCACGGTATAGGACTCCACGTCCGTCTCCATATCCTGCCCCATCATAGAAAAGGACAGGGTTCCCTTCATCTGCGTCGCAGCCGGATCCAGGGTGGCGCTCAGCTCCAGGTCCATGCCCATGGCGATATCAATATTCGCCTCCATTCCGGACTCCTCATAAGACGCCGAGGCCCCGAAATCCATAGTCATTCCTCCGGAAAAAGATTCTATCTTATCCAGATTTTCCGCTACAGCAGCGGCAAGGCTTTTAGCGTCCCCCGCTTCCCCCGTTTTCTCGCCTCCGCAGGCAGTAAAGGACGCCGCGCACAGGATCCCGGCCAGAAGGACGCCAAAACGCAGCCTGATGGCTTTTGAGTTCATATTCATTTCCTCCCTTGTAAAAATCATTTCAGAAACAGGACTGCTCCTGAATCTTTTTTATTATATCAGCTGAACTCCCGGGGTACAAGTTCCTTTATTCCGGAATGCAGCGTCACTGCAGCTCCGCGATCCGGGTCACCGCCACATAGATCTCCTGGATCTTATACCAGGTGGGATAGTCTACAATTCCGCTGGCAGGCAGACCGAACAGCCGCTGAAACGCCCGCACCGATTCCTTGGTAGCTTCCGAAAAAATACCGTCCGCGCCGGTCATAGGGATAGAGCTGTATACCTCCGCGATGGCGTTCAGCTGTTCCTGGATCTGACGCACTTTGCTTCCGGATGAGCCGATATCCAGATTTTCTCCCGGCCAGGAGGCTGGGATTCCGGAAATTTCCTCCGCTGTGTTAATATACAGATCCTGCCCGTAATAATTTCTGAGGATCTGTATGGCGGAATATCCCTGATCCGCCAGGGCCTTGCTTCCCCACTGGCTCATCCAGTTGGGGCAGAACACCTTTTTCCCGTCACAGTATTGGGTCAGTATGGGCTGCTTCACATTGGGCCGGGACAGGTAGTCCGCGAAAATCTCATCCACGATCACAGAAATGCTGTCAAAAATATTGCGCCCGTAGATCCATTTATGGTCATAGGCTGTAGAGGAAGTGATGGTAAATTCATATCCCCGGTTTCTGTACCACTCTGTGTATACACGGTTCAGAGTAAAAGACATAATGGCCAGAATATTGGCCCGCAGGGCATCTGCGGGCCAGGTGGCGTAAACCTCGCTGCTGGCCACATTTTTAATATAGTCCCGGTATCTCACATAATAGTCCATGGCAGTGCTGTCCGAGGGCGCTCCGTCATGAACCACCACATACTCCGGAACCACCACCCGGCTCAAAACAATTTCCCCGGTCTCTGTCACCGGCTTGATCTCATCCTCCGGAATTTTTTCCGGATAATTGCCAAAAAGCGTGTGGGCCGGGATCACTATATCCCGGTACTGGCCTCCCGCGGTTTCCGGATCCAGCATCACCTGCTGTCTGGAGGTTTCTCCGGACAGCAGCTCTGATCCGGCCACCACTACCGTAGAAAAACCCGGAGCGGCAACCCGTATCGTGTATTCCGAATAGGGCTGGTCCGCTTCGGGCTCCATGCTGTATTCCACAGGCGGCGCGGGAAGATCCACCTCCTGGGTCCGTCCGTCTTTGTCCGTCTTCAGTTCTTCAATAGGGGCTCCCGGATCTCCCGTGTAGGAGATGGAAACCCGGGCCTCCGGGACAGGACGCCGCTGCCCGCTGGTTACAACCTGCACCTGCAGCTTTCCGGTATCCTGCCCCTCTGACTGTGCCATATGGATTCCTGTCTGTTTCATGCAAGCACCTGCCGGTTTCTCATTTCTGACTATTATATGACCGGGCAGAAGCTCCTATGCGCCGCAGAGACCCTTTGCTCAGAAAATTCTCCTCACATCATTGAAAGCCACATAGACCATCAGCACCATCAGCAGCATCATCCCCGCGAAGTGGATCATTCCCTCCACATTCCGCTTTATAGGTTTCCGCCGCACCGCTTCGATCAGCAGAAAGATCAGCCTGCCCCCGTCCAGAGCGGGAAGCGGCAGCAAATTCATGACTCCCAGATTGGCGGACAGAAGAATCACCATATTCAGCAGGCTCATGCTCACAATCACCGCGCCCTCGCTTCTGGTCTCATCCACCACCTGGTCCACCGCGTCCACCACTCCGATGGGGCCTGAGAGATCATTGACGGAAAAATCCCCCCGAACCAGGCTGACTACGGATTTAATGGTGAGGTGGATCCAGTAATTCATCTCTCCGGCGCTGTATTTCAGAGTACTCAGGGGAGACATTTTTTCTCTGGCCAGATTAAAATCAAATCCCAGGGAGGCGGAGGTATCCTTCACCGGGGTAAGCCGGGTCCTGTAACTCTCCCCGTCTCTTTCATAACACAATTCCACAGGGCTTCCGTCCATGGTGTGTTCTTCCCAGTACCGGGCCAGCTCACTGGAAGTGGTAATTTTTGTTCCGTCAATCTCCGTAATCACATCCCCTGCCTGCAGTCCGGCCGCTTCCGCCGGATACCCCTTCATTACGGAGGTGATCTCCGCCGGCCCGCTGCTGTCGGGCGTATAGTAATACCCCGCCAGATAGCGGGTGATTTTTTCCGGTTCATAGGAAATTTTATGTGTCTTTCCATCCCGGCGGAAGGTAATCTCCACAGAATCCAGGGGCACGCCGTCCATGTCGATGTCCGTGGCAAGTTCCCGTCCGTTGGCGATGCCGTTCCCTTCATACTTCAGGATCAGATCTCCCTCCTGCAGTCCGGCTTCCGCCGCGGGGGAACTCTCCGGCACCTCTGTCACTCTGGCCGGGTCGGAGCCCACCACGCTGATGACGATAATGGAGATCAGAAAAGCCAGAATAAAGTTAAATACCGGTCCCGCCGCCACAATGGCGATCCGCCGCCAGACCGAGGCTTTTGTAAAGCTGCCCTCCGCGTCCTCCTCCTCATCTTCCCCCAGCATAGAACAGAAGCCCCCGAAGGGCAGCAGCCTCCAGGCGTAAATGGTATCTCCCTTTTTAAAAGAGAGAAGCCTTGGCCCCAGACCGAAGGCAAACTCTGTCACCACCACACGGTTGGCTTTGGCCATAAGAAAATGTCCCAGTTCATGGAAAAAAATCACCGCGCTGAGAATCAGGATCGCGATCAATATAGTCAAATTTTACCACCTGCTTTCAATCCAGTCATAGGTTTCCGCCTCCGTATCCAGAATCTGCTGAAGATTCGGGTGTTCTATCCTTTTGTGATGCTCCATGGCCAATCCGATTATATCGTAAATGTCCAGGAAACCGATCTTTCGCTTCAGGAACAGCTCCACTGCCTTTTCATTGGCGGCGTTAAATACCGTGGGCGCAGATCCCCCGGCGGCCGCGGCCTTCAGAGCCAGGGGAAGTCCCTGGAAGGTTTCCGTGTCCGGCCTCTCAAAGGTGATCTCCGCCAGTTTTTCAAAATCCAGCCTCTCCCCGGTGAGATAGGGTCTTTCCGGGTAATAGAGGGCGTACTGGATGGGCAGCCGCATATCCGGAGCCCCCAGCTGAGCCAGCACCGCTCCGTCCCGGAATTCCACCATGGAATGGATGACGCTCCTGGGCTGCACCAGCACCTGGATCTGCTCCAGACGCACTCCGAACAGCCACCGGGCTTCCATCACTTCCAGTCCCTTGTTTACCAGAGTGGCGGAATCGACGGTGATCTTCGGCCCCATAGACCAGTTGGGATGCTTCAGGGCATCCTCCACCTGTACCTTTTCCAGCTGTTTCCTTTTATATCCCCGGAAGGGCCCGCCGGAGGCCGTGATCAGAAGGCGGCTCACCTCCCTTGGATTTTCCCCGTGAAGGCACTGAAAAATAGCGCTGTGCTCACTGTCCACCGGCAGAATTTTGGCCCCTGTCTTTTTGGCCAGCTCCGTAATCAGATGGCCTGCCGTTACCAGAGTCTCCTTGTTGGCCAGGGCAATATCCTTGCCGGCCTCCAGGGCCGCCATGGTGGGGCGGATCCCGATCATTCCCACAATGGCCGTCACCAGCAGCTCCGCCTCCGGCAGCACCGCCAGTTCCAGCAGGCCGTCCATTCCGGAGACGATCTTTGTGTTGGTATCACGAACCCTGGATTTCAGCTCCCGGGCCTTTTCCTCCTCCCAGACAGCCGCCAGGCCGGGACGGAATTCCCGGATCTGTTTTTCCAGAAGATCAATATTGCTCCCCGCCCCCAGGGCGCCGACGCGGATATCCCCGTGCTCCCGCACCACATCCAGGGTCTGGGTTCCGATGGATCCGGTGGATCCCAATACCGCAATCGTTTTCATAGAAAGTTCCCCCGTCCCACAATCAGGTCAGCACCAGAGCAAGATAATAAATCACCGGCGCTGTAAAGATCACGCTGTCAAACCGGTCCAGAATTCCGCCGTGGCCCGGGATCAGTTTTCCGTAATCTTTGATCTCCATGTTTCTCTTAACAGCGGAAGCCGCCAGATCCCCCACCATGGAGATCAGAGCTCCCGCACCGCAGATTCCCGCGTACTCCGCCGCGGGGCCTTTGGTCACCGCCGCGAAGATTACTCCCAGCAGCACGGCTCCCGCCACGCCCCCTACCGCTCCCTCCACGGACTTTTTCGGGCTCAGAACCGGAGCCATCTTGTGCTTTCCGAAAAGCATGCCCGCGCAGTAGGCGCAGGTATCGCAGCCCCAGGAGCAGAGGAAGATCAGCCACACATGAAAATGACCGCCCGGCAGCATTCTGGCCTGATAAATGCAGGACAGCATGACTCCCACGTAGACGATCCCGAAAAAGGCCGCCATGACCTGATGAGCATGGTATTCGGGATACCGGAACACATAGATGAACATCAGGATCACAAGCCCTGCCAGAATGGCCGCCAGATGAAACTTTTCCTCCAGAAATACCATACCCAAATAATACAGGATAATACCGGCGTACCCTCCAAGCTCCAGCAGGGAGAAGCCTTTTTTGCTGACCTTCATGGCCTGATACAATTCCCGGGCTCCAATCAGTGAGACCAGCAGCAAAGTGGCGAACAGAACCCAGTTTCCCAGTCCGATGGTCACCAGGGCGATAGCTACCAGCACCACGCCGCTGATCAGTCGTGTCACAAACATACTTTGTCCTCCTTACGCCTTCTGGCCTCTGACTCCTCCGTATCTCCTGTCTCTGCCATTATATTTTTCAATAGCCTTGACCAATTCCTCTTTGTCAAAGGCCGGCCAGGGCACATCCGTAAAATAAAATTCCGCGTAGGCCAGCTGCCACAGAAGGAAATTGGAAATCCGCTCCTCGCCGCTGGTGCGGATCAGCAGATCCGGATCCGGGATCCCGGCGGTATCCAGATAGGATTCAAAAAGCTCCGGGCTTACCTTTTCCTCCGGGATCCTTCCCGCTCTGGCGTCGGCGTTCATCCGGGTCACCGCCCGGAGAATCTCGTCCCGTCCTCCGTAGTTCAGGGCAATCTGAAAAAACATCCGCTCATATCCCGCGGACATGTCCTCCAGTTCCCGGATCTTCTCCTGGATATCCGGATCCAGACCCTCCGGATCCCCGATGATTTTCACCCGCATCTGGTTTCTCCTGGCGCTGCGCTCACAGCGTTTCAGATACCGGCGGAACAGATTCATCAGCACTTTGATTTCCTGCTGGGACCGTTTCCAGTTCTCCGTGGAAAAAGCGTAGACCGTCAGATACTTTACGCCCATATCACAGATGATATTGCACATTTTTTCAAGATTATCGCAGCCCACCACATGGCCGTAGCTTCTGGGCATTCCCTTCGCCCTGGCCCAGCGCCCGTTTCCGTCCAGAATGATGGCGATATGATTCGGTACCTCCATAAAAAGTTCCTCCTGATTATACAGCAAGGAAGGCTGTTACACTGCTGCAACAGCCCCCCTCAAGGCTTTTATACCGTTAAGATTTCCTTGGATTTTACTTCTACGCTCTGATCAATCTCTTTGATGCGCTTATCCGTCTGCTTCTGGATCTCCTCGCTGAGTTTTTTAATCTCATCTTCAGAGACATCCTCCTTCTCCAGCTTCTTGAAGGCTTCGTTGGCGTCCCGGCGGATGTTGCGGATGGCTACCTTGGCAGCCTCGCCTTTTTTCTTAACCTCCTTGACCAGCTCCTTGCGGCGCTCCTCTGTCAGTTCCGGAAATACCAGCCGGACTACCTTGCCGTCCGTGTTGGGATTGATTCCCAGATCTGATTTCTGAATGGCCTTGCAGATCTCTTTGATGAGAGACGATTCCCAGGGCTGGATCTGGATCATCCTGGCTTCGGGAACGGTAATATTGGCAACCTGCTGCAGAGAGGTGGCAACCCCGTAATAATCTACCGTGATCCGGTCCAGAACATGGGGATTTGCCCGTCCCGCCCGGATAGTGCCCAGCTCGCTGTCCAGATTTGCCAGGGTTTTTTCCATTTTGCTGTCATACTTCTTTACTCTTTCATCCATCGATGTAAAATCCTCCTTCGCTCACTCCCTTTAGTCTACAGTCACCCTGGTGCCGGTGGTCACGCCGTGAGCCGCGTTGACGATACTGTCCTTTTCGTTCAGCCCGAACACCGTCATGGGCATCTTCTGCTCCATGCACATGATAGAAGCGGTCAGGTCCACCACCTTCAGCTTTTTGTCAATGACCTCCTGGATCGAAACCTCCGAATATTTTCTGGCCTGGGGATTGTCCTTGGGATCGCTGTCATAGACCCCGTCCACTGCCTTGGCCAGCAGAATATTGTCCGCCTCAATCTCCACAGCCCGCAGTACGGTGCCGGTGTCTGTGGAAAAATAGGGATGTCCCGTACCTCCGGCGAAGAAAACCACCATTTTGTGGGCAAAGTATTTATTGCATCTGTCTTTGGAGTACATTTTGGTGAATTCCCCGCAGGAAAAGGGTGTCAGTACCGAGGTCATCATCCCCTGGGAGCGGAAAATTTCCGAAACGTAAATGCAGTTCATCACCGTAGCCAGCATACCGATCTGGTCCGCCTTGGTCCGGTCAATATTTTTGCTGCTCCTTCCTCTCCAGAAGTTGCCGCCGCCGATGACGATGCCAACCTCCATTCCCTCGTCCACCAGCACTTTTACCTGTTTGGCGACGCCGGTGACTACCTGCTCGTCAAAACCGGTTCCCTTCTCTCCCGCCAGTGCCTCACCGCTGAGTTTCAACAATATTCTTTTCATCCGGCTTGTCCTCATTCCTTTTGTATTTGCCGTCCGGGCTTTTCTTGAATTATACCATATTTTACATGAAATGTAAGGGTCTTTTTACAATGCCTTTTACAGCTGGGCAACTACAAAGATATCGTAGATGGCCCGGATTGCCGTCTCGAAATCCCGGTTCTCCACCCCGATAATGATATTCAGCTCCGAGGAACCCTGATCGATCATTTTTACATTTACATGGGCGTGGGCCAGTGCCGCGAAGATTCTGCCGGCAGTTCCTCTGGTACGGCGCATGCCCCGCCCCACCACGGCGATAAGGGCCAGATCCGACTCCAGCTCAATGAGATCCGGCTGTACCGCCCGGTGAAGGCCGGCGATGACCTGCTGCTCTTTCTCCTCAAATTCCGCCTGATGCACATACACCGTAAAGGTGTCGATGCCGGAGGGGGTGTGCTCGAAGGACAGTCCGTTTTCCTCAAAGACCTGCAGCACCTTTCTGCCGAATCCGATCTCGGAATTCATCATGGCCTTTTCAATAGTAATGGAGGCGAAGCCCTTTTTGCCGCCGATGCCGGTAATGGTATATTTGGGCTTGTTGCAGGTACTCTCCACAATCATGGTTCCCGGATCCTGGGGCCGGTTGGTGTTGCGCACATTAATGGGAATCCCCTCCTGGCGCAGGGGGAAGATTGCGTCCTCGTGGAGCACCGTAGCGCCCATGTAGGACAGCTCCCGCATCTCCCGGTAGGTGATGGTGGAAATGGTCACCGGATTTTCCACCACCCGGGGATCCGTCATCAGGAACCCGGACACATCGGTCCAGTTTTCATAGAGATCCGCATGAACGGCCTTTGCCACCAGGGAGCCTGTAATATCCGATCCGCCTCTGGAGAAGGTCTTCACAGAACCATCCGGCATGGCCCCGTAAAAGCCTGGCACTACCGCCCGGTCGCACTGATTCATCCGCTCGCCCAGCATTTTATCGGTCTTTGCCCCGTCCAGCCGGCCGTTTTCGTCAAAGGCGATGACCTCCGCCGCGTCCACAAATTCATATCCCAGATACTCGGCCATGACAATGCCGTTGAGGTATTCTCCTCTGGACGCCGCGTAATCCTCCCCGGCTTTCTCTTCAAAATTTTTCCTTATAGTCTCGAACTCCTGCTCCAGAGACAGCGACAGGCCCAGCCCATCGATGATCTCCTGGTATCTTTCACGGATCTTTCTCAGAGCCTCCTTAAAATCCCGGCCCTGTTCCGCCATGCGGTAGCAGCCGTAAAGCATATCCGTGACCTTGGTATCTCCGTCGAAACGCTTGCCCGGCGCGGAGGGCACCACATATCTTCTGCCCTCATCCTCACGGATGATTGCCCCGACTTTCCGGAACTGTTCCGCGCTTGCCAGGGAACTTCCTCCAAATTTTACAACTTTTTTCATCATATAAAGCTCTCCTCAATTCAAAATGCGCCGGCCGCCTGAGCGCGTGCCGACGCTATTAATGTATCCTAAATAAACGGCTCCGTCAAGTGAGAACCTTCCATTCAGTCTCTAAAAATACCGCTCCGGTCCATTCTGGCTACCGCTTCCCTCAGTTCCTCCTCATCCTTCACCAGGGCAATCCGCACAAATCCTTCCCCGGAATCCCCGAAAGCGCTGCCCGGAGTCACCAAAACCCCGGCCTCTGTGAGAAGCGTCTGGACAAACTCTACGGAAGAGCCGAACCTTTCGGGTATTTTAGCCCATACAAACATGGTGCCGGGGCAGCGGTCCATGGGCCAGCCAATGGCGGTGCAGCCGTCGCAGAGGCAGTCCCTTCTGCGCCGGTAGGCTTCCCTGGTGGTCTCCACACAGGACTGGTCCCCGGTAACAGCGGCGATGGCAGCCTTCTGCACCGGCAGGAAAATACCGTAGTCCATGTTGGATTTCAGCTTCGCCAGTTCCTCCACCACATCCGGGTTTCCCATGCAGAATCCGATTCTGGCCCCTGCCAGTCCGTAAGTCTTGGAGAGGGAATTAAACTCCACTCCCACCTCTTTTGCCCCCGGATAGGCCAGAAAACTGCCGGTGGGTTCCCGGTCAAACACCAGCTCGCTGTAGGCGTTGTCGTGAACCACAATGATATGGTGTTTTTTCGCGAAGGCGATGCACTTCTCATACCACCAGCCGGGAGCCAGAGCCGTGGTGGGATTGTTGGGATAGGACACCACCATCAGTTTGGCCCGGTCCGCCACATCCCCGGGAATTTCGTCAAAATCAATGAGATACTGTTTTTCCTTTCTCAGAGGCATAGGGTACAGTTCCGCCCCGGCGATGGAAGGCCCGTCCCCGAAAATCGGATAGCAGGGCTCCGGCACCAGCACAATATCCCCGGGATCCGTCACAGCCAGGGCAATGTGAGCCAGTCCCTCCTGGGAACCCAGAAGGCCCACCACCTCCCGATCCGGATCAATGTCCACGCCGTAACGGCGCTGATACCACTGTGCCGCCGCCTGGTGAAGCTCATCCAGATCCTTAATGGCGTACACATAATTTCTTTCATCCGCTGCCGCTTCCAGCAGGGCCTTCCGGATATGTTCCGCCGGCGGGATATTGGGTGTCCCCACGCTGAGATCCGTGACCTTTCTCCCCTGGCGCTCCATCTCCAGTTTTTTATTCAGAAGTGTTGTGAAAATATTTTCTCCGAAATGATCCATCCGTTTTGAAAACTGCATGGCTATTTTCCTTCTTTCAAAAATGTATGTTTGATATAGCGGAGGGTTTCTTTTTCTCCTTTTTCCGCCAGCATGCCAAGAAGCATTTCCAGCTGGGCTTTGGTCTGCTCGTGGACAAACCAGAGGTGATCCTTTCCCTTCCTATAATACTCATAGGGCGCCCGGTCCGTGTAGGCTTTTCCCAGATATACCCGGGAGGCGCTGATGCGGTCCATCACCATCTCCGCCACATAGTTTCTCGGCACCGGCACCCCCTGAATCACCGTATCGCATCCGATCCCATAGTCGATCCAGTACTCAAAATGATGCTTGTTTCTCCCTTTGTGATGAAGCCAGGCCAGAGAAACGCCTGTATCCTCCCGCTCCGCGTTGTTGGGGCTTCGGTTCCCCTGCCAGTAGCGGCAGCCCTTGGAAAACTCCGTCCAGGAATACTTGGACAGGTCGTGGGCCAGCCCCTGCCGGAAGAGACCGATCCGGAAACAGTAGCGCATCACCAGCAGTTTGTGGCTGGTAATGGTCCTGAAATGATGCCATATCTGCATGTTCTACTCCTGCTTTCCTGTGAGAATCATGACGGTTCTGGCCGGCACCAGAATCTTCTTATCCTTTCCGCACTCCGCCGGTTTCTCTTCCTCCGGGGTATAGAACCCCTCCTCCCTGCCGGAATCCGCCTGGATGTACCAGCGCATTCCCTCCGGGAGATCCGGCAGGGCAAATTTCCGGTCCTGCCAGTACATGTTGTAAAGGATATAGATCGGGCTGTCCCCGGCGCCGTCCGGGCGGCTGCAGTAGGGTCCCCAGAGCAGAACCCCCAGGCTGGGAATGCCCTCCTCCATGGGCAGATACCAGGCGCGCTCCCCGTGATAGGAAAGATCCGGGAAACCGCAGGCCTGATAATCCATGAGACGCAGGGGCAGCTTCTGCCGCAGCACCGGGTGCTCCCGGCGGAACGCCGCGGCCCGTCCCACAAATTCCCGGAACCGGGTGGCTGCCTTCGTCCTGCTCCAGTTCAGCCAGCCTGTCTCGTTGTCCTGGCACCAGGCATTATTGTTTCCCTCCTGGCTGTTGAGGAACTCATCCCCTCCGTAAATCATCGGGACGCTCTGCCCCGTCAGCAGAAGCAGAAACGCGTTTCGCAGCTGCCGCATCCGCAGCTGGCGGATATTCTGTTTCCGGGCGGGGCCTTCCGCCCCGCAGTTCCAGGTATAGTTGTTATTGTTTCCGTCCCGGTTGTCCTCGCCGTTGGCCTCATTGTGTTTCTGTTCGTAGGAAACCATGTCCATCATGGTAAATCCATCCTGGTCCGCGAAATAATTGATATAGGCGCAGTCCTGACTGTTCCGCCGCAGAAACCAGGCGGCTCCCTCTGTGCAGCCCGGATCCCCTTTCAGGAACCGGCGCATGAGTTCCTCGTATCCCATATTCATCTCCGCCAGGTTTCGGCAGATCTGCTGCCTGCCGTTTCGGGCCAGGCGTTCTTCCCCGTAGCTCAGATAGATCAGCTTTGTCTTTTTCAGCAGGGGATCCTCTGTCACTGCGTCGATCCAGCTGCCTTCTCCCAGCAGGTGAAACCCGTCTGCCTGAAAATTCAGCCGCCAGTAGTGAAGAATGTCCAGAACCGTCCTGGAAGGCATGTCAGGCAGGAAATAAAACTCCAGAATACACTCGATCCCCGCTTCATGAAGGGCGTCCATCATTTCGGCGAATTCCCCGGAGGGGCAGCCGGAAGAACTGTAGGAGGCCTTGGGGGCAAAGTACAGGCCGCCGGTATAACCCCAGTAGTTTTTCTGTACCTTCCTGGGTTTTTCTTCTTCGGGAAGCGCGTACGGATGCTCCACCTGTTCCCGGAGCTCCTGATCCCGGGTCTTCTCCCGGCGGTCCTGTTCCGGCGGAAATTCTTCAAATTCGTACACCGGCATCAGCAGCAGAGAGGTAACCCCCAGCTCTTTGAGATAGGGAATCATCTCCCGGACGCCCCGGAAGGTTCCCCGGTACTTCTGCTCGATCCCCGCCCGCATGGTAAACCCCCGCACATGGGTTTTGTAAAACAGACAGTCCTCATAGGGAATATCCAGGGCCGGCAGCCGCGCCGCGGCCGGCGCGGCCAGCACCCCCCGGTATTCGCCCTGCCGGGATTTTTTCCCCGGCTCCTTTCTCAGGATTCTGGCGTAAGGATCCGCCCCACGGCTCTCCCCCATGCGGTAACTGTACTCCCAGACCCCCGGCTCCAGGCCTTTTACACAGACCGCGCTGATCTGCCCAGTCCGCTCCTTCTCCGGAAGCGGAATGATTTTTTCCGGCTTCTGACTGTTCCCTCTGTACAGCAGCAGTTCCGCCGGAACGCCTCCAGGCACGGAAACCGCGAAATTATATCCTCCATGTATTCTGTATGCACCCAGTCTTTCCGGATTTCCACCCAGAATTTCTATCTTCCCTGTCTCCTGCATACTCCGCTTCCTCCTTCAGCATGACAACTTTTTCTTTACATTTCATGCTTATCATACCATATTTTCCCACAGCTGCACAGTGCAAACCTGGTTTTCTTACATTATCCCCTCCGGCTTCCATCAGATGTCCAGATCCAGCTCCACGGGACAGTGGTCAGAGCCCATAACCTCCGTGTGAATCTTCGCGTCCAGAAGCCGGTCTTTCAGCCCTTCTGAAATCAGGAAATAATCAATGCGCCATCCGGCGTTTTTCTCTCTGGCTCTGAACCGGTAGGACCACCAGGAATACTCTATTTTTTCCGGATACAGAAAACGGTAGGTGTCAATGAAGCCGTTCTCCAGGAGAACGGAAAATTTTTCTCTCTCCTGATCGGTAAATCCGGCGTTCTTCCGGTTGGTTTTCGGATTCTTCAGATCTATCTCGCAGTGGGCTACATTCAGATCCCCGCAGACCGCCACCGGTTTATTTTTTTCCAGCCCTTTCAGATAAGCCAGAAAATCCTCCTCCCAGCGCATCCGGTAATCCAGCCTGGCCAGACCGTCCTGAGAATTTGGAGTGTAGACAGTCACCAGCCAGAATTCCGGATATTCCAGGGTAATGACCCGGCCCTCGTGATCATGCTCTTCGATTCCCAGACCGTATGTCACAGCAAGGGGTTCTCTTTTTGAAAAGACCGCGGTTCCGGAATATCCCTTTTTCTCCGCGTAGTTCCAGTATGAATGGTATCCTTCCGCGGGCAGATCAATCTGCCCCGCCTGCAGTTTCGTCTCCTGCAGGCAGAACACATCCGCGTCCGCCTGCCGGAAATAATCCAGAAATCCCTTTCCCACACAGGCGCGCAGCCCGTTTACGTTCCATGAAATCAGTTTCATCTTCTTTCCCTTTCTTTCAGATTACCCGGTACCGGGCAAGCCCCGGGGAAGCGGGACCGTGGAGAACGATCCCGTCTTTTCTGCACCGGTCCAGCATTTCCCAGATCTCCGGCTCCAGGATCTCCCCAGGATAGATCAGAGGGATCCCCGGGGGATAGGGAGCCGCCGTTTCCCCGGCAGTCTTCCCGGAGGCTTCCTCCCAGGGAACGGTTCTCTTTCTGCTGAAATAGGCTTCCCTGGGAGTAAGCCGCATATCCGGAAGCTTCGGCATTTTGAAATTTTTTTTGGCCAGGGGAGCCCGCCGGGTTTTTCCCGCCTCCCCGGCAATCTTCGCGGCGCCCTCTGTGAGCCGCAGAATATCCTCCCGGGTATTTCCCCAGGTCACTACCGCCGCCGCGTTCTCATAGTCCGCCAATTCCAGGCTGACTCCGTATTCCCGGTAGAGCCGTTCCTGCAGCTCATATCCCCCGATACCCAGCTCTCTGGCGGAAAAGACCAGCCTGGCCGGATCTTTTCGGAACCGAAGCGCCCCGGAAGTCTCTTCCAGCACCTGAATTCCCGGGATTTTCCTCAGCCTTTCTTCTGCCAGAGCCGCCAGTTCCCCGGTTTTGTCCATCATTTCCCTTCCATGCAGGGCCAGCTCACAGCGGGCGGCGTCCAGAGAGGCCATGAGCAGATAAGAAGGGCTGGTACTCATAACCAGCTTCAGATTTTCGTCCACCCGGGCCGGGTCCGCCAAAGGACCCTGAAGATGAAGCATGGAGCTCTGGGTCATACTTCCCGCTGTCTTGTGGGTGCTCTGGGCACAGAGATCCGCCCCCTGCCTCAGCGCTCCCTGGGGAAATTTTTCCGAAAAATAGAGGTGGGATCCATGGGCCTCATCCACCAGCAGCAGGGCCCGGTGCCTGTGGCATATTTTCGCGATGGCCTGTATGTCGCTGCAGATCCCATAGTAGGTGGGACTTACCAGAAATACTGCCCTGCAGTCCGGCTCCCGGCGGAATCCTTCTTCCACAGCCTGGGGAGTTACCGCCCCGAACAGCCCCCAGTCCTCCAGATATTCCGGCTGAATCCATACCGGCCTGGCGCCGCTTAAGATCAATCCCATGAGCACGGATTTATGGGCGTTGCGGGGAACCATGATCTTTTCTCCCGGTCCTGCCGCGGAGAGAATCATAGCCTCGTTGCCGCAGGTGGTTCCGTTTACCAGAAACCAGCACCGGTCGGAGCCGTACAGCTCCGCCGCCAGTTCCTCCGCCTCCCGTATGGCTCCCTCCGGATGATGAAGGTCATCCAGCCCCTCCGCCTCCGAGAGATCATAGCGGAATACCTGCTCTCCCACTGCTTCCAGAAACCGGGGATTCACGCCCCGCTGAAACCGGTGGGCCGGGATCCGGAAATAGGCCGGATCTGCCGTTTCAAATGTCTTTACTGCCTCCAGGAGAGGCATCCTGCTCTGTTCCATCTCTGCTCTCCACCTGCCTGAAAAGGCGGCATAATCCTGTTTTGCCGGGACTATGCCGCCTTTTTATATCTTCTGTGACCGCGTATGGGGACTTCAGTCCACCTTGATCTCCCGAATCCAGCCTTCCGGAGCTTCCACCCGTCCCATCTGAATTCCGGTAAGAGTGTCATACAGCTTCTGGATCACCGGTCCCATCTTCTCCATGCCGCTGGGGAAACAGATCTCCTTTCCGTGGTCCACGATCTTTCCTACCGGAGAAATCACAGCTGCGGTTCCGCAGAGACCGCACTCGGCAAAATCCTTCACCTCAGCGAAGGATACTTCTCTCTCCTCAGCCTCCAGACCCAGATAATGCTCCGCTACGTACATCAGGGATCTTCTGGTGATGGAGGGCAGTATGCTGCCGGATTTGGGAGTCACCACTTTATGATCTTTGGTAACAAAGATAAAATTGGCTCCCCCGGTCTCTTCCACTTTGGTCCGGGTGGCCGCGTCCAGGTACATATTTTCATCGTAGCCCTGGCTGTGGGCCTCCACAATGGCATGCAGGCTCATGGCGTAGTTCAGCCCGGCCTTGATATGTCCGGTTCCGTGGGGAGCGGCCCGGTCATAATCGCTGACCCGGATGGTAATGGGTTTTGCCCCGCCTTTGAAATACGGGCCTACCGGAGTGGCAAAAAGACGGAACTGATATTCATGAGAAGGTTTTACACCGATTACCGCGTCGCTTCCGAACATAAAGGGACGCAGATACAAAGTCGCCCCGGAACCGTAGGGGGGTACATAAGCCGCGTTGGCTGCCACCACCTGATCCACCGCTTCCAGAAAACGCTCCTTGGGGAACACCGGCATCTCCAGCCGTCTGGCGGAAGCCTCCATCCGCTCCGCGTTCAGGTCCGGACGGAAGGTCACAATGCGGCCGTCCTCGGTGGTGTAGGCCTTCAGCCCCTCAAAGCAGGACTGGGAATACTGCAGCACTCCGGCGCACTCCGTAATCGCCACAGTGGCGTCGGAGGTCAGTCCCCCCTCATCCCAGGCTCCGTTTTTATAGTTGGATACATACCGCTTGTCGGTTTGGATATACTCAAATCCCAGATTGCCCCAGTCAATATTCTTTTTTTCCATAATAACAACACTCCTTTCCACAGGCATCTCAAAACTTGTATTATTATACACCCATTTTTATGATTTTCCAACGCTTTTTCTTTATCCGTTGCTTTTTCTCCGGGCTTTTGATAGAATAAATGGGTAAATTTTACGGTTTTATGCCGAGGACGCCCCTGTTTCGGGGTGTGGAAAGGAAAAAGTATGAGCGAAGAATTTAATGCAAGCGCGAGCTGCAGCGGAGACTGCGGTTCCTGCGGAAGCGACTGCGGGGGCAACGTAGACTTAAGCCAGCCCACCGTTACCCTGACCCTGGATGACGACACCGACGTTACCTGCGCGGTCATCAATATTTTCCCGGCGGGAGATAAGCAGTACATTGCCCTGCTTCCCCTGGATGAAAACGGAGAAAACCAGAACGGAGAAGTGTACCTGTACCGCTTCTACGAGGACGAGCACGGCAATCCCAACCTGGACAACATTGAGACCGATGAGGAATATCAGACGGCCGCCGACGCCTTCAACAAGCTGGCGGAGGCCGGCGAACTGGCGGAAGAAGAATAAGCACGGCATTTTAAAGCCGCCCCGGAACAGCATACCGGGGCGGCTCTTTTCATCTGTCAGTTCTTTCCTGTGCTTCCGAATCCTCCCCGGTCTTCCCCGGTGAGGGATTCCTCCTCAAAACAGATCTCCGGCTGATGCTGCATGAGCCGGAACTGGCAGATCCGGTCGTTGACATGGATCTTTGTGTCACGCAGGGCGTACACCGGCATTCTCCACCAGTCATTCGGTCCGCAGTAGCTCTCATCGATGACCCCCATGTGGTTGGTCTGAATCAGGCCGAAATTCTTAAAGGTGCTGCTTCTTGGCACAATATGGGCCTCATAGCCCTCCGGCAGCTTCATGGCCACCCCCAGATGAATCAGGGCAAATTCCCCTTTTTTCAGAGTCACTTCCTCCGCCGCCCGCAGGTCGATCCAGTCGGATTTTCCGTCGATATACCGCAGCCGCTCCACCTGATCGTTCAGGTACTGTATTTTAATTTTCTCCATAAGGTTTTTCCTCCGTCTCCGTGTGTTCAGAAAAGGCGGACAAAAGCCCGTGGCCTCTGCCCGCCCTTACAGCCGCCTGTTTTATTTCTGGTCTGCCGGAACATCCTTCATGCTGAAGCTGATCCTGCCCATCTTGTCTTTTCCCAGGCAGACAACTTTTACCTTGTCCCCCAGCGTCAGTACATCCTCCACCCGGTTGATGCGCTGTTTTGCGATCTTGGAAATGTGAACCAGTCCCTCCTTGCCGGGAGCAAACTCCAGGAAAGCGCCGAACTCTTTGATGCTCACCACTTTTCCGGTGAGGATCTGTCCCGCCTCAAAGTCGGTGGTGATAATCTGGATATACTCCACGGCCTTGTCCATCATCTTCTGGTCCGTGCCGCAGATGGATACAGAGCCGTCGTCCTCAATGTCGATCTTCACGCCGGTCTCATCGATAATAGCGTTGATGGTCTTGCCTCTCTGGCCCACCACATCGCCGATCTTCTCCGGATCAATGTGGATCTGAATGATCTTGGGGGCGAACTCGCTGACCTGAGGCCTGGGGCCGGCAATGGTCTTCTCCATCACCTCCGTCAGGATATACTCTCTGGCGTCCTTGCAGCGGGCAATGGCCTCCTCCACAATGGGACGGGTCAGGCCGTGGATCTTGATGTCCATCTGGATGGCGGTGATTCCGTCGTGGGTTCCCGCCACCTTAAAGTCCATGTCTCCGAAGAAGTCTTCCAGTCCCTGGATATCAGTGAGCACCAGATAGTCGTCATCGGTGTCTCCGGTCACCAGGCCGCAGGAGATTCCCGCCACCGGTTTCTTAACCGGCACGCCCGCAGCCATGAGGGCCATGCTGGACGCGCAGACAGAAGCCTGGGAGGTAGAGCCGTTGGACTCGAAGGTCTCGGATACCGCGCGGATGGCGTAGGGGAATTCCGCCTCGGAGGGAAGCACCGGGATCAGGGCTCTCTCCGCCAGGGCTCCATGTCCGATCTCCCGGCGTCCCGGACCTCTGGAGGGCTTGGTCTCTCCTACGGAATAGGAGGGGAAATTATACTGATGCATGTAGCGCTTGCTGGTCTCATTTTCGTCCAGCCCGTCCAGTCTCTGTGCCTCGGACAGAGGTGCCAGAGTTACCACATCGCAGATCTGGGTCTGTCCCCGGGTAAACATGGCGGAGCCGTGGACTCTGGGGATAATGTCCACCTCGGCCGCCAGAGGACGGATCTGGCGCACCGCCCGGCCGTCGGGTCTCTTGTGGTCTTTGAGAATCATTTTGCGGACGGTCTTCTTCTGATACTGGTAAACCGCCTCCCCCAGCACCGCCAGCCAGTCTTCCTTCTCCGCGAAGGCCTCCTCCAGCTTCTCGGTGATCTGGCGGATATTCTCCTCACGCACCTGTTTCTCATCGGTAAACACGGCCTGCTCCATCTCTTCCGGGGGCACGATCTCTTTGATAGCCGCGAACAGCTCCTCGGGAATCGCGCAGCTCTCGTAGGAGTGTTTTGACTTTCCGCACTCTTCTACAATTTTGTCAATGAAACGGATGATCTCTCCGTTTACTTCATGGGCTTTATAGATGGCCTCGATCATCTTGGCCTCCGGCACCTCGTTGGCTCCGGCCTCGATCATAATCACCTTGTCCCGGGTGGAAGCCACCGTCAGCCGCAGGTCAGACACCGCGTTCTGATCCAGGGTGGGGTTCACAATCAGCTCCCCGTCAATCATGCCGATCTGGGTGGCGGCGCAGGGGCCGTCAAAGGGAATGTCGGAAATGCAGGTGGCAATGGAGGAACCCAGCATGGCGACTACCTCCGGATTGCACTGAGGATCCACGGACATAACCATGTTGTTCAGAGTCACATCGTTGCGGTAATCCTTGGGAAACAGAGGCCGCATGGGGCGGTCGATGACCCGGGAGGTGAGGATGGCATGCTCGCTGGCCTTGCCCTCTCTCTTGTTAAAGCCGCCGGGGATCTTGCCTACAGCGTACATTTTTTCCTCGTACTCCACAGACAGGGGGAAGAAATCAATGCCCTCTCTGGGTTTGTCAGAGGCTGTGGCGGTACACAGCAGGGTGGTATCTCCGTAATGCATAAACGCGCAGCCGTTGGCCTGCTTCCCCACTCTGCCGATGTCTACAGACAGGGTTCTGCCTGCCAGTTCCATGGAATAGGTCTTGTAATCGTTTACCAGCGGTGTGGAAAATGTCTTATTGTCTTCCATTCTTTTTCTCCTTTATGATTTTATGTTCATCCGGCGCCGGTATCCGAAACAACTGAAAAACACACCGCCGCCGGATGTGCTTTTCAGTGGTCCCGGACAGTCCCAGGGCCGGAAGAATCTCTGCGGTTATATGGAAACAGGGCGGAAACAGATCCGCCCTGTAATCCATCCCTGATACTTACTTACGGATGCCTAATTTTTCAATTAACGCACGGTATCTCTCGATATCCGTTTTCTTCAGGTAATCCAGAAGTCCTCTTCTGCGTCCTACCATCTTCAGCAGACCTCTTCTGGAATGATGATCCTTGTGGTTGCTCTTCAGATGCTCGGTGAGTTCCTGGATCCTGGCAGTCAGAACCGCTACCTGTACCTCCGGTGATCCGGTGTCTCCCTCAGTTCTGGCATACTCTTTCATGATTGCCTGTTTCTTTTCTTTTGCGATCATTTCTGTGTTTCTCCTTTCATACTTTTGACCGCCGCTGATTAAGAAGTGGTCGGAGTGTCCGGCTCCTGAATCAGGGCTGAATTCATACCGTCTTACTATACCATAAGGCAGTAAAAATGTAAACCGTTATTTTTTCAGCAATGCCGCCGGGGCTTCACAGCTGTGCGCGCAATTTTTCTACCTCCTCCGCTGTGGCAAGAGTTTCCGAAAAAGCGCTGGCGCTTCCCGCCGCAAGCCCCATGCGGAAGGCATAGGCATAATCCCCGGTCTTAAGCCACCCTGCCAGAAAGCCTGCCACCATGGAATCTCCCGCTCCTACCGCGTTCACCAGAACGCCCTCCGGGGCGGAAGCCATATGGATTTTACCCTGGGCGTCAACGAGAACCGCTCCCTTCCCCGCCATAGAAACCAGCACGTTCGAAGCTCCCATGGTACGGAGTTTTTCCGCGTAGAAAACGGCCTCTTCCCGGCTTGTCAGTTTTACCCCAAAAAGTTCACCCAGTTCATGGTGATTCGGTTTTATCAGGAAAGGATGATAGGGCAGCACTTCTGACAGCAGGCTTCCGGAAGCGTCCACAACAGCAGAAATTCCCCGGTCTGAAACCATGCTCAGAATGTCCCGGTAAATGGTCTTTGGCAAGCATTCCGGTATACTTCCGGCCAGCACAAGGATATCTGTTTTTTCCAGCCGGTTCAGACGGCGCAGAAGTTCTTCCAGTGCTTCCTTCGGTATCTCCGGCCCTTTTCCGTTGATCTCGGTGCCCTCAGATTCTTTCCATTTAAAATTTATCCGGGAGCAGCCGGAGTTTAAGGGGATAAACTCTTCCGGAACTCCTGAAAGTTTCAAACGGCGCCGGATCTCTTCCCCCACGAAACCGGCTGTAAAGCCCAGAGCGATGCTCTTCACGCCCAGATTTTTCAGAACAATGGAAACGTTGACTCCCTTTCCTCCCGGAAAAATCTGTTCTGCCACAGACCGGTTGGTCCTGCCCATCTGGAAATCCGGCACCGATACAATATAGTCCAGCGCAGGATTAAATGTTACTGTGTAGATCATGAATGTTTTTCATTCTCCTTTGTTTTCAACTGGTCCAGATACTCTCTGAGAGTCTCCACATCCTCCCGGGAAAGTTTCTCTTTCCGTACTAGATTCGCCACCATCTTAGTAACCGAGCTTCCATACAGCCGGTCCAATAGTGTCCTCCCCTGATATGCTTTGTAATCCTCTTCCCCGATGAGAGCTGTATAGAGGTTGTGACGGTATTTTCTGTCGCAGCATACAAACCCCTTCTCTGTCAAACGCGCCAGCGCTGTCATCAGCGACGACAGCGCCCAGGTATTCCTCGTTTTCAGATTTTTCAGAATGCAGGCGGCTGTCACCGGCTCCTTTTCAGCCCAGATTGTTTCCATGATTTCCAGTTCCGCGTCCCCTAAACGTTTCATATTCCAATATCCTGCCTTAAATTAATCCTGATGTTATCCTTACATGTTAGTATGAGACAAGCGACAAAAAAGCATGCGGGAGCACGAAGCGCGGAGCAATCCGTGTCTCATGCCCATTTGTCGGGCTACTCTTAGTATAATAACTCTCGGCAGTTTGTCAATCCGGCGCCGCTGTTTTTTGAACAGCACCGGATCAAATATGCGCTGCGGTCTGTCTACCCGATTATTTCTATGCCGTCCATGGCATTGATATAAATATACTGGCTGTTTTCTTCCTGGCTGACCCGAAACTGCCACACCGGCAGCATATCGCATTCCCAGCAGCCGCTTTCATTTCTCCTTGTAGTCATCGGATAATAAATCAATTTCATCTCATCAATAACAGCCGGCGGGGAGATCATCCGCTCAAATTTTGCGCGGAGTGCCTGATAAATATCTTCCACAGGCAGCAGTTCCGCCTCCTGGCTGGAAATTTCCCGGAAATGGTTCAGCGCGCTGACATATTCAACCCCTTTTTCGGTGCAGCCTGCCTCGATGACACTGGAAGGAATATACAGATCATCTTGGCGGGTAACGCGGCTGCTCAAAACCGGCAGTCCGTGAAAGATCTGCTCCAGCCGCATCCAGTAACAGCTGTCCGCCTCCGTCCATTCTTCGGTATCCAGATCTATGGGCTTCGCCTGATCGCTCTCTGACAGACTTTTCAGTGTTTCCTGCCGGGATTCCAGTTCCTGATAAGAAATGGAATATTCTTCTGCGCACCTGACATCCTCATATCCGGTAATGCTTTTTACAAATTCACTTACCCTTTCAGCCGCTTCCTCTCTGCCGGAAAATCCCAGTTCTTCCTGAAATTCCGAGACATCCTTCTCATTTACGGACACTTCCGCGCCTATCTGGGAAACGCTGATAAAGGGGTCAATTTTATCCCAGTGGCTGGTCTGCACTGTTACAAAGGAAACATCCAGGGCGCCATGCCGATCCCCACCGCGGCGGAAAAGGAGCGGACAGCATTCATAAGAGGAAAATATAAAAATAAAAGCCATAAAAACGCGATATAAAACCGCGGCATATAGAGGATCCTCCGGAAGCTTCCCTGACACACTCTGGCTGCCATTCTGATATTATCCATAAATTTTTCTCCTCTTCATCCAGAAATAGTATACGATTCCTTCCAGACAGATCAGACTGCCGAAATAAAGAAGGATCAGCAGCATTAAAATTCCCAGGCTGGGAGCTATCTGGCGCAGCCAGCCGCCGCCGTTCATCACATAATACCAGCAGAAAATGCCCGGAGCCTTAAAAAGCGCTGCGAGGAAGGAACTTCCATAGTAAAACATGATCGGCACACTCAGCAGGACAAATACATTCTCAATTTTTACAGACATCATCACCGCGAATCCGGCCATAAAAGCATATCCCAGCCCCTCTGTGGCAAACTGAGCGGCAAAGAACAGGATCCTTGGTCCTTTTAAAGCCAGGACATCGTAAAGATTCAGGCTGCCCTGGCCCATCTGCCGGGAAAGTGCGCTCACTTCATCCGCTGATATTACCGGAAGCTTCAGGCTCAGAAGGCCGAAGCACAGGGCATATCCCAGAAAAACCGCCAAAAAAGCCCCGGCGGAAGCGGTAATAATTTTTGACCAGGTATAATTCCACAGTCCCGCTCTGGATTCCATACAGTGGACGTAATGGTTTTGAGCGTCTTCCCTGCCGCTGAGGGCGTAGGGCACAACAATCAGTACGGAAATCGCCAGCAGAAAAGCGCTGATTCCTCCCCGGGCGTTTACAAGATAATAGACCGAAGTCCTGTATCCGCCGCTCTGGGCTTCCGGCCACACGCTGAGCAGCGCGATCCCCGCCACAGCCCCTGCGGCGCTGTAAAATTTTCCCGACAGAAACATCCGGCAAAAATCCGTTCTCAAAGTTCTCAAAAATCCCATAGGCACCCCCGTCCACTTTTATCACTTTGTATAATCATTATACAGTATGAATAAATTCATGTCAAGCATCTCCCAATCTTGACTTTGTTTTGGGGATGTGCAAAAATGATCTCTGCAGTTTACTCACTTGGAGGAATTCATGAAACAGAAAAAGAAATGGTTTTCCCATGGGCTGAAAGACGGAGTGCCCATCGGTCTGGGTTACTTTGCCGTGGCCTTCACCCTGGGGATCGCCGCGAAAAATATCGGCATGACCGCGGCTCAGGCCACAGCCATGTCTCTTACCAACCTTACCTCTGCCGGAGAGTTCGCCGCTCTGGGGATCATCTCCGCCGGCGCTTCTTACGGAGAAATGGCTCTGACCCAGCTGATTATCAACCTGCGGTACTGCCTGATGTCCTGCTCCCTGTCCCAGAAAATCGATCCCGCCGCCGGCATAGGCCACCGGCTGCTGACAGCCTTCGGCGTTACGGATGAGATTTTCGGTGTTTCTATGGGCACAAAGGGCCGCCTAAGTCCCTTCTATTCCTACGGAATTATGACCGCGGCCGTGCCCGGCTGGACCCTGGGCACTCTGGTGGGGGTAATCTCCGGGAGCGTCCTGCCCGGCCGGATCTTAAGCGCTCTCAGCGTAGCTCTCTACGCCATGTTCATTGCGGTTATTATTCCCCCCTGCCGGGAAAGCAGGGTTATCACCGGCCTCATCTGTGTCTCCATGGGAGCCAGCACCCTGTTTGCCTATCTGCCGGGGGTAAAAGAAATATCTTCCGGCACCCGGATCATTCTGCTGACCCTTGTCATCGCCGGGGGCGCGGCCCTGCTGTTTCCCGTAAAAGAAGAACCGAAGGAGGACGATCATGGAAACTAATACCTGGATCTACATACTGGTTATGGCCGCTGTCACCTACGGCATCCGGGCTCTGCCCCTGACTCTGATCCGAAAGGAGATCAAAAATACCGCTATCCGCTCCTTCCTCTACTATGTCCCCTATGTAACCCTGGCGGTCATGACTTTTCCGGCCATTCTCACCGCCACCCAGTCGGTGCTCTCCGGAACCCTGGGACTGGCAGCGGCGGTAGTTCTGGCGTATCTGCGCCGGAGCCTGTTTCAGGTGGCCTGCGGAGCCTGCGCTGTGGTATTTCTCTGCGAACTGATCCTGATCCGCTGAAAAAGGTCTGTCCGGCCGCATTTGAAATTTATGAAAGATTGGAAAAGAAATATGTGAGAAGATACAGACGCGGCAGCAATGTGGAATCCGGGATATCACTGGGCTCAGGGGTCTATATAAGCTCCCGGAATACATGCTTCAGTTCTTTCACGCTTGTCAGACCCAGCTTTTTCAGAAAATGATTCTTCTGGTTGGAAATGGTTTTCGGAGAAGACTGGAGCTTCAAATCCTTGCCCATAAGAAGCTCAAAAACGGAATATTCAGCCGCGGATAATTGGGATAATATCAGTGAGGCGATCATATATTCCTGCGGGGTATGGCCTTTTACAGTATTTTTAACAGTTTCAGACAGAAGCCCAAACTGGCTCTTAAATATATATCCGGACGCAAAGGAACGGGTACAGGCATTTCTGATAATCTCCGGCTCTTCATAAGATGTCAGTATAATCAGCTTTGCATTGGTATTCAGGCGGATCGCTTTTCCCGCCTCCACCCCGTCCAATCCCGAATCGGAGAGGCCCAGATCCATCAGTACAACGTCAGGCTGCTTTTCAACGGCGGCTCTGACCGCCCCTGCCGCGTCTGACGCGGTCCCGACAATATCTATTCCCGCAGTGTAAAGAGTCTGTTTTATCAGGAAACAAAAGTCCGGATCGTCTTCCACTATCATTGCTTTAATTTTTTTATCTTCCATTTTCCAGTAAATCCCATCTTTTTATTTTTAGGAAACCAGAGCGTGAACACCGCTCCCTTATCCTTGTTATTGTCAGCCCGTATCTGCCCTCCGTGCAAATGCATTGCCCTCTGGCAGTAATACAGCCCCATCCCCCAATGATCTCCTCCTTCTTTTAAAGATACATAGGGCAAAAATATATTATCTTTTATTTCAGGAAGCCCGGTGCCGGAATCTGAAACCTGAATGCATGAGAACCTGCTGTTTCTATCCTTGAATTCTACAGTCAGCTGCCCTTCTTCCTTCATTGCTTCCACACTGTTCTGTATCAGGTTATAAAGCACCTCCTGGACAAGTCCCGGATCGCAGAATATTTTCGCGTCAGAAGGGCAGATAACGCGGAACTCCACATCCGTATACTGTTTGGCAAAATCCTTTACTGCGTTTTTAAGCAGCCCTTCCGCGCTGATCCTGCTCGGAGTGCATTTCAGCTCAGCTGTCTGCTCAGTATCCACGTGTAGAAAATCGGATATGCGCTGCGTGGAGCGCATGATAATATCTGTATACGCAGTCAGACTTTCTTCAGGGGAAAGTTCGGATATGTTTTTAGCGCACCAGTCGATTTTTGATATCTGATTTTTCAGCATATGGCGTATCGTCTGCAGGGTCTGCCCGACCAGCTTTTCATCCTGATCCCATTTATACGTTTCATGCCGCAGCCGAATACCCATAAAGCCCTCTTTAAACACCAGATAGATATATATGCATACCAGCACAAGTATTACAATAAGGTTGCTCTGCCATACCTTCGCCGCCCTTTCTACCGCGAAAAGCTGAATCGGAATCGTCGCCATGATTGTAAACCAGCTTGGCACAAGCGCCAGTATCGCTATAGCCAGCTTCCGGCGCTTGATCTTGAGATTGTGTTCCTTTGCCAGAGCGCTGAAAAAAAGAACCGTGCCAAGCAGTGCCACGGTAAGATTGTAAACGCTGATCAGGGTATAGTATCCCCTGTCGTTCAGCTGAAAATATCTGGTCTGTGTGATCGGAAAAACCACCGACATGATGACCCCGGGCACAAACGCGAATATTTTTATCCAGGGAAAAAGTTTTGGCCTGCGTATCTCCATGCGGCTGAAATAAAGTCCGGTGATAAAAAGAGCAGGCGTCGCAAAATAATACGGCACTGCTGTCAGCACCGAATATATGCAAAGAGCCGTTTCCTCGTTCATGACTGCCGGGGCTGTTTCGGCTATCTGCGGAAACAGCGAATAGTAGAGATATTCTTTCAGAACGCCTACGCTGAAGAGCATGCCGCAGATAAAAAACCATTTATTTATCTTACTCTTTCTGTTTCCGAGATAAACGGCCAGAAACAAAACCCATAGTGTCAGTGTAAACAGCAGCAGAAATTCTCCGGGCAGGCCCTGTGACGTATTGTTTCCCACAATCAGATGTCTCCTTGGATGGTCATTTTTAAAGATATGATACCTCTCAAAGTATATAAAATTGTGTCTCCCTTTTCAAGTATATTCCTGCCACAAACACCGTCCTCCCTTCCCAAACTTTTTGGGAACCTGTCAGGCGCCCGCAATGCTATGATAGTAACAGTGATTCGGAGAGACATTGAGTCCAGTTAAAGCTGACCCGAATCCAGCGCTAAGACTTGCGAGCGTGTCTTAAATATATGTCTCAGGGAGGAGGAAGCGAATGAAGAAAGGTTATTTTGCGCTGTCCGCAGGCGCGGCGGCACTGGCTGCAGTGCTGATCGCTGCGCCCGGACTGGCGGGTGCGGATGAACAGACGGCAGAGCCGTCACCCGCGCCTGAAGCGGAAGAAAAACAGGAAAGCGAAGAGGTGCTGACGCTCACCCAGCAGGAAGGGGTGGTGACTTTCAGTGAGTCAGAAGAAGGAAACTGTCTCACTCTGTACGATATGAAACTTGAACTTCCGGCAGGGATGGTTATGGACACAGGCGTTACAGAAGAAGGCACAGCCTTTGCCTTTGCGTCTGCGGGCGGCCTGCGTCTGATGCTTAGCGCGGGTGAATCCGCATTGCTGGAGGGCACGCTGTCCGAGATGACAGAAGAAGCCCGGGAGGCATACCGCATTTATACTGATTTCGACGTGGAGAAAATGTATCTGATTGATTCCGCGCTTACGGAAATAGGCGATCAGGTATTTGTCATGAACTCCTATTATGAGGAAACGGAAAAAAGCGCGGTTATCCTTTTGAACACTGTGGTGGACGGGATCAGTTATTCCGTGAGCGGATATACGGCGGGAGAACTGCCGGAGGATGAAGACCTGGAGATTATCATGGCCCTGGCGGCGGCACTGGAGGTGGATGACTGATGAAGAGAAAGAAGCTTTATAAATGTCTGGCGTTGTCGCTTGTAGTTTCCATGGCGGTTTCTTCCGCAGTTTACGCCTCCCCGTCCAAAGAGGGAGAGGGCAGTGAAAAAGCCGTTCTGATGAGCGTGAGCGGCAAGGCAGCCGCCGTATTGGCTGACAGCGCGGAAGGTGATGGTTCCGAAGATCCTGTCCCGGTGGGCGTATGGCTGACGACTGCGGATGGAAAAGCCTGGTATTTCGGCGGCGGCCTGTTCTATTCTTTGGAAAACGGAAACGAATCCTGGTTCGTGGGAGCAACTGCAGTGCAGCTGGAGGACGGAACATGGGAAATCCGGGGCGGCAAAGAATATGAATATGATGAATACAAAGCTGCGTTTGGAAAAGAGCCTCCGTATCCGGAGGGCAAGGGCGATGTAGAGGACCCGGACGATCCTGCTCCAACCCCGACTCCGGGCGGCGGGAGCGGGCCCACGGATCCGGATGATCCGGATCCAACTCCAACGCCTGATCCTGATGAACCCCAACCAACCCCCGAGCCTGATGCACCCGACCCCACACCAGAACCGACCCCGGAGCCTACCCCAGCGCCGGACGACCCTGATGGCGAGGATCAAAAACCTCAAAACGGAGATCCGGCGCCGATCGGCCAGTGGCTGCCCTCCGGTTCTACAAAGGTATGGGTTTTCAGCAGCAACCTTGCCTATGTTCTTTACTATGGAGATATGAACCAGCTTGGAGAGTGGAAAGTAAACGTTGAGTTTAAATGGAGCGACTGGAGCCAGACATATGCAATGTCTGCTAAAGACGGCTATGCAGAGTACACCTACGGCCAGTATGAGAGCAAATTCGGGACACCGCCCCCGGTGCCGCCGGATCAGCAGCATCTGATTCCGAAGCCTACGGACGATCCCATACCGGAACCCACACCTGATCCGGATATTGACAACCCGTCCCCAACGCCAGAACCGGACAATCCGGATAATCCGGAGCCTGACGCGCCGGACACCGGCGATCCGCAGCCGGATGAACCAGGCCGGGATGACACAGGCAAAGAGGGTACAGGCGATGATGTCAATGGCCCGGAAAGCGGCGGCACAGATCCGGACGACGCTCCAGGTGAACATGAAGGCAATACTGACGAACGTCCTGACTCCGAAGACAGCAGCCATGCGGGCAGTCAGCCCGATGAACTCCCCAGTGAGGAGGAACTGGTTGACGCAGTGAAGGAAGCTGCCAAGGAAGCCGGGGTGAAATACGGAAAGGATAAAATAGAAGAATGGGCGAAGAAAACCCTGGAAAAGATTGCGCCTGCTGTGAAAAACGCCCTTGATCTTGCCAAAAAGATGTTAAAAGGGATTGAGGCCTTCTTCACCGGCGTGGAAGTTGGACAGGATCTGAAGGCTGTCAGCGACGGCTACCGGGAAGGCGAGCGCAACGAAGCGATTATACCCACAGTAGAAAAGTGGACGACAAAAGGCGCGGAAGCTGTCGGCAATGCCGTTCCGGGCAGCGAATATGTCCCCGGTTACGGCGAAGCCGTAAAGCAGACTTCCGAGCAGGCCGGAAAAGACACGGCACACGTTTTGAAGACGATACAGGATGGCGGTTTCAGGTCAAAGGATACTTTGCGTGAATTCAAATCCCAGAATCCCGAGCTTGATCTTCCCACCTCCTGAAAATAACCAGGTTTCACTCTTGTATTTGCGCGCCCTAACATAAGGAATCCAGAAGAAAAGAGACAATCCCGCCTGAAATTCGAGACTTCATAAAGTCTGCATTTGGCGGGATTATCTCTTCTTTGCGTATCATCGTTCAAAAATTCGTATGAACCGGCAGCTCTTCTGTCCGTTTATGCTTCCACCATGCACTCAATCTCTACTTTCGCCGCCTTTGGCAGTTCTTTTACCGCCACGCAGGAACGGGCGGGATAGTTTCCTTCAAAAAAACTTCCGTATACTTCGTTGACTTTGGCGAAATCTCCCATGTCCGTCAGAAAGATCGTGGTCTTGATTACTTTCGTCTTGTCTGTGCCCGCCTCTTTCATAATGGTCTCCAGATTTTTCAGAGAATTGGCAGCCTGATCCTCCACTGCCTCCGGAATGCTTCCGTCCTTCATATCGAATCCCAGCTGACCGGAAATGAATAAGATCCCATTGCTTTTTACCGCCTGCACATAGGGTCCGATGGCCGCCGGCGCTTTATCTGTACAGATGATTTCTTTTGCCATGTTTCAGTTCCTCCTGTTTTCTCAAAAAATAATTCCGGATTCCAGGGGTTCCTGCCCCCTGTTGTCCGGATTCATTATACCTCTTTTTTTCCTTCTTTTGCAACGCCTGTATTTATCTGTCATTTTATGGATTTTTATATTATTTTTCTTATATTTCTTGACTTCCCAAACTTTTTTACGCATAATAATAGTATCAATCAAGAGAAAGAAGGGATTGCCGATGGATATTACTATCTCCGGGGATACGGACTCAGAGTTTCTGGAATGCGTGGATGATATTCTGCGGAACCGGGAATTCCGCAAACTGGTCTGCTATAAGCAGCATTTCAACACCACCCGGTTTCTCCACTGCCTGAATGTTTCTTACATTTCCTGGCGCCTGGCAAAAAAATTCCGCCTGGATGCCAGAACTGCCGCCCGGGCGGGACTGCTCCACGACTTCTGTCCCTACGATTTTAAGGAGCCTGTTCCCACGGGAGAGCATCAGGCCTTTTATCATCCCAAGGCGGCTGCCTACAACAGCGCGGCCAATTTCCAGATTACTGAAAAGGAGCATGCGGCCATTCTGTCCCACATGTTTCCTCTGGGTCCTATCCCCACATCCAGGGAGGCCTGGATCATTACCTGCGCCGACAAACTCTGCGCCACAGTGGAACTCTTCCAGATGCCCATTGCCATGGCCAGACCCGGAAGGGTAAAGATCCACGCTGCCTGATCCGCAGCGTTGTCCTCCGGACATCACAGAAGGCGTCCTGCCGGGATCCGCATTTCGCGGACCCGGACAGGACGCCTTCTTCCGTAAAAGGAAGCTGTCAGGACAGTTCCAGTTTTCCTGTATACAACTGATAATAGGTACCGTGCTGTTTAATCAGCTCCTCATGGGTACCTCTCTCAATAATCCTTCCGTGTTCCAGAACAATGATGGCGTCACTGTTGCGGATGGTGGACAAACGGTGGGCAATGACAAATACCGTTCTGCCGCTCATAAGATTATCCATACCCTTCTGGACAATAGCCTCAGTACGGGTATCGATGCTGGAGGTCGCCTCATCCAGGATCAGTACCGGCGGATTGGCGATGGCCGCCCGGGCAATGGCCAGAAGCTGCCGCTGTCCCTGGGAGAGCTGCTCTCCGTCTCCGCTGAGCATGGTGTCGTATCCCTGAGGAAGTCTCTGAATAAACTGATCCGCGTAGGCCAGTTTCGCTGCCGCGTAAACTTCCTCATCGGTAGCGTCCAGTTTTCCGTACCGGATATTTTCCATGATAGTGCCGGTAAACAGGTGAGTATCCTGCAGTACAATGCCCAGAGATCTTCTCAGATCCGCCTTCTTGATCTTATTGATATTGATATCGTCGTAACGGATCTTTCCGTCCTGTACATCGTAGAAACGGTTGATCAGGTTGGTGATAGTGGTCTTTCCGGCGCCGGTGGAGCCTACAAAGGCCAGCTTCTGTCCCGGTTTGGCGTACAGGCTCAGATCATGGAGCACGATCTTGTCAGGGGTATAGCCAAAGGACATATCGTAAAAACGCACATCTCCCTTCAGCTCTGTGTAGGTGACGGTGCCGTCCGCCTGATGGGGATGCTTCCAGGCCCACAGCCCGGTCCGCTCCGGACACTCGGTGATATTTCCATTCTGATCCTTTTTGGCGTTGACCAGGGTCACATACCCATCGTCCACTTCCGGCGCCTCATCCATCATATTGAAGATACGCTCGGCGCCTGCCAGAGCCATGATGATGGAGTTGAACTGCTGGGACACCTGCATAAAGGGCTGAGTAAAGCTCTTGGTAAACTGCAGGTAGGCCACAATGGTTCCGATGGTAACGCCGCCGATGTTGTTCAGCATCAGGATGCCGCCCAGAACAGCGGTCAGCACAAACTGCAGATTGCCCAGATTTCCGATCATGGGAGCCATGACGCTGGCAAAGGTATGGGCGGTGGAAGAACTCTCATAGAGTCTCTCATTGAGCTGGTCAAATTCCACTTCGGACATTTCCTCATGGTTAAAGACCTTCACCACCCGCTGGCCGTTCATCCGCTCCTCGGAAAAACCGGTGATGGCGGCCAGATCCATCTGCTGGCGGATAAAGTACTTGCCGCTGCTGCCTCCCAGCTTTTTGGCTACCAGATACAGAATAAAAATCATCACCACCGCCAGAATCGTCAGCAGCGGGCTCAAGATCAGCATGGAGATAAAGGTAACCACAATGGAGAAGGCGGACATCAGCACCTGGGGAATGGACTGGTTAATCATCTGCCTTAAGGTATCGGTATCGTTGGTATACAGACTCATGATAGATCCGTTGGTGTTCTGGTCAAAATAGCGGATGGGAAGAGTCTGCATATGCTCAAACATCTCATCTCTCACCCGTTTCAGCACGCCCTGGCCGATGCGGACCATCAGGCGGCTGTAAATAAAGGAGGAGATAATACCCATTACAAAGATAGCTCCCAGCACAGTCAGGGCCTGGTAGAAGCCGGCGTAATCCGGATTTGCCTGGCCGATCAGAGGCATAATGTAGCTGTCCAGCATAATCTTCATGGAGAAGGATACTGCGATATTGGCCACAGAGCAGAGCAGGATACATACGAACACAACAATAAACTCTGCCTTGTAAGTTCCGGTCACATATTTCATCAGGCGGGCAGCTGTCTTTAATGTATTTTTAGTAACCCGGGCTTTGGCATTATTTCTATCCATTATTCTTCCCTCCCTTTCACCTGAGATTCATAAACCTCCCGATAGATCTGGTTGGTCTTGAGGAGCTCCTCGGAGGTGCCCACGCCGTTGATCTGGCCGTTGTCAATGACAATGATCTGATCCGCGTCCTCAATGGAGGAAACTCTCTGGGAAATGATGATCTTGGTGGTATCGGGGATCTCTTCCCGGAATGCCTTGCGGATCAGAGCGTCGGTCTTGGTATCCACAGCGCTGGTGGAATCATCCAGGATCAGAATTTTAGGCTTCTTCAGCAGAGCTCTGGCAATGCACAGCCTCTGCTTCTGTCCGCCGGAGACATTATTTCCACCCTGGACGATCATGGTCCGGTAGCCGTCCGGAAATTCTTTTACAAAGCCGTCGGCCTGGGCCAGCTTGCAGACTCTCTCTACTTCCTCATCGCTGGCGTTCTCATCGCCCCAGCGAATATTGTCGTAGATCGTTCCGGTAAACAGCACGTTCTTCTGCAGAACCACGGAAACCTGATCCCGGAGAGCCTCCATATCGTAATCCCGTACATCGATGCCGCCTACCTTTACGGAACCGCCGGTGACATCATAAAGTCTGGGGATCAGCTGCACCAGAGAGCTCTTGGAGCTTCCGGTTCCTCCAAAGATGCCGATCATCTGCCCGGATTTGATATGCAGGTTCACATCCTTCAGGGCCAGCTTGCCGCCCTCTCCCGCATAACTGAAATCCACATGGTCAAAGACAATATCTCCGTTGGGAACTTCCTTTACAGTCTGCTCCTTGTTGGCCAGATCCGGCTCCTCCCGCAGCACTTCCGCGATACGGTCCGTGGAGGCTCCCGCGATCATATTCAGCACGAACACAAAGGACACAATCATCAGAGAAGAAAGGATCTGCAGGGCGTACACCAGCACGCTGGTCAGCTCTCCGGCCTCCATGGTGCCCACAACGATATCCTTGCCGCCCATGAGGACGATGAGAATAATCACGGAGTACATCACCAGCATCATCACCGGGTTGTTGAAGGCTACAATCTTCTCAGCCTTGGTAAACAGCCGGAAGACAATGCCGGAAATCCCGTGGAATTTCTCGATCTCATGATCCTCCCGTACATAGGCCTTGACCACTCTGGCGGCGTTGACGTTTTCCTGTACGGTGTTGTTCAGCACATCGTACTCGTCAAAAACCTGCACAAAGTATTTGTGGGCCGTCTTGGCGATGAAGATCAGGGCAAATCCCAGCACCGGAATGGCTACCAGGAAAATCATGGCCACTTTTACGTTGATGGTCATAGTCATGATCCAGGACAGGATAATCATAATCGGCGCCCGTGCCAGCATACGGATGGTCATCATGTATGCCATCTGCACATTGGTGATGTCCGTGGTCAGCCTGGTCACCAGTCCGGATGTGGAAAAGTGATCGATATTTTTAAAAGAAAAGCTCTGCACCTTATAAAAAATGTCGTGGCGCAGATTCTTCGCGTAGCCGGCTCCCGCCTGGGCGCCGAACTTTCCGGCCAGCGCGCCGAACATCAGAGCCAGCATGGCTACCAGAGCCATGAGAATGCCCATCCGGATCACATAGCCGAGATTCTGTCCCTGGATTCCCTCATCGATGATCTTCGCCATCTGAAAGGGAATCAGGACCTCCATGAACACCTCAAGAATTACGAACAGCGGTGTTAAAATTGATTGCTTTTTATACTCACGTATGGATTTAAACAGCAGCCGATTCATATAATTCTTCCTTTCTTGTTATTTTCTGTACTTTCTTACCCATCATAAAAAGCAGAACTGCCTTTTATTCTTCCTCAGTGATGTTTTCATACATCCTCCGGAGATAATTCCGGAGAGTTTCCTGCTCCTCCTGGCTGAAGCCTCTGATCAGGCGCTTTTCCATCTCCTGGCCGCCCCGGATCACCTCTTTGACGAAGCTTTCCTCCTGTCCGGTCAGGGTGACGATTTTCATTCTCTTGTCCCTGTCGCTGACCGAGATCTCAATGAAGCCTTTACTCTCCATAAGCCGCAGAATACTGACAACAGTAGGATGAGCGATCCGCAGGTGATCCTGGATCTCCTTCTGGCTGGTCTCCTGCTTTCCCTCCCTGCCTTTCAGAAAATGAAGGATCCGCATCTGCTGCATGGTCAGATTAAAGCCTTTGCAGTCCCGGTTCACTCGCTGTCCCATAGTTTCGCTGAGAATCTTCACCAGCGAACCTATGCTCTGCCTCTCCATCGTTTCACCTCCCTCTTTAATTGTCGCATACTACACTTTTTCTGTCGTATGCTACATATTATAGTAATGAAAATTTTTAATGTCAATAGACTTCCGGCAATCCTTTTCTTTTTGTCATTTTTTATTTTTTCCCCGGAAATCCCATAAAGATTTTCTAAAATCTGCATAAAAACAGAAGAGGCCCCGGGGTCTCTTCTGTCTTTCTTTCTGATAGAAATTTCCGCGTATTTCCGAATTTTTTTACTGAATATCCGCCAGCTCGATGCCGTAGGTCAGGTATCCGGTGTAATGAACACCCTTCTGGATTGTCAGATTGTCCGCGGTTGAATCCGGATAGTTCAGAGCTGCCGGGCGCAGTTCATAATTCATAGTGCCGTCCTCCGTGAAAGAGGCGAGCTCCATACCCCTGATCTGATTCTCCAGGGCGCCCATCTTGAACTCTCCTTCAGTGCCTTTTACATACAGCGTCATCATATACTCTTTGCCGGTCTCCTCGTTGGTTCCCTCCAGATACAGTCGTCCGAAGGTTCCGTTTCCTCTGTCCAGAGTCACGCTGATCTTCTTGCCTTCGGGAATGTACTTCACATCGCTGGCGGTAATCGGTACCTGGGTGTTCTCGGTGGCGCTGAGCGCTACGGTCTCCGGAACGGTGATGGTGTAAACCGGATCATTGGGAACGTACAGAGTCAGGTCGGTTCTCCCGCTTTCGGTGTTGGCCGCGCTTACGGTTGCCACGGTGGAGATCACTGCCACTGCCATTGCCGCTGCCGCTGTAAATGCTTTCTTCATTGTCATATCCTCCTTGAATTTAAACCACATGCAGAACAGCCTTTACATCCGCCCCGTTTAAGGGGGAGAGATTTTCATCCATGGTGTAGGCGGAGATATTCAGATGAATCTCGTATTCTCCCGCCTCCAGGGGTTCTGATACCTGAAATTCTGTAATGGCTTTTCCAGGCTCGATAAGATCGGACTCATAGATGGGCGTCTCCGACTCATCGATGGTAATGGCGTACTGAAAATAACAGTTGTTGCCTTCCGGGTTCAAAAGGGTGATATTCCAGTGAGTCTCCCCGCTGGCCACCGTGATCTCCCCGTATCCGGGAATTTTGATCCCCTGCTGGCCGCCGGAAGTGTCCTCCAGTTCTTTGTTCCACTCTTCCGCCTCATCGGAAACCACAAGTCCTGCCGCCTGCCGGCCAGGATCCTCTTTTTTCTGGGAAAACACCAGCCAGAGGATCACTGCCGCTGCCACCAGGATCACTGCCGTCAGGGCAAGGATCAGAAGTTTCTTTTTTCCAGTCTGTTTCTGCATCACACTATGTTCTCTACTTTCTGTTTTTCTTTCTTTTTAAAACTCTTTCGGAAGCCTCAGGAATCTGCTTTCTGCCTCTTTTGATTCAGAAACGCCAGCCCTGCGGATCCGGATACTGCCGCCGCCAGAAAAATCACAGCCTCACTGCCCGCCTCATCGAAGGTTCCGGGGGCAGAAATATCTTCCTCTTCTTCCTGATTTTCTGACTCTTCCGGAAGATACAGTTCTAGCCGGGTACTTTCAGCGGCTGCTGGCCGACTGCAGAGGAACAGCAGCCCGGCCAGGGCCAGTATTGTAAAACACTTCTTTCTGCACCTGGATCTGTGCATCTTTTATCACTCCGCGTCCACAACCGCGATGCCGAAGGTAATGCTTCCTTTGTAGTCTACGCCTCTCTCAAGGAACTCTGTGGAAAGGGGTTTGATCTGATACTGTCTGGTCTCGTTTCCTGAAAAAGATACCACCTCTTTGCCCACTGCCGTATCCTGCCCTGTGGTCTCGATCAGTTCCCCGTCATCCGAGATAATCTGATAGCGGAGCTGACGGACTTTTCCGGCACTGACATCCTCTCGGTCTGCCTCTACCACCAGCTGGTTCCTGTAATAGCTGGTTCCGGCGATGGTCACAGAGATCTTCTGCCCCTCCTGCAGATTTTCCACATCCTCCGCCACTACGTCTACCGCCGTTCCATTCTGATCCATAGACACAGATGAGGGGATCGTCACGGTATAGGTGGGATCCGCAGTTAAGTTCACGGTAATCGTCTGCTCTGCCTCCTCTGCCATAGCGGTAACCGGTACTGCCAGGCAGGAAACTGCTGCCAGAAGAACTGCCAATCCTTTTTTCTTCATACATTCTCTCCTTTTCTGCACGCTGCTGTTGCTTCTATTCTCAGGGCCGCTTCGAATCAACTCCAGTATAGTAGATTCTGCGTAAAAAAATATTCCGCTTTCTTTAAAATCTATGTTAAATCTTTCCGTTCTCTCTTTTTTCCAGGAAAAGAGCCGCTGCTTTGCAGATCTCTCTGCCTGGCAGCGGCTTCTTCCGTCTGTTTTTCTGTATGATTGACCCGGCACAGATTTTTACTGTACATCCACCACTTCAATGCCGAAGGTAATGCTTCCGGTGTAATCCACGCCGTACTCAAATCTTCCCGCCAGCACCGGCTTGATCTGATACTGTTTCGCGCCGTCCCCGGTGAAAGATACCACTTCTTTGCCGACACCGACAGCGCCGGTGGAAGCATTGGTTTCAATCAATTCCCCTGCGTCCGAGATGATCTGATATCGAAGGGATGTTCTGGGGGTAGTCTTTGCCTCCACTACCATCTGATCGTTGTACCCACTGGTTTCGGCAATGGTCACGGAAATTTTCTGTCCCTCCTGCAGGTTTTCTACGTCCTCTGCCACTACCTCCACGGCTGTTCCCTCTTTATCCATGGATACAGAAGCGGGAATGGTCACGGTGTAGGTGGGATCCGCGGTTAAATTTACGGTAATCGCCTGCTCCGCTTCCTCCGCTATGGCGGTAACGGGCACTGCCAGGCAGGAAATTGCTGCCAGAAGGACTGCAAATACTTTTTTCTTCATGGGGTCTTCTCCTTTTCATGCAATGATGTGGGAGCCGACAGGTCATCTCACTCCCGTCACTTCTATTCTCAGGGCCTCTGTGAATTGCCGCCAGTATATCAGACACTCTGCAAAAAAGTCCTCTGCCCCATGTTAAATCTTCATTAAATCCACCGTTTTTTTCTTCGGCTTCTCCGGAGGATCAGCTGGGCGCAGCCCCCGGTAAAAGCGCCGGCAATACATCCGGCAGCCAGTAAAAAGGGAAGATACGCCAGCATTCCCGGCCCTGCCATCAGACAGGCCACCGCCATCTGTCCCAGATTGTGGAACACCGCCCCGAAAGCGCTGCAGAGCCAGAGCTGCTGTTCCGGAATCACCCGCTTCAGCAGCAGCATGCCGGCCAGACACAGCAGAGCCCCCGCCAGACTGTACAGAAGCGTCAGCATGCTGCCGCCGAAAAATGCTCCCAGAACTACCCGGCAGAATACAATCATGGCAGCCTCCCCGGCCCGGTAATGATACACCGCGAATACGGTTACAATATTGGCAAGCCCCAGCTTGACTCCCGGCACCGGCACCAGGTTGGGCAGACGCATTTCTACAATAAACAGGATCAGAGCCAGGGCTGTCAGCAGGGCCAGCTCTGTCAGTCTCTTTACTTTCAGAATCTTTGCACCTCAATTCCTTCTGTCATCTCTCAGCCCGCCACACTGTCCACCTCTCCGGAATGCTTCGCAAAACGGATCAGAAGATGATTGGGCAGGCAGACAATGGGCGTCTCTGAGTTCAGCCATCCCATCTCCACACAGGTGTGGTCCGGGCACTCCGCCTCTGCCATGCGGATCCGGTGATCCCGGATTTCCACCGTATTGGTCCTTCCCTCATATTCAATCTGAATCGTCCGATCCTTCTCTTTGCTCAGATCCAGCCGGTACAGTACTTCCCGGTCCCGGAGAATCTCCACCTCCCGGCTGTGGGAAGGCCGCAGGGCCAGAAAACTTCCTGCCAGACCCGCGGCAAGGATGATAAAAAAAAGGATCAGAGGCCATTTTTTCCGTTTCATCAAAGATCCCTCCTGTCCGGACAGATTCTTTTCAATTCTTCACTGCGTTTCTTTTTGATATTTCCATACATATTTGCCATTCTCCGTTTTTTCAGTTCGATTATACCCTCCTTACAAGCGCCCCGTCAATTTCTATGTGGCAAAGATTCAAAAAGAATAGCACACTGGCAGCCAGTACCGCAGAGATCGTAAATATCATTACTGCTGCCATAAGAATCCGCTCATTTCGGAACCGCTGCATCTCTCTCCGCCCGATCAGGTCAAGTTCATCATAAACCTGATTAAATTCTTTTTGTATCAACTCACATATATAATCTGCCTGCTCAAAATTTTTCTGACTTTGTTCTAAATCTGTATACCGAAGCTTAACTGCTTCTGCTGCGTATGTAAGATAGGTCTCAGTCTGACATTGCAGGTCATATAAAATTCTGGAAGAATAGTCCTTCCTCAGCTGACCGGCAATTTTTTTAAGATGATCCGCTGTTTCTTCAAAATTTTGCCGATATATATTTTCCCCGAAAAACAGCATGCTGCTTCGAAGATATTCATGGGTTTGATTCAGCTTTTGATAAAAACTGCTGAAATGCATCTGGCGTTCCTGCTTCTCAAGATATTGCTTATTCTGAGAAAATACACATCCCATGGAAATTATCCAAAAAAAGCTCAGGCAGAGAATCAGCAGGCTTAGGAAAGTATTCAACTGCTTTCTCAACGACTTCTCTCTATTTTTTTTCACATTTTAGTATCCTTTTTTCTTTGAAACTCCTGTACATTTTCTTCTGTTACCAGAATCGTATCCGGTATCACGATTTCTTCCGGCTGCTCCCCCCTATGATAGGCATCCAGATTTTTTACCGCCTGATAGCCCATCGCATATGGCTGCAGATCAATCGTCGCGTCTAATGATCCATCTTCGATTCGTTCCAATATCTCAGTATCACTGCTCAATCCAAGACATAAAATTTCATTTTCTAATTTCAGTTCCTTTATTTTTTGTGCAACCCCTTTGGGCGTTGTTCCATCAATACAGAAAAATGTATCAACCTGCGGATACTCTTCAAGAATCTGCGCAGCTGTCTTGGCTGCTTCCAGCGAATTTCCGGCAATTTCCGAAACAACAATTTCCATCTCCGGATATTGCTCTACTACTGATTGAAGCCCTTTTGTCCGATCAATAAAGTTTAAAGCCTGCTCACCAAGGCTTATAACAGCAATCTGGGCCTTTCCTCCTGTCTGCCGCGCAATAAACTCTCCTCCGTCTGAACCCAGCTTAAAATTGTCCAGACCGATATAACAGATTCTGTCTGAATCCGGTATATCTGTATCGATCAAGACTACGGGAATTTTTTCCCTGGCTGCCTCTGATATTTTTGTTTCAACTTTCTCAGAGGTGCCCGTGGATATAATACCCTGAACTCTGGCCGCAATCGCTGTATCAAACGCCCCTATCCATTCACTGTCTATTTTTTCAGGTCCAACCATGTTCACGTCTATATTTCCAATCTCTTCCGCTGCGTCCTGCATCCCTTGAAACGCCGCTTTCCAATACTCATCCCCACTGGAAATCGGGCATACAAAAGTAACGCGCAGAATGTCATCCCAGTCCTTTTTTATATATTCCCTACCTTCTTTTAGTGTCAGCACTAATATAACCGGCGCAATCATCCCGGCTGCCAGCAAAACAGAAGCGATACCCAGCATTTTATGATTCTTCATTTTATATGCAGTTCCATTTCATAGTTTGAGACAAGCGGCAAAAGAGCATGCGGGCTGCGCTGGCGCAGGCAAGCATGACATTATGGCCTTAAACCCCACTTATGAGCAAGCTCATATGGGTTTAGGCCTTTTGACCCTGGCATCATAGTTTTTCACAAATTATTTTATATTGCCTATAATATACATGCAATATAAAAGTTTTGCGTTTTTTGTATATTATTGCGCAGGAACCGACACCAGCCAAAACCCTCGTGAAAACATGCAAGTTCTCTGATTGGCGGCTTGCAGATTTCCGCCTGCCGTCAATCACGCAGCTCTGTATTGACAGTGCAGCAGGCAACGAATACAATAGTCATGTCAATCAAAGCCGCCCCAAAACTTGCGGGCGGGTCTTGAACTTATACCGAAAAAAACAGTGAGGTAAAAGAATATGAAAAAGAAATTTCTTATTTGGATACTTGCCGCCGGATGCGCGTTCTCTGTGACAGGATGCGGAAACAACGGCGCTGCGCAGCCGATCGCGCAAAGCGCGGAGCAAGAAGAACCTGCACCTGAAAGCAGTTCATTGAATCCCCAGACAAGCAGCGATTCAGAGCAGAATTTGGAAAATAATCCGGAATATATCGCCCTTATGGAAAAGATCAGTCGATCAAAAGCAGGCGTTCCGGATGAAAATGGAAATTATACCATTGGAACATATGGAAGCCTTCATTCCGCTTCTATCACCTTGCTTCCGGATCAGGCGTTTGATATTTCAGCAACCAACTATCTTATAACAAAAAATCCGGACGCAGAGGATACCGACTACACGCAGGTGCAGTATTCATTCGCAGAGGATGTATCAAAAGAAGAGATAGAAAGTTCCGCAACAGACGATACCCAATATCAGGAAGAACGCTACAGCGATGTTGAAATCAGTTCCGTGCAGACAATGGATGTCAACGGGATGTCCGTGTCGTGGGTGAAACATAGCTACACTTATTCTTATTTCACTCAATACACACAATATTATGCCTGGACGGAAGCAGATGAACATACGATATTCTTAGTACGCATTGAAATCTGCGGGGACGCAGGCTTAGATGCAGGTGACAACTTGCTTACGCAAGCGTTTCAGGGCGTTTCCATAAAATAGCCGCATACCGCTGACTCAATTAGAAAGAAGGTGTTCTCTTTGCGTACATCCGGTAAAATTATCCTGTCTGCCGCAGTCTTTTTAGGCGTAAGTTGTCTGATTGGCGGCCTGCAGATTTCCGCCTGGCGTCAATACGTACCTCCCCTTATCATCGGAAGTACGGTAGAAACCGATGAAACGAATCTGACCGCCGTAACCCGAAAATGGTATGAATCTTATATTGACTCTTTAAAGGGGCCGGATGTTCCCTACGATTGGCGTATCCGTGACGCGTCCCTGACTTATATTATGCCGCTGGATCAGCCCGGATATGTGGAAATCTCCTACACCGCGCAGCCGGCCAGCCGCAGTCCGGAAGTACCGGCGAATCTGGGACTTACCGCCATAGACGGGGATTACGCGGCGCAGAAAGTCCTTTACTGGGAGGAGACTTCAGACGGATGGACAGTGGCAGATGCCATGACCGCCGCCGGATATGACCTGATGTTCCCCGACCCGGAAGAGCAGAAGGAAGAGGAAATTGCCGAAAAAACACACCATTACCAGATGGATCCGGAAGAGGAAGAGACATATTTTGTAAAGAATGAAACGCTGTACATCACTTACGACGGCGGAAAAACATCCTTAGAAGTGCCGAAGGGATATGACCTGGTCTGCATGAATCCTAACGGGATTCCGGATGAGTACCTGGAACCTAACAGCTATGTCGTATCCCCGGAATTTACCGGTTTTCTCGGATATGAAGGCGGCGCTGCCGTTCTTCTGCACAGTGAAGATCAGGGGCAGACCTGGAATACCTGCCGTATTGCCTCCGGACATAAGGCGCTCTCTTTCCTTTCACGGACCGATGATGGCTGCTATGCTGCTTTTGCCACAGACCGTTCTTTAGGCAGCGACTACTATGAAGCCTTTTATTCGTCAGATTTTGAGAACTGGCAGCTGGTTTCCATGCCGGAGGAACTGGGCGGCCATCTGACCTGCGCCTATTGGACAAAGGATGGAACCGGATATTTCGCGGACGGAACCTGCGGTTACGTACAGAATCCTTCCCCAGGGGAATCCCAGATGCTGCTGTTCCAGGATCCCGGAGATCTGACGGCGCAGCTTGGCTATAATCCATTTCATGAAATCCAGCGCTTTTACGAAGAGAACGGATTGGTTTATATGGTGATGGGCCAGGGCGCTGACGGAGACTATACCGTAGACGGCCAGCTTGTCCAGGCGCTTTACTCTTCTGAGGACGGCATTCATTTTTCTTTTAAAGACATCATTGAGGATAATCCAATAGAAGCCGGTTAAGCACGAGCCTGTCATGGAAATCGATAGAAAGAGGGAGGGATGGTTTTGAAAACATCATCAGACAGAACGATTATTTTTGAATCCATGCCAGTCCGAAAAGCTGTCGGCATGCAGGTCGTCCCGGCTATTGTCAGCCAAATGATTGCTTTGATCTACAACCTGGCAGATACTTATTTTGTGGGGATGCTGAATCAGCCGCACCAGACGGCTGCCATTACCGTAGTATACCCTGCGTTTGTTATGCTGACTGCCATTTCCAATCTGTTCGGGGTTGGCGGAGCCAGCGCCCTGGCCCGGTCTCTCGGCACCAGGCGGACGGAAGACGCGAAAAATATTGCTTCCCTCTCTTTCTGGGGCGGGCTGTGCTCTTCGATTGTTTTTTCGACTTTATTTTTCTTACTCGCCGGGCCTATTCTGACACTCTGCGGCGCGACGCCTGAAATATATGATACAGCTTTCGGCTATGCCCTGTGGGTGGTCGTGGCGGGAGGTCCGCCCACCATCCTGAACACTCTGCTGGCCAACCTGGTACGGGCCCAGGGAAGCGCCGCTGCCGCAGCAGCAGGTGTATCCATGGGCGGTATTTTAAACATCTTATTGGATCCTCTGTTTGTGCTTCCGCAGTTTCTGGGCTTAGGCGCTGTGGGCGCCGGAATGGCAACTGCTCTGTCCAATTTGGCTGCAGCTATATTCTTTCTGCTGTATATTTTCTTCCAGCGCAGTCATTCCGCAGTCAATATCAACCCGGCAAGACTGCGCCGCAGCTTCGGATATATAAAGACCGTGCTCCTGATCGGCTTTCCTTCCGCTCTTCAGTATGCCTTAACCGTAGTAGCCGTAGCCGCTCAGTCAAGATTTGTCTCGCAGTACACAACAGAAGCAATGGCAGCATTGGGGATTGTAAAAAAATTGGATCAGCTTCCGCTTTATTTCTCCATCGGCGTCTCCAATGGGCTGCTTCCGCTGTTGGCATATAACTATTCCTCCGGAAATCAGCGGCGCAGAAAAGACGCGTTCAGGCTTGGCTGCGGAATTTCCCTTGCCTTTTCCGCTCTCTGCCTGATTCTTTATGAATTTTTTGCTGCTCCCATTTCCGGCCTTTTTATCAGTGATCCGGAAACAATCCGCCTAAGCGCCGGCTTTTTGCGGAGAATGGTGACTGCTATGCCCATGATGTCTGTTTGCTATCCTATGATCATTCAGTTTCAGGCAATGGGGAAATTCAAGGAATCTCTTGTATGCTCTGTTTTGCGGAAGGGTGTTCTGGATATTCCATTATTATTCTTAATGAATGCCAGTTTAGGTCTGTTTGGCTGTATGTGGGTGCAGCCCATTGTAGACTCCGTATCTCTGGCCGCTGCCTGCGTGTTCTGCCGTAAATTAAAAAGGGCGGAGAAAGCGGAATCGGCTTCCCCCACATGTTGAGAGAAAACAGATCGCAGGAAAAGAAAACGGGGCTGTCGAGGGTGTACCACGATTTTGTCAGCCAAATCCTTCAGGTGTTCTTTTTAACAATTTCCAGGGATTCATATAGGTACAGGCGCATAATGTCCAAGCTTTCGCTGAGGAACTTACAGCTCATTCTTTTTTCTGACCAAGCCTCATATACAAAAGGGGATAAGGATTCCCTTGTTCGTCCATATCTGTTCGTTTATAAGTCTGAAACCCCATATGTTCATAGAAACCTATGGCCTGCGGATTCTGTTCATTTACGGTCAGGCAGTTTATACCGCAATTTTTTATCCCATATGTAAAAAGCAGTTTGCCTATCCCTTTGCTTCGTTCCTTTGGGGTTACAAATAGCATTTCCAGTTTTCCATCCTCCGCTCCCATGAAGGCCAGTGGTTTTCTTTCTTCTGTAACAGCAACGAACAAAAACTGAAGAAATTCTTCCGGTTGATCCTTATACCGCATCGCAATCTCGTATGCCAGATCCTCCTTTGCATCGTCATCCAGATCTTCTGAGATATCATGGAGTACGTGCTCCAGGTTCCTGGAAAAATAATAGATTTCATAGGAAAAACCTGCCACTTCTTCCGATTTCATCAGGTGATAGACAATCCTCCGCTTACTGATATTGCGCCGGATCAGCCGATCCTTATTCTTCGCCGCAATATACGTATCAAAATATTCAGTTTTCCCAGTATCCGACTGGCAGATCTGGGATGTCGGGATAAAAGCGCCGTCGGTATCAATGATCTGGACTACCTTCAGGATATCTTCCTTTACGATATACGGATGCCTTCGCAAATATTCCGCCACTTCCGCCTGGATTCAATCTGCAATGTATTTCACCGTCATGTCCTCCCCGGCAGTAATATCCGTATGAAGGACATCAAATTCCAGGTCATGCTCCCTGACCAGTTTGGAGTACACAAGAGCCAGCGCATCTTCATCTGTGGG
>ERZ1643247.38-NODE-38-length-189244-cov-27.611764_pt1 | contig 189244 bp, 255 predicted proteins | sample MGYA00579264_ERZ1643247 | MGnify/ENA primary metagenome ERZ1643247 (study PRJEB29033, sample SAMEA4952262) | chicken gut metagenome | biome: Broiler Chicken; feature: Gastrointestinal Tract; material: Caecum | place: Ireland | collected 2018 | study: Broiler... | reverse complement strand
TAAAATTTTTGTTTTTTGCTACTTTAAAGGAGTGGCAGAATGGAAATAGAGAATTTAAGACAAAATGATGAGATAGAACAATTAAATGAAAATTACTTGCAAATATCGTCTCAAGTAACTAATTTAAGTGATGATTTAATAACTGGACTAAATAGTGTAAGAAGTAAAAGTACTTTAATTAATATGAATGACTTATCACAAGATGTAAAAGAAGCAATGACTGGGAATAGTGTAGCTGTAGTAGGAGTGGGAGCGATTCAAAATGATAATATAGTAAATAATACTATAAAACAATCAAAGATGAGTGATGCTATTCTTTCGGAATATGGGAACCTAATTGATTATGACAAATGTTCTTTTTCAATGAACTTGGATGATAGTGGAAAAGAGATAAGTAGTGAATATAGAGATGTGTCAGATTATATCCCAATTTTAGGGGAAAACTATGTAGTAGGAAATAATAATGCTTATGAAATATTCTATTTTGATATTGATAAAGTTTATATTTCAAAACAATTTCCAAATACTTCAAACTTAGTTGATTTAACAATTCCAGAAGGTGCTAGATATTTTAGAGTAACTATGTATAAATCAACTTTTGAGAACTATGGTTTATATCCTTATGTTGCTATTAATAAAGATAAATATTTAGGGACTTATTCGGGGATTGCTGGAACGCCAACAATTACTGCCCCTTTGTATACCAAGAATGATATTATTTTAACTGATAACAATATAAAGAATTATTCAATATCTCAAAAAAAGTTGGAAACAAATATAATTAATGCGATTAATAAAAATCCAGATTACGAATTAACCAATATGGGGAATTTATTTGATGATAGGTTAATTATGAAAGATGTGGCATTTACAACTATAGATATAGAAGACTTTGTAAAAGTTGGTGGTTTCATAACTTCATATTATTTGAACATTAATATTGCTCATCAATATCAATGTTTTACCTATGGAGTGTACTATATAAAATGGTTTAATGAATCATATCAATTAATTTCAGTAGATTCTTTATTAGGAAATAAAACTTTTACTCCACCCATAGGAGCAAAATATGCCAAGATATCTGGTGAATTAAAAAATATTGAAGATAAGAGTTCTAGCAACTATTTGCAATTTGTAGATAAATCTGTTAATATTCTTAATGGAATGAATCAGATTGTTAATCCAGTATACAAAGCCAACTATTTATTTACAGAAACAACTCAACTATATCCTGAGCTTTCAAATAAAAAAATGATATTCTTTGGAGATAGTTGGTGTGCAGGCAATACTTCCTATCCAGGTGGGTGGGCAAGTTATATAAGAGCAAATACATATAATACGATATGTGACAATAAAGGACAAAATGGTTCTACTTGGGCTCAATGTTACAATAACTATTTGTCTCCAAGTAAAATAGCAGAGTTAGATGTTAATTATGATATTGTTTGTATTGAGGCATTTACAAATGGCTTATATACAGCTGACCCTTATAAAACAATTGGAGAAGTTAATACTACTTTATTTAACAGTATTGATGAAATAAATACTCAAATGACAGATACAATTTGCCGAGATATTGAGCTTTGCCTATTTCAATTATCCCATTATTACGAGGGGAAACGCATTTGTATTATCTTCCCTTATCAATCAAGGTCTCAAGCTTATAATAATGCATGCTTTAAAAATACGATTCCTTTAGTTAAGCAAATTGCTCAGAAATATTCTATTAAAGTATTTGACGATTTCTATACTTCTAATATTCCAATTTTCGATAGAAAATACTTTTGGGATGAAGGCGAAGAGACCGAAGAAGAAAAAATAGGAACTCATCTAAATCAATTGAGTTATCCAATCATTGGAAAAAATATTATAGAACACTTAAATAATTGGGCTTAATATTAATTAATAAAATTTTTATATATTTGCTACGAAAAGGAGTAGCAATATGGATATAGAGAATTTAAAACAAAATGAAATGATAGAACAGTATTATCAAGAATATAAAAAACATGAGGCATCATATGTATTAAGTGATACAATAGGATGGAGAAGAATTGCTTCAGCAAATGGAGTGACAATTAATGCACGTATTTACATATGCCAACAGGGATATGCTTTCGCTGCTTTAAGTCTTGATGTTATTTCTTTAAATGGTTGGGAGCCAAGAATTATAGTAGCTAATTATAGATACTCTAACAACATTAACAGATTTAGTAAAGCCAGATTGGTTTGCTGGGGAAATCATGAGTGTTATGTAGACATATATAATGATTACGAAAATAATAATGGAGGAAAACTTGATATATATGTTGATAATATACATGGTATAACATTAAGCCAAAGTGAGACAATAGTGGGAGAAAGTGTGGATAGTAAATATCAAGTATATCAGATTACACCTTCTTATAGTAGTGCATCATTAGCAACGACCCTTGAAAAAATAAAATAAATGTTTTATATTTATATAAAATATTTATTGATTTTTTACTAAGAATAAAGCTACATAAAATTTTAATTTTACCGAACTAGTTTTTGTAGCTTTATTTTTTCTTTTGTTTGATATAATTTCCATAAAAAACTTAAAACATTTATTTAATGTTAATAAATGTTTTAGAAGGGGGTTTTATGGAAATTAATGCATTAAAAGTTCAAGACAAAATTAATAATTTAGAGAAAAAATCATTACTATTCCCTAACTTCTTTGTTGGGGTATTCTACTCGGGTGGTTTGGATGGAACGAATATAAAACATCCTGTTTTCAAATGTTCTTTAGATGGAATTAATTTTTCAACATTTAATTTAAATAATAATATTACAGATGAATATTTCACTGACCCATCTTTAGTTTATGATGAAACTACAGAAATGTTTTTTATATCTTATACATCGTATGATACAAATAGAGATTGTATAATATTATCATCAAAAGATTTTGTTAATTGGGATAAACATTATATAAATTTAGGATATATGGTTGCACATAACGATTTACATCGTTGGGCACCAAAATTATTTATTGACAATGATGAAGCAAAGACCCTATATTTGACTATGTCTGTTGAATACTCTAAAGATACAGCGGGAAATGCATTATTTAAACAGGTTCTTTTTAAATGTATGGATAAGCAATCCTTAACTTTTGCAAAGATTGGAGATATATCTCTTTCTAATCAATACACTGGGTATCTTGATGGCTCAATTGAGAAAAATAAGGACACATATTATTTTATCGTAAAAACAGATATGTATGATAATGAAAACACAGGAATTTTACAATTATATACAACTAGTAATATTGAGCAAACAAATAGTTATACTCTAGCTAATAATTATGTTAATTTTGAGGGATTGCGTTTGGAAAGTCCAAGTCTAAATTTTCATAACGATAAAGTTAATTTATATGCAGAAATTTATTCTTTTTCTCATGGGGGATATATTTTACAACAAGATTATATTGAAAATTTGCCTAACATTTCAAAAGATACAGAAAGTTTAAAAACTTTAAAATTTAATGACGAGACAGATTTCTCAGAAAAAAATAAATATGATGCAAGAGCAGGAAGGATATTGTATTTAACAAACACCAGAGCTAAGCAAATAATTTTAAATAATACAGACATATCTTTTGCTAATACAAGTTCTCCTACAATTAAGGATACACAGTTTGACTATAAAGGTATGTATCCAACAGGTTATACTGGAGCTGTAGTTGCATTCCCAGATATTTCATATGGACTAAAATATAGTGGTAGTGATATAACGATTCAAAATTTAATAAATCCATTTAATGTAGAAAAACTAAAATTTATTCTGGGAGATACAAATCAGAAAATAACTATCAAAAAGTTAAATGGAGAAAATGTAGATATTACTTTTAATAATATTGGATATTCTTTTAGTAATGTAGTTCTTTTTGATTTTAATAAAAGAAATTTTATAAACAATAATGAAAGCATTGTTTTAGATGACTTATTAGGAAATAATGGGAGTGTAGAAATTACATGGCTTTCTAATAGGAAACAAAACGGAATAGTTATGTTAGATATTATTTTTACTATAAAGGCAAATACTACAAATGAAATATTAGTAGCGACTTTACCAAGTGGGTACAAGCCTGCGGGATTTGTTCAGATTGCAAATAGGAATAACATTGATTTATATATTACAAATGCTGGAGAAATAAAAGGGAATTTCTCTACCTTGTCGCAAGGAAAAACTTTAAGAGTAGCCGTAATATATTTAATAAATAATGGATAACATATAAAATTCAAATTTTATGATACTAAAAAGTCTTGATTTTAAGGACTTTTTAGATATCATATTTTTTATATTTTTATATTTTTTCAAAAACTTCTTAAAAAATTCAGATTTTAATAATATTAAATAAAGGTAGTGGTATTAAAATTTGAATTTTTTAGGAGGTATTTATGAAAATTAATAGTTTATATTTAGTAAAAGAAGTAGATGATTTAAAAGAGGTAGAAAATATAGATATAAGTGAGAAAATAACAGATGTTGCAAAACAAATAACAAGAGCATCTATAACCAGATTCGGGCATGTATATCATATAAATATTGCAGTGAATGTAAAAAGTATAACCTCTGCCTCACCTGTACTTGTCGCTAATACAGATTTAAGACCTATAGACAGTACAGAATTAGTATGTCTTTACGACGGAGGTGGAAATGATTATAGGGCAATAAGAACTGTAATTTCTCCAACAGGAGAAATAAATATCTTGGTAAATGCAGGAGTTTCAATCCCAGAGGGAAGATTTTTGACCATATTTGGAACAGTTATTATATAAAATTTATAAATTTCAGGAAAGGAAGTATATTCCTTTCCTTATTTTTTAGAAGGAGGAGTAGTGCAATGGCTACAAAAAAGAATGATATTAAACAAGTAAAATATATAGATGTATTAAACGACTTTAGAGAGGGAAAAAGTATAAATATAAATGATTATTTAGTAAAAAAAGATTTTCAAAATGTCATTTCTATTGTTGATGAAACACTTCTTGGGCTAAGTTTATTAGAGAAAGAGAAAAAAGATGAAGTGTTCTATGAAATAAATAAGCAATTAGCAATTTTCTTTTATGGGCTATTGCAGTGCACCTCTTTAATAGTAGATAAAGATGATATTACTATAGACAATTATAGTATTGAAATTGAAGAAAAAATATTAGAATCTTCTTCTATTGCAAGAAAAATTAAAGAAATGTTAGAAAATATTTTATTAAATAAAAATGTAGGAGCAATCAACGACTTAATATTAGAATTAAGGAACATTCCAACAGAGAAAGAACTAGATAAAATACAAGAAAAAATAAATAGATTATTTGATAAAAAAAGTCCAGAAGAATTAAAAATGATTCAAAACATATTGGAATATAATGACCCTACTTTAAAAGCTATAAAAAAAATTATTACTACGCAAAGTAATGATGTAGTAAATTTAGAGGAGTTGAAGAAAAATGGAGATAACATCACCAAAAGGTAGAAAATTCACTTCTATTCAGCAAATGACAAATGCAATTCAACAAGATTTAGATAAAATCTCAAGAAAAGTCTTAGAGGATGTTGCAGAAGAAGTAAGATTAAAAATGGAAGAGTTAATCTTAAATTTTTATGATGATTATCGCCCAAAATATTATGAGAGAACTGGTGGTTTACTTAATGCGGTTAGAAATACTCAGTCTAAAGTATATAAAACCCCAGAAGGCTATAAAGTAAGGATTAAACTTTTTGATACAACCCAGATGGACCAAGAGTTTAGAGATAAGCCATATTTCAATAGTTATTTGGATTTTTCAAACCATGCAAGCTATGGTGGAAAATTATATACTGATTGGGTTGTTGAATGGGTAAACGATGGAAATATAATTGGGCATGATGCCATAGAATATGAAAAAGAAATAAATGACCTTTTAGATAAGAAAGTTAATGAAGGCGTTCTTAAAGAATTGAAAAGAGCTGGATATAACTTATATAAATAGGGGGTGAGATTTTGGCTGAACAAGAATTTACAGCGAGTGTAAGTATAAAGGCAAAAGCAGATGAAGCTTCTTTTCAATCTGCGATTAAAGAGGCAAAGGCTATGATAAAAAAGGCTGAGGCAGAGAAAGATGCTTTTACAATACAACTAGATGCAGCAGAAAAGAAAAATAAAAAGACTCAGTCTGAAGGAACTACAATAAGTGTTTTAAAAGACAATATAAATAAAAGACAAGCAATTATAGAAAGTGCTAATCAAAAACTCTTAACAGCTCAAAAAGCCTACTCTCAAGCTTTACTACAAGATAGGAAAAACTTATATACTCAGTTAAGAAAAATAAATCAACAAATGTCTTCTATGGGTATCAGTGATTCAGATACACAAAAACTAAAAGACCAAAGAGCCCAAATTCAAAGACAATTAGGTGGGAATACTACTAAAATAAAATCTCTTGGAGATAGTGGTAGTATTGCAGCTAGTCAAGAAATGAGCAAACAATATCAGACATTAAAGATGACTGATACTATACAACAGAATATAAATAGAAATGCTCAACAGATAAGAGAAGCTTATAGAATGGCAAATGAATATGCAAGAGAAATGGCTTCAAATGAGCAAAAAATAGCACAACTGGAGAAAACCCAAGGACAAGGAATTGATAATAGTTTAGAAATAGAGCAATTAAAGAAAAATAATGAAGAAGTTGAAAAATTAAGAAATGAAAAGATGAAAATTCTATTTCAGGATAAGGACTTACTTAACAGTGCAACAGAGATAGAACAAAGATATAAAAGACAAACAGACGCAATAAAATCTCAAAATGCCTCACTAGAAGATACAGTAAGCTTTTCTGAGAAATTGAAAAAAAGTGTAGAGAATATTGCTCGTTATGTTATTATGTATAAAGTTTTGAATGCAATAGAACAAGCAACAAGAAGTGCTATTCAGACTGTAATAGATTTAGACACAGCATTCACTGATATCCAATTGGTAACAGGAGAAACTGACGAACAAATACAACAGTTAAGTGAGGATTATAATGATTTAGCTAAGCAAATGGGCTCAACAACCCAAGAAGTAGCAGAAGGTGCTAGTGAATGGTTGCGTCAAGGTAAAAGTGTTGAAGAGACTAGCCAACTATTGAAAGCTTCAATGACTTTATCTAAAGTTGGAGCAATAGAATCTTCAGAAGCAACCTCATTATTGACATCAACTTTAAATGGATTTAAATTAGAGGCTCAAGATGCTATGACTGTAGTTGATAAAATATCTGCAATAGATATGGCGGCAGCCACAAGTTCAGAAGAGTTAATGACAGCTTTATCTAGAACAGCTAACTCAGCTGATGACGCTGGTATAAGTTTCGATAAATTATTGGCAATGATTGGTACAGTTTCTTCTGTAACAAGAAAATCTGCTAGCACAATAGGAGAAAGTTTCAAGACTATATTCTCTCGTATGAGTAATGTTGCTGCTGGAAAAGACATAGATGAAGAGGGAGAATCTTTAAACGATGTTGAAGAATCTTTAGGGAAAGTTGGAATTGCATTAAGAGATTCTCAAGACGAATGGAGAAATTTTGAAGATGTTTTAGATGAAGTAGCTCAAAAATGGGATTCATTCACAAGTACCCAACAATCTCAAGTTGCAACTGCAATTGCTGGAACAAGACAACAGGAAAACTTCCGTGCCTTAATGAATAACTGGGACCAAGTTAACGAAATGATGGGAGTTGCAGAAAATAGTAGTGGTACAGCAACAGAAAGAATGGATATTTACTTAGACAGTATTGAAGCAAAGCTTTCCCAATTAAAAGCAACGTGGGAAGATTTTATATTATCTTTACAGCAATCAGATAGCTTAAAAACTCTAATTGATATGGGAATTTGGGCAATAGAAAACCTTCCATCATTGATTGGATATATAAGTGCTTTAGTTGTTTTATTTAAGGGAGATAAAGTAGTAAGTGGAATTGCAAAATTAGTCAGCGGGATATCTGGATTAAGCAACCCTATAGTTGCTTTAAAAGATAATTTACGAATTTTAGCTTTAGGCTGGACAAGAAATGCAGATGGAATGTTAGAAGTAGCGGATGCGGCAAGAACAACAGCAGCGGCAATGTCTGTTCTTAAGGTTGGAGTTTCAGCTGTTATTGCAATCGTATCTTTGGCATCTCAAGTATATAATTCATGGAAACAGTCCCAATATGAAGCAGGACAAGAGGCAAGAGAAGAAGCAGATACATATGAACAAACAGCAACATCTTTGGAAAATTTAAAAAATCAATACATAGAAGTCGCAAATAGCGTAATGGATGCAAGTGAGAAGAAAGATACATTAACATCTTTACAATCACAATTAAATGATGCATATGGAGAAGAAAAAAATAATATTGATTTGGTTAATCAATCTTATGAAAAGAACTTGAAGTTACTTGATGAGAAAATAGAAAAAGAGAAGTCTCTTGAATTATCACAATTAAAAGTATCAGCTGAAGCTGGAGAAAGTAACCTTGACAATTGGACAAATTTAGTTAACGATATAGATTTGAATCAAGGCATTAGCAAAGAGGATAATGAAACAGTTGTTAAAGCTTTAGAAAAAATAGCTGGTGGAAATATAACATTTACTACAGGAGAATACGCACACTCAGAAACAGGAACTAGTGGATATATATATAGAGATGGGTCAGAAGTAATTGAAGAGGAAATAAAAGGGATAAGGTCTGATGCTCATGCAACAAATGAGGAGACTCTAAAATATGCCCAAGAAATAGAAATGTTTCTTGAGGATAATGTCGATAATTTAACTCAAGATACAAAGGACACATTAACCGCTTTTGTAAGCAAATTGAGAGATGAAGTTGATGAAAAAGCTCCAGACCAATATGACAATAAACAGGCATATCAGTTAGCTTTATTTGAAAAGGATAATTCTGATGCTATAAGTGAATATGAAGACAATTTAAAAAAACAGCAAGAACTTCAAGAAGAATATACAAATGCAACAAGTGACTCACAAAAAGAAAGTTATAAAAAGCAACTAGCAGAGCAAGAAAAAATAACTGAAGAATCTTTAAATAATATAACAAAGTTATATAATTCAGAAGATAAAAATCAGTCTACATTGAGTGAAGGAATTATTAAAAAAGCTTTAGAATCAACAGAAAGTTCAGTTAGTAGCTTATATTCAGTATTAGATGAAAAACAGGGCGAAAAGCTGTTCGATTTAACCGAAGAATTATACAAATCAAACAATTTAACAGATGAATTAAAAACAAAAATTTTAGAGATGAGAGATGCTATTGCCCAGTTAGGAAACGAAGATGCATTGGAAGAATTTGATTCTCAATTAGAATCTATGGGAATCAAAATAAATGAAAATGCTGAAAAGTGGGCTTATTTAAAAAATGCATTAACTGCTAACACTACAGAATATAATATAGATGATAGTGGTAATATTATTTCCGAATCAGCAAAAACAGATTATGAGAAATTCCTTGATATTGAGTCAGACTTGGAGGATTTACTTAAAGCTGATGGAATAAAATTTAGCGATAGCTGGTACAACTCATTAAAAGAACAATTGCAAAAAGGAGAAATTTCTGGAAAGCAATTCTTTGATACACTTAGTCAAGGAGCAAAAGCTTTTGGAGTAGATATAAATAATGCTATTTCTCAAGTAGATAAATTGAATACAACGGATATCCCTGTATTAGGAACACAAAAAGATTTTGTTGACCAAATGGATAAAGTTGATGAAATGTATTCTGATGCAGCGGATATAAAAGAAGGAAATAACTTAGATAATCAGAGAATCGTAGATTTAAGAAACGAATATGAAGAACTAAACGATTACATAGCGGAAACTGGAGATTTGACATTTAAAAATGGGCAAATGCTTGTTGATATTGCAAACCAGACTTATGATGATGGAACAACAGCTATAGAGAATCAAATATCAGCACTTGATGATTATCAAGATGCAATTTTAAATACTGTTGATGCAATGGGTATAATGTCTGAATATCAAGAAGAATTGAAAAAGATAGATGAAGATTTAGCAGATACAATAACAGATGACGCAGTAAAAGAAGCAAATGCGAAAGGGCAATTTGCGGATATCTCTGAAACTACAGCAGATGGAATTTACAATGCTAATGAAGACATCCAAGATTCCGAAGGAAAAACTTATTCTTTACTTGAAGCCTATGCAAGAGGAATCATAGATACAAAAGATGATGAGGCTAACGCAAAAGTTCAAGCAGCAAAAGATAGTATTCAAGCATTATATGATGAAGCTAATGTTTCTGAGGAAGCATATACCTTAAGTTCAGACTATATTGAACAAAATAGACAGGCTTTACTAGATAAGGGTTGGACTGAAGAACAAATTACTGATGCAAAAACAAAGTTAGCAGGAATTCAGGTTGACGCAGATGGAAATATAGCTCTTGCAGCACAAGACCAAGCGGCAACTACACAAGATGCTGAACTAGCTACAGCAAAGGCGTTTGTAAGCGTTACCTTGGCGGCGATTTCTACTGCAAATAGTATAGCTTCATTATTTGGGATTCAAAGTGAAACACTTACTCAAGCACAAAAAGATTTAGAAGATGCTCAAGCTACTATTAGCGAAGTAGAGCAAAACAAACAAGACCAAGCGAAAAATGCTGCTTTAATGACAGCCGAAATTGAGGCTAGGAAAAAGGAATTAGAAGCAAGAAGGAATCAAATTACATCAGCTAAAAATACTGGTAGAAAAAATTATTCTTCAGCAGGAAATAAAAGTGGAAGTTCTTCGAAATCAGATGCAGAAAAATTACAGGAAGATATAGATAAGTTCAGAGAAGAGGAAGGAACTGACTTAGAGGATGTAACAGAGGAATTAATTAACCATTATAAACTAGAAAAAAGTAAATTGGAATTACAAAAGAAAAACTTAGACTATGCAAATGATTTAGTGGATGCAGAAGAAAATACAACTCAATGGATAAAAGTACAAAACCAATTATTAACAAATCAAAGAAAGCAAATACAAGAAGTATATAGAACCAATAGTAAGATAGAACAACAATTAGAAAAAATTCAATCCGAAAATCCACAATATGATATTAACAGTTGGTTTGACGATGCGGGAAATGATACTTTAGATTATATAAATTTAATAAACAGTTTTGCACAACAAGAGAGAGATTATAGAGCTAGTGTTTCTATTAATAGTGAAGAAGATTTAAAAAATGCGGAAGCATATATTGATAAATTAAAAGAACAAAGAGAATATGTAGAAAATCTTCATGATAGCGTTAGTGAATTAAAAGATGCATGGCTAGATAATGGAGAAGAATTGCAAGATTTATTCTCTGAAATGAATGATACTCTAAAGGATATGAGAGATACTCTTCTAGATAAATTTATGACAGCTTTAGAAGATAGAGTAGAAGAAGTAAATGATGTATATCAAGACAATATAGATAAATTAGATTCATTAATCACAATACAAGAGAAATACAATGATGTAATAAATAACTCTTTAGATACACAAGCTGACATAAGGAAAGAATTACAATCTAATAAAGACTCATATCAATATCTTGACGATTATATGCGTTCTATAATTTTCAATGAAAATGACTACAAAAAGTTGAGCGGACAATTAGACTCAGTTATGAGCGATATGAATGCATTGTCTGATGAATATCAATATAAGATTAATAATTTAACTGAAGATGAAATGTACATGATAGATGAAATCACAAATGAATATGAAAGGCAAGTTGAGATAAAAGAAAAAGAATATGAAATTTTGAAAGCCCAACTTGACGTTGTAAAAGCAAGAACACAACTAGAAAATGCAAGAAATGAACGTACAGTAAGAATGTTTGTAGGTGGTCAATGGCAGTGGGTTAAAAGAAAGCTCACATTATATAGTAATATATATTAAAAAAATACGGTGAATTGCTGGAAACTCGTGAAGATAATTAAACTACAGCATAATATCTTAAAAGATATAAGTGCGAATGTTAAAAAATTAATTATTATATGACAATCAGCAGCCAAGCCTGAAAAGGAAGGTTCACAGACTATCTCGTAAGAGAGTACACTTCAAGTGGAGTGGAAGTGCCGTACTCCTGAAAAGGATGAAGATATAGTCGAATCTCTATCGAAAGATAGAGACTTTATTTTATTATCTCAAGATATTTCTGGTTTTAGATATATTGGAGAGTCTAAAATCAAAGAAAAGGTCAATTATAAATCTCGAAATTTTGAGATTTATAATTCAGGATATTTTCGATATAAACAAATAAAATAGAGTTCTATTGATTAACGCTCAATAGAAAATATAAATGAGCAGACCCCGAAGAAATAAAATCAGCTAATGAAGAATTGGCTGATGCCCAAGCAGAGGCAGAACGTTTGCAAAGGGAAAAAGAACAAGAAGAATTATTACATCAAATGGAAGCAGACCAAGATAAAAACCAAATGGAAATTGATAAGAACGAGCAATTGCTTGAACAAATACAAGATAGAGTTGATGAAATTACTACAGAAACAAAATCAATAGAGGAATGGTTAGAAACAATAGCTACTGAGGGTCCACCAATGCTTCATGATATTTTTGATGATATAGGAACAAAATTAGAGGAACTCCTAGATAGTCTAGGAAATGATTCTAGTAAGATAGATGCAGCAGGTCAAAATACAACTGAAGCAATAAAACAAGGTTTATTAAATGGAACTTTAGACCCTGACCAATGGGCAGAAAAGGTAGGTTGGATAAAAGGAGACAATGGCAAGTGGTATGCTCCTATGGATGACCCATATTACGACCCAGCAGGATTTGATTTTGGAAAAGCAAATGTAGATACAAGTTCTAAAACTGATACTTCTGGAGTGCAAATTCAAGGACAAAGCGAAGTGGCAGCTAATAGTCAAAATCAGCAATCTAATAAAAGTTTTCCAAGACAAGGAAGTTTAAGAAATGTTAATAGTGTATTAAATATTAGGTCAGGAGCAGGAATGGGATATCCCGTTGTTGGGAAAATTCCACCTAGTGGCAAGCCACAGATATTAGGTGAAAATGGAAATTGGGCTCAAGTAAATTATAATGGAATTACAGGATGGTCAAGTAAGGATTACTTAACTTATGATAAAGGTGGATTGTTAAATGGGAAAGGAATTGCATTAAAAGATGTATTACAACCAGAAGCTGTCCTTTCTCCAGAACAGACAAAGGCATGGACAAAATTGGTAGATAATTTAACTAGTCCAATATTGTCTCAATTAATTAGGACTCCAACTCCACAAAGTACAAAAGAAGTTAAAGAACAGAAGACAGGAGATAATTATATATTTAATAATGTTACAGTAAAAGCTGATGATATAGAACAATTTATTACAAGTATTAAAGGATGGGTACCAATTTCATAGTTGGTACCTTTTCTCTTTTGAAGAGAAAGGAGAGTGAAAAATGGCTCTTTATCAACCAAGTTATATGCAACCAAGGAATTCTACAATTGATTGTAATGTAAAAGATGAGATGGTTTTCAGTTGTCAATTAAATGGAAATAGTTTATTGTTTGGGTATGATATTGAAATATACGATGCAGAAACAAATAATTTAGTTTATCAATTAACAAGTGATGCAAGTAAACAAATTATGCAAAAAGAACTTACTGATGCTCAACAATCTCTTTCTACAAACGGAAAAGAGGTAAGTAAAAGAGAAAACTTATTGAAAGAGGTAGTCGATGATGAAACCTCTGGCAGTTTTATTCAATTAATTACATTAACCAGAGAACAATGTACTACCATTTTAGCACAAATGGAAGAATGTATTTCTGGAAGCCGCCCAAGTAATCAATTTTTTACATTAGGAGATGAAGTAATTGAAAAAGTTACTAGTTGTAGAGCTCAAGGAAAAAATATGCAAAACAGAATTGAAAATTACTACCTTACAATTCTTCCAAAATATCAAAAAAGAATGAGTAATAATTCAATACAATTAGATGTTAATATTGACAGATATAATAATATATACAAGGGAACGAACCAAATAACGAATAAAACAATAGAAGTGCTAAATAGGATTTTAAACTATGCAACAGATACGGTAAGTTCAGATGATAGTAGTCTAAGAACAATATTAGCTGAATATTGGGAGGAAATACAGCCATATCTACAAAATCAAATAGACAGTTTGAATGAAAACCAAGAACAATTAAATGATGAAATTGATAGATTACAAACAGCTATTAACAATCTTGGAACTGGTATGTTTATTCTTCCAGACCCAATTTACCCTGTTGACTATTTAGGGAATAATGTAATATTACAACATCAACTCCCTACAGGAATTCTAGAGAATGGTGGAGATTATAAGTGGACAATCACATTATATTGGAGTTCAACAGATAGAAAAGGTGACGAAGAAGACTTAGCGAAGTACAATGTACAATTAGAAGAAGCAAGAAATCAACTTAACTCTATTAATTCTCAAATTTCTAGTAAAAACACATTAGAAAGCCAATATAGTTCAGACTCTACTTATACAAGTTTTAATGAGAAATTAAATACTTTTGAAGAAAATGCTGATTCAAAAATAGACCAAATGAGAGACATCATAAAACAAACAAATAAAAGCCAATTTTGGACAATAGGAGACCAAATTATATCAGAAGCACAAAGCTGTATAACACAAGCAGATAATGTAAAGAATAGAATAGAAACAACATATGGTGTTACTAATTCCGATTTTCAACAAAGATATAGTAATAATAAAACATTATTAAATAGTTATATTAATAGCTATAAGAAAGAGAAAAGTGCTAATAATATAGGAACGGATGCAATTGTTGATTTAGTGTGTTTAGAAGATTATATGGTTTCAGATATTAGTACAGAAAATTATAGTACAAGAACTATTTTAGAAGAATATTGGGACAGCATAGAGAACAGTTTATTAAGCCAAATCTCTACACTACAAGACCAAAAAGAAAGTAAAGAAAATGAAATAATTAATCTAGAAACGACAATTGCAAACGATGGACTAGACCAGTCAATTGTAAGCCAAGAAGCCTATTTTGAATGTAGAACAACCCCAACAATTGAAATATCGACAATCCCAAATCCAATAGACAAAAAATTTTATGAATTTCAAGGAATTTATAATCAAGCAGAAAATGTTCCAGTAACATATTTTAGATGGATATTAACAAACGCAATTACTGGAGAAGTATTAAAAGACACAGGAAGTATTCCAAGTGCAGATTTAAGATTTTATTATGATGGTTTTTTGAATGATTATGAATATACGATACAATTGATAGTAACAAATCAAAATAATATAACGGTTCAAACAGACCCAATTGAATTTAAAGTTGCATATGTAGAGGTAATGATAGATAACTTTTTAAAAGCAACAAGTAGTACAGAGGAGCATGGAATTATTGTTGAATGGTCAGGAATTCATGGAGTTACAGGAACAGTATATGGAGACTATACCTATTTAAAAGATTTGCCAGTGGTCTCACACACCTCTTTGCAATTACCTCATGGAAGTTCTTTAGTTTTTGATAGAGACAATGACGAACAACTTAAGATTCCAGCAGCTTCTGCAAGTCATATTATAAGTATCAGAATTGACGAACCTAATATTGGAACAATTTATGAAGCAACAGGAACAAATGGAGGGTTACCATACTATAAACGACTAACACTAGAAGGAAATGATTTGGTTTATGATATTAACGGGCTAAAACAGATAAGACATACTATTATTCCTAATACATTATATTGGTATGTAATCTTTATGTTACCTGATAAATTAATTGTTTCTCAAAAAATTGCAGATGGATTGTTCCCTGCTACAGATTTATATCCTGCTATTGGTTTATATCCAAAGCAATTAACATATTTAAACATAGAAGGAGAGGTGCTAATATAATATGTCAATTAATAGAGTAGAGATGAATGGAGCACAGACAATTGATTATGTATGGGTTACAACAACAGAGATGACAGATGAAGATATCGTCAGAATTGCGAATATCAATTATGAGCCACAATGGGATGCTGGGACTATTATATTAGCCACTTTTAATAATACATTAAATGGTGGAAATATTGTTAATACATTTGGACAAGGACTTGTAGGATGGTCTATATATAGACAAAAAGCAGATGGTGGTTATTTAGAATATGTTAGAACTGTTGGTGCAGGACAAAAATATGTTGTTGATTATAATAATGTCTTTGGAGAAGAGTATATTTATTATCTATTTCCAAATACTGAAGATACAATATCTAGTCCATTTATTAGTAATAGAGTAAAAGCATGTTGGACAGAGTGGGCTTTGTTAGTGTGTGAGGATGGAGATAAAGAAAATGAATATAAGGTTATGGAGACTTATTTATTTCAATTAAATAGAAATGTGGGACAAATGAACAATAATGCTGATGTTCAAGTTTATAAGACATATACACAATTTCCTAAAATAACTAAAGGAAGTTCAAATTATTTAAGTGGGCAATTATCAAGTCTCGTTGGATATCTAAATGAAGTTGATGGAGATTTGCAGTATTATGAAACAACAGAAATGATGGACAAATTACAAGCACTATCTACAGACCCAAGGAAGAAGTTCCTTAAAGATACAAAAGGTCATATTTGGATGGTAGAATTAAGTGCTCCTTCAACTTTTTCTTACGAGCAAAATATGATACAACAGCCAGTAACTGGTGGAATAAATTGGACACAAGTTGGAGATACAAAAGGTATTTCTATTTACAATGGAAAAATGAGGACAAAATGGTTGTTAACATTGACAGGAACACCAGAACTTAATGTTTCATATATTTGGATGAATGATGAATATTGGAACGACAATAAAATTTGGACAGCAGCAATTGATGACGATGCTGAAGATTATTATCAACAATTACAAGAAGAAAGTAAATAAAAAGGAGAGTGAAAAAATGGCTATAGTTACATCATTTTTTGACCAACAAAGAGCAGGAGAGATTAACTCTATAATAAATAATAACTTCACTAATGTAGCAAAGTATATCCCTGTTCATTTTGATTCCCTAACAACAGTTGAAAGGTTAAATCTTGGAGATGATTGGAAACAAGACGGAAAATTAGTCTATGATATGGACCAAGAACTAGTATATATATGGGATGCAGATTCTGTTGAATGGGTTCAACACTTGCTAGAGGCAAAAGATTCTTATGCTAGAGCACTTGCTGAGGAAAATAGGAGAACTTCTTTTGCAAGTGTTACTTTAGATGAGAATTGTCAATTAATTTTTAAGAACTCATTAGGAGCAACTATTGGTACACAGCTTTTAACATCAGATAAAATCCAATATGATTCGACAGATACTATATATTCAAAAATTGGGAAACTTATGGAACAAGATGAACAGATGACAGAAGATATTGCTCAAATTAATTCAAAAATAGGGACAACTACCCTTCCAACATCTTCTCAAACAATAACTGGAGCAATTTCAGAAATTCATGGAGAAGTGGATGTTAATACTGAAGATATAGAAAATATCAAAAGTGGAGATATTGTTGTTGGAAAAGCTGACCATGCAAACACTTCAGATATGGCTAGCGATAGTGAAAAATTAGGAGGACAATTACCAAATTACTATGCTCCCCAGAGCTCTTTAGATGCAACAAATCAAAATGTATCAAATAACAGTGCAAATATAGCAACTAATGCAAGTGATATTGCCGATTTGCAATCAAATTTAGCCCAAACGAATGATAAAGTTGAGGCAAATTACAATGAATTTTTAACCTTTAAAGATATGGCGTTAGATGATAATACAAGACTTGATACTGTTGAAAACGATATATCTTCATTACAAGGAGCTGTTATTCCTAAAGGCTCTGTTAATTCTGTAAGTGGAAGTACATATGAAACAGATTTAACTCAGTATATTTATGATACATATTATAATGGGTATATTTATAAAGGAAAAACAGCATTAACAGCTGGAAGTGAAGCTTCAGAATTAAATGAATTTGTTGGTGGAACACCACAAAACAATTGGGCAGTACTAGATACAAATACTCAAAATACTTGGGTATATAATGGCTCTTGGAGTAATGTTGGAATATTAATTAAAACAGGTTGGGCTGTAAGAGATGCTGCAACAGCTGATATGTGGGTATATGAGGCAGATGGTTCAACATGGGTTAACTTTGGAGGCTCTTTTGAGATTGTAGTGGCAAATACAACTACAGCAGGTATTGTAAAAGCATCTAGTGATGTTAATGTTGCATCAGATGGAACAATGTCAGTTCCAGCATTAACGAATAAAGCAGATAAAAGCAATAGTATCTCTAGTGGTACTATTGCACAAAACTCACAAGATACAGGAGCAACAATTACACTTAAAACTGAATCAGGAACCACAAAGTCAACATTAGAGTTACAAAGGAAAAATTTAAACCATAGAATATATGGAACTCAATTTATGAGTAATAGAACAACGTTACAATTCCAAGGAAATGTAGAGATAACAGATGATGAAGAAAATGATAGAACTGTTGTTACAGTAACAAATGGTTCTATACAAATCACTGGAGTACAGTTAGTTGATGAAGATTATACAATTACTTTGGCAGGAACAAATAGCTCTTATCAAAGTCCAACTTTAGTAAATTATAATTCAGCAACAGATACAATAAAGCTCTTTATGAATGGAGCATATATACCAAAATCTAATTATTCAATAACAGTAAGCAACTCTAACATTGCTACTGTGACAAACTTAAATCATACAACTTCTCCATGGTTGGAAGGTTGGGAATTGACATTTTTAGTAACAAGAGTTGTAGCTACCACAGAATAGGAGGTGTTGTAAATGGCAGTAACTTTTAATGATTATTTAAAAGCTTTACAAGAACCAGTATTAACACCTTGTATTAGAATGGAATGGCTTCATGCAGATGGAACTGTTGCATATGAGATTACACAAGATTTATACAATACTACAGGGACTCTTAATATTAATTATCAGGCAGGAGCACGTAGAAGTTTTAATATACAAATTCATAATGCAGATAATAGATATGACATAGTAATAGATAAGATTTGGTTTGGGCAACAGTTAAGATTAAGTCTGGGATTAATTATAGATGGAGAAGAATATTTTATTCCACAGGGGGTATTCTATATAACAAATCCTACTAATATATATAATCCTAGTTCACGAATTATTCAAATTAATTGCACAGATAAATGGGCATATCTTGATGGAAGTCTATTTGGAAACTTAGATGGAATATATCAAGTTCCATTAAATACTAATATATTCACTGCTATTAAACAACTACTACTAATAGAAAAGGGGAATGGATATCCAATAGATTCTGTTCCTCCTCTTGTTAACAATTACTTTTTAACAAAAATGGTCACAATATCAGATGGTAGTAAGGTTCCTATTATAAATACTCCATACACTTTAAGAGTTGAAAGAGGTTCCACATACGCTGATGTTTTGTTACAATTTAATACAATGTTGGCAGGAATGATTTACTATAACGAATATGGACAATTAATAATTGAGCCAAACGATTATGATATATTAGATAGAAACAAAGAAGTTGTGTGGAGATTTAATCCAGGAAATTCTGAAATGTTTACAAAATCTACAGAATACAAATTTACAGAGATGTATAATGACATTATGACTTTTGGAGCAGTGTTAAATGGAAATTTGGCAAGTGGAAGAGCTTCTAATACAAATATTAGAAGTGACACATGTGTACAAAGAATTGGATATAAGACAAAGGTTTTTGAAGATACAAACTATTATGCAGATGAACTTGCTCAGAATTGGGCAGAGTTTCTTTTAAGACAATATACTAGATTAAATAAGAGTGTATCTTTAACATGTAGCCCAATGTATCATTTGGATGTTAATAAAATAATAGAAATTACAGATACAGATAATAATTACAAGCAAGAGAAATTTTTGATAAATAGTTTATCTATTCCATTAAGTTACGCTGGTAGTATGACCATTAATGCAACAAGTGTAAATGATTTAATATATAATGATGATGTAGATTTAACTCAGTAGGAGGGAGATATGAATAACAATAATATGCCACAACAATTTCTTGCAACAATGGATTCATGGCTAAAAAAGAAGGTTCCAGAAGAAACAAGAAATTGTCTAAGAACAAAATTAGGAACTATTGTTGGTACTGATGATAATGAGACAGTAACAGTAAGATTGGTTGGGTCCCCTACTGATGGAAGTCAAGATTTAAAGAAGATTAAAGTTGCGGGGACTTGTGATAAAGGAAATGTTGTTGTTGTTGCTTACACTAACAATAATTTAACAAATGCTTTTATACTATTTAATCTTAATGCAACTTTACAGACAGGTGAAATAGATACTGATAATATTCCGACTATAACAAATATGGAAATGGATAATTTACTAAAATGGTAAGGAGGAGAAAAAATGCCAGATTTAACTGATTGGGCTCCATATTCTAAAACTATTTGGCAAAATAATATTCCACCATCAATTGATGAAATAAATCTTGATAAGATGGAACAAGGAATCTATGAAAATAGTTTAAGAATAGGAGATTTAATAACTTTAACAGATGAACACACAAAAGAATTGGCTGATTTACAAGACGATTTGTCTGATTTGGCAGATAGGATAACAACAGCCGAAAATAGTATAAAATCATTAAATACTCAAGTAACGAACTTAAATAATAATAAAGCTAATAAATCTGATGTTCCAACTAATAGTAGCTTTAATACAGAATTAAACAAAAAATTAGATAAAACGACATATAATACATTCGTAAATACGACATTACCAAATACTTATTATAAAAAGACTGAAACATATACGAGAGACCAAATAGACTCAAAAGTTAACAATAAGTTAGGCAAGAATGGTGATACGGGAAATGGAGACTATACTTTTAATGGTACTGTTGATATTAATGGACAGTTATGTACTTCTTATGAGGCAATAATTTTTGATACCGATAATAGTACAGGAATTAGAAATGGTGGTTTTAAGTTAATGATACAACCAAGTGACCCAGGTGGGAGTAAAGGTGATGTATGGATAAAGAATGCTTAGGAGGTGTATATCATGCCAAATGATACTTTAGGATTATATATAAATAAAGGAAATGGAATGCAAATACAAAACTCTGGTGTATGTAAAAAACAAGGAGATAGGTCTGAATGTGAAATATATGCTCACACAGGTAGTGGTTGGACAAAAATATATCCTAGGCAACAAGATTATAATATTCCTAATGGGAGTAATGGGGGAATAGGCTTATCCACAGTTAGAAGTGGTTACTCTAGTTGGAAAACTGGTAGAGCAATGCAAGGATATTATTCGGGAAATGAAGGTAGACCATTACAAAGTATTGGACATATTTTTTGGAATAATGGGAAACCTACATTTCCAGGAACTTTAGTTGGAATAAGTAGGGTTAGATTATCTATAATAAGAAATATTAATACGGGTTCTTACAATTCTACAGTAACTGGATATCTTAGAATGTCTAACTTACGTAACTCAGGTACATGGAATCAATGTATTGGCACAGTACAAAGTTCTCCTCAATTTACTTTTACTTGGGGTGTAGGAGGAACTACAACAACTATAGATAACAATGCAAATTTAAACGATTTTATGTATAAATTTTTTACAAATGGAACATATCAATCATTATGTTTATATACTGGAGAAACAGGAGCGAATGTCTCATATGGTGGTGGAAATTGGAGCCGAAATTATGCAGGTACATCTTCAGTTTCTATTGAGATATGGGCACAATATCAAACATAATATTATGATATTTTTTTGAGCAACAATATGTTGCTCTTTTTTTATATTTTAAAGGAGGTATCTTTATGGAAGGTTTACAAACAGTTATTATTTTAGCTTTCTTAGTAGAAGCTATTTACACAAATTTAAGAATGATTTGGGATTCGGAAAAATTTGATTGGAACAGATTAGGAGCTTTAATTGTGTCTGTAATCGTTTCGGTTTTCGCTGGTGTGGATGTATTTCCAGCCATAGGAATAAATATGATTATTCCTTATATTGGTAGTGTATTAACAGGAATTTTGATTAGTAGAGGTGCTAATGTCATATTCGATGTATTAAAGAAAATCAACGAAATGCTTTCTGGAAAAACAATAACAGATAATACAGCCAGTGAAGTTACTACTACTGAAGAATCTACAGAAGAAACAAAATAATGGAGGGATAGAATAATGGAACCAAATTATGTTTTAGGACAAGCGATTGCTCAAAATGCAATGGATGAACAAGAGGCAATTAAAGGGTATTATAACTTATTAACATATTCTAGATTAACAGATGAAGACAAGGAATTAATAAAAGACATTATAGCAGAAGAAAAAAAACATGCATATATGTTAGCAATTATGGCAATGAAATATGATGGAGAAGTTCTTGCAGAAGAATTACCAGAAGGAATGCATATAGGTTGGACTGTAAAGAAACCTGAACATGAAGATAAGTTCGAAGAAACAAAAGAAGAAGAATAATTGAAAAGAAAGGAGTTGTAAAAGAATGGAAGACATTACAAATTTAATTCAAATTGAAACAGAAGAATTCGACCAAGAAGTTTATGACTTAGAGACAAAAAATTTAGAAGCTGACCCTTATGCTGGAATAGGAGAATTACCAGAAGGGGCAGAAGAATATGAGGGGGTTGAAGAATAATGTTAATAACTCAAATGTTAGTTTCAAGTTCAAAATATGGAGTAAAATGTCCTTATACAATGACTCCAGAGGGAATTACTATACATAATACTGCTAATGATGCAAGTGCAAAAAACGAAATATCATACATGATTGGAAATAATAATGAAGTTAGCTTTCATTATGCAGTTGATGATTATCAAGCAGTTCAAGGTATTCCTGAAAATAGAAATAGTTGGAATGCGGGTTTGAAATAAGCTCCCTTGTAGAGTAATCTACATTGAAAAACTCCCTTAATTGCTGGGAAATCTTTATAAGATAATCAGCAACCAAATAATTTGATTTTTAAATATATTTGTAATATAATTCTTTTAAGGTGAAAATGAATGAGAAGTAAAAAAATCCAAGAAATTTATGGATATGAAAATTGTAAAATTGATTATGTAATATATGACAATGGAGACATTTATTCCCCATGTAAGAAAGGATTTTTAAAACCAAGTAAAGATACAAAAGGATATTTATGTATAGATTTGCGAAAACAAAATTGTAAAAGAAGATATCCTAAAGTTCACAGGTTAGTGGCGGAAGCTTTCATACCAAATCCAAAACAGCTTCCACAAATAAATCATATAGATGGAAATAAAGAGAATAATGATGTAAATAATTTGGAATGGTGTGATAATTTATATAATACAAAAGAGGCAGTAAAACTTGGATTAAAACCAAAAAATGAGTATCATGGGGAAGTATATCAATTTGATTTGAATGGTAATTTTTTAAATTGTTTTTCTACTCCGTCAGAAGCTGCAAAAGCAATAGGGAAGACGGGATATGGACAGAACATTACAAGATGTATGCATGGAAAGAGGAAAACTTCTTATGGATATATTTGGAAATCAGAAGAACAGGTTCAACGACTATCGCAGGCATGCGAGTACACTTTAAGTAAAGTGGAAATGGGGAGAACCCTACTTTAAAATAAGAGGGTTAAGATATAGTCTATTCTATATGGTGACATATAGCAGTTCATAAGAGAACGAGTATAGTGTAACGAACTATATTGAATATAAAGGATGGACATGGTTTTGGAAATATGAAAACAATATCTATTGAAATCTGTTATTCAAAATCAGGTGGAGACAGGTTCCACAAAGCAGAAGAAAATGCTGCTGAATTAACAGCTATATTAATGAAAAAATATGGTTGGGGAACAGATAAAATAGGAACAAAAACTATTAATACTCACCAATACAGAAGTGGAAAATATTGTCCACATAGAACATTAGATGAAGGTATTGATAGATTCTGGAATATGGTTAGAGAAAAATATGCAACAATTACAGGAACAGATTATAATCCACAACCAGAAACACCAGTTGCAAGTGGGGGAAGAAATGTTGGAGATGTTGTAACAATTAATGGTATTTATACTTCTTCTACATCAACAACAAAATTAAATCCAGCAAGAACTTCTGGAACAATTACAAAAATAGTTTCAGCTAGAAATCCATATTTATTAGATTATGGAAATTTAGGTTGGACAAATGATAGTTGTATTACAAGTAGTTCAGGGAGTTCATCAAGTTCAAGTAGTTCTGGAAAATCTATTGACCAAGTCGCTCAAGAGGTAATTAATGGACAATGGGGTAATGGAACAGACAGAAAGTCAAGACTTCAAGCTGCTGGATATAACTATAGCGAAGTTCAAAATAGAGTTAATGAAATATTAACTGGAAAATCAAGTTCTAGTTCTTCAAATTCAAGCTCTAGTAAATCAATAGATACATTAGCAGATGAGGTTATTGCTGGAAAATGGGGAACAGGAACTGATAGAAAAAATAGATTACAAGCTGCTGGATATGATTATAATGCTGTGCAAGCAAAAGTAAATGAAAAATTAGGTGTTAAATCTAGTAGTTCATCATCTTCATCATCTTCTACAATTAAAGTTGGAGATAAAGTAAGAGTTAAATCTGGAGCAAAAGATTATAATGGTACAAAACTTTCAAGTTCTGTTTATAACACTACTTATGATGTTATACAAATTAATGGAGACAGAGTTGTTATAGGTAAAGGAAAAGCTGTTACGGCAGCAGTTCACAAGGGCAACCTATACAAGGGCTAAAATTTTTGAGACAATAACTTATATATCTCAAGAATAAAAATGCCTGTATGGCTCTCGTAGGAGCCTAAAATTTTTCAAAAAAGAGGATATAGTTATATTTTTTTAAACTATATCCTCTTTTTTTTGCTTTTTATAAATTGCATAATTTTGAAAAAGCTTTTATATCATTTACTGCCATTTCGGCTAGCATTTTTCTATTAATAATAATTCCATTTTGTTTTAACTTATGTTGTAATTGGCTATAATTGATTCCATTCATTCTAGCAGCAGCATTAATTCTTGCAATCCATAATTTTCTAAAGTTAGATTTTTTATCTTTTCTTCCAATATATGCATAAACACCTGATTTCATAACTGCTTGTTTAGCTTGTCTAAACCTATAATGTTTAGCTCCATAGTATCCTTTTGCTCTCTTTAATATTTTTTTATGTTTTTTACGTGTTATTATTGCTGTTTTAACTCTTGCCATTTCTTATTCACCTCTATTCATATTTAATTTCCATATGGTAATAATTTCTTTATTGTTTTTTCGCATGTTTTATCTGCATAAGCGTCAAGAACACTACCTCTTGCTTTTGCTCTTGGACTTTTATTTGATAATAAATGTCTTCTATTTGATTTTGTTCTTTTTACTTTTCCAGTTGCTGTATATTTATATCTTTTTTTAGCAGCTTTATTTGTTTTTTGTTTGAGCATTATTTTTCCTCCTTTTTTGTTAATATAGCAAATAGGTTTTTACCTTCTAATATTTCATTTTTTTCAACGAAAGCTATATCTTTTAATTGAGTTACAAATAAATTTAATGTTTGTTTACCTTGATTAATGTAATTTAATTCTCTTCCTTTAAAACGAACAGTAACTTTTACTTTGTTCCCATCTTCTAATAGTCTCTGAGCATTTTTGATTTTAAATTCCATATCATGAGAACTTATATTTGGAGTAAGTCGAATTTCTTTTAATTCAACTTCTTTCTGTTTCTTTTTAATTTCTTTTGCTTTTTTCGCTTGGTCAAATTTATATTTCCCATAATCCATAAGTTTGCATATTGGGGGATTAGATGCGACTAAAACTAAATCTAATTTTTTATTATTTGCAATATCTAATGCTTGTTTTGTAGTAAAGTTTCCTAATTTTTTCCCCGACTCATCAATAAGTTGAATATTTTTTTCTTTGATTTGTTCATTTACTAAAAATTTTTGATTTATATAAAACACCTCCTAAACCTAAAAAAATAAAGATTGGTCGCAAAAAGCCAATCTTTTCTTAGTACATAAAAAATAATTGTAATCAAAAAATAGGGGTTACAAAATGAAATTAATATTAGTACCTGTTCCCTAACACGGTTAAGGTGAGAAAAGATTTTCTTCTTGCGACTTATATATTAGCATAATTATATTTGTTTGTCAATAAAAATTTTTGTGAATTATTCTTTATCCAATTCTTTCATATGTTGAGCCAAATCCCCTAAAGCTGAATTATATCCAGCATCATAGATTCTTTTAAAATATGGGTCTAATAAATTTGCAAAATCTTGTTTTGTTTTACATTTTAATAATTTGTCTATAAGCTTTCCAGAATCTGTATTTTCTACATAACTGTTATTTAATGTTGGGGCTCCAAAAGATTCTTTATATTTGTCTAGTTCAGGACATTCTTGTGGCAATAAATTATATTTTTCTACAAGAATATTTCTAATGTCTTCCCAATCATTAACTCTATGAATATGTGGAGCATCATAAAATTCATATTTTATGTTGTAGTTTTTGTTAAGTAGGATTCCTGTAGTCCTTGTGGCTCTAAGGGTTTCGGGATTGTCCTCAATGAGCAAATCCACAAAAACATATTTTTTGCTTTTTTCTGGCACAAATAACACATTTTCGTTAGAAATTGACGAAAAATTGTCATTTATCCATGAAATTTTTCTAGGAGCCATTTCTGGTGGTGTTCCTGTGATTAGGAGACATTTTCCATTACTTTTTTCTAAAATCTCCTGTATGACTATCCTAGCGACAGGGTCAGATTTCAAGTTTTGATAAAATTCTTCTTTTTTTGTTATTGAATAAAATTTTTCCCATTCATCATCATCTGGAAAAATTTTTCTCAAATCATAATCTTCTACCAAGGTTGAGTCTATATTTTTTCCAAATTCTTTATTATACATATCTACCCAAAGTGGGAAAAAATTATTTAAAACATTATCTACGTCAATTCCAATTATTAATGGTCTATCCATTTATTTATTCTCCTTCAATATTTGATATTAAATTTTCATAATTTCTTGCTTCTTGCAAATCGTTGAAGAAACATTCTTGAAAATATTTTTTATTAAACATGGTTTCAAAATCATCTTTAAGAATATTGATATGAATATATGCGGTGTTATTATTCCACCAAGGGTTTGCCAATTTGACAGTAATGCTCAAGAATGTAATTCCTTCACTATTCTCTCTTTCCTTAATTGTTTCTATATGATATTTTATATTATATTCAGGATTTATAATGTCATTTACTTTTGGTGGGTCTATTCTTTCTATAATTTTTACTTTAGTTGCCTTTCCAACGCCATCTTTTATTTCTGTTATATCATTCATATAGACCTTAACCTTGTAGAAATATTTTTCTTTTTTTATTAAAGAAAGTAAATCTGAATGTGGGAAACGATTATCAACTGCACACTCACAAGTTTTGAATTTTATTTTGTCTTTTGAATAAGAATTAGAGTCAATATATATTGCATTCATTCTTTCTGGCTTCATTTTGTTTTTTGTATATATATAAAAGTCATTCCCTGTTAAAGTACTACTTTCTCCAAGCTCTTCTTTTGATACAATATAAAAATAATAATATTTTTCTGTAGAATCTTCTAAATAAGTTACCTCGACTTCTTTTGCAATTTCCATCATTTTTAACTCATTTCTTATTTTCTCTTTTGCTTGCTCGTCACTTTTTATACTGTTATCACTGCAAACATTACTAATCGTAATGTGTTGCGTATTACTAGGGTCCCAACTTACATAAGAATAATCCATATCTATTTTTCCTCTCTTTGTTTTAATATATTGTCTGAGCCCTCAGACAAGTTGTCAAGTATATTAGCCGCCATATCTAAAATACGTAAATATTCCTTGTCTGAAAGTCTCTTTCCATATTTTTTTTCTAATTGTTTTTTCCTTTTCTTATCTGCATCATTTAACATATTACTTACCTGAACTTCCCAAAATGCCTGCTCCTCTGTCAGTTACATTTTTTTCTAAAATCTCTTTATCAACTTTCTCTATCCTTGCTGGGATGTCTTCTATAAGGATTGCTTGAGTAATAGCTTTTTTGTATGGGTAGCATAAACACTTTCCTTCAGGTTGTTCAACATTTTCCTTTTGAATATATACTGGAAAGTCGTTTTCATTATGAATGGCTACAAACCACTCTCCCCTAAAGTTTGAATCTATAACTCCACAAGCAGTAGAAAGTCCTTTTGACCCTGTACTACCTCTATCTTTTAAAATCATAGCATATCCTTCTGGAATGATACTTGCAATTTTAGTTGGAATTAATTTTGTTTCGTGTGGGTCAATTTTTATTTGATTTTCTGGGAAACAAGCATATATATCATATCCAACATTTCCTTGTGATTTTGATGGAATTATTGCATTTTCATCAAGCTTTATAAATTGTAATTCAACTTTATTCATCAGTTTTCCTCCCCTATTCTTCATAATTGTCAAGCCAATATGTAACTTGGATTCTCATAACAGTAAAAAGGTCTCTTTCTATAGAGTTTATATTATTAAAAATCCATTTTTCAGCTTCTTCTTTGTCTTTGAAAATTGTCGCATCTACGATTTCATCTTCAAAATCTCTATAATATGTATTCAAAAAAGACATATTATTTTTTTCCACAACTAACCATCCATTATTTTCTATTAGCACTATAAACCTTCCTCCATTTCTTCATAATCCGAAAAACCAATAATTGTATATCTTCCTTTTTTGTATCTGTTCTTTTTATAGTAGTTTCTATCAAACTGTAATGTTACACACATTCCTATATCTAAATCAAATACGATAGAGAATAAGTTTTCTCCTTGATATCTTCTGTTATGTTCTAGGAAGAATTTCATTTCATCTAAAAAATCGGCTAAAGAAAGAAATTGAGAATACTTCTTTGAGAAGCTAATTTGAGACTTTCTTGAAATTCTAACTTCAATTTCTGTATCCATAAAGTCCCTCCTTTCTTAAATAATATCTTTCTTTACCCTTATTTTTATAATATTATTTTACCATAAGTAAAGAATTTTGTCAAGATTCTGACAAAAATTTTTTATTTTTTTGTCAAGTTTCTGATTGGATATCAAAAACTTGACAAATATTCTATACTATATCTTCTTTTATTATATCTTTTAAATATGTTCTTCTTTCTGTTTTATTGTTTAAAAGAGCATTTTTATAAGCCGAAGGTTGCATTAAAAGATAGCACTTCTTTTTTGCTCTAGTTACTGCTGTATAAAATAAAGCACAATCTAATAGGATATAATGAGAATTATCTAAAATAACAATGACATTATCACATTCTGAACCTTGCATTGAATGGACTGTAATAGCATATGCTAATTCCATATTTCTCATTAGTGGTTTTGGCATATTTACTATTTTTTCCCCTTTATCAAAACTAATTGTGCAGAATTTTTCATCAATATCTGTTATAATTCCAATTTCTCCATTCATAACTTCTCTTTCATAATCATTTACATTCCTTTGAATTACCCTAGCACCTTTTTTGAAAATTTTATATCCATCTCCATTTTCTCCAAAGTCTTTAATCACTATTTCACTTTTTTCTTTTCCTAATAATTGTTCTTGAATTTTTGCATTGAAACTTCTAGTAGAGTTAGTTCCATCTTTTTTTGGAACAACAATAGTTATTTTATCTACATCTCCATTATTTTCTCTTAACAATTGAAAATATAAATCATATGCTTGCTGAAAAATTTTATCTTGAGACATTTTCATATCAGAATATAAATAGATTTCCATATCTTTGTCCTTACCATGGATAACAGGAGATTGAACTAATCTATTTCCATGTTCATCTATAAACGTGTCTTCAGGAGTGAATATGTCTTGATTTTTTCTAATTTTATTTGCATCTAATTTTATTCCAGAGCTTTCTGCTTGTCTGTGAATCTTTGTAAGACGATTAATGCATAGATTACTTGAAAGTAAATCTTTTGCTGGGGAACCTGCTCCAATAGGAGATAGTTGTGCGTCATCGAAAACTAAAACAAGTTTTGCTGTATCAGGCATTGCTTTTAGTAGTTGTAATAAAAGAGAGTCGTCTATCATTGAGCATTCATCTAAGATTACTAAATCTACATTCAAAGGATTACTTTCATTTCTTGCAAAACCGCCTTCAAGTTGCCATTCTAAAAGTCTATGAATTGTGTTTGAAGGGTATCCAGTTGCCTCTTCAATTCTTCTTGCAGCCTTTCCTGAAAGAGCAGCTGTTGCAACATTAAAGTTCTTATATAAATTTAGTATTCCTTTAATACATACGGTTTTTCCAGCACCTGCGTTTGCCGTAATAATTACAACTTTATTTCCTATTGTACTTCTTATGGCAGAAATCTGCTCGTCTGTTAATTCAACTTGCCTATCAGGAGTAGAAAAGTAATCATTTGTTTCTCTAATTGCTTCCTCTAAATTCATATTTGGCTCAAAGTTTTGGGCATTATTTAATCTCTTTAAGTTTTCCCATATAGATTTTTCCATATTGTAATATTTTTGTAGCCCAATTAAATCTCCAACGACATGAAGTATTGTACTATTTCCATCTGTAGTTAAATCCCTTTCAACTCGTATTAAATCTTTTACATGAGCAAAACATTCTTGAAATTCAGGAACTGATGGAGGGATAATTTTACTAAACAATTTTCCAAAATCTTGAATACTTATCCAAAGGAATCCATTTTGAGCTTCTTGCTCTAATATGTGTTTTGTGCATGCTACTACTCTAAAACTCGAAGAAGCTAAGCTTGGATTAATCTTTAATGCCAGTTTATCGACTGTAAGGAAACCAAAACCAGGTATCTTTGTAAATTCATATGGATTAGATTTCAACTTTGTTTTTAGAATATCTATATTCGGTTCGTAATTAACAAGTTTATCTACCATATTGTTAGAAACTCCCAAAGGAACTAAAAGAGATAATATGTCTCCAATGTTTAAATATTTTAAAAGTTTTTCCCTAATCTTTTCCCAAGTTTTCTTCTTAATTCCTTTTAAAGAGTTATAATTTGGCTCAAAATTGTGGTCATCTATAATGTTTTGAATAATGTTTGGGTATGCTTTAATGATAGAATTATATTGATTTTCTGTAACTAAAGCTTTTAAATAAGTATTGTTTAATGAGGTTTGAGCATTATCTGAAACGATTGGCTTTATAGAAGCGATTTCATATTGATAACCATATTTTTCATTATATATTAATTTTGCAGAAACATTATATTTTTGGCTAGTATTAAGTGGAACAGTTCTGCCTACTAATTTTGTTGTATATTTTTTTGTAATTTCGTTCTCAACAACACCAGGAATTTTTTTATCCAATTCTATTTCTGAAATTGAATAGAAGTTCTGCTCATTATAGTATATTTCTTTAATAGGTCTCATTTCAAATTCAAATATTTTTCCTACATTCTCTTCACAATTGTCCATATTAACTCTCCTTATCTTCTATAAATCTATCAAGTTTCCATTGTTCAAAACTTTTTATTTCATTAACAAATAATTTATTTTCATTCTTTCTTCCTAATATAGATATACATTTTCCTTTTTCAATTAAGTCTGAATATTTCTTGTATTTACTAGACCATGCTATAGCTTCTATAATTCCATTGACCGTATATAAATCTAAGTAAGCAAATACATTGTTGTTCTTGTCTTTTTTTCTTTTTATATCAACTATAACGGCTAATATACAGGGTTCTTCTCCATCTTTGACTAAGTCCCAATCTGTAACATAGTGGCTCATTTCTTTTAGGGGATTGTCAGTAATGAACATAGACAAAGTTTCAAATTCCCACATATATTCATTCTGCATATATTTGTCTTTAAATTCATTAAATTTCTTATTGTAGGTTTCTCGTTCTTGTTGTTTGAATTCAAGCTCTCTTTTTGCATTGAATTCTTTTATTAAACTTTCATCTTTGTTCGTTCTTTTGCCTTTTATAATTCCCCATTTTTCTTTTAAAACATCTTCTTTAGGAATAGTCTTTATTGGTTTATATTGTTTTCTAGGATATGTATATTCAAAGTAGTCTAACATTAAGCTTTTTTTATATTTTCCAAAACATCCTGCTTTTATAAAACTAATAACAACTTTACTTGTAGCTTCAGCCCTATCTAAGAAATCATGAAGATTTTTATATGGTCTATTCTCTATCGTTGATAATATTGAGGACAAACCTAATCCTTTAATAGCCAACAACCCAAACAAAATTTTGTTTTCTTTAGGAAATGCAGTGAAATCTTTTCTTGATTTATTTATGTCTGGAGGTAATATTTCTATATTCAAATTATAACATTCATTGATAAGTATTCCTATTTTAGAAATATTGTCAGATTTTATGTTTAGACAGGCTGTCATATATTCTACTGGATAATGGTATTTTAGGTAGGCAGTAAGATATGAAAGCAAACCATAAGATACTGAGTGTCCACGATTAAATGAGTATCCAGTTTGTTTCAAAATTAGTTCCCATAAAGCATCAATTTGTTCTTGACTCCAGCCTTTGTCGACAAGTAAATTACGAAATTCAATTTCAAGTTTAGCCATAACATCGACCTTCTTCTTTCCAATTGCTCTTCGGGCGTTGTCCACTTCAGTTTCAGGAAATCCAGCATATCTAAAAATTTGTAATGCTTGCTCTTGATAAAGTAATATCATATTTGTTGTTTTAAAGATTTCTGCTAAATCTGGGTGAATTAGTTTTTCCATAGCTTGTTCTGGGTGTAATTTATTATTACAATAATCTGGGAATTGGTCTTTAGTTCCTGGTCTGTTGGCTGCATTTATTGCAATAATATCTTCTATATTGTCTGCTTTAGCTTGAATACACATAGCTTTAGCCTCTGCTGACTCCATTTGAAATACAGATATTGTATTGCCTTTTTTGTATATATTATCATAAACTGCTTTGTCTTCAAGGTTTAAATGATTTATGTCAACATCTTCCCAAGTAAGTCCTGCTATTTTTAATGCTTCATCTACAATATCTAATGTTTCAAGCCCAAGAAAGTCCATTTTTATAAGAGATAAATCATCCATTGCATTATGCATTTCGATTTGGAGCATGGGGTTACCTTCAGTATCTAAGCACAATGGAGCATAGTTAGTTATTGAGTGAGGAGCTATAATGGTTCCTGCGGCATGTCTGCCCATTGATTTAGGTAATCCTTCTAAATACATAACATAATAAAACCACTTTGGAAATTGGTGATACCATTTTTGTAGCTTAGGGTCTGTAGAAAGTAAGTCTTTTAGTAGCATATCCTTTTCAACTTCCTGACCTAAATCATCAAGCGTTTTTATTGTAGGAATTTGCTTTGCAACTAAATCTCGTATATCATAAGGAATTTGATTATAATAAGGACTATTTGGGTCTTCATTAAGGACTTTTCCAATATCTCTAATAGCAACCTTTGTAGAAAGCGTGTTAAAAGTACATATTGGAGCAACATTTTCTTTCCCAAATAAATCTTCAGAAATTGTAACCATTTCTTTTCTACGAGCTTTCGCTATATCCATATCATAATCTGCCATACTATGTCTTCCAAGATTGGCGAACCTTGCAAATTGGAGGTTCCACCTTATGCTATCAATTTGAGTTACCCCTAAACAATATAAGCATAGGCAGTTTGCTCCAGACCCTCTAGAATATCCTAAAGGAATCTTTCTTTTTTTAGCCTCTCTTGTAAGCATTTGTAACATTATAAAGTAATCACTATAATGTAAAGCTTCTATTACTGGAATTTCTTCATTAAGTCTTTGTCTTCTAATTCCTCTATCTTTTTCGGACATATCCTTAAATTTTTCTTCAAAACCTTCCCAAATTAGGTGTTCTACATATTTATCGCTATTTTCATAATCTTTAGGGATAGGAATTACAGGCATTTGATTTTCTTGGTGATACCCAATATCAATATCTTCCACTTCGTTTGCTATCTTAAAAGTGTTTAAAACTCCCACTTTTATATCTTTAAAAGTAAATCCTAAATTTTCATACTTATGGAATTTGTCTACAACTTCAGCTGAAGTTTGTAAATAACATCCATCATAATTCTCTCCAACCTCTCTATCTTGAGAAATTTTTATAAAAACACTATGTATGTCCATTTGGTCTTCAGTAATCATGTGGGCATCGGTTGATATTAACCAAGGAATATCCAATTCCTTTGCTAATTTTAAATGTTTTATATTAGAAATCATTTGAATATCATTTGCATGAGATTGCATTTCAATATAATATTCTTCAAAAATAGATTTTGTTTTTAATGCAACTTGCTTTGCCAATTCCCAATTATCGTTTTCAAGAGCTTTACTTAATCTGCTTGCCAAACAAGCACTTGAACATATAACACCTTCTCCTAAATTATGTTCTTTAATATAATCTAATGTAATTAATGGTTTCTTGTAAAATCCTTCTGTGTTTGCCACAGACACAATTTTAAATAAATTTTGTAATCCTTTTTTGTTTTTTGCAAGCAAAAGTAAATGGTATCTAGGTTGAGTATATTCTTTTGTGTCTGCCTTTTCATACATATTATCAACCTCATATGCTTCTACTCCCATAATTGGTTTTATTCCCGCATTCTTACATTCTTTATACAATTCTACAAATCCAGACATTTTTCCATGGTCTGTAAGTGCAACTGCAACTTGATTATGGTCTTTCGCAAATTTAACTATGTCAGGAATTTTTGCAACACTATCAAGTAATGAGCCAACAGCACTGTGAACATGTAGGTTTACAAATTTATCTACACTTTGTTCTGTTTCTGACATTTTATCACCTCTTTCTCCAAATATGTTTTCTCATTCCAGAATCAAATATTTGTATATATTTCTTTGATTCCATAATTTCTTTTTCACTCCTTTGCCAAAAAGGGTCATTCTTATGTTCCAAATATTTATAATTCGAGTCAAAGCCAGGGAGCTTATGCATATATTGTTTTTGACATTGTCTCCTCCAATAAACATTATTTAAGTTTTTATACCACCAATAACTTGGGGCTGTAATTCCTTCAACTTTAAACCCAAGAATATTATAAACATTTCCACTCATTTTCGTAATGTCTGAAAAAGATATTATTATATTTGGGTCTACAGTCTTTACAAAATAAGAAAAAAATTTGCTAGCCCCTCCTACAACTTCTAATCCTTTTTGAGAACAAAATCTAGTTAAGAAAAATTCTTGGTTTCTCTGAGAGAAGGACATACAGGAAACTAGTTCATTATTATAGGTCAGTCCATAATTGTACTTACAATTAGTTGTCTTTCCTTGTAGATGATTGTTTTCATAAAATGCATTAGCTTGTTTTGGATGAATAATTACTAAAGAACACTTCCTAGCAAATATTCTTTGTTGATTAATATGTAAAATACTTTCTAGAAAAGATAATGTTTTATCTATATATCCTTTATATAGCTCCCATTCAAAAATATGAATCAGCCTTATCCCTTTCTGTTCACAAAGTAAGCTTTTCTGTTGATGATAATATTTCTCTTTTGGTGGTCGACCATATCCTAGCGAAACTGAAGAATTATGAAAGAATGCTCCATTAACTTCTATTGCTATATTTCTACTTGGAATAAAGAAATCTAATTCTAATGGAGCAATCGTATCCCTATCATGTATTTTGTATGCAATATTGTTTTTTTCTAAAAATCCTTTAATTTCTTTCTCGTACATTGAACTTGAAACTTCAAAAATGTCTTCAAATGGTATATTATACTCATCAAAAATTTTATATACGGCTGAAGGGGAGTAACCAGACAAGTTGCAAAAGTCTAATAATGTAGGATTGTGCTTTTCTTTATTTATAAAACCTTCTTTCCATTTTTGTAATTTCTCTTTGCTACAAATAATTTGTGAATAAGGCTGAACAATATGCATCTGATTACTACTTTCAAGTCCGTACTTTTCTTTCATAGAGTTTTGAATAAGCCCATTTTTAAAGAAACTATCAGCCCCATATTTTTGTGTCATAGTATCTTGGACTTTTGCTCTAACATCTGGAGAAGATAAACAGTTTTTATATCCAAATTTTTCCATACTTGTCTTTTCTATTCTTTTTCTGACACAATCTTTATTCGGACATCTGGTATATCCTTTTTCTCGGAAAAAGGCATCTGGTCTGACTTCAAATATTGTACCACAAACATTATGTCTCATTTTTACTTTCGTTCTCATATTCACATAGTCTGTAGAAAGTAAAGAATATTCATTTCCGCAAATTGCAAATAATTTGTCTTTTAAATCTTGTAGTCTATTTTTTCTTCTTTCTTCTCGTAACATTTCTTCCCCTCCTACATTATATCATATTGAGAATAGCATGTCAAGAAATTGACAAGCTATTTATTTTTCTCTTTACTATCTACTTCTATCTTATCTAGATTTTTACAAGCTTTTTTTATCATTCCTTGTATTTTTTTCAACTCTTCTTGTAGCTCCTTCAAAGAATTTATATCTTCTTTCCCTACGAATTTTCTAGCCTCAGTTTTTAAGATTCCATTTAATGCACTTTCAATACTTGTATAGTATCCCAAACTTTCTTGGTGTTCTTCTCCATAATTTTTACTACTTTTATCTTGAATAATGCTTTTTCTTAAAAGAATATAACAGGTTGGCACAGCATTTATATAATATTCTTCATTAATCTTTATCATAAAATCACTCCTTATCTTTGATTTGCCAATTAATTTCTTTTCCCCAATTTTTTATTAAAAATTCATTCGCTTTAGAGAAATGTTTACATCCAAAAAAACCATTATATGCTGACAAAGGACTAGGATGTGCAGCTTTTAAAATTAAATGTTTTTTATTTGTAATAAGACTTTCTTTTTCTTGGGCATTTCTCCCCCATAAAATGAATACTTTAGGGGTATTGTCTTCTCCAAGTTCTTGAATAATTCTATCTGTAAATTTTTCCCAGCCCTTTTTAGCATGTGAATTAGATTCCCCAGCTCTTACTGTTAAAACTGTATTTAACAGTAATACCCCTTGATTTGTCCATGGTGTTAAATCGCCATTATTTTTAGCCATTTCTATTCCTAAGTCAGACTCTATTTCTTTATAGATATTTTTAAGTGACGGTGGCAATTTGTTACATAATACTGAAAATGCTAATCCATGAGCTTGATTAGGGTTAATATATGGGTCTTGTGCAAGAATTATTACTCTAGTGTTATTAAATGGAGTTAACTTCAAAGCGTTAAATATATCTTGTTTTGGTGGATAACATATGTAATTTTTATATTCATTGTCCACGAAAGTCTGGAGAAAGTGAAAATATGGTTTTTGTTTTTCTTCTTGTAATATATTATTCCAATCAGTTATCATTATTTTTCCTTTCTGGAGTATCTAAAATTTTAGCTTCTATAAATGTACATTTTTCTTTACATTCGTTTACCGAATCCCTATTTTTACAAAAAACTTTACAACAACTTCTACACAAATCTGTCATTCTATATTCCACTCCATATATTATTATTTTCTTCACAAGGTCTTATCGCATTTTTATCAACCTCTATTATATCATAGTCTTCCATCATGACCTGTGGAATTACTCTCCCTGCAAAATGATTCATGCTTACTTTCCCAACTACATTCATAATATAAGATTTCTTTATATCATAATTTGAAGCTAAATTTAAAAACTTATCATTTTTTGGCAAATGAAATTTTATAAAACTCTTTCCAGAATAATCATACTTTGCTGTATCTTTGTTTTGCCCCATAACTTTAATATTTTCTGGAAACAAAGGGATATTAATTATTGCAAATAAAGGTTCAGCTACACCAGTTCCCCATAGGTAACGATATGTATCTATTAAATAATAATCACTATTAGTTAAGTCTTTAAAGTTTAATATAAAGTCTACAGCATAGTTTCCTTCAATTTTTATATCTTTAAATTTCTCATTCCAAATATCAACTACTTTTTGTCTATTCTTTATTGGTAATGCAAAACCACAAGCACCTTCGTGTCCTTCTAAAAATGTGAATAATCCTGTTTCTTCTAATTCTGTCTTTAACTTTTCACAAGGGAAACCAGCATAATTTCTAACAGACCCACTTAAAGTTTCATTATTAACTGTTCCGATTAAAACAGGACGTTGGAAATGAGCTGCTAATTCCATTGCTGTTACTCCTGTTAAAGTTTTATCAATAATTCCTGTTGCATCTATAATTAGTATTTTATCATTCTCTATTTGGTCGTTTGTTAAAGTCTTGATAATCTTTGTAGAGCTAATAGCCTTATCTTCATTTTGCTTAGTTTTATTATCAATACACATATCATAAACTTTTTTCCCAAACTTGTCTTTTTCTAATTCTTCTTCAGATAGAGTAAAGCATTTAAAAACTGCAAGTTTTTCTTCAGCTGTACCAAATCTCATTGTTGCATTTAATGCTGGAGCTATTCCAAAAGCAACATCAGAAATTATAATATATTTATCTAGGTATCTGTCGTTTTGTTTTGTAAATTTCAATAATTGTTTTAGGAATGGATTCCTAAGATTCTTCTTTAATAATCCTTGTTGTATAAAATATCTTGTTTCATAATCAGTAGTGTCCATTATATCAGCTATTAATCCAATTGCAACAAGGTCTAAATAATTGTTTGCCTCATTTAACAACAAGTAATCATCTAATGCTTGTAAAAATCTATATACAACTCCAACTCCCGAAAAATCCTTGTTTTTATAATGTAAAGATTCTTGATTGTTAATTATGGTAGCATTTTCACTGTATCCATTACTTATAATATGATGGTCTATAACAAGTATGTCTATTCCTTTATTATGGTATTTTTTCAGTTCTTCGTAGTCATTACTTCCTGCATCAGGAATTATAATGAATTCAGTATCTTGTGGAATTTCTATATCTTTACTTAATCCATGCCCTTTCCCAGAATGAGATATTGGGGTAATAAAGGATATATCTTGAAATGTCTTCTTTAAATAATTGTAAAGAATAGCAGAGCTAGTTATTCCATCAACATCTGGGTCTACTATTAATGTTATGTTGCTATGAGCATTCATATGTTGTATTAATAACTTTACTCCATCTTCAATATTATCTAAATCTTTAAAAGTATTATGTTCCAAAAGCTCTGTATTTGATTTTCTAAATGCATCAATATCTTTTATATTTCTATTTTCTAAGACGGTTTCTAAAAAGTTATTTATATCATTTTTACTGTTTTCTATAAGTTGATATTTCATTAAATTCCTCCTATATATATTTATATTTATTATTTCTATATAACTGTTCCCAATTATTAGGATTATCCATAGGACTTTCTTTATTTTTTAATATATTATTTTTATCTAGTATGTAATATACACTTTTGCATAATGGAGCGATTTCCTCACATTGTTTACGTACAGTTTCTTCATTTACATCTTTGTCAAATGCAAATATAACAGTAGCTCCTAATCTGATTATCTTTTCTCTTTGTGATGGGCTTAAATCATGTCCACCAACACTCACACCATTTTTATATCCATAAGTCCATAATTGCATTACACCTTTTTCGGCTTCACATATTATGACTTCTTTTTTTTCCTTTATAAAACTTTGAGTCTTATATAGACCGTACAATATCTGAGACTTTGCACATGGATACATATAAATATATTTTGGTTCTTCATCTTCTCTTATTTTATCTATACATTTTGAACCAAGCCATATATTCTTTAATATTCTTCCTTTAACACCAACTAGAGTACCATTTTCATCTCTTATTGGTATTGCAATTCTAGGTCTTGGAAATCCCCAATAATCTACTGTTGAGTCAAGTCCTAATTCAAAATCATATTGAGTCTGGTCTGAAATATTGTCATCACAAAATTGTTGAAAAGAACTTCTTTGATATTGTATTAAAACTTCTTCATTTAGTGGTTTTAGTGGAGGCTCTTCAACTTCAGACTTCTTCTTTATTGACAGCATATTTTGGAAGAATTCCAATAATTTATCTTTTTTGGGTGGAGTATAATAATAGTCTAGTCCTAAAAAAGAACAAAGCCAATGAACAGCGTTTGAAAAATATAGGTTTTTTGTAAAGCACACTAAGGAAACTATATCCGAGACACCATATTCATCTACTATATCTCTTGTATAAGCTACTACATTTAAAGATGAGTTATTATAAACTGTAGTAGATTGTGGATTATCCCCATCTGGCATTCCACAAGTAATGTAAGAATTATTATCATGCCATTTAATATGATGCATTCCAAGTTCTATTAAAATATCTTCTATTTTGTTATTCTCATATATATATGATTTAACTTGCTTTACATCCATATAGAGCTCCTTTCATTACTTCTTTTTACTTGTAGATTTAGCATTTGACTTTCTTACCTTATCCATTGCCTTTTCAGTATTAAATTCTGCAATTGCTTGCTGTTCCTTTTCCCAATCTTTGACTGTATAAACTAAACCTACTTCAAACCATGTGTTGTAATTTAGATTTAATTCAAACAAAACATTTGGTTTTTCTCCACTTCTATTTTTGTCAACTTTACATACATAATAGGTTTTGTTTTTATCTAATGGATTTAACAATGATTGAGTTTTTGCTCCAGTTAATGGGTCTCTTCCTACTGACACATAGCCATATTGTAAATAGTCTTTCTTTGGAATGTCTTTAAATAAACATAAACCATCCATAACATGTTTTATTTGTTTTGCATTTGCTATATTCATAGAGCTTAAATATAATGGGTCTACATTAATTGCGTCATCTGTTAATTGTATATTGGCTCCTATAAATATATCTAATTCTTTTGCTAATTCCTTTAACATTGTAGCTGTATTCTTTAGTTTTGACCAATCTCCACTAGCGTCTTTATCAGCCTTAAAAGTATCGTAGAACACATAGTTTATACCATCAATATTCTTTGCATTTTCAATTGTCTCTTGTATGGCTCCATCACTATAATCCGACCCCATATCTATAATAAATAGTTTCTTTTTAAAATTCTCCTCTAGCCATTTTGTAGCATTAATTACTGAATTAAAGTCAGGAGATTCTTTCTTAAGTTTTTCTATAAATTGTTCTTTTGTTAAAATTGGGTCTCCAAAATCATCAACTTCTCTTGGAATAACCCTTCCATCTTTATCTCTATAAATTCCATTAACAATTTCTTTCTGTGGTTTAAGTTGTTTAAAACCATGTTTTGCTTGGAATTCTGGGTTATCTAATATGGTGGTAATCATACACTCTTTCATTTCTTCATAAGACATCTCATTTGCAAGTAATAAAACCTTTTCTTCATGTACGAATGCTATATGAGCAATAATTTTCATTAAAAATCTTGACTTACCTGCATTAGATAACATACCCCAAGCCATAAATTGTTTTTTTCTAATTCCAGAAAAAACTTCAGATAATATTGGATATGGAAAAGCTAAGCCCATTTGAGGTTTATCAAGCTTTTCTAAAACATAATCTGTGCAATTTTCAACAAGGTCTTGCATATCTTCTGTATTTTTAAGATTTGTATATATTTTAGAAATCCTATTGATAAGTATCCTAAGAATATGTTTTGCCTTAATTTGTTCAAATTTAGTAACCTCATGTGTTTTGCTATTTACTGCTCCATTAAGTAAATCCATAACAGGAAATCCTTTTGTATGATAAGTTCTTAATAAAGAGAATTTTTTTATATTGTCAAAATACTTGTCAACATCATTTGAGTTGCATGTATCCATAAACCCTTGAATAGTAGTAAAGCCACCATATTCATTGAATTTATCTAGAATTTGTTTTTTTCCAGTAAGGAATCCTGCAATAGAAACCTCATCTGGGGTCTTAGAATAAGTATCGTAAACTTTTTCAAATAAATTGTAAAAAAATCTACTAGCTGGGGTAGAGAAGTCCTCATTTCCCAAATACCTTCTATACTTTTGGACTATCCCTGGATATTTATACATTGTTCCTATAAAGAGAATTTCTGAAGTTAAGTCTTGTAGTTTTTCTTCATCTGTAGCCATTAACTATCACCCCCATTTTTAATATCCTTCCAAAAAGGCTTCTATATCTAAATTATCATCGCTATCATCTTCCTCAATGTTTCTCCCTTTTAAGTAAGTACTTACTTCAAAATCTTTAATGTCATTTTCATTCTTTGTAGCATGATTTTTGTTATATATATATTCAGAATACTTGTTTATTAATACAACGATATCATAATATAATAAAGCTATTTGAGTATCTATCGGATTTTTCAATCTTGAATGTATATAATTAAGTTCTTGCTCATAATTACAAAACATATTATACATATTTTCATAAGGAATTTTTTGCCCATCTGCTCTTTTATATGTTCCATTTTTTATCATTGTAAAAGTTCTTTTTACTCTCTGAATCTCTGATTGAGAAGTAATTCTATATTTAGAAGAAACATAATCTATTAGCTGTTGCATATCTTGTTTTTCTTTTATTTCTGCCTCTTTATTTACTGAAGGTAATTTAACAGGCTTACTAGTAGAATGTCTTTTTTCATTTCTTCTAGTAACTTTTCCTCTTTCTTTTGCTTGTTCAAGAATTACTTTAATTTTTTCTCCTGTATATTTTGGTTTCTTTGAACGTTTTAGTTTTGATGTTAAGCAGTCCATATGATAGAATTTATTTCTGTATGTATATAAATCTTCATTTTTTAAATCTATCAAATTGTTACATACTTCACAAAAATATTGAATAACTTTCTTTCCTGTATTTGCCACTCTTTTCCTCCTACAAAGATAAGCCAGAGGATTTGTCGCTCCCCTGACTTAGATTATTAATGAATATTCTTTTTCGTTAAGAAAGCACTTGTAATTTCTTTCATTTTTCTTAGTTGATTTATATCAGTAATTGACATAAATGCTCCAGCAGGAATATTATAACTATCACATTCATCTTTTAATTCTTTTCTAATATTACTTTTTGGAAGTTTTGCAATCATATTAGAAATTTCTGTTTTTAGTGAGTTTAACTCTGGGTCAAAGTCACTTTTTTGTACTATTTCCTCTCCAGTTTCTGCAACTAGCTTATCTTGAATTGCAGAAATGTCAGCTTCAATACTCTCTGCTACAGTATTTCTTATAGGTTGTTCTTTTTTCCCAACATTCTTTCTTATGACAACTTCCCAATCTAATAAAGAAGGAGATTCTATCTTTTCGTTTTGTTTCTTAACTCCAGTTCTATCTTTATCTTCCACAACAGCATAGGTTTTTCCATCTTCGTTGAATGTATGAAGAACTGTCTTTACATTATATTCTACTTCTTTGAAGCCTTCTGGCTGATATTTTCCAGTAGAAATAGTTTGGAATTTGTTTTGGTCATCTATTGCTTGTTCCTTTATTTCCTTTTGTCTAGCAGTTACTGCAAAATGTTTTCCGCTAGCCATTAAGTCTAATATTAGTTCTTGACCTCTATGAGCAATTGTTTGATAATCTTTTATTTCTAGTCCAGCCATTTCAATTGCTAAAGTTTTATCTGCTCCCATTAGTCCTTGTTTATTAGCTCTTTGTCCAGCCCTTCTTTGAGACATATCAAGTAAAGCTTGAACTAATTGATTATAAAGAACTGTTAATGAGTCTATAACTATAGCATCTGGAATCCATGCACTTCCATCTTCGTTAGTAATTTCTAATACCTCTTTAGCTCCAAAATCATCTGTATTTGTTATTTTCATAGGCTTTGTTGGGGAAACATCTTTTGCTTGCTTTACTAAATTCAATGTTTCTTCAAAGCTTTTTGTTTTTGCAACAATAATATTGTTAATGTCTATACCTTCTGCTGCAAGGTTATCTAAGTAGTCATCAATTGAACTTTCCTCTGTATCTATATATAGAACCTTCATTGGTTCGCCTTTTTCATTTTTCATTTTGGCAAATTCTAATGCTAAGCTAGATTTCCAAGTTCCTTTATCTCCATAAATTAAAAATGCTAGTTTACTTTGAATTTGTCCTCCACGTCTTATTTGTGCCATAAAAAATCCTCCTTTTTATTTTTGTCAAGTTCCTGACAAGGTTTTGTTAAAAAAATATCAGGAACTTGAACTATCTATATTAAATGCTTCCCCAAATATTATCTGTATCTTCACTACCTACATGATTTGATTGGTTAACATTATTTGCTCCGAATTCTTCTTTACCTCTACAGAAAGTATTTCTGAACTCTGTTACATTTTCTTCTGTATATGTTACTGGGTCATAAGAATCTGCAACCATAGCAATATATACATATCTAGTTCTTAAACCAGTTTGTCTAGGTTGAACAACCCATGTATTAAATGTTTCATCCCAAACTTTTTGTGGTCCAGAAACTCCTTCATTAGAAATTTTGGCTTGTAGTGTAACAGCAGCATATGGGTTTTCTACACTAAGATTTTTTAAGGTTTTTGCGAACATTAGATTATCTTTACCTTCTATTTCTATTTCTATTGTTCCTTCTCTTTTTCTACCTATTACTAAACCATTTACTGCTGCCTCTTGCTTTTCCTCATCTATTTCAATATCTTGAATAATCATAGGTTGAGAGATACTATTATCCTCGACAAAATCTGGACTATCAAAGTCTAATCTATCGTTCCTATTTCTCATAGAAATTTGATTTGGATTTAATCTTACTGCACTAACTGTCTCTCCTCTTCTGTTTTTATAACTTTCAACAGAGACATCACCTTGAATAAATAATTCATCTCCTACTTTTACAAAATTGTAAATATCTTCTATAGCATCATATAATATTTTGAATTGATTTTTATTTCTTTCTACTCCGTTTTCATCTACTTCTTGTTCTACCCCAATACGAACTCTTGACATTGGGTAAAATCCTTCTGGTAATGAAGTTGTGTTTCTTTCACTCCAAGGAATAATTTTTCTGTCAACTTCTTTTCCATCTTCATCTCTCTTAATGTAATATACATTATCTTGAGCAATTGCACTTAAAGGAAGAGATACTGTATTTGTTTTTGATGTTCTAATTGTTAATGTTAATGCTCTTCTTTTTCTTTTTGTTGCTGTTTCTGAGTCATAATTAGATGTGTCTATTTTATCAACTCTTCCTTTTAATCTAAATGTACCATACATTGCTGGTATTGCTTGTTTTAAATCTTGATTCTCTGCCATAATTTTCTCTCCTTTTAAAAATCTTTCTTTTTAATTCTTTTATAAATTTTTTCCCTTTCTTTAGACAACATATAACTAACTTTTGATTTAGTATAACCCATTTTTTTTGCGATTTCTCTAATAGTAAGTCCATCATCGACAATATAATGAATTATTTTCTGAACTTCGTCTGAACAGTCTACTAAACAATCATTAATACAATTTATATGAATATCTTCTAAATCATTACTAAAATCTAACTCATCATTTAAACTTATTCCCATTTCTTTTTTGTTCTTGTTATAATATCTAAGCATAGCACTTTTAATGTATGGATATGCATATGTCAAAAACTTAACTTCATATTTTGGATTAAAATTTTTCTTTGCATTTAATAATCCAATATACCCCTCTTGAATTAAGTCTTTTTGTAATTCTCTGTCAAAAGTTAGATTCCTTGCAAGTTGGATGATTATGTTTTTATATTGTTGAATTTCAAAGTCCTCTATTACAATCACCTACTTAACTACTTGAATTGTACTTTAGCTGGGTTCTTGACGATTTCTATTCCTTCAACAATCTCCCCAGTTTCTTTAAAGTGTTTTTTAATTGCTGCTTTATCTACAGAAATCTCTGTCTTTTGTTTTTTAAATTCTGTTGGAACTTTATCAATGTCTACTACATCTACACTTATATCTATCCTATTAGGAACAACCATATTTCCTATAGATGTTTCGATTTTTGGTAGGTTCATTTTTTTCATATTTTCGGTAATGACTTCTTTTAGATATTTGGCTCTATTTTCTGCTTTTTTTTGTCTTTCTTGTAATGCCTTTATTTCAGTTCTTATTCCTTCAATATGAGAGTCATTTGTTTTAAAAAAACGAACTATTTCTTCAGCAGAATTTTGCAACTTATTTGATAGTATAGATATAAGTTCATTTTTATCTTCATCTGAAAGTTCTTCTCTATCTAATAAATCACAAACATAGTTGAATTCTGTAGAAACATTATATAGAGTTAAATCTGCCATATTTCCTCCTTTCTGTCAAATTTCTGACAAGAATTATGTAAAAATTTTTCTTGGATTGAATATAATATATATTATATTTTTTATTTTGTCAAGTTTCTGACAAGATTTTTTAAAAAAAAATTAAACTTTGTTTAAATCTATTATATTGCCAAATTTCTTTTCAAAATTTTCCAAGCTTTCTTTATCATTAAGCTCTCCACAAAGGTATAAGATTTTTTTTGTTCTTGTTTCAGCAATATATTTTAGGTTTCTTTCTTGAATAGAATATTCAGCCCCCATTCCAAACTCATACGGCATCTTAAAATAGTTTATAATAAAAACATTGTCCGCTTCTAACCCTTTCATTGCATGAATTGACCCAACTGTTATACAGTTTTCTGATGGTTCAGATTGTGCAATACTTTTAACAAAGTTTACGAAACCACTAGCATTTCCCATTAAATTCAAATCTTGATATTTCTTAACAAAGAAATCTAACAATGATTCCATAATATCATAAATATCTTCTTCTTCCATATCTAATATATTTTTTGGAGATTTTTCAGCATCATCTAGTTTATTTATTTTCTTACTTTTTTCTTTATTTATAAATTTGTAGATGTCCTCTAAAGATTTTATTTTTTTTCTTTCCTCGATTTCTTTTACAATTTTAAAAAGAAAGTCTGCTTTTTTAAAGAATACTTTTTTCTTAGCTTTTACTAGAGCTAAATAAATAGCAACCAAATCTTTATTTTTTCTAGCCATTATAAGGTCTCCATTATTTGCATATTTTACTACATCTATATTATGTATGATATTTATTGTCCCTTCTTTTGCACTAGGAGCATCTTCTATTAATGGAGCATGTTCTCTAGCAAGAACTAAAGCTTTTTTTGGGCACCTATAACAAATGTTAAGATGTAGCTCTTTCGTGCTAAACTGTTCCCTGATATGATTAATACTATTACAGTCTGCACCATTAAATTTATATATAGCTTGGTGTTCATCTCCCACAAAGAGATATCTTGTAGGTTGTTTTGGGTTAAGGTATTGTAATTTCTTAATAAAAGTTTGTTGAAGTGTACTAAGGTCTTGACAATTATGAACTACTACTCCTGACCCATTTTTGTTAGTTCTACTTTTTGTAACAATAAAGTTATGGTTATCCTGAACTTCTATATCGAAAACTTTACAGTCTCTCGAATAACTAATAGATTTTATATAATCTCCTCCATATTTTTTATAACCAGAGAAATCCCAATTATATTCTCCTGTAGAAAACGGATTTTTATAAAAACAATCTTTATGCATATATGGAGCAATCAATTTTAAAAATCTTTCAGCATTGTCTGCACTAAAGTGAAATTCCTGATATTTTCCTTTAGCTAATACTCTTTTCACAGATATTTTGAAATTTTTCAATCTATTTTCTAAAATATCTGCTTCTTCTTTTGAAAGATTATTACATGATATTCTAGTACTAGATAACCCTTTATGTGATATACTTCCATCATCCATATACCATATAGCAAAACCTCGTTCATCCATTTTAAATAATTCTTTCCTTAAATTTTCGTTATTAATGAATATCTTAGTATAACAAGAATGAATGTCTTTTTTCCCCGTGTAACCACTTTTTAAACTGTATTCACTTTCACAATTAAACATTTTCATTTTAAAGTATAAGTAATCAAGTTGTTTTTCTTGGTGTGTAAATTTTATTCTAAAAGTATTGTATTCACTCTGTTGTTCTAATGACCCGTCTCCTATACAACTTGCCAAAGCAATTTGATACTGGTCATCATTTAATAAAAACTTTGTTTTTTGATTCTCTGTATTATCACAAATCAAATAATCCTGTTTAACTTTTAAGTCTTCAACTTTTACCCAACCTCTTTGAGTCAAAAATGGGTGATTATCAGTTGCTTCAATTACTTTTAAGCCTTCTGTTTTTATTTTAAAAACTGATTTAATTCCTTTTTCAACTACTCTTACAATAGGCTTATATTCAAAATCTTGTGTTTGCTCATTAAAAGTTTTTGCACAAATCCTTTCTCCATTATTTATCCTATCATATAATGTTTGCATTTTTATTAGACCCTTGTCTGTTTTTACATAGTAATCAAAAGGGATGCACTCATCTGCTGCTATAAAGTTACAATACCATTTTAACCATACTGGAGGAAACATATTTAATTTTACTGGTAAATAAAGTTGCTCTATAAAATCATACTCTCCTGTTCTTTCAAAGAAATCTATTGACTCCTCAATTGCTTCTGATACCAAATAAGTCCATTCAAGTCTAGGTATATTTGTTTGCTCTAAAATTTCTCTTTTAAAAGTAAATAAATGCTCTTCATCAATTATTCTACTTATTTGATTATAGTTTTTATGATTTATACAATGACATCTAACTAAATCGCAACAAGTTTTTGTATGCCTTTTTATACAATCTAAAGCAAGATTCTGTTGCATTTTATCTGTTGGTAGTATTTTATTTTCTTTTTGTAGTCTATCTATAATCACCCCATCTAGAATATCAGAAACCATTTTATTACTTTTTAATGTAGGTGTAACATTTAATTGAGTATTACAATATTCTCTAACAGTCATGTTTCCTAATGCATTAACAGTCATAATTTTCATTTTCTTTGAATCAATTAAAGGTTTTAAATCTTCCTTCTCTGACAACTCATCTGCTATATGTTTATTAAAAGCCAGAAATAACATTTTATTAGGAACTTTGTTTGCTACCATAACTAGGGTTGTTGTTTTCCCTGTTCCTGCAAGAGCATTAACTAAACCATTTCCTGTGTCATTTTCTACCCAATTAAGAATTTCTTTTTGATATCTGCTTGGTTCTCTTTTCATTTTCTCCTCTTTTCTAAAATTTATATTTATCTATTAAACCTCTTTCAATAATTTCTACATATAATTTTTGCATCTTCTCTGCTACGTCATCACAACAAAATTCTATATTATATAAATCTACATTATCTTTAATGAAAGTTATAATATTTTGTATAAGTTCTTTTTTAGATATTATATAAGAAAATTTTTTTGTATACATATCTCCAGAATCTTTATCTATACATTCTTTTTCTACATAAACTCTAACATCTTCCAATTCTTTATAGTTTGCATCTTCGGGAATTTTTTCACTAGAAAAAGTATATATTCCAATGTAAGCAAAAGTTCCCTCACAATCAATTTCCAAATATAAATTTCTACATCCTACTGAACAGTAGTTATTTAGTACTTGCACAAAAGTTAAAAGGTCATAAAAAAAACGACTGTTCAAATAACTTACAGGAATTGTAATATCATTATTGATATTCAAGTCTAACCAACCGCTCTTTATTTGAGGATTGTCCATAAATATTTTACTAACTCGTTCTTCTCTCATATTTATCTCTCCATTCTTCTACTATTTTATTTAATTTAACTGGTTTATAATCTGTCATTTCTACACTTACACATATATGATTTTCTAATTTATAATAATTCGTATCTAATGGTGCATTATGAATATGTCCATGAATATTTAACTTATTATCTGGTATCTGTCTTGGATAATGAGACAATATAATATCACTATCTGTTTTGATATAGTCTTGAGAAATCCCAAGAATTTCTGTAAGTAACATTTCTTTTTGTTTATATACTTCTTCAAAACCACATTCTTTCCAAAATGCATTACCTTTTCTCATACAATGGTTCCCTTTAAGAAGTATTTTATGTCCATTCAGACTATGGCAGATTTCAGAAAGCTGTTCTTTTGAACCAAAACCAAAATCTCCCAAATGCAATACTAGGTCATCTTTATTCACAGTGCAATTCCAATTATTGATTAACACCTCATCCATTATTTCGACATTTTCAAATGGTCTTTGACAATATTCAATGATATTTTTATGATTAAAATGAGTGTCTGCAATAACATAAATTTCCATAACATACACCTACTTTTGATTATTTCTTTTGTCTGTTTCTTTATTGATTTGTTTTTTTGCTAATTCTTCTGACATTTTTTGAATTTGTTGTTGTTGCCTTTCACATTTTAAGTCATAAGCTTCTTTAGCTTCTTTTCTATCAACGTATATATATCCATTTACTAATTGTAAGTTCTTTATGTCTAAATATGTTGTAACAGATATAATGTCAATATCATTGTTGCTATACCATTCTTCAAATTCTTCTGAAAAACCAGAATTTAAAGGCTCAACGATTTTTTTGAAGTAAAATCTATTAGGTGGAGTTCTTAAACTTGGGTCAGTATCTTTCTCCATTTCGTCTACATCAAAATACTTAACTTCTAAAAACTCAATTCCATTTCCATTCTCATTTCCCTCATAGCCATATTGATGATTTGTAACTGCAAAGCTTGGATGTTCATCATACCATGCTTGAAGTTGAGAAGCAATATCTAAACCACCATTATTTACGAATCTCCAACTATGGTAAGGAGATTTATCTGGATATTCTTGTTTTCTCATATTGTTACCTCCTTTTTAAAAATAGACAAGATACTTTTTTTCGTGCTCTTTCCACTGAGCTAATTACCAAAAACATGGCTGGTAATATTGGATTCGAACCAATGACAACGGCGTTAACATCGCTTTCTGTTTTGCTGTAAGTATCTTTATTTTTTTATATTTATTCTGATAAAATTTCCTTAATCTTTAAATATCTAGGACTATTTAACTTATTTAAAAGTATCTTTAGTGGGTCTGTTTCATTATTTAATACCATGTCAAATATTGTTGTCGAAAAACCTGACACTAATGCAACTCCAGAGTCATTAGTTCTTAATGGAATAGTATCTGTTCTTCCACAGATATTCCAGAAAACAACTCGTGGCATTTTATATCCTGCATTTAAAAATTTTTCTTCAATAATTTTAAATAATTGTTTTTTCCCTGTACTAGAATTTGTTGTAGCTGAATCAAACTCCATATCAGATAATATTAAAACAGTTGTTGGCATATCTTCTGGTTGCATTTTTGCATTTACTGCTGTTTTTAATACCAAATCAAAAGTTAATTCTATATTAGTATTACTACAGTCTGAATGGCTTAAGGCAATTTGTTTCTTTTTATATAGGCTATCTTCATCTCCAAAATGAACTAATTGAGGACGATTTGAAAATGTTATATATGTATTTTTAAATGCTCCTTTAGCTCTTTCTGCAAAGTATATTGCTAGCGATTGAGCGACATCTAATGGAGTGACTTTTGTTTTTCCTAAATAATTCCAAGTCATACTTCCAGAGCCGTCAGCAACAACTAAGACAGAATCTGTTTCATTTTTTAATGAAGGTAAGTTATCCCATAAAGCCTGTAATGTTTTATCATCTGCATTATTTCTATTCACACTCTTAAAAATTTCATATGGAAATAATTTTTTTGCATTAATCTTTTTTTCACCTTGCTGTAAAGACTCTAAATATTTATTCCTTCTTTCTTCATCATGTCTTAAGAATGCATCTCTATAAATTAGGTTTGCTTTACTTGGGACAGCTTCATATCTTATCTTTCCCCATTCATTTGCACACATTTTCTTTTCAACGACATCTATATAGTCTCTCATTTTAGATAGTGCTTTTCTATATCTTGCCGCATTAAAAGTTTTGTCTTTTTCCTGCAATTTTTGAATTAAAATTTTAGCATATCTTTTTTGTGTTTCATTTGAAGTATTAATACTTGGAAGCCATTTTCCCAATAATGATATTGGTTTATTTTCTTCCATTTTCTTGAAATCTGAAATCATCATTTCTGTTAAATATGTAGCTACATCATTTTTTTCTCTAGTGTCAAGTAATGGTAATAAATCATCAAATCTACCATACTCTGCAACAACAGGAATAAGTTTTGCTACATATCCAGGATAAGATTTTGCTAAAGCTTTTAGAATTACTCTAAAGATACGCCTTTCTCCAACTCCTTCTTCTCTATCTCTAATAAAAAATAAGAATTGTAAAGATAAAACTTCGTCTTCTAGAAAGCACTTTTTAAAATCTTCGATAATTTCATCATCTGTTTTGTTTCTGTAACTAGATAATTTAAAATTCATATCTAAAATAGAACTTCCTGTTGTTTTATAGCCAATAGCTCCATTTTCTGTGACAGAATCATTAAAATCGTCTAGTATTGTTCTTTTTAATTCTTCCATAAAATCCATTTTTACCACTCCTTTTCTAAAAAATATAGGAGAAAATAACGAGATACTTGTGGTTACTTATTCCACTATCCCAAGTTATGAAAATGCTGTATGTATCTCTCCTATGCAAATTTTATTTTTAATAGAAGAAAAACAAGATGCCGAAAAAATACAATATTGCTCTACCAACTGAGCTACATTCCTCACGGAAAGATTGGACTCGAACCAATGACAAATAGTTCCCTAAACACATTTTTCTTTGAAATTGCTGTAAGCATCTTTAATTAAAATAAACTATAACTTTGAACTTTATTCCATACTTTGTTTTGTCAAGTTTTTGACAAAAAAAGGAGAAAAAGACAAGGTGCATTTTGTATGTAATGGATTTGAACCATCTAGAATTTTTTCCCATAAAAAATCTTTAACCAAATATTGTTTTCTTTTCTTTGCTGTATGCACCTTTAAAAATGTCAACAAAAAGATTTCAATGTACCAACAAGATACGAATATAGCTTGGAAAATTAAAAGTTTTCTGCTCATATTTTTTTTGCTGTATGTATCTTTATTCTGTAAAAATATATTATCATATATTTTTTATTTTGTCAAGTTTTTGACAAATATTTTTTTAAAAAAATTATTTCATTTCTTTCTATATTTTTATTTTAACATAGTCATTTTATTTTGTCAAGTTTTTGACAAATTTTTTTAAAAAAATTATTCAAATATTCTAGCCCCAACAAAGTTCTCAATTTGTTGTTGAACTTCATCTTTTTTTACTTTTAGTCTTGCATCTGCCTCTCTATCTTGTTGTTCACTTAATTTAATGTTTTCTTCCAACCATTTTATTTGTGTTTTATAGGAAGATATTCCAGCCTCACATTCTTTTCTGTCTTTATCTCTAACTTCTTTTTCTTGAGTTATTTCGTTTTCTAATGCCTTGTAGCATTCCATCTTATTCTTTATATCTTCAGTCATTTTTTCTATATAATATTTGTTGAAATCAGTTCCAAGAAATAAATCAACCTTGTATAGTGTAATTAATTTCTTGTCATCTTTATCTGTAATAAGAACCCATCCGTTTTTATTAACATAAAAGTTTGTTATATTGTGGTCTTTTATTTTCGTTTGACATAAGAACTCTGCACTATCAAATAATTTTTGAATATTTGTTTGTATCATATCTCTATTTTGAGCAACAAAACTTTTTATTTCATTTTTACTTTTCTTATCTTGTATTCTTTCAGCATATCTCTCAAGGATATGTTCTGTAAATTCCATCTTATCACCTCCAACTTAAAATAGCAATATTAAAAGTTTTTCACTAATTCTCTAAAAAATTTTTGAAATCCGAATATTTTTTGAAATTTTCTGAAATTTCGTGTTTAATATTATCTAAATTAATATTATGTGCCTTACAAATATAGCTTAATAAATCTTTATCTAAAAACCCTTTAAAATTACAAATTGGGCAATATTTTTCTGGCATTTCATATCTCCAATCCTCCCAATATTGTGGACTATCTTCATCATCATACGTATCTAATAAATAATTCAAAGTTTTATCATCTAAATCTGCTTCACATATAGTATGTCCATTTTCACATTCTACCATTTCTGCCTCACCTAAAGACAAGTCCCATCCTGAAGCTTCAGCTCCACAAAAATCACAAATAAAACTTTCTGAGCTAGAATTCGTAACGAAATCATTTCTATATTTCATATATCCTCCTATCCATTACAGCCTGCACCATAGCTTTCTGCTATAATTTTAAATCCAGTATTCTCCAATAAACCATTAAAGATTTCTTGAGTATCTTGAGAAAAATCTTCTATTTCAAAATCATCATAATTAGTATCACCAAAAGAATCTACACTATAATAATCTTCAATAGAACTCCATAATATAAACAAATCATTCCATTCTGAATTTTCCAATAACAAATTAAAATCAAAATAATCTAAAAGAGAAATTCCTGCCCAATCTACTTTGAACTCTTCTTCAGGTAAATTTGCAATCGTTCCTTTTGAAAGTATGTATTGTTCTAGACCAAATTTTGTAATAAAATCTTTCACTTTTTCTTCATCAAGGATTTTTGCAAAGACTATTATATAACTACTTGAACTAGAATTTGTAATAAATCCATTTTTTACTTTCATTATTCACCTCTATCATTTTCTTTACTAATTCTTTTTTGTGACGATTTCAAAATTTGCATATTTTTATCGTAGTCTTCGAAAAAATGCATAATATCCTCAATCGTATCCATCTGTTCTTTTCTATCCTCTGGAGAAAGGTAATAACTTTCTCTTACATACATGGCTTGTCCTCTTAATGAATTACGCATTCTCCAAAGAACACAATCTTTACCAACTCGTTTCTTCTCCATTTTAACTCCATTCATCCAATCTAATATAGTCCTTTAAAACATAGTCGAGTAATTTTTCATATAATTCCTCTTGTTGATAATCTACTTCTTGTATTAAAACTATATTCCCTTTCTTTAATTGTTCAAGAATATCTGTAAATTTTCCCTTATAATAACTATCGCTCTCCATTAATTTTGGTAATGAAGTACTATAACTTTCTTTAACATATTCATTTAATTTCGATTCTGAAGTTATTAATGTAGGAGATTCCGTTTCATAAGAATCTAATGCATCGGCTATATGAAAAAAATCCATCATTCTTTCCTTATTACTTTTTGGAGTAGCAATTATATAACTAGAGCTAGAACTATTAGTTACGAAATCAGTCCTTATTTTCATTGTTGTCACCTCCTATTAATGGGAAATTGTCAGCATTTTCTATCATTTCTTGTAGTAGTGATGGTGCTATTTCCTCACTCTTATGACTTTCCCAGTCTAAACCACATATGTAGAATATTTGGGAATAATCAAAGTTATCCATTGTCGTATATCCATACAACTTTCCATCTTCTACTCTAATATCCCATCTGTCTGCCTCTTCCATATATTCTTCTCTTGTGCAATCACAAGTTGGAATTAATTGGTCTTCAACTAATTTTGGGTTTTTAAAAACTTCTATTGTATATGGGGTAAGTTCATCTAAATTTATAACAAAACTAGAACTTGAACTATTAGTTATAAAATTGGTTCTATATTTCATTAATCCTCACCAACCCTTGTTAAGAAAAAATATAATGTCATAAGAGCGTTAAGTACTCCTAATATAGAAGTTATTATTAATAAAATTCCAACATAAGCGATTCCAACAGATGCTAATGAACTATAACAAGCTACTGTTGCTACAAGAATACATGCAGAAACTATTGCACATATTGCCTCTAATATAAAAAAAATAATCTTTCCAACTATAACGCAAAACTTCATTATTTCTCCTCCTAAAAAACTTTTACTAAATCATTTTCAATTATATGGCTCCAATTGTACATTAACCATTGAAAGAAATCATCATCTTCGTTGGTAGCAGTTACAATCGCTAATTCCCAAGAATCTAAGATACCTTCCCCCGCATCTCTTCCAAAATAGTCAGAAGAAAATAATTCTTCAACTCTTGCCATAAGAAAATCTATAAACTCTTCATCTAAATTATTCTTTTGAAAATAGGCTCTTATTAACTTTCCTTCTCCATAATATCCTTCATCTTCTTCATAGTCTGTTTCGGAAATATCGTATCCTTCTATAATTCTTTTCAATGTTTCTATATAATCGTTTTTATTTTCCATATATTTTTTCCTCATAGCTTCTAGCAAATCTTTTTTTGTTGCATCTTTTTTCTTGGCAACAATATAACTAGAGCTACTTGAATTTGTTACAAAACTATTCCTAATTTTCATAAATACCTCCTTAATGATGACTTTCTAAAAAATATATATCAAATTTTTTTGTATCATCTTGAGATAGATAATCCCAAGTATTATGGATAAATAAACTTGCATAACCATCTTCTAAAGGATGGTCTCCACATTCAAGTTCAATACTTTCATTTGGCTTTAATTGAGCAGAATAAAGTTTATCTGCATCTTCTAAAACTTGATTATAAAAATCAGTAAATGTAGGATACTTTTCTAAGAATTCCTTTCCCCATTCTTCATTTTTATAGCTTTCTCGAAACTGATATTCATCTTCATAATATTCTTGTATACGAAATTTCCAATCTTTCATTAAATCTTTCAATGTTAATACATCTTGCGACTTGTTTGTAATACAAAAACTAGAACTTGAACTATTAGTGATAAAACTGGTTCTTACTTTCATGTATTTTCCTCCTATCCTAAATGATAACTTTCTGCATTAAAAATATCTGAGATAACTTCTACCATACTATAAGGGAAAGCATTTTCTCCAGTTATAATACAAAAATCTCCCCTAATTGCCTCTTGATATTCAAAATCGTAATAGTCATATACAAAGTCATCCTCTTCTTTTGGTCCCAAATATTCTATATCGAAAATTTCATTTAAAGATATTTTATTCTTTGCACAAATTAGCTTTAATTCCTTTAGAGCTTCTTCTACTTCTTTTTTTGAAGGTCTACGAAAAATTGAATTTGAATTAGTTCCTCTTAAAACATTATGAATATTTTCTGGAATATAAATGCCACTTGCACTCCAGCTTTCCTTATAGAAAGCTTCGGCTATTTCCTTATATTCTCCATGTTCAAATACTTTGAAATCAGAAAACCTTTCATTTAACTTTTTAAGAAAACCTTCTCCTTCAGCCATTGTTTTATGATAAATGTCCTTATATGTTGTGAGCATTTCATTTAAGCAATCTGAGATTAAGTCTTTAGATAATGGCTTGCTATATTGTGGGTATTTCTTTGAATCGTCATGTATAACAAAGCTAGAGCTAGAACTATTAGTTACAAAATTGGTTCTAATTTTCATATTGTCTCTCCTTTCTATTACATAATACTATATTAGAAATAATTGGACATCCGCCATAGCAGTTACACCTATCTTTACAATTTCTACAAGCATTTGACATATGACTTCTAAATTTTTGAAAGACGTCACTTTCCCATGCTTCTTTTATTGTATGATTATATAAACTAACATAATATGATTTGTCTTGATTCCCAAAACTACAAGGCATCATATTCATTTGAGCATCTATATATGCACTTGTTCTTGAACCCTCACAAGTCTCTGTTGACCTACTATCAATGTTTTTTGTGAAATTTACAAGTCCAGGAACAGAACAAGCATCAAAACCTATTTTAAATGGAAACTTATTTGTATCTATAAGGTCAAAGAATTCCTTAACTTCTGGGTCATTATAATGCAAAACATTATCTTCTTTCCCTAATCCTATAGGTTTATGCAACAAAAATATAACTGCATTAATTCCTTCAGGAAACAGATTATTCTTTAGACGAATGATAGCCTCTTTTATTGTATTTCTTCCTAAAACATAATGTATATTAGTTGTAATACCTGCATCCAAAAACTTTTGTATAGCATTATTTGTTTGAGGATTCGTTTCAGAAAATACTTCAGTCATTTCGGTAGGTATTCTACTTCCATCTTCCATAATTGCATATCTTGGCATTTGAGCTATTTCTAATCTACTATACTGACTTACAGCAACAGCTCCACATTGTTTGCTAATTTTTACTTGCTCATCAGTTAAGTTAAAGCCACTTGTAGTATAATTAGGAATTATATCATTTTGTCTACAATATTCTACAATTTCTTTAAAGTTTTCGTGTAGGTTAGGGTCACCTGCACCTCCGAAGGGCAACCTGGAATGTCTTACCTTTACATTGGTCTATAATTGTTTTAAAGTCTTCCAATTTCATATTTTCCCTTATAGAATTAGGAGCATTTTGATAACATTGTATTCCTGCTTTTGCACAAATTCCAGCTTTTCCATTTGGGCAATGCCCCATAATTCCTATATCAAGTAAACTTGGGAAACTTCTTCTAAAAGGTTGTGTTCCATCTTGACAATCTCCTGTAACCCACATTCCAGAATCTTTATGAAAGATTTCTCTAAAATGGTATTCTGAGTCTTCGTATAGAATCATATTTAAAGATTTAAAAGTATCCTTTTCTTCAAGTTTTTCCTTATCTCTTTCTGTCATCTTAAAAAGTAACCATTGCCTTGATATTAAAGCCATCATCATTGTTTTTGATAATTTTGCTATACTTTTATCATTCATTTCTTTCCTCCTCGTAAAATATTTATATACATATATTACCACAAAAGAAAGATAAAGTCAATAGCTTTTGTCAAAATATTGACATATTATAAAACCAAGTTTTTACTTGTATGATACAATAGGGAGAATTTATCTCCAATATCACTTTCACCATGATAATGCCCAAAATACCAATGGTCAAAAGTAGTTTTTTGTTTAACAGTTTCTAGTGTAGAATTTACAATATCAACATCTGCTTTTAAGGAACTGATAAAAAATTCAGATATTTGTGGTAATAAACTAGTTGGGGCAGAATGAGTAACTATATAATTGACAGTCCAATCATGTTGTTCTAGATTCCTAAAAGCATAGTCAATTTCTTCTTGTGTCGGAAATTCCTCTTTCCACCAAATCTTCTTGTTATGAATTTCTTCATATTGTAATCTCCACTCTTTGTCTATTGAATAGCCACCGCCAAAAGTAAAAAAAGTTTTTGCCCCTATCGTATATATTTCACCACGCATTAGATGTTTAATGTTTCTTCTAACTGAATGAACTAGTCCACCATTCCATTTTTCTATTGGAAATGAATAGATTTTTGGAAACATTTCATGATTACCATCAATAAAAACTATGTCAAATTTAGCTTCTTTTTCAAGATAATCAAGAAATATTTTTTCACTTTTATCTCCCCTAAAAATATATCCAAAATCTCCACAAATCATTAGCATATCAAAGTTGTGTTCAGAATTATGTAGTTCTATATAATCAAACATCCTTTTCTGGTCTCCATGTGTATCCCCTGTTATTTTAAGTATCATTTTACACCTCTCTCATTGGAACAATCTTTGCATACCATTCTTCTGGAAAATCCGTATCATACTCTATATCTTCAAATAATTCAGGCATTTCTTTTTTAAAGTACAATAACAATGGAATTAAACATTGTCTAATCTCTGGATGCACTCTTTTACTTGTCCTTAGCTTAAAAATATGTCTCCATTCTCTAATATTACAAGTCATATATACTTCTGCGGCAACACTATGAGGAAGCATTGTTCTCAATTCATCAGGCTTTGCATCATTTTGAGCCATTCTTAAATAACAACTTTCAATTTCGTGCATACATTTTTCCCAAATTGCATAATTATTTGGGTCTGTAATATATATAGGATTCATAAATGTTATATTATTACTAAATTTATCCTTGCTATAATTACAATATCTTGTTGATTCTATAGAAAACGCTATTCCTGTTCTGTGACGTGTCAAGTCCTTATATGTATTAATACTACAATGTAATTTTACGCTAATCTTTTCATGTTCTAGAACTGACTCGTGTCCAGAGTCTATCGCCATTTTTAACAATCTTTTATAACTGTCTTCAGTAGTACTTCCCTCACTTCTATAACAAGTTCTCATTGCATTCTCAATTTTCTTCATAATTTGCAAGCCATTAAATTTTTCGACTTCAACTTTAGGGTCTAATAAAATCATAATTTCTCCTTTCTTTATGTTAATTTCTTGTCAGGATTCTGACAAATTATAATTAAAATATAGCATATAAAAATTTTTTTGTCAAATAAAAAAGAAGAGCTTTTACTCTTCCTTTTTTTGGTGGGCATAGCAGGACTTGAACCTGCACGCCTTTCGGCATTGGCTTCTAAGACCAACGTGTCTCCCAATTCCACCATATGCCCATTAATATGTAATTAAACAGATATGTGCTAGCTTTATTGTGTCAGTCTCTTTGTCATAGGGACAAAGGACAATTTCATTTTTTAATGCTCCCAAATGATAGGTGTTTATTCCATAAAAATTTAATGGAATAATTGTTTTTTGTAAATTAAAATCATTAAAATTAAGAAAAGCTACATAATGTTCTTTATATTCATTTCTCACCTCTTGAATAATTGCGACATACTCTCCCATAAAAGTTTCTTTATTTATATGTCTACAAGTAATATCCTTCTTGTCTTCTATAATTTTTATTAATCTTAATTCCAAAGTCTTATTAATTTCCATCAAAATCTCCTTTTTTTGGTGGGGACGGTGGGACTTGAACCCACACGAACATTTCTGTTCACTGGATTTTAAGTCCAGTGCGTCTACCAGTTCCGCCACATCCCCAAATATAAATATGGCAGGCGAGGTAGGAATCAAACCCACACTAAAGGTTTTGGAGACCCTTGTACTATCATTATACTACTCGCCTATATTAAAACCATAAGTTATTATAATATTTTGCAAAATATTCTCTTGCTTTTTCTATTTTCTTTTGTTGTTTGATTTTTGGATAATCAACAGTCAAGCTAAGTTTAAAACCCTCACACATAGTATTTAAAATCTTCTCCCATTGGTCTGAAGTCATTCCCATTGGATGCCCAACATTACAATAGTCCCTAAAATAGCATAATCTTGGATATATTAATAAATCAAAGGTGTGGTCTAAACTAAAAAATTCATATCCAGAAAAACCATACTCTGGCATATCTTGATTCCTAGGGTCACTAACAGGTTTATCAATACTTGTTGAATATTTATCATAAATTCCTGGAAGGTCTTCTTGAGTAAATCCAAGTTCTGTCAGATATTTGTTAATCTTTATCATGCCATTCCTCCTATTTTATTTTTCTAAAATAATGGTGACTCCATCCAGAGTCGAACTGGACACTCCACCGTGAAAGGGTGGTGACTTAACCGATTGTCCATGGAGCCATATGGTTGCGAAGGGCTGGACTCGAACCAGCATTATCCCAGCTTATGAGGCTGGTGAGTAGCCAATTACTCTACCTCGCATATATGAAGAGTTTCAGCTTTCTCTATTATGTTGTCCTTTTTGTGTTTATAGTCAGCTGTATCGCACACAAATCCGACAATGGTTAATTCCATCAGACAACTTTTCCTAGTCACTTGTTTTTAACTGTATACAGACTAAAACATTTCTAAAACTCTTATGGCGACTCGGATGGGATTCAAACCCACGACCTCCGCCGTGACAGGGCGGCGTTCTAATCAACTGAACTACCGAGTCATATAAAAGCTGTTACCCTTTGCTTATTTAAGATAAAATCTAAGGAACCCAAAGGGACTGCCGAAAAATGCTAACCTAGGAGAGATTTAATCTTTTTACTCCCATTATTAATACTGGAACTTTCTTTTGTCTGAAAGAACTAAATATGCAGAGAGTTGAACGCACCTCTCCAAACTGTTAGGTATTAACTCTAACCAAATGATAGAATTCAAAAAGCATTTGCTTTTCTTGAATAAAAATATATCATATTTGTATAAAAAAGTCAAGATATTTTGTCAGTTTTTTGACAATTTTTTTTGGCGATTGGGGAGGGGCTCGAACCCTCGCACCGATTGCTCGGTCTAACAGTTTAGCAAACTGTCCTCTTCACCAACTTGAGTACCCAACCAAAAATTATGGTAGGTATGACTGGAATCGAACCAGTGACCTCAGTCTTATCAGGACTGCGTTCTAACCAACTGAACTACACACCTATATATTATCCAATACACCAACCAATATACCCATCTGCAAATTTTGGCTTTTCGCTTTTTTCATAACATTCCTTTTTTTCATCCCATTTATACCAATGTGGATTAAAATCAAATTGATGTATTCCATCTTGTACTTTTTCTATTACTGCATATTCATGAATATATTCAAATATATCACAAGAATTATTTAATATTGCTTTTTCAGCTTCCTTAAATGTTTGAAAATATCCAAAACATCTTTGCCCTCTATTTACAAGTGATTCTTTTTCTTTACTTTCATATGTAATTCCTGTTACAAAATAAACAAACATATTTTTTTCTCCTTCTAAAATTGGTGGAGTCTAAGAGAATCGAACTCTTACTCTCTGCTTGCAAGGCAGAAGTGCTAACCATTATCACTAAGACCCCTTATATATATTGGGCTGTGGCATAGGCATGTCCTGCTTCCTATTATCTTATAGTTCTGGGGTAACCTACAAAACCCACGCATATTCTCTTCTTGCCAGACAAGTGTTACCATTCCTTGCCAGCCCAATCTAAATTATTAGACAAATAAATGATAAAAATTCTAGATAAATCAAAAAAATCAATGTTTTAACCATACATCTGAAAATTTTTTTAATTACTTTTCTCAATTGTAACACCTTTTATTTTATTCTTTATCTAAAAGAGTTATCAAAAAAAATATTAATCTAAAATTAATCCCACAAATCCCAAAAATACTTATTAATTAAATTGAAAGCCTCTGTTTTCATATTATCCCTATACATATCTATTTCTCTACTTTCTTCAAGCCAATTTTTTTCTAGTTCTTCATTTACCTTGGCTGTATTCATTTTATATGTCAAAACTTCACCATTCTTATCATAACTTGCAGGAACAAAAACTTCATCCAAATTAGTTCTATCTTTTACATTTCTCCATAATTGCTTATGATATTCATATTCATATTTATTTTCTATCTCTGTTTGATTTTCGTCAGCTTGTTGTAAACAATAACATATTCTCATCAAGATTAAATGCCATCTAGTAAAAGGGTCTTGAATATCTACCTCATAATCATCTTTACTGAAGTCTTTCTCTATCTGTTTTATACTATTTTCTACCCAATTACAAGGGAAAGTTTCTACTTCTTCAAATTGTATACCATCAGGATATCCATGTTTCTGTTTACGCATTGTTTCAATCATCTTAGGAAGGATTTCTAGTAAAGTATAATCTATACTCCAACACATATCATCACTATATTTTCTCTTAGCTCTTTGTTTTCTCATTTTTCTTTCAAATTTCCAATCCGCAAATCTCATGTCATTCCCTCCTACTTTATAAATTTCCTATTTAATCTCAATTAAATTATATTGTTTTGTTCCCATTTCTTTTTCTTCTGCACAATCTACTAAATAAGTTCCATGTCTTGAATTAATTCTTCTAATCATAATATCTTTCCCAGGGTCATTAGAATTATATATTAAATCTAGGCATGCCTTATCTATTGCGACAGGGTCAGTACTTGCTAAAACTCCTATATCTTTCATACAAGGAGCTGCTGCCTCTCCGTCACAATCACAATCTACAGAAAGGTTTTTCATAACATTTATAAAGATAATATTATTTTTAAATAAATTAAATACTGTTGATGCGGCATCAGCCATACTTTCTATAAAACTATCTTGTTCTGTTTTAAACATGTCTTGATTAGGGTCTCCTGCTCCATGAATTACTTTCTTTCCATAAGAAGAAGCACAACCAATAGATAGTTGTTTTAATGCTCCCCCATAACCACCCATGGCATGACCTTTAAAATGTGATAGTACAAGCATAGAATCATAATTGATGATGTGATTTCCCACAAAGTTTTGTGGAATTCTAAGTTCATTCATTACATTTAGAACCAAATCTGGCTTCTCTGAGTCCATAATATCTACATTAAAGTATTTTGACCAACCATGTTCTTTCATTAATTCTATATGCTTTTTAGTAGTGTCTCTTGCTCCTTCATAAGCTGTATTACACTCTACGACAGTTCCATTTACATAATTAATTATTCTTTCTACAAATTCAGGTTTTAAATAATTTAAGTTACCCTTCTCCCCAGAATGAAGTTTAACAGCTACTTTTCCTAATAATGGATGACTTAAAGTTCCGTAGATTTTAACTAAATTCTCTGGAGTAATATCTTTAATAAAAAATACTTCAGATTTCTCCATTTTTTCCCTCACTTTCTGAAAAATATTTATCTAAATTAATTGGTCTAAAAATACAATCATTCTTAGATGCTTCTCTAATAATGGTAACACTCCCCTGCCCAATTAATTCAATATACATATATATTTTATTTCCAAACTTGAAAAGAAAATCTGTCTCATCATCAAATGTATTGTCATCAATATATCTAGGAGCTCTTTGTTTCTTTCGAACATACTCTAAAAAATAGGGAATCCAACAAATTTTTGATTCATTGTTAATATCATCTGTTGAAAAAGCATCTTTTTTCATATATAAGAAAATTTCACTATGATATGTATTCTCCTCTAATTTTGGCAAAAATTCATAAATTAACCAATAAAAATATCCACGAGTCCCAACAAATGCAATGCCATCTTGTTTTTCTTGTTCCATTTCAAACAATGCAGACATGACATCTTCTTTTGTAATTGAGTCTATAACATTTAAAACTTCTTGAATATCTTCAGGATTGTTTATCATTTTTCCCACCATTTTCTATAAATTTTGGTGGTCGCTATAGGGCTCGAACCTATGACCCCCTGCTTGTAAGGCAGATGCTCTCCCAGCTGAGCTAAGCGACCATAAACATAAAGGTTTAAAAACAACTAAAACTCCCTTTAAATAGCATGGATATTACCTTCATATAAGGAATATGTTGACTGACCTTATATATATCTATTATAGTTTTTTCTAAAAAATAATATCAACAAACTTTTCATTATTTTTAATTATTATAGTTGATTAACCAATTCGCCTCACGGTTAAAAACTGGTAAAAACCGTAACTGTTTTTTTTATGGCTTCGTCAGGAAAACAGTTAGAAAACTCTAACAGGTAAGCCATAAACCCCTGGCTCCTCGTGCAGGTTTCGAACCTGCGACACATAGATTAACAGTCTATCGCTCTACCAACTGAGCTAACGAGGAATGTATGGCGAAGAGGGAGGGATTTGAACCCCCGAGTCGTTCATCACGACTGCCAGTTTTCAAGACTGGTGCATTAAACCAAGCTCTGCCACCTCTCCATATTGGTTGGGCTGGTTAGACTCGAACTAACACACTCTCGGGTCAAAGCCGAGTGGTTTTACCAATTCACCTACAGCCCAATATTTATTTATAATAACGATTTTTACAAATCTGGATTATCGTACAATGAGATACTTTGTATTTTTCTGCTAATTTTCTATATGAGATATTTTTTTCTTTTCGTATTTTTCTTATTTCTTCTACCTGTTGTTGAGTTAGCTTTGCATTACCATTATGTTCTCCAGAATTGTTTTGTAGCCCAGTCTTAATTGCATGACTCATATTTTCTTTCGCAGTAACCCACTCTAGATTACTAACGCAATTATTTCCTTTATTTCCATCTATATGATTTACTTGTGGTTTGTTTTCAGGATTTGGAATAAAAGTTTCAGCTACAGCTCTATGTATTACTATTCCTTTAACTCTTTTTCTACTTCCTAAAGTTCCAACATACAAATTATATCCCTTATAATTTGAATTTTGCTTTAAAATTCTTTTAGTTCTAGCATTTCTTATTCTTCCTAAATTTGAAATTTCATAAAAATTTGATATGTCTTCTTTATTGTATATAATTCCACGCCATTCTTCCTCCATTTTTCCGCCTTTCTTTAATATTATATTGGAGCTATCGGAGGGATTCGAACCCACGGTCATGGATTTGCAATCCACTGCCTTGAACCAACTTGGCTACGATAGCACATCTACAACAACATCAACATTTTCTTCAAGAAAGTTACATATTTTACTTGTTTCTTCCATTTCATTTGCTGTCATATCACCATTTACAAATTCTGGTTTGAACTTTACCATATATTTTTCTTCAAAACCAATCAAATCTTCATTATAAAGTTTGTCTTTTGAAATTTCTATAACTACATTAAACATTTCATATATAGAAAATGTAATACTATCATCATATATACAAATTTGCAAATCATTATAGTCTTTTTGTAAAATGTTATTCCTAATATACTTTACTAATTCTGTAAATGAACTCACCTTCATAAAACACACCTACTTTTTTAATTCATTTAATCCTTTTATTAAACAATCTATATCATCTGGAGCTAAACAAATTTCATAATCTACTTGATAATCTTTCCCTCTAATAATAGACCATATTTTATGAAATTTCGTTTTTAAACGAGAAAAAAACTTCTCTTGTTTATTATAAAAGTTGTCTGAATATATAGACAAATATATTTCTTGAGAAGGGTCATTATCATAGTCATATTTTTCTAGTTGAATTCCATGTGTCCCGCAAGCACATTTTATAAACAATAATCTTTCTCCATTTTTTTCATTATATAATATCATAACAACTTAACCTTCTTTCTCCCCGAATATATTTTTCATATATTCCATTTTTTCAACTATTTTTAACAAAAATTTTACTTACATGCAATTCGCATAACAGAAAACTCTCATTTTTATTAGTTGTGTTCACTGTTACTTTTACTTATATGTAATTTCATATAATAGTAAAACTTTTTTGATATAGTCAATTACATTTTTTTCTTTTACTTATATGTAATTTCACATAATAATGAAACTGAATAATTTTTGTAAATGTTATCTACATACTTTTACTTATATGTAATTTCATATAATAATAAAACGGCAACTATTGTTTTATCGTCAGGATTATACTTTTACTTATATGTAATTTCATATAATAATAAAACTTCTTTTTCCTTATTAATGACTTTTTTATACTTTTACTTATATGTAATTTCATATAATAATAAAACCTCAAAATGAATTACATATTAATATTTCTCAAAGAATACATACTTATATAAAATAACATACTTCGCAGTTTTTACCCGCCAAGACCGTAAAATAGCCTTGTTTTGGTGGGTAGTCCTAGATTCGAACTAGGGAAACCGAAAGGTGTCTGATTTACAGTCAGATGCGTTTGACCACTTCGCTAACTACCCATATGTTTGGAGCAGGTAGTGGGACTCGAACCCACCCTGTCTGCTTGGAAGGCAGAAGTGCTAGCCACTGACACCATACCTGCATATTATAATGGCTCTTATAGAACCATTATTTTTTCATAAGATTTATTTTTAATAAGTGATTTCTTTAAATCTTTGAAAGATTTATTTGTCAACCTAATTAGCCCTGTTCCTACACTAATTGTCTTAAAATTCGTGTCTATCATATATATGTCATTAGATTCAATTTCAATTTCATTTGGTCTTAAAATATAATTCCCTTTATATTCCTGTTCTTCTAATGCAATAACTTTTGTTTTCATAAGTTTTCCACCTTTCTACAAAATGTTTGTCAAAATTCTGACTATGTTTGTATTATACCACAAATATTTCTTTTTGTCAAGTAACTGACCTATTTTATATACATATAAAACAAATGCTATATAGCCAGTCCTTCATGTAATCCTTTACTTATATGTTATTTTATATACATATAAAACCTTAGACTCTTCTATAAAATTGCAACCGCCTTTACTTATATGTTATTTTATATACATATAAAACAAAATTTATTAAAAATACAACTACATTTTACCTTTACTTATATGTTATTTTATATACATATAAAACCTCAAATAACATACTTCGCAGTTTTACCCGCCAAGACCGCAAAGTAGCCTTGATAAATATTCAATTAAATTCCAAAAATAGTGCCACTCATTTTTTCTCCATCTAACAATTTAGAGAATTTTTGTTTTAAATACTTTTCTTGAGCTGGATAAAATATTTCGTTAAAAAATTTTGAAAATCCATTTTTATCAAAATTCCATTCTTCAACTTCTTTATACTTTCCATTTTTTTGTTTAATTCTTTTTATTGTAGAAGTACAAAATAACATTTTTGCAGCGGCATATAAATCTCTTTGTAACACATACTTTTTACCATTATGTTCTATTGTTTGAAAAGTTTCTGAAAAGTCACTTACTTTAAATTTGTTTTTATGCTGTAAGAAATACTTATTGCTCACTACCACTCTATCATTTAATTGAAGGAACAAGTCGTTTTTCCCAGAAAAGTGATTATATGTAGACAAATTTAAACCAGTTATCTTTTTAAAAGACAGATTTTTCTCATTACAAACATGTTCTATTCTTGCAGGAATTTGTGCGACAGCTCTGTCTTGAATCTGTTCACAATAGTCGTTGTTTCTTACTCCATTGTCATATATTTTTTTAGCAATGTCGTTCATTCTACAAATCTTAGTTTTCCATGCTTTAAAAGAGTTTGTTTCTGTTATTTGTTCAGAACCAAGAGAAAGTATATGCTTTGCCAAAGTTTCGTTATTAATTCTTCTTTGTCTCCTTAATTTTGCATATAGAGTTTTTACCAGTTTTCTTCTTCTTATCTGTCTTACAGAGTCTGTTCTAACTAGTCCTTTTTCTTTCATCTCTTTCCTTGATTTTAAAGTCCCGTTGTCGTTGTATAAATGTTTATTTACTACAATGTCTGAAGCAGTAATTTCTCTTTGTATATCCTGTATTTGCTTTGTTACTCTTGGAGTATCTGGAGATATATCTGCAATTTCTACATAACCATTACTACAAACAATTGCGGCGGTTTCTGTTCCATAATCAACAGCAACTTTAACATTATTTTTTACTCGAAAGTTAGAAACCACAGGAGAACTATTTTCTACTGTAAGTTGTAATTCATATTTCCAGTGTCCATTTTTCCAAAATCTGACTAATTTACTTTGCCCATAAGTTGGAGATTGAAAAACCAGTTTTTGCAAAGTATCTTTTTCATTTACATTAAGCAATAACTTAATACGCTTATGTGTCAAAATTTTAGATTTTTCTTGTAAGACTTTTTTTGCCTTTTTTATATATTCGTCAGATAAATCCCAAATTAAAGCATACATTTTTCCATCACCAAATTCAAATTGTATCATAGAACAACGAGTAGTACCATTATCTTGAAAATATTTTCTACTCGCTAAGGCAGTAGAGTGCCCATGTTTTTGCTTTTTAATTATTTTTCCTTCGCCTTTTAAATATTTTTCAAGAGAAGCAATAACATTCTGACAAGCATAAGTTCTTACATCATCATGTAAATATATCTTATATTCTATTTTCGCCTTTTTCATAAAGTCACCAGAAATTCGTAAAAAATTAAGTTTTTCGCTATGTAATATTTTCCAGTTTCTCTCTTTATATAAGTCTCGCAACTCTTGTTTCTTTTCTGATTCTTTTGCGACTTTACCTTCAGTCTTATGGAAATGTTCTATTTTTTCTTGAACTATCTTTAATTCTTCATCTTCATTAATAATCTTCTCTAGAACTTGGTTTATATAATCGACAAAATCATTTTTAAAATTTTCTATTTCATAAAACATTTTTTCAATAGATTTTTGTGCATTCACATTGACATATTGAATGCCTAAGGGAATAACACACTTTTTACTATCTTTATCTCCCTTTGAATATCTCATATTTCTTTTCTCCCTTGTTGCCCACATATTTGCTCAAATTTCTTTCTTAAAGAATTATAACAATAATGATGAGCAAAATTTAGTTTTTTTGGTATATAACTTAATTTTAGCAATATCCCATTTTCTTTTAGAGATTTTATTTCTTGAGATAGATTACGCATTAATAGCATTTGCTCTTCTGTATATTCGGTTTCATCCCCATTTTTTCTCTTACCTTTATATATTTGATTGACTACAAAAATACAATCATTTTTTATGGCAATGCAGTTTTCTTTTAAAAATGGGTTGTCTTGTATTAAAATCTTTAGTATCTCTATTCCTTTCTCTATTGCTTTCAATTCCATATCAACAGAGCTTTTAGCTTGAAATAATTTTGAATAAGAGTTTTCATTAGAAACTATTTCTCTACTTCGATAGGTTTGTGGAAAACAACACCCTATTGCTCCCATTCCTATGTTTTGATTATAGCTCCCATCTACAAATATTCTAAATTTATCTTCATCAAGTTTAGAAAAGTTTGGAGTATAACTCATTTTAACTTCTCCTTTACTATATCACTAATCATTTTTCCTTCAGCTCTTGTTCCAGCTATGTCTTTTACTTCTTTAATTACAGCTCCCATTTGTTTTGGACCAAAACTGCCTTCAGCTAAAACTTTTGTTACAATTTCTTCTAATTCTTTTGCTGAAAGTGGTTTTGGCAAATATTCTGATAAAATATTCTTCTCGTTTTGTATATCAGCTATCTCTGTTTGCCTATCATGTTCTAACAACATTTCTATCGTCTCAGTTCTTTGTTTTATTTGCTTTTGAATTATTTGCTCAATCTCAGAATCAGAAAGCTCTTTTTGTAAATCCTTTTCTTTATTTAATATAGCTGCTCTTACAAGCTGAATTGTGTTTTTGCTTACTGTGTCTTTATTTTTCATTGCCTCTTTCATATCATTTAGTAAACGTTCCTTTAACATTTTTTCCTCCTTATAATAAAATTGGACTTTTATTTTTACTTATATTTAATCCCCAGAAAGTCTAATACTTCTCCCAATTTTAAGGTATTTATACAATAGTCATAAATTTGAGGATGTGTCTGTTTCATAAGTTGGAAACGATTTGGTTCTTTTTCTAAATGAGCACCAAACATGCAAAACATACATCCTGTGCGACTATACCCACAGTCATATATAGAAGAATATAAAAGTCCAAACTTATGTATATACTCCCATATGTCTTCCTCTTTCCAAAAGCCTAGAGGAGTACTCATTGGGCGAACTCCAGAAAAACTATTACACCCATTCTTCAAATATGCACTTTTTCTTTGTCCACCTTCGTCAGCCATTGTGCCTACTATTGGGTGCAATCCAGTTTCCTTTTCAAATTTTTTAACTGGTCTTTTTTTCATTATATCACAACAAAAACTAGAAATCTTAAAATCTGCATCAAGTAAGAACTTATATTTTGCATGATTCCCGTAAGAGTGTTTCCCATTTAATCTATCTATTGCCCATTGACTACCTTTCCTTGCATAATAAATTGTGTATGCTATTTCTTTACTAATAACTGGATACCCATAATTTTTAATTACTTGTGTAAAATTCATTTCTGGTCTTAATATTTTTACATTGTCTATTGTCTTTACGAATTTTTTTATTTCTGGAAATTCTAGTCCAGTATCAACATAAACTGCAATTACATCTGGGAATTCTTGTCTAACAATGTCTAATAAAACTGTACTATCCTTGCCACCACTAAAAGAAACATAGACTTTCCCTGCATAATGATTATAGTATTCTCTAATACGTTGTTTTGATTTTTCTATTTTTAAATCTAATGGAAGTTTTTGCAACATACTTAACTCTTGTCCTGTCATAATACTGCTCCTTACATTTTATTAATTAAACAATCTATTTCCTCAATCTTTTTCTTACATTCTGTCTTTAACTTTATAGCTGCTTCATATACATCTTTGGCATGAAAATCCTTATCCCAATTCTTATCTCCATTTAATTTTATTCCTTGAATTGCTGTATCATACATTGAATATAATGTAGCTCTATACTCTTTTAGATAAGTTTTTGCTTTTTTTATATCTTCATTTTCTAGTTCCATTTTATTCACCCCTTTTTTAATTTTTGACCACAAAATGGGCAATAATCTATTTCTCTCTTAAATAATATTTCCTTATTTTTAGAATGTAAATCTTCAACAAAAAATATTATTTCTCCACTATCCTTTTGAATAGAAAAACCATAAGAAATTATTTCTTCATGTCCATCTTCATATATATTTTTTATAGGAAAGCTAATTGGATTGTCATTACCGTCACAATAATCACATGTATTATTCTTCCACCAAACCAAAGACAACACACCACCCATCCAAATGGTCTAATTCATGTTGAATTACTCTTGACAAAAAACCACCTTCAGCAATCTCTCTTTCTTTCCCGTTTTCATCAATATAAGTACACCATACTTTTTGGGCTCTTTCAAAGTCTCCATATTTCCCAGGAACACTTAAGCATCCTTCATGAGATATAATCTCTCCACGTCTTCTAGTTATTTTTGGATTTATCATTACAATATTTTCATTATTATAATGGATAACACAAATTCTTTTTAATTGTCCTATTTGCACTGCTGAGATTCCAACACCTTCTCTAGAATTATGTAGTGTATCTTTTAAATCTTGAATAAGAGATTTGCTTTCTTCTGGAGTGGTTTCTACACTTTTTTGTGTAAGTATATCTTTATTCTCAGGATATGTCAATATGTCTTTTACCATTTCTTATTCCTCCTAAAATTCCTCTACATAGTCTGCGAATTCATCATCTTCTACATCCTCATCATAATCTTCTGGAATAAATTCGATTTTCGCTCCAACTATTTCTTCCCCCAAATATCCAAGGAAAGCTTGATATCCACCATCTCCAAAGCCTGAAGAAGAAACTACACAACTATCATCCTTTGTCCCATAATGTTTCTTTCCATAAGTTAAGTCACAAATTTCATCATACCAATCTTCATCAATATCATTTTCAGAATGATGTAATTCGTAATAAATAGCGTCATATATTCCTGCTTGCCCACTATCTACTCCAACTTCTCCTTCAATCTCTTTCCAAAGTATGTCCATTTCTTTTCCTTCATTTTCAGGAACTTTATTTATGTTATATATTATTAGTTCTGCAACTCTTTTTCCCCAACTTGGGCTATCATACTCCCTTATATCAACTCTATAAATTCCATTTGGAAATTTTACATCTTTTATCATACAAGTAGTAGATAAGTCATAACAAGGGTCTGAAAGAGTGATTTTCCCATTTTTTACTTCAAATGTTTCCATCTTTTTCTCCTTTCTCTTTTTGTTAAACATATTCTAACATAAAGATTTGTAAAAGTCAATAGTGTTTTTGAAAAAAATCAAATTTCTGACAAAAATATATAGAGAACTATTAAAAGCTCTCTATATATTGTCTAGTTATTAATGTTTTTTAGTTTCTAGTCTTTTACAGCATCTTTTAAAGTTTTTCCTGCTTTAAAAGAAATAGCTTTTGATGCAGCAATTTGGATTGTTTCTCCTGTTTGTGGATTTCTTCCCGTTCTAGCTGCTCTTTCTTTTACTTTTAAAGTTCCAAATCCAGCTATAGCAATATCTTCACCTTTTTGAAGTGTTTCTACTACAACTGCTAATAATCCATCTAGCATTTCTGCTGAATCCTTTTTTGTCATGTCTGTTTTTTCTGCTAATGCAGATACTAATTCACTTTTGTTCATAATTGAACCTTCCTTTCTAAATCATATTTTTGTCAAAAGAGAGGGGTCTCTTGACTTTAGTCTATAATAACATAATATATATTTTTTGTCAAGTTTCTGACAAAAATTTTTAATAATTTGTAATTAAAACTTCATCATTATTGCTATTTCCTCTACTAAAAGGGTTATAATTTCTATCTAAATGAAAAACATTCCATTTATTTTTTCTACACCAATCCTGTAAATGAGCATTTTCTTTTCCTCTATTTACAAAAACATTAGATAAAGCCCATTTTATATTTCGTGAGTTGAGACCTTCAAGTATCTTGAAAAGTTTTCTATCACTTTCTTCTGTCCAGCCACCATAAGCCCTTTTTTCATTATATACAGCTTCTGTGTTTGTATATGGTGGGTCACAATAAACAAAATCATCTTTAGTTAGTTTAGAAAAGTCAAATGTTAAAGCATCTCCAAGTTGAGTTTCAATTCCTTTTAACAAATCACAACCATTTTTTATTTTCATTTTTAAATTGTCATTATAATTCCCATTGCTTCCAAAAGAAGCATTAAACTCATCATTCTTGTTAAACCTTATTAGATGATTACAACTAAATATAGACAATACATATAGTTCTATCATTTCTTTATTTTGAGACGAATTATAATCACTTCTAAATTGATTGTACCTAACTTTTTTCGCATTTGTATCTGTTAAGAAATCCTCTTCTGAAGGAAACATATTTCTTTTCTTTCCTGTAATGAGATTATACTTATCTACAATTTGTTGGATTTGTTTATCTAATTTTTCATATGTATTATCCTTAAAAAGGTTTACCAAATTAAATATATTTGGATTAAATTCATTATATATAGTCTTCTTTTCCCCTTTATAGTTCATTGAAACAACTGCACTACCCCCAAATAAATCTACGAAAGTTTCACACTTTTCTGGGAACAATGGAATTATTTGCTTCAATAATTTGAATTTATTTCCCATATAAAAAATAGGACTTTCATAATATTTTTTGTCTATAACGTTATCCATAAATTAGACTTCTACAAAATAGAAGTTTTATATTCACCTACTTTCTAAAATATCTTGATTTTCTTACATTTTAAATTATCATAAAACTTTAATTTGACAATTAGTTAAGTCTCTTGAATCCTCTTTTTAGCAATTTCATAATACTTTCTATCTAATTCATGTCCAATAAAACTTCTATTTAATAATTTGCAAGCAACTCCTGTTGACCCACTCCCCATACAGTTGTCTAATACCAAGTCACCTTCGTTTGTATAAGTTTTTATGAAATACTTTAGCATTTCAACAGGTTTTTGTGTAGGATGTAATCCTCTATCTCTATTAAACTTTTGAATTGTTTTCGGGTGTCTAAGTCCAGAACTGTTATTTGTGATAATATTCTTTAATCCACCTTTCCAATTCTCACTCATTTTCCCAGACTTTTGTATATATGGTTTACCTTGGGTCTTTTGTGGAAAATATTTCATAGGAGTTCTATTACCATTTGTTACTCTACCTTTACCAAAAATAAATACAAATTCGTGAATTCTAAATGGCTGTAAATTAACATTTGGAGCATTAGTTCCATTATCTTTTTCCCAAATCCACTCATATTTATATAAATCAGGAGCTGTATTGTATAATTGAACTCCAAATTTGAATGTGCCATTTAAAGCAATACAGCCATTTTCTTTTATTATTCTACGATATTGTTCAAAAAGAGATTTTAGGTTTATGCCTTTATCCCATTTATTTCCCGTTTCTTTATAAGGTAAATCACATAATATCATGTCTATTGATTCATCTGGAATTTCTTTCATTAATTCTAAACAGTCTCCACATTTTAAATCTATCATAAAACCTTCTCCATAAAATTATTCTAAAAATAAATTAGTAAAAATTTTTTCTAAAACTGGTACAACAATACTATTCCCTGCCTCTTTATAAAGTTGAGAATCAGAAATCCCTGTTTCTTGTGCAGCATTAAAGTCTTGGTCTGAGAATCCCATTAATCTCCAGCATTCTCTTGGAGTAAGTTTCCTTATACGAAAACTTGAGTTATTATCTTTTTTTAATACAGTTGCACTGCTTGTAATACTTCCACAATTAGCAGTTTGAGTAGGAGCTATATTTTGTACTTCTGATTCATTATATGGGTTAAACATTTCAGGAACGTACCCATTTTCTTCATAAAATTTTTTATATTTCTTAGAAACATACGAATCATCTATAACAAAAGGTTGTCTATTCCCACCACTCATTGTATTTAATGTTGGACAAAGTCCTTCTTTATTATATATACTCCCAGCTTGATGTGTTCTCTTTTCTGTATCGTATAAGCCCCCAATCCTAACACACTTTGGGTCTTTCCAATCTCTTGCACATAAAGTGTCACACCAATCTTTCTCTTGAATTCTTCTACGTGCTTGCATATATGTACTATTTTGAATCTTTTTTATTTGTTCATCTTTTAAAAAGTACTTTTCATCAACGTCACTTTGTAGTATATCTTTTAATCTTATATTAAGTTTTTCTTTTTCTGGGAACTTAAATGTTCCTTTATCTATATCTTTCTTAATACTAACTACATAAATTCTTTCTCTATTTTGTGGAACTCCATAGTCTTTAGCATTTAATACCTGATAATAATTGTTATACCCTAATTTCTCTAGCGATTTTAGATACTTGTCAAAATTATGTCTATGTTTCTTAGATAATACATTTTTTACATTTTCCCAAAGCACATACCTTGGTTTAACATGTTCTATAATCGCTACACTATTCCACATAAGACTTGACCTTGTCCCAGTTCCAATATCTCCACCAGCTTGCAATCCAGCCATACTAAAATCTTGGCATGGGCTTCCATGTGTTATGATATCTATTCCCTCTGTTGGCAATTTACCTATATCTATTTTTGAGATATCGTTTAAATTTAATTTTTTATTTTAGAAAGGTTGTAGATATGGAATTAAATATGCTTAGTTTATTTAGTGGAATAGGAGCTTTTGAAAAATCACTAGAGAACATTGGAATAAAAATTAATTTAATAAATTTTTGTGAAATCGACAAATATGCAGAAACAGCTTATTGTGCAATTCACAAAGTGAATAAAAAATTAATTTTATGTTTTGCTTTTGTCAGAATTCTGACAAAATTACAGTAAAAAAATTATTGAGTATATTTCCATATGTAATTATAAACCTTTTTACGTTCTCCTCGGCAGCAATTTGCTATAGCTCCTATTGCGAATCCATTTTCTCTAGCTGCTTCAGATACGCTTGAATATTGTTTTATAAAATTTCCATTCAAATCATATTGATAAACTTTTTTGGACTTTAACTTTTTATTGTTTTTGGCAACCATTTCTTTTTGTTTTTTTGTAAATCCTTTTTCACTTGCATGAAGCTCATTTTCAGACTTTGTAACCCATTCTAAATTGTCAACACAATTATTTTCCTTATTCCCATCTATATGATTTACTTCCTTCTTGTTATTAAGATTAGGAATAAATGCTTCAGCTACTAACCTATGTACTAAAAATTTCTTAGATTTATTGTTTTGATATAAAGAGACAATATAATATCCGCTATTATTTTTAAAGGTTTTTATTTCTCTACTTTTTATTAACCTTTTTTGTTCATACAAACAGTTAACATATTTATCTAAAGTTTTAATTCTACCTAAATTACTAACCTGATATATTCCTTCATAATTTTTTATATCTTTCCATAATTCAATCATCTTTGTGTCTCCATATACTTTTTTATAATAATCGGCATACCTTGTTTTAAAGATTTTTGTACATCAATTATATATTGATTACTACTACCTCTAAAAGCCAATTTTGGGTCTTTTAGCTCATTTATAAACCTACCTGTAATTACAACATTTATCTTTTGCAACATCTCATACTTATCTTTATCTATCAATAAGTCATTCCAATTGTATCCAGTATAACACCATATTTTCTTTTTTGGAAACAGCTCTCTCCACTTATCTACAAAAAGAGAACATTCTTTAATGTTTGCAAAAGGTTCGCCACCTAACAATACTAGATTATCATATCCAAAAGAAAATGTTTTTACAACATTTAAAGCTTGATTAACTATTTCTTCAGTCAATTCTTCTCCACCATTGAAATCCCAAGTTTCTTGATTAAAACAAAAAGGACAATGGTGTGGGCAACCTTGACAGAAAAATGTCAAGGCTACTCCATCACTATTTACCAAGTCATTGTATGTAATTCCAGCATATCTCATAGTATGCCTCCTTATATTTCAGGGACTTCAATTCCCCTTTCTTTTAGAACTTGTTTTGCATATGCAACAATAGGTTCAACTTGTGGATTATAGGTAGTATGAACAACTCTCTTTTCAACTTCATCAATTTTTCCTTCATTGAAATGTCTATAATCTGTTGTTAAATATCCAGTAACTCTTTTTAGCCTTTGAATTTTGTTACTTCCACAAACAGGACATGTCTCTGTGTTTATTTGTGAACTATATCCACAATCATCACATGTGTCAATTGGGAAATTTAAAGCTAAATATGGAATATTTATGTCCATTGCAAAATCTATCAATTTTTCTAAGCCATCTAAGTTGTGAACAGCATTTGTATCGAGTTCTACGTAATCAATACAGCCTCCTGTTCCATACTTTGTAAATGGAGCTTCCATCAAAAGTTTAGAAAATGCATCGCATTGATAGTATACAGGAATGTGTATAGAGTTTGTTAGGAATTTGTTTGTTGTTACTCCATCGATTTCTCCATATTCATTATATAATGTATTTCTCATTGTTTTGCAACAATTTTCAGCTGGAGTAAAATATAAACTAAAGTTTAGATTATTTCTTTCTGAAGCTTCTTTTGTAAAGTCTGACATATGTTCAATAACTTGTAATGCGAATTTATATGCCTCTAAATCTTCTCCTTGATGTTTTCCGAACATTGCGATACACATTTCTGCAACACCGATTAGTCCAACAGCATTTGTTCCATGTTTCATTGCTTCTCTTACATCAGTTTCACACTTGTCATAATCTTTGATTGTTCCATTTTCATACATAAAACTTGCAGATTTAGGACTCTGAGAACAAATATATTCGTATCTATCTACAAGACCTTTTTCAACTATTTTTAAAACTTTATCCAAGTCCTTGTAAAAGCCATTTATATCTGCCTTATCTCTTTTTCCTAGGCAAATTCCATGTTCAATTCCTAACTTAGTTAAATTTATTGTGATTGGTGATATATTTCCCCTACCAATTTTAGAATATGAATTTGTAAATCTATCTTTGCCAAGTAGTGTTCTACATCCCATTGTACTAAAGAATGTTGTGTAATCATTAGGGTCTTCTATATTTTCTGTCCAATCTCCATTTCCCCAATTAGGATAGATTCTTTTAGATAAACTTTCTAATGCTTTCCTTTTTAAATCATAATTTGGAGTCCCAGGCTTATCATTTACACCTTTCTTATATTGAAATATTGAGATAGGGAAAATAGAAGTTCTGTGATTTTTTCCTATACCATCAATTGAAGCATCTAACAACCACTTACTTACTAATCTACCATAAGTTGAAGTATTTCTACCATAATTTAATGAAGTAAATGGAACTTGACTTCCAGCTCTACTTTCAAGAGTATTTAAGTTATGGAAAAGTCCTTGGGCTGCTTGACTTCCCTCTTTTTCCAAATGTCTCATAGCATAATCAAAAGCTTTTGGGAATTTTTCATTCATTTCTGTATTGTCTATATGTATATTCTTGCAATCAACCAATTCCCCATCTATAGTTCTTACATCTTCCCCATCTTTTAATTTTTTATAACTATTTTCTGTAATATAATCCTTTTCAAATAATCCTTCTTTAAATAGTTTTACAAAAGATTTATGAACATAAGGAGCTAATTCAAAATCAATTCCACAGCTTGCCACTCCACCATATTGAATTTGAGATTGCACTTGAAAAATAACTGCAACAAGCTGACAAGCAGTACTAAAACTATTTGCAGGTCTTACATCTCCATTTCTTGTCTTAAATCCATTTGCTAATAGTCTTGGAATATCTGCAAATAAACAATTATGGTCTCCAATCGGATAAGAACTTAAATCATGAATATAAATATATCCATCTTCAAAAGCTTCTCTCACTTCTGGAGCAATTAAATTTCTCATAGCATAAGATTTTTGCTCATTATCAGCAATTCTATATTTTCTTCCAGAAAAAGAATATTGGTCTACATTTGCATTATCATTATCTACATTTGTAGTCTGTAATATTTCTTTGTAAAACTTTTCTTTACTACTATTCTTTTCTCTAATTTCTTCTCTTTCCAACCTATATTTTTTGTAGGCTCTACCAACTTTTCTGTTTCTTTTATTCAATTCATTAATTACAATATCTTGGATTGTTTCAACTGAAATAGGATTTTCTTCCAATGCTAACACTCTATTATTAACATTATTTACTATTTCTTTGATTTCATTTTCATAATCCTGGATTTCTCCATTATAAACATCCTTATAAGCCCTTGTAATTACCTCTAAGATTCTAATTTCACTATACTCTTTGATTCTGCCATCTCTTTTACGTACTTGCATTTTTTAACTCCTCCTATATCTTAATTTTAGTTTTTCTAAAATCTTCTCTAAAAGGTAATCTTATCTAAAAATGATATTCATTTTCCCATAAACATCACTTTCCTTTCTCCTAGTGTGTCTTATTATCATATCATATTTTTTTCTTATTGTCAAATTTTTGACAGATTCTGTCAATTTTTGGACAAATTATTTTTCTAAATCATCTTCCCCATAAAAATACATATCTTCATCAATCTGTCTTTGCATTTCTCTTTTAATCTGAGCCCTTGACTTATGCTTCATTTTTTTCTTTTTATCTTCTTCTATTGTATCAAACACTGGGATGATAATTTCATCATCTTCATTCTCCCTTTCAAATTCTAATGGAATTGACCCAGAGTTTATTACTTCTACACCTTTTCCCGTTATTGCCATTGTAGAGAAGTTGAGTTTAAACTCTCTCAACCTATTATTTACTTCTTCTCTTTCATCCACTGGTAAAGATTCTAACCATCTATGATTATAATCTTTCACCAAAGCCCCATTCTCAAAAGTAGATTTTCCACCTTTCCTTTTTGGATTGAGATGGTGATAAGTTAACATATCGTCACTTTTTTTATAACCTTTTATTTTCTTTCTAATAGCTACTGGAATTTTTCTAATTCCAGCCTCCTCTACCATACAAATTTTTCCAAATTTTTGTATAAGTTGTTTTTTTGCACCTGCATTACTACTCATGGCATTTTCCTCACTTTTTAGAAATTATGGATGTCTTTCTCCTTCATAATCTGAGTAAAGATATCCACGTTTTTTTACTATTTCAACAAATTTATCTAAACCATCCTTATCTATAATTTCTAAAAAATTTTCCAACAATTCTAAGGTTTCTGTGTTGTAGTGTCTTTGTTTTAAAACTTTTTTATGATATTCCAATGGTTCATGTTGTGTCCATTTTTCTTTTGAATAAGTTTTTCCTGCCGCTACATAATCGCATACCATTTCTACAACATATCGCCATGGAATTTTGTATGTAATGATTTCCCCATTTTTGCCAAAATCAATCCAATATTCCCAATGATGTTTATTATGTCCTTTATGATGCAACCATGCAGAAGAATATCCAATAGTTTCTTTCTCCTTTTCAATTGGACTTCTGTCTCCCTGAAAGTATCTTGCTGAACTTAAGAATTCTGTGGGACTAAATTTTGACATATCATGTTTTAATCCTTGCCACCCATATCCACATTTCCACATTAAAGAGAATACAACTTTTTTGTGTTTTAATATTGTTTGTAAATGTGCAATATATTTATTAATCTTTGTCACCCCCAAAAGTTCCTCTATAAAAAGCTTGACGAATTTCATCTTTACGAGCTTTCATTTCTGGTGAATCTTCTTTTCCTTCTTTTTCTAAACAGTCTTTACAAATATATGTTCCATTTATATGAAATAGTTGTTTATTTCCCTCGCTACATTCAGAGCATACAATTCTACCAGCTCTTTTTAACATATCTTGTCTTTTACTCATCTTGTTTCCTCCCAAATAACATCATCTGCATTGAATATCTTTTTTATGTTATCTTTATTTAAAACCACGATATATTTACCATTTTCTTCATAAAAACTGTATTTAAAAAGTTCACTTTTATTTATTTTTTCTTCTTCCATATTCTTTCCCCCTATTTTATCTTAACTCTATCAAATATTTTATTGTGCATTGACATTCCTGATAAATAATAATTTCATCATTACGTAAACTTCTCCCAGCTTTTGCATGAACACAATCATAATCTCCTAACTTCTGTAAGTCCTTATAGCTAAAATCATAATCGAAATTATAATTATCATATGTTACATAAGGATTTCCATAATGAATTTCAAAAACAGCCATAAATCCACATTTATTACTTCCATTTGCCCAATATGAGCCTTCTAAACTAGTGTAGCCCAAACTTTTTCTTGCTTTTGGAGCGAAATAGATTCCACTACCAAACATCTTTCCAGAAATTATTGCATTAGGTCTTAAAACCAATCCAGAGTTTATGATAGACCACCAATTTTCAGACCTAGACCCATGAAACAATAACTTCGTAGTTTTGTTATTAACTGTTTCTATATATTTATCGAATTTTTCTTGTGTTTTTCTATTTGTAACTTTCCATGCATTATAAAATTTGTCTGAAATTTCTCCCAGTTCATGTTTTATTATAGTTACATCTTCCTCACTTGTTTCTGTAATTTCTAATCCTAAAGCTTCTAAAATAGTTTCTTTTGGAGAGGTATTTTTAATTTCTTGTTTTGGACTTTTCTGGATTTGGACAACTCTACCTTTCATGACATCTAACAAATCTTGTTCTCGTTGGTATATTTTTGGAATATCTTCTATTGAATTTGCCAAATTTTCTTTTACAGTTTTCATTTTTCTTGGAATAACTTTAAATAATTCAATAAGTGTTTTATTAAACTTTTCCAAATCTTGTGAACAATTATTTAAAGCATTTATTAAGTTTTGGGCTTCCTCAATCATTGCATTTGTTACTTGAGAACTTGAAACCTGGTATTGCCTTTTTATTTCATTGTCTGCATATTCTTGTAACCTATCTACGATTTTTTGGATAACTTGATTAGGAATAGGTAAATATTCATCATTTTCATCTTGCTTAACTTCTTCTACAAGTTCTTGAATAAGTTCGCTTTTATCTTCATATCCTTTTTTAATTTTTTCTTTATATTTCTTTTCCCATTGTGAAATTGGATATGAAGAAGTTTGGTAATTAGTGTTACCTAGCCTCCCATATTCAACAATAAAATCACTCCCGTTTGGAATCATTTTGTAAAATTTAGAATTGTTAGAAACAGGGTCAACCTTAACTAAATATTTTACATCTGACAATGATTACTACCTCCATTTTGAGATTCTAGAGTTTCTATATATCCCTGAATACTATCATACAAATCTTTAAGTTCTTCATCTTTAAAGTCATCATTAATTCTTTTAGAAACTAACTCTAAAATATCTTCTTTATTTGGAACTATGTCTTTTGCATCAGTATGGCATATCAAAACTTCAATATCTGTATCATAAAATGTAGATTTTATGATATGTTTTACATCCCTCCATTTTAGTCCCATATTGCCACAGCAAATCGTTGGAAATGCTAGATATTTTACACCTTCTGTCTCAACCAAGTCTTTTAAACTTTTAATACAATCTTCTACTGTATCCAAATCTACTTTATCACTAGAATGAACTTTAACAAATAATGTAAATATTCTCCCAAATAATAAAGTGTCACCTTCCAAACCAATATTCTCATACGTGTCTGTTGGGTCATAATCATAATAATCACATGCTTCAATTTTTCTTTTTAGACCTTCTGCTAATTGATAAGAATTATTTAGCACTCTTGCAAGTCCCATACTCATGTCTAAATCTGTACTACTAGCATGTACTATAAAGTACTTATTTGGTACCTCCAAAATGTCCATAACTTTTTCTTCAAAAACCATACACTTCTCCTTTCTGTCAGATTCCTGACAAAATTTAATTAAAAAAAATTTTTAAAAAAATGTTTTTAGAAAGTTTAACAAAATATCTTTTTTATTTTTTTCTGGATGTTTCCAAACATATTCTTGTGCAATTTCTAATGCTTTTCCTATCTCTATCCCACTATGGCAAATCTTTTTTAAATCTTCCCCATTCACAGCTAAGTCTTTTATTAAAATTGGGTCATTCTTTTTTTCTATTCTCACTAAGCTTTCTTGGAAAGAAGATATTTGTTCTAATCGAATAGAATTTTGAACATATATAATGGAATTGGCATCTAATATTGTTTGCAAATCATATTTATTTAAAAGATATTTTTTTAAAATATAATCAACAGTATCTTTATCTTGTAAAAAATCTTGTCCATGAGATTGTATAGCACTATAACAGTTCTTTAAATTTTTTATTTTCTTAATAATGCTGTTACTATATTTTAATTTTTCTAAAAATTCTATATTCAATATATCATAAAGAAATAAACTTGTCAAGTTTTTGACAAAATCTTTTTCGTTCATTTTGTTTAAAAAAATATTACAAAGAAAAATATTCTTTTTTGCATTATTACTAAATAAATTTGGAAACAAACACAATAATAAATCAAAATATCTTATTTCATGACCTGTAGTTAAAATCTTATTAAACTCAACTTGGACTCTCTCCATACTAACATTGTCTATTCTTTCTCTTAGAATACGAATACAGAACTCTAAATCTGAATCTGTATCTAAAGTAAAATTTAAGGTATTTGCAAACCTAATTGCTCTTAACATTCTTAAAGCATCCTCTTCAAACCTGTCTTTTGGAGACCCCACACATCTGATTCTCTTTTCCCTTATGTCTTTTACTCCATTAAAATAATCTATAAGTCCATTTCTATAGTTATATGCTAAGGCATTTATAGTAAAATCTCTTCTAGATAAATCTTGTTTAAGGTCATCTGTATAGTAGATTCTATCAGGTCTTCTACTATCAGAATAATTGCCATCAATTCTAAATGTAGTTACTTCAATATTGAGCCCTTTATAATATACTGTTATTGTTCCATGTTGTGCCCCTGTTGGAATAAAATGAATTTTTTCCTTATTAAATATTTCTATTAGTTCCATTGGCTTTGCATTTGTTGTCAAATCCCAGTCTGAAATTGGAATTCCTAGTAATTGATTTCTAACCGCTCCTCCAACAACATAAACACTATATCCTTTACTTTCAATAATATCCATAACTTCTTTTACTTCTCTTCTTATTCTAATTCTCATCTTGTACCCCTTTTATATATGCTTTTTGCATTTCATCGGCAACTAGATTTAATGGAACTCCTCCTGTTAATGAGCCTAACCCAGGGCACGCAATAGAAACATTAGTTGCTCTATATGTTTTTATAATTGGATAAAAAACAGTAAATATATCTTTTGGGGATATTCTTTCTCCAGGATTTTTCATGGTTGGAGCATAAACCAAAACTTTAAACTGTCCTTTTGTAAGTTTATCTATATTTATTGTTACAAATTTTCCAACTGGTAATTGTCCCCAATAACTATCAATTGCTTGCTGTACCAAAGATTCAACTTTGAATTTACATAATTTATTCACATAATAATCAATACCTCCAGCCATAATTCCAAAACTATTCCCTGCTGTCACTAAAATATCATGTGGCTCTAAGTCTACCAAATCTTTATTAACGATATTGACTCTATGTTTAAATGAAACAAATGCTCTTTCCCATTCTATACATAATTGCTTATTAATATCAAATAATGTTAGTTGTATCACTATAATAACCTCTCTTTCTGAATAGAAACAATTTTAGAAATATAATCTTTAAATAATTTTACTCCAGTGTCTACTCCAATTTTTAAACTTTCAATTAATTTATTTTCTTCTTCTATCCACTTTTTATTAGAAAGTAAAGTTTGATTTATCATTATTTTTATTGTTGAAATGTCAACATCACTAGACATTCTTTCTATGTCCATTAAATATTGTTTAAGTTTTTCTGAAAAAGCTTCGACTCCTTCGATAGAAGTTTTCATTTCTAGTTGCATTTTTTTGATACGAACTAAAGACCTTTCAGCTTTTTCTTTTAATTTTGTGCATTTTTTATATTCAAATTGTAAGTCTGTTGTTGTTATTTCCTTGTTTATTTTTTCAACATCTAGTAAATCAGTATATTGAGAGAATACTTTTAGCTCTTTTGTGACATCATCTATTGAAGGTGCAGCTTTGCAAATCTTTGTTATCTTGTCTATATCTTTTTTGCATTTTTTTAAGAAATCTTCCTTTTTCATATTTTTTTAAAAATCCTTTCAAAAAAACTTTCCTTATTTATAATTTTTTTCTTTTGGAATGGCATTTTGAAATCTTGTGTATATTTATCTAATTGAAATATATTTAAAGGATTACTTTCAAAATCTATATTTTCAATATCAGAATACCCCATAGGAGAGAAAAATAATATATCAAAACCAAGTTGCCAAAGAATATTAATTAACATTTCACTATAACTTGGAATAATCTCTTCATTATTATGATATACAATAATTTTGGGAACTTGAAAACCATAATCATATTGTTGCAATAATTTCAATATTTCTTCTTTTAAATTAAGTAGTATTGACACATACACATTCCATTCTCTCCAATTATTTTTTTTGAAATTCGATGTATCTTGATTTTCAATAATCTTTAAAATATTATCTTGCAAACCTTGTCTTAAATATTTATACTTAAAAAAACTAGAATCTCTAAAATCTTCTTTTTGAAACTTTCCACTTATATAAAAATGAGGAAAATTATTTTTGAAAGTATTGCTAAGACAGTATTGCATAATAGGTTCTAAATCTTGGTTAGTCAACAATTCACAACTATCGAAAACTATACAATTTTTATCATCACTTAAGCTCTCTAATTTTTCATCAAATATTTTGTCAGTTTCTATACCATTAATTTTACAGCAAATGGTTGAAATATATATGCTATTATCTAGAGTTTTAAATCCTGGTCTTATATTACTATCCGCCTTCCATAGATTCCATAATTCTTCATAAGAAAATTTTAGTGGAGTAATCTTAACATTATAATCTTGAAATTGAAATGGACGAATTACATTTGTATCATAATAGTTGCTATCCACTTCCTGTTTTGCTTGAAGTCCACTTGTTTCTTGTGAAACAATTTGCTCTTTCCTAGGAAATTCGGGCAATTCACATGTATTATTATAAATATTCTTTTTACTTATTAAATCTAATTCCTTAATATTTACTTCTTTTGTGTTTATATATAATATATCACACCCCACATTAAATAAAAATTCTAAGAAGTAGACCTCTTGTTCTTTTATATTTCCCCAATAAAGTACTTTTGGAATCTGACTTTCATCTTTAAATAATATATTGTAAGCTTTAGTAGTCCAACAAAACATTTTTACTCCAAAATTCACAGCCATATCAAAAGTTACATTTTTTATCTTTTTTGTATCTTGAAACCATTTTTCACAAATTTCTATAAAGTGTTTTTTAAAATATTTTGCAATATCTTTGCTTTGAAACCCAGTTATGCAATTAAAACATTTTTCAAAAACAAAGCTAACTTGTGTTAAATCTTTAAATTTAAAAGCTTCTCTGATTGTTTTTACTATTTCTGAAATATCTAATAGGGGAATATTATTTTCAAATCTTATATAACATTTATTATTTAGTTGCCTATCCAACAAAAATACATCATTAAAATATTTTTGTGAATTATCTGGGACTCCTATTAACTGGTAAAAATAACGTTTATTTCCTCTAGAGGATAAAGGAAGGAGTATATCTTGAAAAATATTTTGAGATTCTATCAATTCAAAATTACTAACCATCCAAAACACACTCCTTTCATTTTTTTAACCAACATTTAATCCATAATTTTCACATAAAGCTTTCAATCCATTTTGGAAACCACTTCCAATTGCATCGAACTTCCATTCTCCATTATATTTATATAAAGCTCCCATAATAACTGCTGTTTCAATTGAGAAGTCTTCACCCAAATCATATCTTAAAATTTCTGCATTATTTTCTGCATTCAATACTCTAATGTAGGCATTAGACACTTGTCCAAAATTTTGATGTCTTTCTGGTCCCTCCCAAATGTTTACAGCTATTTCTATTCTTTCAATATCTTGTGGCATTTTAGTTAAATCAAAAGTAATCCTTTCGTCATCACCTTCGCCATTACCTGTCCTATTATCTCCAGAATGTATTGCTGCTCCATTTTCGAAAGAATATGTACCATCATTTTGTTTTGCTTCTGGAACAAATACAGAGATAAAGCATGTATCTCTTGGGCATTTTACACTTGAATTAGTCATAAATGCCATAGCATCTAAATCAAAGTCTTTTTCACCATCATATTTATTTACATCCCAACCTAAACCAACTATAATTTTTTTCAAGCCTGGATTATCCTTAGTTAAATTAACTTTTTCACCTTTACTTAAAATAATTGACATATATTATACCTCCTTATTTATTCATATCTTGTTCTCAATTCTTGGATACTCTTATCTTCAGTACCTTCACCAATTGCATTGAATTTCCATTCTCCATCATGTCTATAAATTTCTCCACAAATCAATGCAGTCTTTCCTCTATAATCATCAGATAGATTAAATTTGCATAATTCTTCACCGTTTTCTCTATTGTAAACTCTAATAAAGGCATTTTTTATCATTCCAAAATCTTGTTTCCTTGATTCCGCTTGATAAATATTGACTACAAAAACAATTCTATTTACACTGTCTGGGACTTTTTTAAGGTCTACATAGATTGTTTCGTCATCTCCTTCACCTTCTCCTGTAAGATTATCTCCAGAATGTTTTACACATTTATTTTCAGCTGCTCCACATCTATAAGATACTTCATCTGCCGTACCAGAACTAGAATCTAACTTGTCATTTCTTAATAAAAATGCAGTTGCATCACAATCAATGTTTGAACTATTAAAAAAGCCTCTAATTCCTTTATTTTCATCCCAACCTAAACCAACTGCAATTTTTCCCAATTTTTCATTATCTTTTGTTAGAGAGATTTTTTGTCCCTTTGTTAAACTAATTGACATCTACATGTTCCTCCTTTTCTACAATATTCTTTACTTCTTCTAATATCAATTCCCCCGAGAATATTCCACTATTATGTATAAATGTAATATTTTTCATTTTATTATCAAAGTTTTTAACTTCATAAACTGGGATAAAAGCTCTTTTTGTAGCAAGATTAATCATGCCAAAGTCTAGTTCACTATCTCCAGCAACAATAACACTATTATCTCCTATTCTATCAATAAGATACTTTAAAGCACTTTCTTTAGATATAAAACTAGGAAATATATAAACTTTCTTCCCAGATATTGAATAATAAAACTTTTTTTTGTTTAAAAGGGTTTCAAGGTACTCTTGACATTTCATTTTTAAATTACTTTTTACTTTAAAAAATAAAAAATATCCATCAACAATACTCACTTTATTCTCAGTTACAAAGTTTTTTTGTTCTAATTGTTCTTTATATTCTTTCAATTCTTTTATACACATAAATAAATTCTCTTGCATTACCATTTTCCATTGTGGGTCTTCCTGTCCATTTTTAAGTATAATTGCCCCATTAGCACAAACTATATATTTACAATCTTGAAAATATGGAATTCTCTCAAATTGTTCTCTTGACCTAGTAGTGCAAGGAATTACAGTAATTTTAACCTTCAATTCATTAAGTATTTTTTCAGCTTTGCAAGTCATATAGCTTTTTATTTTCCCGTCTTGATATCCAACAACCAAATCTTTATTTTTATCATTTAAGAACTTCTCTGAAAATATCATTGTCCTGTCTAAATCAGTTGCAAATATCATACTTTCACTCCTTTCAATTACAAATCACTAACATCTTTAATAATTCCTACAACTTTATACCTTCTTAAAGGGTAATATTCTATTGGAACATTTTTTTCTTTACAAAGTTGTCTGATTCCATCAAGGTCTTTATCATCTTCATACTTCATAGAAATTAAAATTTTATCTGGATATCGCCTTAAAAGAACTCTTGTTGATTCACCTATACCTGGTTTAATTTTATTTATATCATTTACTTCGTAGTCTTTTGCAATTTGTTTAACTTCATCTAATCCAGTAAATGATAATTCTTTTTCTTCAATTTTTTCTGCTTCTAAAATTTCTTTTAAATTATCAGTAATTTCATTTAAAAATTCTATAGACTTATCTTCTCCTTTAAGATTTTCATAATATACAGCCCCATCAAAATCTTTTTCCCCAATAATATCTGGTCTTCTAAAAGTTCTACTAAATAGACCACTTACTGTTGCATTTAAACAAGAGCTTGGAATAATGAAATCCTCCCTTGTTCCACAATATCTATCTGGAACAGTCATAGAAGGGTCTGAGATTACGCCTAATTTTGAATCAATAAAAATTCCACTATCACCATTTTTTATTCTAGAAATCAAATAAGATTCTATACTGTCTCTTAATTCTTTTTGAATAGCTCCTTTACCAATCCACCCATCTATAAATTGAAAGGAATTTGTTTTATTCTTTTCGTGTTCTACAATAAAGTTCATAGCATTAACATCTATTCCTTTCCCTCTAATTATAGATATACTATAATGTGGAATATCTAAATTATATTTCATTTTAAAATATCTTTTTAGAAGTATTCCTATCGGAGTACCTGCTCTAGCCAATGATATTAAAACTAGATTTGGTCCCTTTAGTTCAAACAATTTCTTTCCTAATTTTACAATAGCTTTTGCTGTTTTATATCCATTTACAATTAGTTCTCTATTATAAATTTTCATATATTCTTCTGTTGGTTTATATTCTAAAGGCAACATTTCTGAATAATGTACTCCACTTTGTATTAGTTTTTCTCTTTCTTTTGTCCCTAAAGGCTCAACAAGCCCTGTAATGTCTTTAAGTAAAATAGTAACCTCACTTGGGTCATAACTAGACTTTACTAATTTCATTTATTTTTCTCCTTTCTCTTTACTTCCCATAAGGCATTAAGAATAGTTGATTGCAAATTGGCTTTAGTTTTCTATAAATTTGTGCTGAAAAATTATGTTCAATCATTTCTTCACTTTGATTTGCCATCAAAATAATCTTATTATATTGTTTTAAATTATATAAAAATACTTTTCTATTCTGTTCTTTTGCACTAATGAATCTAATTCTATTTTGTAAAATATAGTCATTATCTCCACTAGGACATATTGGGGACCTTGTACTTGCCTGGAAATAAAAAGGTTTTTTTTGACTTCTTTCTAAATCTCTAGCTTTTAGAATTCCATTATACATATCCTCTTCTGTTCCTATTACCAAACTTACATCTGTAGAAAAATATTGATTATACAATTCTTGTGTATCTTGTATATCTAAGGCAATATTAACATCTATTTTTTTATTCATATCTTTAATTTTTCCTCGAATTAAAGCATAGGTTTCAATTTCCTTAATCGCAAATTTTTCAACATCTTCTTGTGATTGTAAATTCAAAAAACTTGCTACACTATAATGAAAGTCCTTTATTTTGTCAAGTTCCTGAACAAAATTTAAAATAGTATTTCCTGTAGAAATTTCATCATCTACAAAAAGTATTCTATCACAATTTTTTAACTTTTGCAAATCTCCATAAAGTAATTGGTCTGGAGCATGAGAATGTTCTTCTTTAAATTCTATTAATAATGGTTCGTTGGATTTTTCTCGTGTTGTTTGTAGGTAATAATATTGTTCATTTGGAATATTATCTGCTATATAATGTCCTATTGCAGTTGCCGTTTCTGCAAAAGCAATTATGCAAACTTTTTCTTTTCTATCCCATCTACTGTCCTTTGTAATTGTTATTCTAAGATTCTCAAATAACTGTAAAATATTTCCTGGACGAGCTGGAACATGTTTCCCTTGATACTTATTAACAAAAATGAAATCTCTTTTTGAGTTATTCTCTCTTTTACATACTGATATTAATTCATTAGGTTCAAAATCTGATAAATTACTTTCAACATCTACAAAATCTGTAAACTTCATTTGACTCTTATTCCCCTTTCTACATTTACAACCCTACATTCTTCTATTTTTGGAATATAAATTTCCTCCCCCAAGATTTTTTTAACTAGTAAATAAGGGAAATTTACCCCTGCTAAAGAGTCTAAATATATTCCACCAGACATTCTAGGATTAACTTCTAGTAAATAATATTCTCCATTATGTTCCATAAATTGAATGTTTCCAACTACCTCAACTACTTCTGGGATTCCTGCTTTTTCTACATTTTTACATAATTCTCTAGTTATATCATTAAATACAATTTCTTGAATTCTATTTTCTTTATTTTTTATCCTTGGAATGAATATAGTTTCATTATATGTCGATAAAAAATCTATACTGATTTCATTTCCTTCAAAATAAGGCATTATAATAAATTTTTGTCCACTTCTTTGTAGTATGTCTCGAATTTTCCAAGAATCATAAGGATAATCTAATATTTTAAATCCCTGTGCTCCAGTTCCGCTAACTGGTTTTATACACATTTTATTAAAATGATAGTCATCTTTAAATTCGGCTCTAAAATCTTCTATATCTTCAACATCATGTAATATCCAACAAGGAGGTTCATATTTACATAAACTATCTCCCCAATCTCTTAAAGAAGAGAAGAAAGAAGGTTTATTTTCAAATATTTGGGTAAAACCTGTATTATATTCATTGAATATTCCTGGCAATACTAGTTTACACTTTCTGATTTCTTCATTTTTGTCTACATAAACGAAATCCTTATGGGCATTATATAAAGTACTATAATATCTACGTGGAAAAAAAATATCTATTTCATTTTTCTTTACAAAGTCTAAAGCCCATTCTATATATTCAAAATTGTCTTTATCTTCAATAAAATCTGGTCTTATATAAAATTCATCACATAATATTTTATATCCCATCTCTTTGTGATGTGTTGCAATAACTTTAATAGGTCTATTGTCTGGATTCTTTTTTAGTAATTCTACGATATTATAAGCACTTGAAAACCAACCGTCCAACCAAATAGTTAACATTAGTTTCCCTCCTTTACTCCATAAATACTTGCCAATTTTATAGTTTTTCTTGCATAATTAATATGGGTTCTCAATTCATTCATTTTTCCATGTCCATTTAAAACTCCATATTCTGAAATACTAGCATTCACAATTTGAGTTGCATCTTCATAATCTTCTCTACATACTATTAAAGATTTTTGTACCCATTCTAATTGTTTTGGATGAATACAAGTTTTTCCTATCATTCCATTAAGTCTATCAAGATAAAGTTCCTTTTTTAGTCCTTCTTCCCATTTTTTATCTGGCACTATAACTTTTTCTGGGTAAACTTTATCCTCTGTATGTACGCTATTTTCTGTTATCTTTAATTCAATATGTTGACTATCAAAATATTCCCATACAGCTCCACTAACTACATAATCTTTGCTAAACATATTGATAATATCAGCTAAGCAATTAGCTACAACTTTTACATCCCAAATAGTGTCTTGCATTTTTCTTCTAATTCCAAATATGTTTGAAAAATCAGCTCCGCCAACTCGAACATTTAATACTTCATCTTTCATTAAATCTAATCCTTCTCTGATTTGTAATAGATTTTCTATTCTATTTTGGATATAAATTGCATTTGTACTTTCTATAATTGGTAGTATATATAGTGGAGATTCAATTTTTTCTTTAACTTTATGAAAATTTTCTATATAATCCTGCATATTGTCTTTATTAAATTTGGGAATTAGAAATCCAGTTATTGATTCTAATAAGCTCCCACATTTCTTATATAATCTCCACATTTGCTTTGGCTCTCTAACTCTTATAAAAATTAATGGGAAATCATTATCTAACTTATTTCTATTTTCTTCTAAAAAAGTTAAAGTTTCTTTTACTTGTTTCTCAGCTTCAGAAACTTGCCCACTTCCAATAGCATCCTCTAAACATAAAGCAATTGATTTTAAATGTGGAAAATCCTTGTTTACAATTTTTTGTCCAATTTTTTTATTTGTTGCTGGTGTGTATAAAAGACTTCCAACACAATATTGTAATATCTCTTTAGGTGTATTTTTATTAAAACTTACTTCTGGGTCTTTAAAATAACTAATATCATTGAACTTTGAATATATCATTCTCTTTTCCTCCTTTTTATGTGCTCATTGTATCACAATAAAAGTATAAAGTCAATAGCTTTTTAAAAACTTGTCAAAAAAATGACAAAGTCGCTATTTTTTCAATAGTTCCTTTGCCATTTCTTATCATACACCATACTGTTCTACCCAAAAAGAGAAATGATAGAACATCTTATTTATATCATATTATCTATTCTTTGTCAATATTTTTACGAAAGTTTTTCTTATCAAGTCAACAACTACCATACCAATAGTTAAACCAATTACTAATAACCATTCTGCACCATCTAGTGGAGCCATTCTTAATACATTACCTCCAATAAATGTCATTAATATAGTAATCAAAGAAATAATAACAAACAAAATCAAGAACATCTTATTCTTCTTAATATCTTTAAATAAATGGAAGTCGTCAGTTCTAACATTAAAGCCATTAATTAAAGCTGTAAATATAAATGCTACAAAATAAACTGTATACATTTCTACATTACCTTCTGTTGGTCTAACTATTCCAGAGAAAACATTTGTTGCAAGTAGTAATAAACCAAATACAGTAATATAGCCTGCTCCAACTAAAATTGAGCTCATCATTTTTTTACTAACAATACTCTCGTTTCTAGACTTTGGTTTTTCTTTCATATATTTCGACTTTGGAGCCTCCCCACCCAACATTAATGCTGCCAAAGTATCCATTAAAAGATTTATATATAAGATTTGAATAATAGTTAATGGTGTACCTAAATTCATTAATGGAGCTAAAAATGATATTGCAACTGCTGCAACATTTATTGTTAGTTGGAACATTATAAACATTCTTATATTATTGTAAATTGTTCTACCAAATAATATAGCTTTATCTATTGAATTAAAGTTATCATCTAAGATAACAACATCTCCAGCCTCTTTTGCTACTTCAGTACCAGACCCCATAGCAAACCCTACATCTGCTTTTTTTAGTGCTGGGCTATCATTCACTCCATCTCCACTCATACCTACTACTAAATTCATTTCTTGAGCTACTTTTACTAGTCTTGATTTATCACTAGGTAAAGCTCTAGCAATTACTCTTAAATTAGGTAATACTTCCTTTAGTTTATCATCTGACATTTCTTGTAATTCACTACTTGTTAATACTACATCGCTATCATTTTTTATGATTCCTGCATCCTTAGCAATAGCCATGGCTGTGTCTTTAATGTCTCCAGTAATCATAACAACTTGAATTCCAGCAGATTGTACTTCTTTAATTGCCGTAATTGCTTCTGGTCTAACTTCATCTCTTATTGCAACAACTCCAACTAAAGTCAAGTCATCCAATTCAATAGAATTATTGTCTATTTGTTCGTTGGAAATTGCAAAAGCCAACATTCTCATAGATTTTTTTGCTCTATCTAGGATTTCATTTTCTAATATTGAACTGTCTCCAAGTTTATATCTTCTCCCATTGCTAGCAAAATAATTACTACACTTATTAATTATTTTTTCTGGAGCTCCTTTTATTAATGTAATATATCCTTCTCCTTCTGGCTGGTTATTCATTCTAATTGTTGTCGCCGAATATTTATTAACACTGTTAAAAGGAATTTGAGAAATAAGTGTAATGTCACTACTCTTATTTACATCTTTTTCTAAGAAACCGAACAATGCCCTTTCTGTATTATTTCCACCAACAATGTTAATAACATCATTATCTATATTTGCTATTGCTGTTGTATTTTCAACTATACCATCTTTTAATAGCCTTTTTAATCCAACTGGAATGTCATCATATTTTTTATAACTATTACCTTTAGCTTCCAAAAACTCTACAACCTCTAATTGCCCTTTAGTAATTGTTCCTGTTTTATCACTAAATAATATATTCAATGAACCTGCTGTTTCTATTCCATTAATTTTCTTCACTAAAACATTGTCTTTAAGCATTTTTTTCATATTTAGACCAGATACTAAAGCTATCATTAAAGGTAGTCCTTCTGGGACAGCCATAACTATTATAATTACAGCTAGAATTATAGCATCGACTAAATCTTGTACTGGCTGTTGCCAACTTGTAAAGTATGCACCATAACCGCCATTATGTATTTGCATAAACATATATGCAACTGCAATCAATATTGCTCCTATATATCCAAATTTGCTTATTTGATTTGCCAATTTTGTAAGCTTTACTTTTAATGGAGTATCTCTTTCTGTAGTTTCTTGGATTTCTTGTGCTAACTTACCAAGAATTGTATTATCTCCAACCTTGCAAATTTTAATTACACATTCTCCTTCAGTAACTATCGTTCCACGGAAGACTCTATCTGTAGCTAATAAATCTTCTTCTTTTCCCCACTCTAATTCACTTTTTGGAGTGCTCTTTGTTGCCTCTTCAGATTCTCCATTTAATGCAGATTGGTCAACTTTTATTTCGCCACTTTCCATTATTCCATCTGCTGGAACTTTATCTCCAGCTTGTAATAATACATAATCTCCAACAACTATGTCATCTATTGATATTTCTTGAACTTTTTCATCCCTAATAACTTTACATTTTATTTTATCTGCCTCTGCTTGCAACTTAGCAAAAGCCTTTTCATTACTGTATTCAGAAAAAGTTGATACAAAAGTAGCTAATAATACAGCTATAAAAATTCCTACAGCCTCATACCATTCTGCATTACCCGTAAATACAAATATTAAATTAATTACTAAAGCAACCAATAATATTTTTATAATGGGGTCATTAAATGCTTCAAAATATTTTTTCCAAAAACCATCTTGCTTTTTCTCTGTTAATTTATTACTTCCAAATTCTTTTCTTTGCTTTTCTACATCTGAAGATTTTAAACTAAAATTTTTATTTATATCCATAGTTATTCTCCTTATCTAAAATAAAAAACATTATAACCAAGAAATTCTAATATAATCGTATTGAGTACTTTTTTTCTTCGTTCCTGTTTTTTCTAATGTGGCTGTAAAACCTTTATCTTGGAAATATTCAATATATGTATTTATATTATCGTCAGAAATTCCAGTAAAATTAATGTCTACAAAGCTTTGTCCTGCTTTAGCTGCATAGTTAATTAAATTTTCAATTCGTCTAGTAATTTCCAAATTATCTACGTTGTCTTTAGTAATGTTTTCCTCTTCTTTTAAAAGAGTTTGCCCATATTCCGTTTCTTTTTTTAATTGTTCAATATCCATATCTAGCATTCTTTCACCCCCTTAATTAACACTTTCTAACAATTTGTTCTTTAATTCTTCTTCAAGTTTTTCTAATTCCTGTTTTCCTTGTTCTCTTTGCTCTGCTCCTTGACGTTGAATCTCTATAACACTATCTATTGTTGAAATTAAATTATTATTTACTTCTACTAAAGTTTCAACATCTACAACACTTCTTTCGCTTTCTTTTGCAATATCAATTGTTCCTTGTTTTAACATCTCGCTATTTTTCCTTAACATTTCATTTGTTACATCAGAAACCGCTTTTTGTGCCTCTAGTGCTTGTTGTGCATTTGTTAAACCAAGTGCAATAACAAATTGAGACTTCCATAATGGAATTGCAGTAAATATTGAACTTTCAATTTTGTCAGCCAACTGCATATCATTATTTTGTATCATGCGAATTTGAGGAGCAGTTTGAACTGCAATTGTTTTAGTAATTTTTAAATCATAAACTCTCTTTTCAAATCTTGTAATTCCATTTTGAAGGTCATTAACTGCTTGAATATCCATTTGGTCATTAGTTTGTTGAGCTTTAGCCTGTAATTTTGGAAGTTCAACTTCTTTTAGTTCTTGAATCTTTTTATCTCCAGCAATAATATATAAACAAACTTCTTTATAATGTTCCCAATTTTCCTTATATAATTTATCAAACATATCAATATCTTTCAACATTTGATTTTTGTGAGTTAATAATTGTTGCTCTACATTTGAGATGACTTTATCAAGACTAGAATATTTATTCTTTATATTGTCAATTTTTTTTCTTGCACTTTGAAAAAGTCCAAAAAAACCTCCTTTATCTTCAAGACTGGTATCAAACCCCTTTAATTTGCCTGACAAGTCAATAAGTAAGTCACCAACTGCCCCACTATCTTTTGTTATTGTTGTTTTTAATATACTCTCAGAGAAACTTGCAATTTTTGATTGTGAATCAGCTCCAAACTTCATAATAGAAGTATTATCTAAAACATTTAACGATTTAGTGTAATTATCAACAATCGCTCTTTCTTGAGGCTTTAGAGTAACATAACTTAAATCCTTCTTTTCATCCATTTCCATTAACTGATTTTGTTCCATTATATAACTCCTTTCTTTAGATTTATATATGTTATATCAAAAAAGAAATAAAAAGTCAATAGATTTTAAAAATTTTTGTCAGTTTTTTGACAATCCCAGTTATAATTTAAAGCTTTCATATTTAGAGAGACTAACCAATCATTTATTTTATTATAATTACAATGTTCTGGTAAATCACTAGTTAAGTACAGTTTCTCAACTTTTGCCTCTAAATCATCAAGTATTTCAAATATCTCTTCTATTGTATATTTCCCATTTCTAATTTCTAAAAGCCATTCTCTATCTGGTCTATATGTGTGATAATCATGTGTTTCTAAAATCTCTATAACACTTGTTAGTAAACGAACAGCATGCATAGCGAACTTGCAATCGTACCCATATTTTTCAACAAGCTCTTGTCTTCCTGTACCATTACCTTTTTTTATAATAAGTTTATGTTCTTGTGAATGAGCATATCCACAAAATTTATGTTTTAATGCTTTACTTAAAAATTCTTTCCTTATATTCCTAAGTTCTTGCCCAAATTCATCAATATATATTATATCTTCATCTCTACAAAATAAAATATCCAAATTATTAGGGACTCCATTTAAAGCATCTCGTACAAACTTGTTGATATGTGTAACTGTTATATCTATATCCCCAGCCACATTTTTAACAAAATTTTTTCCACCACTAGTATTATATTCGTTTATGGATTTTAATCCTAAAAAATACTCTGGTGGTGGAATGCAAACTCCTCTATAATCTTCATCACTCTGTGGTGTATTCGTTCCATAAGCATAGCTACCAGTCCTAGTTAATAAAATTGTTCTATTTTGCAACCATTTCATATTGTCTGGTAATTCATGCTTTAGAATTTTATAATTTATATATCCCATATTATTCCTCCAATTTTTGGAAAAGTTCTTTTACACTATTTTTTGCAGATTTTACAACTATTTTATTCTTTTTAATAAAATAATATATCTTTCCAGTACTTACACTTAAGTTTTTTGCAATTTCTGCTACTGTTAAGTCTGTGTGACTTCTAATATATTTTTCTTCTTTATCTGTTATTTTTCCATTTCTTGCCTTATTCATTAAATCCACTCCCTTCTTTTATATATTATATCATAATATACAAAAGAAGTCAATAGCTTTTTTAATGTTCTTTTTACTTGGCATTTATGTCAGCTTCCTGTAACAATTCCAAAAACCTAAACTTTTCTTCTCCTATTTGCTTTTTCAATTTCTGTTTATATTTGATACTATCTGGATTAGAATATAATTTCATATGTAATTGTATTAAATCTGCAACTTCTAATATAAATTCATTAACAAAGGATTCATTCCAAATATCAAGAAATAGACTATCATAAGCTCCAACATTTTCATGTCCATAATAATGACAAATTTCCGTCCTTTCTCCTTTTTTGTTTATAAAAGTAGCAGTTTTTTCTTTTCCTATATCATGAAACATAGCAGCCGCCAAAAGAAAGAAGGTTTGATTTTCATTTAGCCATTTCTCTCTTTTTACAATCTCTTTCATATTTTCGTAGGCTTTCATACAATGGTCTCCTACAGTTAATGTGTGGTGAGGATTGTTTTGAGATAAAGTTCTTAATCTATTAAAAATTTCATCACTATTATAGCATCCTTTAGTTCCACCACTATAACACAATAAAATATCGTTCCAACCCTCTCTTTTCATAGGAATTTCAAAACTTTTATACATTCGTGTAATAACAGATTCCCCAACCGTTCTTTTCCTTTCTTTATCTCGTCTTATACACTCTTCAGTTGGGGTGGCTATAATATAACATTCTTTTTTGCAAGGAATTTTCTTTATTTCCTCTAAGAACGCCTTTCTATATTTTTTATGTATATTTGTTGCATCATAACAGCAAGAAATTCCATTTTTTAAATCCTCTTTAATTCTATTATGTAATGTCTCAAAAACAAGATTGTTGTTATCTTGAGAATTTTCATCACCCAAAAGTTCCTCTCTTATTTTATCAGAAGAATGGATATGAAAATTTTTAAATTTATAATTCAAGAATGCTGTTTTTCCACTTCCTGGTAATCCTACAACCATTATAAATTTTGGATTTTTATTAATTGTCATACATTTTCTCCCTCCTGTGCCTCTTCAATATCAGGGACTTCTTCTTCATCTTTTATAATGCTTTCTAAAACTTTAAATGCCCAACTTTTCTGTTTATATGCTGTAAATCTTAGTCTATTCTCAATTCTTACAACAACTCCTTCGTCAACATGAGTTTTTCCAATTGGGTCTGGAATATCTAGCCATTTATTAACTCTTTCAAGTAAGTCCTCTTGTGTTGTATAAAAAAACTTGTCTAATAAAGGCACAACTTTTACTCCCATTTGTTCACAATAAAGTTTCATAACTTCATAAGGAACTTCAAAAACAAAGTCATCCAATGTCGTCAAAGTCATTCTATATACATACATTTCATTTTCTCCTGGATTGCACCCATAAGTAAACTTTGTTGTTTCTCCATAAATTTTTATAAAATCTTTATCTTTAAGTTTTTTGTTATTACATTCAGGCATAATTAAGGTATTTTCATCAATATATCCTACAATTTCATAATACATTGTTAGTCCTTTATATAGTTTATCTGCTAGTAAGTCATGATATTTCTTTCTAAATAGATTATTCCCATAAAAGCCACCATTAAAGTCATCTAAAACAACTCGTCTTGTCCCTGTTACCTCTTCAAATTCCTGAAAACCGAAAAATCTTTTAATTTTTCCTAACATTGTAGTATTTTCTTTTAAAGTTAAACCTGTACGACCACTAGTCCCATGAAGCTTTAATGTAATTTCACACAAATCTCCACTTCTAAATTGGTCTAAATTATACATTAATTGTTCTGTATCTACATGCTCTTCAAAATATGGAAATTCTACTGTTCTTTTTTTCTTGTTTACTACATTACGAACAGTATTTGTTCCTGTATTCGTTTTTGGAATATATTTTTCACAGATAACATAACCACTTAATGTTGTGATTTTATCTCCTTCTTTAAGTTGTGTTATATCTGTAAAATCTTTTAAACAACTTATTGGTAAAAATAAACCATCTGATTTTTCTCCTCTAAGATTTATAGCTTTAATATTCCTTTTTTCTGGGTCTAAATACCCACCAATTTCATTCCCATTCTCGTCTTTTTTTCTAAGGAGATTATTTTTTTCAGCAAACTCTTTTCCTAACTTTAAGTCAACTGGAAAATATACTCCTAAATCTCCAATTTTTGTACTCATATCTACAATAACATTACTTCCAAAAATAGTAGTACACTGTAATCTATCTGCATTAGAATGTTTATGTAGTTCTTTAATTGTTGTTACATATCCTTCGTGCATTATTCGTCTCCTTCTAAAAATTTTGATTTATTTCATTTTCTTGTTCAACTTCTAATTGTTCTCTTTGCCAAGAAAGTTCATTTATAAAATACTGAATTCCATCTAAAATTTGTTCAAGAACTTGTACGTTTCCTTTCCCATTAGAAACTTTTGGATATGTTTTTATTGCTTCTTCTATCTCAGAATATGCATTCTCTAAGTCCGAAATTCTGTCATCTAATTCCTCAATATCCATGATACCCTCCTTTCTTTAAATCCACCATTCTAAAGATTTTTGTTTCATTATCTCAAAAGCTCTCTGTTCATATCTTTTCGTAACCTCTTCATCTTTTTCTTTCATAGCCAAGAACAAATTTTTCTTTACTTCTTCCATTTCTAGAACAATTTCCATATACTCTTCATTTATACTCGCAAATTTTAAGAATTCATTTTGCATATCTTCTAATTGTTTAATATTTATTTCATATAATGAATCAAAAGAGCCATCATCTACTTTCCATAGAATTTTTATCCAATGGAAAGACTTTTTTATTTTTTTAAAAAAGTTCTCAAATTTTTCTAAAAAGTCCATTGATTAAAATTTTCTCCTTCTGTTTTTTAGTTCATCTATATAAACTTCCATAGCATACATATCATAAATGTCTATCTCTCTTGGGTCTTTTACATCTTCAAACATAGTTTCACATAAATCTAGGATGTCATTAATTAAACTCCAATTTTCAAGTAAGAAAAACATTTTCTTTTTTAAGAGTTCGTCTTTTTCTATATCTTCTTCACTTTCGTATTTTTGCCACTTTAATTCTGGAAGAATTATATGCGTAGAAAATGATTTATCTTGTTTGTTGTACTTGGGGTTACTTTTTATAATATAGTAGTTTTCATAAGTTCTTTGTTCAAAATCATCTCTACATACTGCATAATATACCGAATCTATTTCGTTTGCCCATTCCTGGTTTACAAGATGTTCGTTTAATCTTCTTTTAATATCGTTAGTTTTTCCAACATACAATACATTCCCATTTTTATCTAAAAGCTTATATACATAATTCATTTACATTGCCCCATTCTCTTCTGCTTGAATTTTAAAATAGTCTTCTCTTAGTTGATTTTCAAATTCCTCTTGCATTTTACTTTCGAAATCAATTCTTTTTTCTTCTTCTATTTGATTTCTATTCATAATATCACCTCCAACATATCTTTCTTTACAAAAGTATATTATCATAAAAAAATATCTTTGTCAAGTTTCTGACAAAATAGTAGAAAAAATATAGGAGTAAGATACATATTCCTACTCCTTATGGACAACGAGATTTATTAAAATGCACATATATATTATACACGAAAATCTTTAAAAGTCAACATTTTTTTTATTTTTTTCGTAAATATAAAAGTTTTGCTTTTCTAACTTTATTTTTTTTGATAACTTCAATATTTTGAATTGTTGAAGAATTAATTAGAAAAGTTTTTTCTACTCCAACTTTCTTTTCCCACTCTTTGCAATCTTATCTTTACCATTTTTATTTCCTTTCTAATTCCTTTCAGATGTAATGTAATTACACTTTACACCATTTTTTAAAAAATGTCAAGAGATTTAAAAAAATAGAGTGTTTAAACACTCTATTTTTTAGTAATTTTTCCCAAAAACATTATTTTAAAATAAACTTTCATTATCCTTATCATATCTAACCATTTTAAATATTGGGAATCTAAGACTTAAATTATCGTCTTTATTTTTTGATTCCTCAAAATATTTAATTTCTACAATTTTTCCAAAAATCTTTTGTGGATTATTCCAGAAAAATGTACGTTCTTGGTCACTAAACCCTGACCCTACTCGAACATCACCTCCCTTATATTTAACAACGACTCCTCCCAAAGTACCTTTAAGCTTTCCTTTTCCTTCAAACAAATCTACTACTCTTAAATCAGCTGTTTGCATTTTTTTAACTTTTAATATATCATTAGTCCTTTTCTTTTGATAAGGAGCATTTGCTAAATTTATCATTAAACCTTCCCCTTTATACATCAAGACTTTATCTAATATTTCATCTACAACAGAACCATTATATTTCCCTTGGTATAAAATAGGTACATATTTAATATGTGGACATTTTGCAGTATTCAAAATCTTTCCTAATTCATTTTTTCGGTTTTTACAACTTTCATTAAAAATTTCAGTTTTAAATTCTACAATATTATTTACATAATCAAAAACATTATAAACCATATTTAATTTATTGTCACTTTTTGTTCTTGCAGTCATTATAGTAGCAGAAAATAAATCTAAACTATTATTAATTGAATAGTTAGCCAGCATTTCTCCATCATAAACTCCATCTGGTAATGTCCTAAGTTCTTGTTCAATTTCGACAAAACCTGTCATAGGCTGTCCACTCCTTGACATAAGCTCAATATTATTCCCATTTTTTAAAGCAACACATCTTACTCCATCAAGCTTTTGAGTAATAATTATTTCTGGAATATTTTTCTCTAAATCTCCAATTTTTTCCCAATATTTTTCTGCCAACATAACATCAAATTCAGGAATTAAATTTTTATAAACCTTATTAATACTTTTTGCTGTCATCCCTATTTTTAAATTCTGAGTTAAAATTTCTTCTACCATATCTTGGTAGCCTTCACTATAATTTCTAATATACCATTGAACATGAGCAATATCTTGGTCTGTTCCAGTATTATGGTCTTTTAGGTATCTAAACATATATATTATAGAATCTTCATAGTTTAAAAGTAACCTATATTCTGCTAAAGGGAGTTTTTTTCTAATTTTTTTACTTGACAAACCAGTTCTAAAATATGGATTGTAAACAAATTCTAAAATCTCCTTTAACAACTCATCATTCTTATTGTTCTCTAAGATAACTTGTTTTTCATTATTAGAGCTAGTATTCTTAATCTTTTCCAAAATTTTATATTGTTTAATCATCTTTATTTTCCTTTCTAATATCTAAAATAATACATGCAAGAGCTATTAATATCATAACCCCTCCACCTACAAGTATTGTATTCCAAAAAGAAAATAAAGGGATTCCAAAAACAAGTAAGAAAAAATCAATTATTAAACCTACCATTCCACTACAAATAAATAATATAAACAACAGAGTTATTAATATACATATTAATACAATTATGGCTAAAATAGCCTCCAAAAAATCAATCAAACATTCTTTTACTTTTTTCATAGTTCCCCCTTTTTTGTCAAGAAAATGACAATATTTTATATAAAAAATAGACAGACAGGAATTACTATCTATTTAATTAAAGTTTCTACTGTCTGCCCCTTGTCTGACAAAATGAATGCCTTCTTTCTATCTAGTAGTACATAATCTACACCTGCTTTACCACCACTGTCTACTTCTACTATATATATTCCTGATAGGAGTTCTGGCTGCTGAGAAGATAGATTCGTATTATCTATAACAATTTCTCTACCATCTTTTGCTTTCCAAAAATAATCCTTTATATAATTTTTCATCATATTAAAAACAGTTGGAATTTCTGAGATTTCTTTTGTCTGTTTTACAACCCTTTCTAATTCTTCAAAAACCTCATTCTTTGTTTTTAAATCTTCGTAAGAAACATGATTTGTTTCCAACCCTTTTAAATAATGTTTTACAACATCATACATTGAGACATACCTATATGCAATACTTCCTTCTAGGAAATTCCAATTATCTCCTGCATCTAAATATTTTAAAATCATAAATATTACCTACCTTTCATTTTTACTATCTTCCTATCTGTCTATAAGTACTATATCATATTTATTTTATTTTGTCAAGAAAAAAACGAACTGTATTTATATACAATTCGTTTCATTTTCTTTTAAAAAACTGGGCGTCAGTTTTTTAAAAAACATTATGGATGCTCGTAAAATGTTGGTAGCATTTTAGCGAGCCGTCGAAGATGTTATCTTGCAACAAACTCGACATTTGGTAATAAATGAACAAACTAATATTTATTACATTAATAATATAACACATATATTCATTCTTGTCAATACATTTTTTCAAATTTGAAATTCTTTTTTTATTCTACTTCTTCTAATTTGAATTGCTTGTACTGAATGATTAATTTTTTTAGCTAATTCTCTATCTGTGCCATTAAAGCACAAAATTAGTTGGTCTTCTTTTTCAGTCCATTCGTGTCGATAACACCCAATAGCTCCTATTTGATAGTTCTTTTTTCTGCACCTATTTTGATGAGCAATAAATTTTTTGTTATCTTTATATAATCTTCTATCTCTCGAACTCATAATTCCTCTCTTAATGCTTTTGGAATTATAATAAATTCTTTTGAAAATTCCTCTGGGCTATATACTTCTACAATTTCATTATTCTTTTTAACAAAAACATCTCCAAAATAGAAATCTTGCCCAGCTATAATCCCAGCATAACTTCTTCCTTTATTTTCTAATTCTGGGAAAACCTTGTCAGAAATTTTCACAGCTCCTGATGTTACTAATATATTAAACCAACTTGGAAAATTTTCATTACCATATTCAAAAAAATCATAAATATCATCTTTTTTTATACACTTTTCCAAAAAATCATCTCCTACAATCGTTTTTAAGGCTTTTATTTTTTTAGGTAATATAATTTCATTACTACCATATGAAAATGTGTCTAAGGCTCGTGTAGGCTCGCTACAGAGCTCCTAAACCTCTTTATTACATACAGAATAAAATTGTCATTTTATTTACCATTTTAGGATAAAAGGTAAGGTTCATAACTTACTGTTATTGGTGGAGTTGAAGGAAAATTTGGATAAGGATATGGCTGTGGGTTAATTGGATAAGTTTTTTTCAATACTACATATCCATTATTTTGTAGAAAATTTATCATTTCCTCTATACTGTCAAACTCTAGTTTCATAAAATCACTCCTACATTTCAATTTCGTGTGTTTCTATATAAGTAATAACATCGTCTAAAAAATTAACAATATCTTCTTTATCTTCAAATATTGCATAAGTTAAAATTTCATTTTCAACAAAATCTTTTAAGACTTCATCAGTTTCATTTTCAAATTCTTCTTCTTTTTTGTTTTCAATGATAGACTGTGCCAAATCTTTTACAAGCAATGTTATTGATTCGTCTTTCTCGTATGCGTCTACAATTTTACTAATTTTGTCTCTATATATGTCAAGTTTTTTATTGCATTCTTGACATACATATTCTCCTGCTTCATTCATTTTAACCGTATTTGAAACTTTTCCACAACAAGAACATTTTTTATTTTTAGATATTTTCCTGTTTTGAATAGTTTTTAAAATATCATCAATATTTTCAACTTCTAGAAAGTCTTCCTCTTTTCTGTTCTTTCCTGGGACTAATATGTGAACAGAAACATTAAGTATATCTGGAGAGACTCCTCTTTCTTGGATATTATCCATCATTTTCTTGACTTCTTCTTCAATAATATCTTCCCAATTTTCCATTAAAATACCTCCTTATGATATTTTTTCAATTTTTTGAAGTTCATTTAATAACTTTTTAGCAAAATTTTCTAAAGCATTATCTTCTTGGAAATCTAAGTCATCAACAATTTCTTTTTGAACTACTAAAATTGCATCCATTCCAGACTCTCCTTCAGCAATAAGGTTTTTAAACCTAGAACTTTGTAACATTGTCTTGTATCTTTTTGTAGTAAGTATTTGTCTAAAACTTACTTTTTTTATTGCTAAATTTTTCTTTTTTAAATTTGGAATATCTTCTTTAATGTTTTGGAAAATATCTTCCTCACTTTGTCCTTTATCTTGGAAAAGCATAAAGTTTTCTTCAAAATCTTTAGGTCTTATTTTTGTTGGTTTTACAACAACTTGGAACACCTGTGAGTTTAATAGGTCTTCTGGAAAATTCTCATCTATTAACTCATCTAAAGTTTGTACTTTAGCAACCTTTGAAGTTTCTGCTAATGGGATATTTTCAATTAAAGGATTAGAATATTCTTTTTCATTATTCCATACCTTTAAACTTACTTTGGTAATACTTCTCACTCTACTAAAATTCTTTTTTATATATAAGCCCAATTTTTTTCGTGCCTCTACTTCACTATCTACATCTCGAATGATAGTACCTTTTCTATATTTCTCCGTACCTATTTTTATATTGTATTCTGCATACCAATCTCTACATTCTTCAGGACTTGTTACATTATCTATAACAATTTGTTCTACTTCTTCTGTTAAATCTTTAGTTGGAATATGGTAATACTCTCTAATTTCGTTTGTTGTTTTTAGTTCTCCCATGAATTTTATTTCTTTAACAGAATTTGAGTCTTGATAATCTAAATATTTTTTTATTAATTGTAAAATTTCTTTACTTGATGTTTGTTTTAACATTAGATTATTTGTATATTCTGCAATACTAACAGTTGCTGTTATATCCTCGAATGGAAAGTCTATTTTAAAGTTCTTTAAAGCTATATTTTCAACTGTGTCTTTGGTTCCCTGTATAATATAAGAAATCCTACTATTACTTCTATTTCCTAAAGTAAAAATCAATGTCACAAAGTATTTCTTTATGCAATCATCTTTAGTAATAACCTGTGGCTCTTGACTTCTGGGAGCCACTATCTCAGGCTCCGAATTGTTAGGCTCCCTCCTTTTTGGTCATTTCCATAGGAACTACCCTTATATCTTTATCTTTATATGTAACATTTGGAAAACGTGTTCTTAGAATTTCTCTAAGAATATCTTTTGCCCCTTCTTCATTATATGCAAGAGCACCACCATTTAAGTGGAATGTATCTAAATTTTTATTCCCAAATAAATTATAACATGGCACTGAAACATCATATCTTTGTTTGATTTGTCTTTTTTCAGGTAGTACGTTTTCCTTGCCTAATATTAGTTCACTTGCCTTACTTATATATACTGGGTTTTCTTGATTTTTAACTTCATTTTTTAATGCAATTCTTGTTTTACTAATAAGTTCCATTAAATGTTCATCTTGTTTTATATAATTTCTTAATTCATTAGTGCAATTCATTTGGTCTACTACATTTTTTATAGGTCTTCTACGATTTAATGCTTGATTTTCTCGAATACCAGCAATTAAAATTTCTCTTATGTCACCACTAGATGTATGCTCATTTTGATGCTGAAAATCATTAACTAAATCTGTTAAAATTCTTTCTGCTTCAGGATATTCTGTTAAATAATTATCCTCGTTACATACACACCATAAAGTTTCAAAAGCTTCATCTAATGGTATATAACTGTCTTTATTTAAAGATACCTTTCTTCTTTCAAATTCTTTGTCTATATCTGTATCTACATCTTCTCTTATTTTTTTCTCGTCAATATTTAGTAATTTACAAATTTCTTCATATAAGGTTCCATTGCCTTTTGCAATTGTATTAACAAGACTTTGAAAATTGTCTGTTGTACTTTCTACATTTTTACTCTTTTTTTCGGCATTTTTTTTCTTTCTAATTGCTCCTTCTTTACTTTTCTTTTCTCGTAATTCTAACATTCTTTCTTGTTCTTCTTTAGGTAAATCTTTTATCGGTATGTATTTCTTTCCTAAATATGTCATATTAGATTTTCTGGCATAACATTTTTTACAAATTCCTTTTTTTGTTAAACTATCCACTTCTTGTAAACAATCTCTACAAATCATATCTTTTTCTCCTTTTTTCTAAAATTATTTAACATTATTATTATATCCTTTAGTTGCCTTTTCTAGTTCTTCTCTAGAAATCGTATCTTTGTGCTTAAAAAAGCTACAAAATTCTTTCTTACAATACAGTTCTTTCAAACAAAAGCACTCTTCCTCCCCTTCTCTAGGATATGCAAAACAATCTTTTTGTTCCTCCAAATTTTTTAAATTATTCATTCTCTTTCTCTCCTTTTCAAAAATTTCATTTAGAAAGAAATATTTTTTCAAGTTTTTTGATTTTTATTTCTTTCCATTCTTTTAGTCTTTGTTTTATTTCTTCTTCTGTAATTTTAAGTGTCGGTTCTCTTAAAAGCTGTCTTTTTATCAATAGTATATTTAATTCTACATCGTTTATTTCTTCTAATAAATTATTTATATCAAAATCTTCGTTAAAGTATTTCTTTCTTTGAATTTTAGAACAAGCTTGAATTAATTCCGAACACTCTTCACTAAGTGTAGTATATAATAAATTTCCTTGTTTTTCAAGTATTGTATTATATAATTTTAAGTTTTTTTCCATTATTAATCTACCACCCTTAAATAAATTGTTTTCCTACCAAAATTTAAAGCCTCTTGATGAGTATTAAAGAAAATATCAATTTTATTACCTTGAATAGCACCACCTCTATCTTCAACTGTATATGTACCCATACCTTTTATCTCTACTTTGGTTCCAAAAGAGTATTTACTACTCATTGCAACTGTTCTACCAGCTGTTGCTTTCGTTCCAGAAGCGGTAATCCCTGTTGTTTTTCCACAACATTTACTACACGGGCAATAACCTGTTGCTATAAATTTTATCCAACTACTACTTTCATTAGTAGATAATTTTTTATTTTCATTTTTTTTAATTTCTGGCTTAGTAGTTGACATATTATCTAATAGTACCCATTCATTTTCAGTTATCTGTCCCCAATTATCTTTTTTTGCAGTTATTTTTACCTCCGTTCCATAAGGAATTGCTTTTACTTTATTACTTGTTGTTGTATAAAATTCTCTTATATTTACACCTTTTTCTACATTTACATACCAAGTTTCTGGAAATTCTAGTGTGGTAATTTGTGGTTCTCTTATTATCTCTCCACTACGACTTGTTATTTGTGGTCTATCTTGCCTTTCTGCTACAACTTGAGTATTTTCTGTTTCCTCTACTCTTTCTTCCTGTTCTGTAACCACTGCATTTTCTTGTTTTATGTAATCTTTATTATTAATATCTCTAAAAATTAATACAACAATTAATAGAATAAATAAAACCAAAAAAGTAACTGCTCTTACAAACTTCTTCTTGTCTACAATTTTTAATCGTATTCTTTTCTTTCTTTTTTTAGTGCCTTTAGGTTTTTTCATGTGTTTTCCTTTCATTTTTTCACCTCCTTTGTTTTTGTTGAAAGCATTATATTACAAAAATAAAATAAAGTCAATAGGATTTTTAAAAAAAATTAAAAAAATAAATTTTAAAGGTTTCCCCTTTACATAACCCAACATAAAATTCTTTAAAACAGATTGAACACTTGATAATTTTTAACTACAAATACAATATGTATTTGCACACATTAATGTTGCTTGTAGCAACAAAAACCAAAATCTTTATATCCTGTATTTTTGCGACTCGTGAACGAAAAATGATAGTTAATGAAAATAGTGTAGTGGCAAAATGACGAATAATATCAGTCTTCTAGTGGATAGTGAGATGAGTGAAGAATGATATTTTGCATTACCATTTACATTTGGTCAAGATTTTATTCAAGAAATCTAATATTTCTATGTACTTTCATCTTGCTTTTATTAAGTATTGTTAATTTATTTCAAACTGGAAAAAATCAAAAAATAACATAATCCTAATCTTTTTCATCAATAGTTTCATTTTTTTGCATAAATCAAAAAATAAATTGATACAATCTAAAATTTTAAACTTTAGATTTTTTAAGTTGTAAGACTTGTCTTGAAATTAATCAAAATAAATCTTGGAACACGACTTCTATATTTTTCAATAAAATTCGTGCTTTTGTAACTTCTGTATTTTTTACAAAAATTACATTTTTTGTTCTCTCAATTTTAAATTATAATATATTGGGCTATGCAAAAAGGAAACCCCTTTTTGCTAGCTCTATTTAATATACATTGCTATAATTTTTTCCTCACTATAATAAGTTGGGAATTTACAATCAAAATGGAAAAATGCACCGCTTAAAGCTGAGTCTATTAAATTACTCTCCTCTTGTGTCTTATTATATAGTTCTGCATATTTCTCATTTATTACGCCACTATCAACTTTGCTCTCTGTTTTTATAATTACTGGATATTCTGCAACTATTTTTTGGTCATCAATTTTAAGTTCTTTATTCTTTATTACTTTTCTTTCACTATCGTTTACATCTAATAGTTCTTTGTAACCATTATCCATTAATGCATTTTTATATAATGCATTCTCTTTCTTTGCTAAGTCTACATTTATAGTTTCACCTGTAATTGGACTTTTAATATTTAATGTACTTTTCTTTTTATTGATTTCATAATCAATTTTGTTTTTCTCAGTTACAAGGTCTTCTAATATTTTAATTCTTACCATTGGGTCAATTTGTGAAATTTTTCTTTCAGGCTTTATTTCTTCAACCTCATCTTCAAATTTTAATGTGTCTGTGCCAGTTACAATTCTACTTAATAAAGAAGTTTCAGTCTTCTTTACAAGACCTTCAGCTACATCATTCCCACCAAATTGAAATCTTGAAATCATTACAGATAATACATTTGAATATTGTCCTGCTGACTTAATATTAAATTCCATTCTAATCATTCCTTTCTTGTTGCCATTTTTCTGACAACATTTTTTAGATAATAACAAATTTCTTATACACATATACTATCATAAAAAAAATTGTTTGTCAAGTTTTTTTTGCAAAAAAATAGAAAGGGAAGCTGTAATTGAATCCCTTTCAGCGAACAATTTTTTACTGGTCTTGCAAATAAACTGAAATTATATAAAGAGTATAAAAATAACCTCAATTTATTTGCAACTACATATTATTACATTTTTCTCTTCTTGTCAAGTTTTTTACAAAAAAACAAAAAAATAAAAGAAGGAAAGCTGTAATTGAATTCCTTCTTTTTTTGAGGACATTTAATTAATTAATACGACTTTTAATTAATTAAAAATAAAATTGATTTTTGATGTGCTTCTTTTTGAAAGCTACAATAATAATATACCATAATCTTTAATAAAAAGCAATACCTTTTACAAATTTTTTTTAATTTTTTCAATTTCTAAAACTATTTCCTTTATTTTTGTTTTAACTTCTTCTGCCTCCATATTATATAATCTCAAACTGTTTTCATTCATTTCATAATGGTAAGAATTTAAAATACTAATTACCTCTTTAATCTTCTCATTATTATTATATAATGTAGTATAAATATAATGATATTCTAAATTCCTGTTGTTAAAAAATCTATAAGTTGTATTGTAATGCTCCTGTATATATCTTAAAATAGCTCCAAGATGAGGCAATATTTCACTTTCTCCCCAATTGAGTTTTTTAAAATTGTTTGTTTCTATTTTAAATATATCCATAAAACTGCATATTTCAAAATCTGTATAATACTTTCTATCTAAATAAAATATCATATTTTCACTACTAATTGCAGAAATTTTGTTGTCATATACATTCCTTACACACAAAATAGTGTCTACTCTTAATAACATCTCTATATACCTTCTAAATTCTAATAATATCTCACCTTTATTTTCTAAACTTAAAATATACTTTCCTTTTGTAAAAACATTATCAAAATTCATTATTATTTTACTTTGATTCCTCTGTATCCCTTGTAATATCTGGTTTTTATCTATTTTAATTTCGTTATTGACTTTCTCTAAAATTTTTTGTATAATGTATAAAGATAGCACTACACTCGCTCCTCCTTTTAAAATCAACATTTCTGAGCTTCTTGTTTTTTTAACAATTTACATTTTTTTACATTTTTTACATTTTTTCCATCTCAAAAAATCTCTCAATCCTTACTCTCACAATGGAAAGCTCTGAATCCCTATTAATTTCCCTTAATAACCTTAAATAGCTTGCCCACCCTTCCATTGTGACCTTTGCTTCGTCTCTTCGCTTCTCGCTCAGGCTCACAGATACTCTACCCAAGTAGCTCTTGCTTGAGCAAGTCTCCTTGGAGAGTACGAGCCCATCATATCACATATTTTCACATTTGTCAAGTTTTGGACTAAAACCCTTGAAACTAGAGAATTCTGGTTTTCACGATTGTCAACAAAGTGTTAGACATCTTGACATCGCATTTAAACCATGATATACTTGACTTGTATCATTGTATCACAAAATTTATTAAAAGTCAATTTAATATACAAAAATGCTGAAGGGACTGATAATATGGGGAAAAACAAGATTTCAAAATGTCAACAATTTGGAAAGTTGACAACAATTGAATATGATAATATACATTACAATCCACCAAGATGGAAATGTAGATGTGAATGTGGAAACATAATATATGTTAGAACTGCGTTGTTAAATAATGGACAAGTAAAATCTTGTGGTTGTTCAAAAAATAAGGGTGGAATTTCTAAAAATCCATATTATAGTGGTTTTATTAAATATAATGAAAGAAATAAAAATAAGTTTTCTGACATTCAATCTTATATAAAATATAGACAAGAAAAAAATAGTAAAAAATCAAAATTGGAGTCAAAAATTCAAAATTGGTGGAAAATCGTTAACTCAAATCAAAATGGAGATTTTTTGAATTATGAAGATTTCTATTTATTTTGTGAGAAAAAAAGGGGAAACAAAAGTTGTTTTACTATTATAAAGAAAGAAAAAGACAAACCTTATGCAAAAAATAATTTGCAATTTGGGCTATATTATAATAGTAAGTTTATTAGTTCTTATCAGTTCTCAAAATATCATTTTAATTACGATGAGAATAAAAAATTGTATTATGGGTATATTAAGTTTAAAGGACATACATTTGTAACAAAAAAATATCAAAATTTTGATTTTATGCTTGCAGAATATTGCTCTTTATATAAGTTTTATTTTGACAAAGATTTTTCATTAACATAAAATATAAAGAAAATTCTTGACAAGATTTATGAAAAATGCTATAATTAATAGACACAATAAAGAATTTTCTAAATTTTTTAAAAAATCTATTGACAAAATATTAAAAAGGTGGTACAATGTATGTATAAAGTAAAGAAAGGGAGGAAGAAATATGAGTAGACTACTAACAAGATTTAAAGATTTTATTGGTAAAGTCGAAACAAAAGAAGAAATTCCTAAAATAAATAATGTTTCATCAAAAAATGAAAAATATATACAACAATCTTCTATAACAAGATATGGATTTGGAACTAGGACAAAACAATTGACAATTAAAGAGTTAGAAAAAATCCAAAAAGCTGAAAATGAGAAAAATAGACAAGAAATGGTTGATGAAATTATGAAGTTAAAGGAACAAATAAATCCTGAAACGGGAAAAAAATATACTTATAGAGATTTAGCAATCATATTTAATTGTTCAAGAACAGCTATTGGAGACATTATTAATGGCAAAAGCAAGGGGAAAAGTGTTGCTCGTAGAATATCAAAAGTTTAAAAATCAAATTTTTCAATTTTTGAATTTTCAAATTTTTGAATCTCAGTTTTTTCAATTTTTGAATTTTTAAATTTTTGATTTTTTAAAAATTACTTTTTTGGATTTTGAGATTTTTAATTTTTAGAAAGGAGAAAAATAATGGAAGAAGATTTAACAAAATTAATTGGATTGAAATTTGGTAAATTAACAGTTATAAATGCTTATATAAAACCAAATGGAAGAAGAATTTTGTGTGATTGTCAATGTGAATGTGGCAATAAATTGACAGAATATCCTTTTAGTTTGTTATCAAATGGAAATACAAAATCATGTGGTTGTATGAGAACAAGTAAAAAAATTAATGAAAAAATGGGAAAACCTAAAAAGAATATTGTTGGTTTAAGATTTGGAAAATTACTTATTTTATCTGAAAATCAAGAAACAGGTGTAGGAACTTTAAAGTGTGATTGTGGAAATGTTTATGAACTTCCAGACATTCGTAAAAAAATGTATAAAATCAAACAAGAACAAGAATGTCCTATTTGTAGAAAAAAAACAAAAGAAAAGAATAAAAAATATGGCAATTTGGAAGAAGGAAGTAAATTTGGATATTTTACAGTTTTAAGAAGAGTTGAAGATGATGATGACGGAAGACCACAATATGAATGTCGTTGTCAATGTGGAACAAAAAAATTAGTTCCTGGAGTTTGTTTGGTAAAAGGACAAATAAAATCGTGTGGTTGTATAAAAAAGCAAAACTTTAATTCTAAAAAAACTTTAAATGGATTAACTGCTACAAAAGAAGGTTTAGCTTTATATACTATTTGGAAATACTATCTTAATGGACTTAAAAAAGCTCCTAATGATACTTTTAAATCAAAATATAATGATAAGAATATAAAGTTTTTCCCAGAATGGTCTGCTAAAGAAAATGGATTCGTAGATTTCTATAATTGGGCTACATTAAAAAAAGACCCATTTGATAGCCAAACAAGAAGATATTTGTTAAGATTTAATGAAAATGAGGACTTTACTCCTAATAATTGCTACTTTAGTAGAACAAGAGGGTAAGTCCTCTTTCTCTATTATAATGATATATTGTAATGCAATATGCGGAATTCCCGAAAAAATCCCATTACATATATCTTATAAATATGTGGAGTCCCTAGATTGCTGGAATCCCCGAAAATTCTCAATATAGGGGAAATTTTTTTATTTCCATTTCTTTTTTTATTTTTTTTAGAAAAATTTTTTTGAAAAAATTTTTTTATTTTTATTTTTTATTTGACAAACAAAATTTTAAGTGATAGAATAATGACAAGAAAATGACAATCAGGAACTTGACAAAAATTTTCAAAAAAGGAGGAACAAATGATAACTTTTACTGAGCAGGATAGCATAGATAGTTTTGAATGGTTCATAGAACATTTTGAGTTTAGGAAATCTACATATAACTTTCATACTTTACTTGGAATTTTTATGAAATCTTTAGAACAAGCCATTCAAGAAGGTTATTCACAAAATGAATGGGAGGAAGTACGTTCGGCAGTAAGGAAAGCAGTTTATCATAGGTATAAAAACATCAATTTTTCTACTATTTATAATAAGGAAGAAATTTTGAAAATAGTTTTGTAATATTTCCTTCATATTATATAGGGTAAAAATACCCTATATTTTTTTAATTATTTTCAAAAAAGCTATTGACTTTTAAAAAGAAAAGTGCTATAATGTATATAAATTAGAAAAGAGGAGGAAAAATAAAAATGGATTTTATTGATGACAAAGAAAAAATGAGGGACTTGTTATGGTTAACAAGAGAACAATTTTTACAAAGTTATTCTTATTTAACAGAAACAGAATACGACAATACGTTAGATAAGATGTGGGAACAATTGGGAGATATTCCAGTGAATGAAAACGGCACAATAATTGAAGAAAAATTTTATAACTGGGATAAGGGAACAGAAAAAGAAAAAATTTGGCATTGGTTTGATGACAGATTAATAGAAGGAATTGGAAAAAGATATTTTAATTAGGAGGTAATAAAATTATGAAAGTTTATGGAGTTATTTATGATTGGACACAAGATTTAGAAAGTGATTGTAATGTAGAATTATTTACAACTAAAGAAAGTGCAATTAAAAATATGGAACAAAAAATAAAGGAAATTAAAGAAGAATACGGTTACGATACTTTTGAAAGACCTAATAAAGACGAATTTTATGGGTATAATTACAGTTGTTATGCAGACAAACACGACAGAGTTAGAATTGAAGAATTAAATATAAATGAATAAGGAGGATATATTATAATGAAAGTTTATGTAGTTTATCAATGTGGATACGATGAAAGTGAATTTATGGAAATTTTAGGGATATTTCAGGACAAAGAAAAAGCAAAACAATGTTATTTAGAAAATGTGAGCGACAATGTAGAACAATACGATTTTATTTATGATGAAGAATGTAAAATGGAAAGCATAAACGATAGACACAATATGACAAGACTTTTTAAAGGTTATCAAGAAAATTGGAATAACTATTTAGAAATCCATATAGAAGAACAAGAAATTTTATAAATTTTAAAAAATCTATTGACTTTAAATTAAAAATATAATATAATGTATATAAATTGAAACGGAGGGAATAATATGGAAAGTTTAAAAGAAAAAGTTTTAAAAATGCTTAATAAAAAAGACAAGGAAAAACTTGGAAATGTAGAATTTGACACAGAATTATTTGACCGTTGTAAATATATAGTATATACAGAAAACGGATACTTATTTGGAGATGGCAGTAATAGTTTACCTTGTAGAAGTCTAAAAGAGTGTGCAGAATTTATAAAAAACAAGGCATACAAAGAAGAGTATTTAAAATAGAAAGGAGGAAATAATAGATATGGAGTGGAAAGGTTTAGAAATACTAGATACAGTTGTACAATTTATGAAAAAAAGTGAAATTAGTTATTATGAAATGCACTTGGAAGAAGATAATTATGTAAATTTTAATATACAGATAGATTTATGTAATTGCGTAAATATAGAAATATTTACAAAAAATAATAATTTTTATATAATGAATAATACAATAGATAGTGACAAGTTTTGTAGCCCTATTTTAGTAAATGATAGTAAGCAATTGATAACTATTTTAACTAATTTAGAGGTTCAAGGGCATAATTTAATGAATGGAGGGGTAGAAAATGCCTAAAGAAATTAGTTTTGAATATGTAAAGGAATGTAGTAGAGCTTTAAAAAAGAATTTTAAAGGAATTGAAAGTTTTACACACGGATATTGTTGTAATACAGACTATTTTAGTTGTTGGGAACACTCAAAGAAAAATAACAAGGATTATGTAAATGCAAAAATTTATAAAGGCGGACTAAACAATCAATTTCATAATGGAAAATATGAAATTGGGAAAAGCCTATGGTATAATTGGGAATTGACAGAATTTAAGTTAAATGATATAATTGCAGTAATGAAAGAGGTTGCAAAAAAATATGGTTATGAAGTTTACACTCCCGAAGATGAGAGTAAATGTATAAAAGTTTATGTAAAGGAAGGTGTTGAATAATGAGTACAAGAGGTGTTTATGGTTTATTTAAAAATGGAGTTGATAAAGTAACATACAATCATAGCGACAGTTACCCTAGTGGACTAGGAAATGACATATTTAATTTTATAAAAGAAACAAGTATAGAAGAGATGAATAAAATTTTTGATAAAATAATATTGGTTCAGGAAAATGATGTACCTACAATAGAACAGATTATAAATTGTCAAGAATATACAGACTTAACGGTTAGCAATCAAAATATAACAGATTTTTATTGTTTACTTAGAAAAACACAGGGCAACCTTGGAGTATATAAAGGAAATCTAAAATATATGATAGATTATAAAGATTTTGTTGGCAATGGCTTAAATTGTGAATATGCTTATATTATAAATTTAGATGAAAATACACTCGAATTTTATATAGGGAAAAAGAATATTCCTACAAATAACAGATTTACAAAATATAGAGACTTAAAAAATAATATGGACTACCCAGAATGTACCTTGGTTGCTAAAATCCCATTAGAACGAATAAAAGAAGGAACATATACAATAGATAACCTAGAGAATTTAGAAACAGAAGAGGAATAGTAAATATTCCTCTTTTTTTATTAAAATATTTATAAAAACTATTGACTTTTTGTACGAAAAGTAGTATAATGTATATAAATTGAAATATGGAGGTATAATAAACATGAATGAATTAAACGAAAAAAACTTAAATGAAATTTTGAAAGAAGTATTGCATAGAAGAAGATTTTGTGATATTAATGAATTGAAAAAGACTTTATATGGACTTTTAAGAATTAATTTAATTGATACAAAAAGATATAATATAGGAATTACAGAATGTAATGAAGAAGAAATGATAGAAAATGAAATACCGAATGAAATTGACTATATGTTATTAGTTAGCTTTTATGATAATGAAACAGGGGAAGTCTTTGATATAGATTTATATTATGCAAAAACTAGAGCAGGACATTATTATATTACAGAGTATATTATGCAATAATTAACATAAAAAATGTAAAGGAAGGAGGGATATTTTATGAAATTAGAGAATATGATTAAAGAAATCAATTTGTTTTTATTAAGGAATAATATTAATAATGAATATATAAAAACAGACAACTCGGCTTATTTATACACTTTACATTTTTTGATTTTAAATACGGTAAAAACTAAAAAATTATTAAAACTAGAAGATGAAATATCTTTCCTTTTAGGTGTCAAAAAGGTTAGAATTAAGTTATCTAGTAAAGCAAATACAATAACTATTGAAATACCTAAAAATAAAAGGGATATTGTTAGATTTAAAGATTGCATTGAAACAGATACATTTAAAAATGCTAAAGGAGAACTACCATTTATTTTAGGGGAAAACTTAACAGGGAATATTGTAGTAAAAGATTTAACAGAAATGACACACTTACTAATCGCAGGTCAAACTGGTTCAGGCAAGTCAGTTTTTGTAAATACATTAATAAATTGTTTAATTTTAAATAAAAATTGTAATTTTATTATGATAGATACTAAAAAAGTTGAATTATCTATTTATAATAAATTACATTCTTTACTTTTTCCTATTTGCACAGATGTAGAGCAAACTATTACGGCATTGACTTGGACTATAAATGAGATGGATAAAAGATATACTTTATTGGAAAAAAGTGGATTTAAAGATATAAACGAATATAATAAAAAGAAAAAAAAGAAAATGAAAAGAATTGTTATTATTGTTGATGAATTTGCAGATTTAATGATGAAATCTAGTAAACAAATAGAACAATTAATATGTAGAATTGCACAATTAAGTAGAGCTTGCGGGATACATTTAGTTATTGCTACACAAAGACCTTCAAGAGAAGTTTTAACAGGACTTATAAAAATAAATTTACCTACAAGAATAGCATTCTCGGTAAACTCGAAAATTAATAGTAGAATTATACTAGATGAGAACGGAGCAGAACAACTATTGGGTAAGGGCGATATGTTATATTTACAAGCAGGGAAAGAAAAAGAAAGGATACAAAGTGCTTATATTACAGATACGGAAATAAAAAAGTGTATTAAACTTGCTAATCAAGAAATACCAAAAACTATAAAACAGAAAGATATTTTACTGGAAACAACTTTAAAATATTTAAAAACTAACAAAAAAGATACATTAACTACTATGGATTTACAAGACTTTTTTAAAATTACAGAATTACAGGCAAGTAACTTAATGGAAACTTTAGAAAAACAAAAAATTGTTGGAAAATATAGTTTATTCTCTCCACGAAAAGTTTTTTTAAATAAAATAGAATAGAAAGGAATGGTAAAAAGTGGGATTAATTGATAGTACACAAGGAATAAAACAAGAAATGCAAGTTGTTGCAGAAATGCAAACAGAAAAAGAAACTAACTCGCAAATAAATGCTAGGTTGGAAAGAAAATTAGAAGTAGAATTTTCTAAAAAGTTTAGTATTGTAGGAAGTAGAGCAGTTTATGATTTTTATAATGTTAAAGAAAGGGAAAAAATAATACAAGTTTTAGGAACTAACGATTATGAATATGTTAGATTAAATAAAATTTATGATAAAGTATTAAGACGTATGTTTAAAGTTTACCAAAATGACGAAAAATATAAAGACTGGTATGCAAATGGAAAAAATATAAATAAATAATTTGGAGGTATTAAAATGAAACATTTATTCGCTATATTATTAAGAAGAAAAGACGCAGGAAGTAAAGATTACAATAAAATTATATTAGGAAAGTGTATTGACAATCAATATGGAATTTATACTTTTAATGTAAATAAAAGCATAAGTATTAAATATTATTATAAATTATTGGTAGAAAACGATTTTTTGCCTAGTGATTTTAAAAAAATACCTTTAGAAAATTTGATAAATATTATAAAAGACCATAAAGAGGAAATTTTACATTATGAATTTTCAGACAAAAATTTTGATTTTGAAAATAAATTTATGGAAATAATAAAAAACATTTAAAATCCTATTGACTTTTAATAAAAAAAGTAATATAATGTATGTAAATTAAAGAGGAGGTAAATAAAAATGGTTAAAAAATGGGAAAGTTTTGGCGACAACGTGCAATATGTTATTTTAAAAGATTGCGTAAATGAAGATACAATTTATGGAATTTTAAAGGTTGCAAGCGATGAAAAAGGAAATTATAATATTGACAAGATACAAAACAGGATTTATGAATTAAAAGAAGAAATTGGAGAAGATTATACGGTTAATGATGTTATGACACAGATTTTAGATGAATTTGAAAACGTTATAGAATATTGTGATATGACCGATTTTTTAGAAATATAGGAGGTACTTATGAAAAGATTTAGAACAACTAATATTCAGGAAATAATTGGGAAAAGTTGTAATGATAATATGTTAGTAAATACTTATTATTTACTTAATAAATTAAAGCCTTATGAAGTACAATTAGATAAATTATGTAAACAATATAAAATTAAAATACCTATTGAATTACAAAATAGTAATAAAGATTATACGGCACTTAACATAAATGCAGAATTAAAAGACTTGTTAGTAGAAAATAAATGTTGGATTGACATTTTGAGCGATAATACTTGGAATTATAGTGGAAAAATAAACCACGATATAGATTTTACTATATTTAGAGATAGAAAAACGAATATGTATTATGTTGATGTATCAATCCATATTGAAGGCGATATTAGAGGAAATTATACAGATAGCGTATTTTATGAATTTGAGGCGGAAGATGAATTTCTTAATTTTTTGTATGACGAAGAAAATATAAGAAAAAATACAATAATGTATAAAGGAATATATTATAATATTTATAGTTGTTGTATGCAGGAAAATTTAAAAATTTGTGCTGGATATAATACGGAAACAGATGTTTTATACTATTATGATACAGATAGGGCAAAAATTGAAAAAAAACTAGAAGAGTATATAGTAAATAGGAATGAAAAGCTTGAAATAGGGAAAATTATAGAAATTTTTGATATGAAAGATAAAAACACAATGAAAAATGTTGATTTTGATAGAACATTTTATAATATGAAATATTATAAAATAGAAAAAATTAGTAGGTATGATTTTATTGTTGCAAGTGTTGACAATCCAACTATAAAAGTTAGAATTAGGAAATTAGATGTTTTTGATTTTGTTAAGGAGGGGTAATAATGGTTAGAAGTTATGAAAGTATTTTAGAAAAGCATTCTTCTACTTTAGAAGAAAAAGAGCTAAAACAGGAATATAAAAATAGCATACCCGCACTTGCAAAATTAAATTTAAAAAACTTATAAAATTTATTGACTTTTTATATAAAAAGTAGTATAATGTATGTAAATTATAAGGGAGGTATAATTATCATGAAAAATTTGAGTAGGCAAGATTTGGAAAAAATTTTAAATGAGGATTTACAACTTGTAAATGGAAGGGACTTTTTTAAAACTATACTTATTGAGCAGATTTTAAATAGATGTGATGACAAAGATAATGAAGAAATAAGTATAACAGAAACACAATTAGAAAATGCAGTAGATAATTTAATGGATAATGATACTATGTGGCAAGAAATTGACAACGCTATTGCAGAAGAACTTGCAGAATTAGAAGAGGATTAAATTTTAAAAAGTAAAAGCGAAAAACTTTTACTTTTTTTTTAAATCCTATTGACTTTTTATATAAAAAGTAGTATAATGTATGTAAATTAAAGAAATAATAAAAATAGAGGTAAGAAAAAATGAGGCAACTTGGGAAACAATAAATTTAAAGTAAAGGAAGGTATAAAAAATGAATAGTTTAAAAAACGATGTTAAAAATTTTAATAAAGCAAGTGTCAATGCAGAAAATGGAAACGAATATACAGTTGGGGATATTATTATTTATAACAAAGAAGGTAAAATCTTAGAGGTAGAAGTTAGCAGATTTGAATATGCTGAAGATATAAAATTTTTAGGTATAGTATATTTAAAAAGAAACGAAAATTTTAATATTAAATGTAATTATTTAAAAAAAGATACACAGGTTTGGTGGGAAAGCAGATATAATTTATATATATATGAAGAAAATATAGATTATAAATTTGTAGGTTATAGTAAAGAAGGAATTTATATATTTAAAGATTATGAAATTTGCGGTTGTCCTATTAGTATTTATTATAAAAATGTAGGGGATAAACTATATTTATATAATAGTAAAATACAAGATATTGCAAAACATATTGAAAATTATTGTACTTTAGAATTTTTTGATAAAGAAGAGTTAGAGAATATGTTACAAGAAATTAAAAAATATAATGAACTTGGACTTGAAGAAAAAAAGAGAATTGAAAATTTAAAAGTAGAAAACGAGGTGTTTTAATTTGGAAATCTTAGAGAATAAAGATTATAGATTAAGAGAAAGTATATTAAATGGCAGTAGTAAGAATTTGCAACGATTTATTGCAGAAAAAGAGCGACTAGAAAATATATTAATTGCAGAATATGAAAACTCATATAAATTTATGGAAAGCCATATTCTTTTAGATTTAGAAGAAATTAAATTATTACAAGATATAAGGGGAATTAATACTATTGCAATAAAAAGACATTTACAAGAAAAAGTTGATATTGCCGTTATCTTAAATATGAAAAATAAAACAAAATTATATGTTTTTTATGATATAAAAAGTAGAATATATCATTTTGTTTGTAGTAAAATTAAAGATGGCGTTGAATGTGAACAATTATGTGATATTCCATATTATTATCAAGATTTATTTAATTTAGGAATTTTTAATAATGTATCTAAAAATAAACTAATTGGTTGTTTAAAAAAAATGTTATATGAATTTAATTTAGAACAAGCTAGGAAATAGGTTGACTATATTTATAAATTATAGTAAAATCTAAAAAAATGGAGGAATAAAAATGTTGATTAAAGAAAATGCGAAAATAGAGAATGCACTTGAAAAATATTTAGTTTGGGGCAAGAAAATAGATTTTTCAAATTTTGAAGATTATATTAATAGAAATTTAGTAAGTGGATTTATTATAAAAGAAAGATACGAACTTGAAAAAGTTAAAAATATTGTTAAAGATGATATTTTACAAGGGATTGACCATTATGCTAAAGAAAATGGTTTATTCTATCCATTTTTTGAACAATTATTTGTATATAACAAAGATTTAATGACTTTATATTTGGCTGGAACTTATAAGGGCGTTCCTATCCATTTTGAATTAGGGAAAGTTTATTTGAATTTAAAAAAGAATAGAGTATTAAAAAGAAAAAAAATGCTAAACTACCCTCAATTTAAAATGGTAAAATATGAACATAAAAAGATAATTTTATTATCCGATTTTTTAAAGTGGGCAATCAACGAAAGCCTTGAAAATAAAGCATTACAGGTCGACCTCAATATTCAAATGCTGGAAAAACTTAGAGAAAAGTACATAAATGACAAAAATAATTTTAGAGGGCTTAAAATCTCCTAGAGCCATAAGGGTTTTAGGAACTATAAAAAGATAGTGTAAAATTGAAATTTTATGTTGTTATTTTTTGCCCTTTTTATAATTTTTTTAATAAAATTATAAAAACTATTGACTTTTAATGTAAAAAGTGGTATAATATATATAGATTAATAAAGAGGAGGTAAAACAAAGATGGAAAGTATAGAAGAAAGGATTAAAATATTTACTGAAAATGTAAATAAAAAAAATGTTGAAAGTAGATGTTTAGAAGTAGCAACTAATGGAAAGGTATTTTTTGGGAAAGAAAAAATATCACTTAATGGTATTATTGTAGGAATGAAAGTACCTAGTGATGATTTATACAGTTTAGACTTTTACAATGGAAATTGTGAACTTATAACTTTAGATATAGACTTAGAAAAAGACTTGAATAATGAGGCATTGAGATTAAGAACGTCTATAAATACAATGAATATAAAAGACAAAAGCACTTTTGACGAACTACAATATACACAAGATTATATAGAAGGATTTTCCGATGGAGATAAATATAGGTTATGTGATGAATATAATTGTTCGCCTAGTGAACTAGCAGAAAGAATGTTAGACGATAACGATATTGAAGATATAATTGGAGATTGTATAAGTTTTGATTACAATAATAATGAATATTTATCAATGTGGATTTCTAGTTTAGATATTAACAGTTTAGAAAAAGACCTTGACAGTGATGAGAAAATTATTTGGTTAGATAACAATTATAATTTAATTAAAAAACTTGATGTTTTTAGTTTTAATGTTTTTGAAGAAAATGCTGATTTGACAGTAGAAAATATGCAAGCTATTGCAAAAATTATAAATGAAATTTGTCAAAAAGGCAATGTTTTAGATAATGTAATGCAAAAATTAACTGAAAATAATTAATTTGGAGGTTTAAAAATGGAAGAATATATTAAAAATTATATTAATGGATTATTTGAAAGTGATTTATTGGGGGATATGAAATATCTACAAAATGAATTGAAAGAAAATGGTTTAATTACAGATAATGGAATTGTTAGTTACAAGTGGAATAAAAATAAGAATATTGAACTTGCTATTTGTGATAATGGAGAATGCAAGAATTATGAAATTGAAATTAATGTTATAAAAAGACAAAGTGTAAATGCAGATTTAGATTTTTTAATTTGTGAAATATCTACAAAATATGAAACAATGAAACAAGAATTTAAAGACAAGATAAAAGAAAATATTGACATTGATTTTAGCGATGATGTTGCTAACTTATATGTAATTGAAGGACTTTTGAGCTTTTTAAAATACGAAAAAGAAAACATTTTATGTGAATTACCTAGGAAACTAGACAATACAGATTATACAATTTTAAAATTATATAAAGATTTATGCGGTGCATTCTTAGGAATTTATTATAATAGTGATTGTGGAGTTAGTTATAATGATACAAAAAATATTCTAAAAGAATTAGTTAGAGAATATAGGGAAAGTGAGGTTAAATAATTGTAAGTAGGAGGTAATGTTTTATGGAGAAAACAAAAATTTTAGATATTTTAAATAAGTGGATTAACAACGTACAAAAAGATTATGATTTTAATTTTACAAGATTATTAGATACAATAAAAGCTGGAAATACTAATAAAAACAATATACATCAATTTGTTGAAAGATTGTTTATTTTAAAAGAATTTGAAGGATTTTTGAAACTTGAAAAAGATAATTTTGAAATTGGAGAAGTAACATACTTAATTGATAAGGATTACGAAGTACTAGATAAATACGAAAATATTATTGACGAACTTACTGAACTTTATTATAATAGCGATTATGGAACAAGTTATAGAGATTTTGAGCATATTTTGAAACAGTTAGTTTATGAATATTTTAAAGAAAATAAAAATGCTATTGACAATTTTTAATTTTTATGATATAATATGTATATAAGAGAAATTTGGAAACTCTTATAGAACAAGTAGGAAACTACTTGCGATAGTATATTTCCATATTTTCCATTTTTATTATAGATAAAAGGTGGTATAATTTTCAAAATGATTATTATATCACTTTTTTTATAAATTTTTAAATAACCTATTGACTTTTTATAAAAAAGGTGGTATAATGTATATAGAATAAAAAATGGAGGTAAGGAAATATGAAGAAAGTAGTTAAAGAATTTGAAGTGTATAATTATAAGGAATTAGACAAAGACATTCAAGGAAAATTATTAGATGAGGAAAAAGAGGGTTGTTTAAATTTATATTGTGATATTTTTCTATATGAGGATATGACAGAAAAAGCCAAAGAATTATTACAAAAATATTTTGGAGATAATGCTGAATTTAATGGAGTTTGTTACGATTTAGGATATTCACAAGGCGATGGAGCAATGATAGAATTTGATTTGAATTATTACAATCAATCTATATGTGTTTGCAATAATGGTAAATATTGTCATCAATATTCTTTTATTTTAAATTATTATGGAGATTTAGGGGAAAAAAGAGAACAAAAATTAAAAGAAAAAATTGTAAATATGAACAATGAATTAACAGATTTTGGATACAAAATAATTGATGTTGATAATTTCACAGATGAGGCACTTGAAAACTTGGAAAGTAGAACTTATCTAAAAAATGGAACAATTTTTGATTAAAAATTAAAAATCCTATTGACTTTCTATAAATTTAGTGGTATAATATATAAAAATTGATAAAAATAAGAATATGGAGGTAAATTTTATGGTTAGTTATACTTTAGAAGAGATTGGAGAAGGCGATGTTAAAATTGTATGGACTGGAAAAAGATTGCCATTAACTAGTATGGAAAATCTTAGAAAAATGTATGATGGTGTTGAATTTGAAAGTAGTTTTATAACTACTAAACAATGTAAACAATTTTGTAGTGATTTTAAAAAGGCATTACAAAATAGTCTTGGTGCAGAATATAATGTAAAAGTAAATGCTGGGCATTTTTATATTAGCGGATTTGTAGAAAAAAACGGAAAGTTTGTATATTTTAATGTAGAGGATTTAAGAGAAAACGGCAACGAATTTAATAGTGTATTATATAGAACGGCAAAAAATGACAGAGATTTTACTGGAGGTACGAACTCTTATTCAAAATTAGAAAATTTAGATTTAAAAATAAAACATTTATTAGATATTTAAAAAATAACACTTTTCTTATAAATTGTATTGACTTTTTATAAGAAAAGTGTTATAATGTATATATAAAGTTAAGGAGGTATAAATTATGGAATTAAAAGATATTATAGAAGGAATTGAAGAAAATGGAGTTTTTGAATTTATTGTAAATAACTACTATAAATTAAGTAAAGAGGATTTAAGAGACGTTGCGAAAGAATTAGATTATGCAATATATTGCTATTGTAGTTTTGAGGAATACAAGGAAATTACAAAAAAATGTTGCGATAACCTAAAAGAATTAGAATAAACTTGTTGCAAAACAAGTTTATAATTTTTCTTAAAAATCCTATTGACTTTTTATAAGTTTTATGGTATAATGTATTTAAGTTAAAGATAAAGGAAGGTATATATTATGAATAAAAATGAATTAAATGAATTATATGATTTATTAGGAAATTATTATTATGAAATTGAGGATAAAGAAGAGAACACAGAATTAATAAAAGCTTGCGAACTTATATTTGAAAAACTTGAAAATGAATTATATCCTGAAAATTATGTAAAAGCTTGGAGTATTCCTGAAAATACTTTACAAGAACTAAAAAACGAAAAAAAATTTACAGTTGAAAATGTAAAATTACAAGTTAGAAAAATTTGGAATTATAATTATACTTATGATAAGAACTTATATTATAATGAAGAGAATTTGAAAATAGTACTTGATGAATTAAAAAAAGACTTAGAAACTATATCTATTGTACCTATTAAATTTGAAACTAAAGAACTAAAAAATGGTAAAAAATTTACTTGTAATTTGGGAAAAAATATATATTTTAGTTTTGTTGTTGGAAATAGTTTTGGTAAAATGATAATTGGTGGAGTTGTTAGAGACTATGAATTAACACAAAAACTTGAAAATGGTAGTTTTAAATTATTAGATTAATAAATTTTAAAAATGCTATTGACTTTTAATAAATAATGTGATATAATATATATAAATTAGAAAATGGAGGAAAACAATATGGAAATAAAAAAAGATTATGATTTTAATATGTTATTAGACGAGGCGTGGAGCGGAGCTGAGGATACACTTGAGGAAATAGAATTTAAAGACAAAGAAGAGGAATTTATGCAATTATTAGAATACCATTTTAATAGAGTGCCTGATTTGACAGAGGTAAACGACTTTTTAAGATTTGAAAAAGATTACATTTTTGAGCAATTAGGAATAAAAGAGAATGAGGAGGAAACTGAAACGCTTAATGATTTAAAAAAACTAATTGGAAGTAAATTTGATGATGTAATAGATGATATTGATGTTATTATTAGTACAGAAGAGGACAAAAATGCTGATGGTGTAATTATAAAAGATAGTGAGAATAACGGGTATGATAAAATTGCTTTTGTAAACAATGAGGATAGCACTTGTTATTGTTTTAAATTAGATGATAATAATATTATTGTAGAGGTGTTTTAATGTATAGTAGAGTTAAGCTAATTATTGATTTTACACAAGATAAAGACTTTATTTTACATAATACTAAAGATATTCTTAGATTTTTGCACGATACAGAAAAAGCTGATTTATTAAGTGAAGAGTATTCTTTTGCAATATTTACAGATATTAGGAATAAAATTTTGAATTATTGTTTGGCTAGTAAAGGGAATGAAAAAAACTCTTTACTAGACCTAAAAACAGTCTTTAAAGTGGCACTTTTGAGCAATGCTAGTAAAATTGTTTTAGTACATAACCATCCTAGCGGAGTTTTAGAGCCATCAAAAAAAGATAAAAAAACTACAAAATATATAAAATTTGGTTGTAAAATTTTGGGATTTGAATTGTTAGATAATGCTATTATTACGAATAATAATATAAAAAGTTTATTAAAATAATGGAGGAATTTATTATGGTATATTGTTATGTTGGGAAAGCTAAAAATTTGGCTCAAGATTTGAAAGAAAATTTTAAAAATAGTAAGATACTTGCAACCGCTGAATTGCCTGAAAATGTAGAATTGTTTGGAAAAAATGAACTTGTCGAATTGACAAAAAATATACAATATATACTTGCGACCGCACCTGAAAAAGATAAATGTAGTAAATTAGAAAATGTTATGTATAATGATTTAGAAAAAGCATTGTTTAGTATTAATATGGTTTTATGTAAATAAGAATTTTTATAAAATATTTTTATAAATGCTATTGACTTTTAATATAAAATATGTTATAATATGTATAAATTAAAAGTGGAGGAAAAAAGATTATGGATTTACAAAAAGAATATTTTAGTTTTTTAAAAAATGAAATTAAAAAACATTGCAATAATAAAAGATTTTATAAAGTATCTTTAGATAAAAATAAACAAAAATTGATAGGAAATATAACTAATAATAAACAGATTTTACAAGTTTTAGAAGAACACGGATTTTATTTGCAAGACGAATTATATCTAAAAATTTTAAATGATGTTAAAAACGTTGAAAATACAGAACTAAAAAAATATATTTTAGATAATATACAATACAACGATTTTTGGGGCGATTTAAGTTTTTGCGGATTTAATGGAATAAGTTTTTGTAAAATATAAAATATAAATGGAGGTTATTATGGAAGAGTATTTGAGGATTTTAAAAAATATGGAAAATAAAAGAATGGACAATACATTCTTATATATTACAAGTTGTTTAAACTATAAAAATTTAGATGTAGAAACTTTAGATGAGCAAGCTAATATGATTTATAATTTTTGGTTAGATAGTGATGTTGAACTAGATTTATCAAAACTATGTGATGTTGTAAGTTTTAATTTTGATAAAATAAAACAAGAGAAAACGGCTGGAAATAGCTATAATGACATATTAGACTTATATTATAATAGATAATTTTTAATTTTTTTAAAAAAGCTATTGACATTCAATGAATTTTATGGTATAATATATACAGAATTTGAAAGAGAGGTAAAATATTATGAAATTTATTGAATTGAAAAATGATTTGGAAAGTGAATATAACAAAGTTTTTAGAAAATCTAAAATGATTGTAAGAGCAAGTAACAATTTATATAAATGTATATATATAGATTGCTATTTGGCTGGGAATAAAGACGAATTAATAAATGGTTATGCACAAAATGATATGTTCCATATATCATTTAGAATAGATACAGAAAATGGAGAATTTACAGAAAAAGTTACAGATGATACTATATTGCCTGAAAATTTAGTTTTAGAAAATATGAGCAAGAGTATATCTATTGTTCCTGAAAATAGATTTTTGGCATATTCAAGCGTAGATGTTCCATTTAGAAAAGTAAAAGGCGATTGTCAAAAAATGGTAAACGCTTTTGAAAAATTTGTTATTAGGTTGTATCAAAAAGTTGCTGAATTGGAAAAAGATGGAAAAATCCACGATAATTTTAAAAATTTGGTTGCTGATAAGATACACTAATATATATAATATATAACCTTAACTTTAAAACTAGACTTTAAAAAGTCTAGTTTTTTTATTTATTTTTAGAAAAGCTATTGACTTTTTATTAAAAAGGTGGTATAATATATATAAGTTAAAGATAGATGGAGGTAATATATTATGGTTGATTTTGAAATTACAAAAAAACAAAAAATTTTAGAGGTAAACAATGATATGGCTCACAATTATTATTATTTGATTTATGGTAAATTATTAAATACTGAAAAAACAAGATGTAGAAAATTTAAAATGGTTATTTGGTGCGATTTATTTGATGTGCAAGAATATTTTGAAAAAGATTTTGCAACGAATGATGAAATAAAACAGTATATATTAGAATGTGCTATTGCACAAGTTGAAAATGTAAAAGATTACAACGATACTGAAAGTTTAAGAGAATTTTACGATTTTTGTAATGAAAGTATTAATAGTTACAATCAATTAATAGAAAAAATGTAATATATAATATTTGGAAATAGAGTGCTTGTCTTTTTGACAAGCCTTGGTATTCCTAGATTGGAGCGATTATGGAAGAGTTAGAAAAAGATTTTTTGAAAATAGGATATAAAAAAACTTTAGATAATAAAAATTTACTAATATATAAAAGTATTACAACTTGTTTTGGAAAAAACGGGATAATTTGTAATAAAAATTTAGTAAATAAAGAGTTTGACATAATAAAAGTTTTAATATTTAAAAAACAAAATAAAAGATTATTTTTAAGAAAAAATATTGTTACTAAAGACAATAAGTATAGAGTATTAGAGCCATTTTCTTTAGATTTGGAACTTTTAGATTTAGTTAAAAGACAAGCTGATTTATTAAATTTTTAGGAGGTTTTATATGAGAAAATATGAAACGGTTATAATTGCAAATGTAAATTGTACGTTAGAAAATATTGATAAAATTATGTTAAGTTTACAAGATTTGATAGGCAAAGACAATATTATAAATGTTGATTTTATAGGTGTTAGAGAACTTGCTAATAAATTACTTGGAAATATAGGATATTATATAGTTATTAATTATAATTATGGTGGTAACATAATAACTAAAGTAGAAAATATTTGTTATAAAACTAAAGACGTTCTAAAAGTTGTTACAGTTAGAATTGAATAAATTAAGGATTTTTGAGTATTTGGAGGAATAAAAAATGAATAGAAAATTGACGCTTGCTGAAATAGAAAATATTAATAAAAATATGGTAGAAAAAGAAACAGAAAAAGCTATGTTATTAAAATTTAATTGCGTTCTATTAAATGGAGAAGAAAAAATTGTAAAATTATGGATACCTAAAGTTGTTGTCAAAAAGACAAATGCTGGAATTTTGACGGTTGATGACTGGTTTAAAAAGAAAAAAGAAAATGAATTAAAATGTAATTTATTTCCATATTTAGAATATTAGAAAAATTTTAAATTTTTTTAAAAATCCTATTGACTTTTAATAAATTTAGTGGTATAATGTATTTAAAGTTAAGGGAGGTAAGAAAAATGGAAAATGAAATTTATGTAGTTTATGTGAAAAGTTTAAAAAACTGGGCTGGAATTGAAATTAGTCAAGAATGTTACAGAGAAAAAGAACAAGCTATTGATTTTATAAAAACTAGACTAACTAAAGAAGAACTGGAAAAAAATTTAAAAGCACAAAAAAGAGGTTTACAAAGTTGGTATGAATTTTTTGGGAAAAACTATATATATAATGTAAAGGTGTTATCTTTAAGATAATACCTTTATAAAAAAATATGGAGGTGTTATATGATTGTATATACTATTTTTAAAAATAGAGAACTGATTTTTGCACAAAGTTTTAGAACTGATAATATTACAGACGCTAAAAAAAGACTTGCTGAAACTTTAAAGGATATTAGAAAAAATGAGAATATTACAGATATAAAATATACAGAAAATGAATTAGAATTTGTTGATATTGATGAAAAACATATAATGTTTATAAAAAATTAGAAAAGCTATTGACATTTAAAAAGTTTTATGATATAATATATATAAGTTAAGAGTTAAAGGAAGGTATATATATTATGGAAAAAGTTTTTGAAAAAGATGGATTATTTTATATTGCTGAAAAAGAAAATACAGATATTGTTAGAAAAAATGACGATTTGGTTTATATATACACTTGCCCAAAGTGTAATGGCGAAGGCTGGATTAGACCTTTTTTACAGATACAAGGCGGTATTTGTTTTGATTGTTATGGTAAAGGCAAAGTTACAAAAAAAATAAAATGTTTTAAAACTGAAAATGGAGCTAAAAAACATATTGAATTAATGCAAAAAAAATCTATTGAAAAAGAAAATAAAATAAAAGCTGATACTATAAATAGATTGGAAAATTTTGGAATAAAAAAATTGTATGTAGTTAGTCCTGAAACTGATACATATTCTATAAAAAATGAACTTTTAAAAAATGGTTGTATCTTTAGTGACAAGTTTTATTTTAAAGAAAATAAAATTGGTTTAGAGAATTTGGAACTTGTAGAATTAGATGTTACAGATTATATAAAAGAGAATATAACAAGATTTTATAATAGTTATACTAGATTTTATATTTTACAAAATTTGTCCGATTTTGTTACAGAAAAAGTTAGTCCGCTTGTTAAAAAAGATAATTTTAATACAGATTTTAGTAAATATTCTTTAAATAAAAAATATAGTTTTGATATTAAAAAAATATTATTCAAAAAAACTTTTGACGGCTTTTATGGTTTATCTTTTTTATATATTTTAGTAGATAATAATAATAGTAAATTAATGTATTCTACCCAAAGAAAACTAGAAAATGAGGACTTGCTGGGCAATATACAAGCGACCATAAAAGAAAAAAAAGACGATTTGTTAGTTGTTACTAGAATAAAAAAGTGATATTAATATCACTTTTTTTAAAATCCTATTGACATTTCATATAAAAAGTAGTATAATATATGTAAGTTAAAAGTTGGAGGTTATATATATTATGCAATTAAGTAAAATTGAAAAAGAAAAAGCACTAAAACTTTTTAGAAAAAAATATAAAAATGGTGGCTTTTGGTATGATGAACAATTAGGCAAGTTTTTTGTTTATTTTACAGAGGAAGGAAAATGCTATAAATATAATTGTAGTAATACTTTACAGTTACTAAAAAAACTAAAAATTGTAGATGACAACGTGGTTTACAAAAAAGATTATAAGCTATTATTAGATGAAATAAAAAGAGTTAAAGAACATTTACAAGAATTTAAAACTTTACCTGATACAAGTTTTTGGTTTACATTTACAAGTAGACCTGATTTAATAAAAGAATATAAACAAAGACTTGCAAAATTAGAAAATGACCTAAAAAATGTTGTAGTTTTAGATGTTTAATCTAAAACTACTTTTTTTGTATAAATTTTATAAAATCTATTGACTTTTTGTGGGAAAAATGGTATAATGTATATAAAGTTAAGAAACGGAGGTATATATTATGTATAATATTGAAAATTTAGAAAAAAGAATAAAAGAAAAAAAATTGTTTTGTAAAGTTGAAAAAGAACGTCAATTTACTTTTTATGTATTTTATGAGTTTATAAAAATATGGAATAGAAAAACTAGAAAATATGAGATAACAAAAAATACTTTATATGTTGCTGAAACTAACTCTTTAAAAAGGGCATTACAAAAATATGTTGATTATTTACAAAATTTTTAAAAAAACTATTGACATTCAATTAAAAAAGTGATATAATGTATATATAAAGTTAAGGAAGGAATGATTATTATGGAAAATGGAAAATATTTGTTTTTTGAAAAATTTGGGAAGGCATACATTGTTAAAACTAACAATAAAAATAAAACTAAAGATTTGTGTAGACAAGTTTTAGATGGATTTATGAGATATAATAACTTAGATTACAGTAAATATACAGAAAAAAACATAAATGATACATTATATATTATTAATAGAGACAGTAGTTTTGTTGATTTGGAATTAAAAGATGATTATATATCTTTAAAAAGTAAATATTTTGGAGGTGCTTATAAATTAACTGATTTTGTAGTTTGCTAATTGCAAGCTACAAAAAAAATATAATATGTTTTGTCTTTTTGACAATAATTATAATATTTTAAAAATATTTAAAAAAACTATTGACTTTTTGTATAAAAAGTGATATAATATATATAAAGTTAAGATAAAGAATATGGAGGTTATGTATTATGGATTTAAAATTGACAAAAAAACAAGTTATGAATAGTAGAAAAAAAGTTGTAAGTATAGGATATTGTAGTTTGTGGCACTTGCTAAGTTGTACTGAACGAACTGGATTTACTGCTGGAGTTTATGGCTGGAACGCTGATATTTACGAATTTGACGATGTTATAATTGTAACTGGTTATAGACCTTTTGGAGAAGGTGTAGACGGGAAATTAGTTACGATGATAGAAAATAAGGCACGTGAAATTTGCACTGAATACAGATTTGATAATGATAATATTAGAGAACAAAAACTTAATAAACTTTTAAATGAGTTTTTGAAAAAAGTTGTGGAATAGGCAAGCCCTATTCCCTGAATATTATAAAATTTTGTGGAAAAGTTTTGTAAAAATGGATTTTGATTTGGTACAAAAAACTAAAACTCAAAATATGCTAAAGTCTTTAGATATATTGTAAAAAAATACAGTCGCTAGACGCCCTAGAAAGCCCGTAAAGGCTTTTTTGGGGCTGGGTAATATAGTTTTATGGTTAAGGTATTTTGACGCCTTATTTTGGCTTGTAGATAAAATTTGAAAAATTTTAAATAACCTATTGACTTTTTATAATTTTTATGGTATAATGTATATATAAAGTTGAGGAGGTTATATTATGGAAATATTTTCAAGAGTTTATATGGAGTTAAAAACTGGGAAAAAATTGTATTTGGTCGCTGGTGTTGGTAAAAGTTGTAAATGGGGCGACAAAGAAAATGCAATTTGGTTTGATACAGAAAAAGAGGCACTAGATTTTTGTAATGGATATTTTAAGAATTTTAGAGATTTTAAAGTTGAAAGTTTTGAATATAGTATTTAGTAAATGAGTGGCAAGTCGCCACTTATTTTTGATTTTAGGTTTTTTGAAATTTTGAAATCCTGATTTTTCCATTTTTTGATTTTTTGATTTTTTGAAAAGTGAATTTTTTGATTTTTTGAATTTTGAAATTTTTAGATTTGTGGGTTGTTAGAATTTAAAAAAACTATTGACTTAAAAAAAATTTTGTGATAGAATGTATAGAAAAAGTTTTTTTAAGAAGGTTTATTTTTTTTGTAGGTGTGATGGTAAATTATAGTAAAATAAAGGGAAACGGGTGTTTTTGTTAGTTAGTTGTAGGTGTAATTTTGTGGTGTTGTTTTTGGTGGAGTGTAAGTGGGTGGAATTGAGGGGTAGAAGGTGTTTTTTTGAGGGAATGTGGTGGATAGAAGGTGTGAAAGTGTTGTTTTTTGTGGGTTTGTGGAGAAGGGGTGGAGGAAGGTGGAGGGAAGGAAGGTGTGGTGTGGGGTGGTCTTTTTATTTTTTCTAAAAAAATCCATAAAAATAAAGATGATTTTTGAAAATCCCTTTAATTACGCTATTTTTGACCATTCCTGAAAAAAATTTATTTCCATAATTTTCCATTTGATATGTTCGCACAGATGTTCGCCATATTTTATTTCCATATTTTACCATCTAACATACCGTACAAATGTTTGTACTTTATTTAGTTTACATAACATACAATAAAATAATTAGTTTACATAATACGAACTTAACATAAAACAATATAAAATATTATGTAAACTAATTATTTTTGAATAAAATTGATATTATGTAATAACATTATGTAAACAAGCGTAAACTAATTATTGGTTTACATACACCTGTTCGCCACTCAAAGTCACTTGTGCCAACGGTTTGCTGGATTTTAAAAATATGATAAACGATTTTTCAATATTGCGTGAAATGTATATTTTGTGCAAAGTTACATAATATCCCATAAAAGAAACACGTGTTCGCTATAAAATAACAATAGGTAAACATATTATGTAAACTTAGGTAAAGTTATTATGTAAACTTGCAAGGCAAGCTAAAACACGCCTTGCAATTATTGGAAAAAAAAGGCACTCATAGTTATATTTTTATTTGGCTTTTTTTGGAAATAATGCAAGGCGTGTTTTAATATATATTTATACTTTAAAGAAGCGGAAATCCGCTTCTAACAAGCCGTAAAAGACTTGTGAATAGGTTAAAATTTGCGATACAGAAGCGGTTTGCTGAATAGATGAAAAGTTGCGATATTATGTAAACTTGCTGGATTGGTGTAAACTTGCGATACAGTAACCGAACTTTTGTTTTGTATAGAAGCGGTACACGACCGCTGGAAATATTTTACATTTCCATTTTTTGAAAAATATGGGTATATTATAACAAAAAAATGTAAATAACTCAATATATAACAAAAAAAATATATAATATTTTTTGTAATATAATTGTAATATAATTGTAATGTATTTGTAATTGACTTTTACATTATATATGTATATAATGTAAAAAAATGATGAGGAGGTGCAAAAAATGTATAATATATGGGAAATACTAGCAATATTTATAATATTATTTGTAAGGACTTGTAAACTTGTTTTAGTTTTATTATTGATACAAGGACTTGTTTACAATCTAACATTTTATAAAATTAATTTGTATAAAATGATTAATAAAATGTGTTATAAACTTATAAAAATGTAATAAAATTTTACTTTTTTTACAAAAAAATATAAAAACTATTGACTTTTAAAGAATAAAGTTATAGAATATGTATGTATAAAAAAATATGGAGGTTATGTATTATGAAAAATCAAGATGTTATCACTAATTTATTTGTTTTGAGGAAGAGTGCAAGTAGTAATAAAAACTTGCAAGTTTTAGTCAAAAAACAGCGTCAAGTCGGAGGTCTAGCATTATTGCAAAATTACAGTAGTATAATTGCATTTTATATGTATTTTATGGATAGTCAAGACAATTTTATTAAAAAGCTAGTTATTAATAGTAGTTATTTACATTACAGCAAGACAACGCAGACTATTATTAATAAAGTTATAAGCGTTGCGAAGATTAATAATATAGACGTTGTTTACTTAGAGTTAACAAAAGAAGATGAAATCAATCTAAAGTACGCAGAATAAAACAATCGTTCACTAAACAAACGTTTGGGAGGAGGTGCTAAAATATGGAGGATTACGTAAACTTAAGCGACCTAATAAAAAGCTATGATGATTACAAGGACAATATCAGCAACGACGACAACTTATATTACAACGATACAATCATCAATTATGATATTATGTAAACTTTAGGAGGTGTCAACGTGACAATTTTAATATGCGGTGTGATTTTATATATATTTACTTTTATATTTTTTCAGCACTAATATAAAAATGGTAAAAAATGGAAATATACTAGGCGTGGCAATCCGCCCTAGTATATTTTTTTTGGGAAAAATTGGATTGGTAAGAATTGGAAAAAATGGAAATTTATGGAAATGGAAAAAATAGAGGGGCGTAGTTTAAGTTATTGCGAACAGATGTTTGGTGTGGTGGGGGTGGGGCACCACCATTTCGACACCCAAAAATAAAAGGCTATCTTACGACAACCTCACTTACTACCAACTACCTCCAACTACCCTCTAAAAAATATCTTTCATACTCTTCATAACTACCAAAAACGATATTTTTTCCACTAACAATATCAATACACTGATATCCACTACAAAGTTCATAACTATTTGAGGAACAAATAATATACACCTCTAACATATCTTCAACACTAACGATAAAATCAAGAACACCATATTTAATCTTATTTAGTACATCTAAAGAAAGACCAGAATCCAATCCATCGAACAATAAGACGATACCTTTTTTATTTTCTGTCGCAGCCCTTTTAGAGACCTGTCCTATTTCTTTCATTTTATAAAACAAGTAATCATACATATCCTGACCTTCAGAATTTTCAAAAGATTGCATTAGTCTAGATACCTCCCCATTACTCATCCAAATATCTTTTGCATGTTTTGTTTCAAATACATTATCATACAGATATACTAAATAATCATTTCTAATAGGGTCATTGCTATCAATTCTAGTCCAAGTTTTTCCCTTACCAGAAAATAGTGAATTTATCTGAGAGAGTAAAGAAGTTTTCCCGCTTCCATTTGGACCAACGAGCATAGTAACACCAGGAGAAAAGGAGTATTTAACAGGTTTAGTTTTCCCTTTATTTAATTTAGGATTAGACCACAAATACAAATCCATAAAAACAATTCCTTTCTAAAATTCTATTTCCATCATTCTAACGACATACTGAGCAATCAAATCCAAGTTCATTTTAATTTGTTTATACACATCAATTTTTTCGAGTTCATCTTTATTAAAGAGACCGCCAACCAGCATTTCATATTCAGTTCGTGACCAATAGTTATACATTGCCCATTTATCAATTCTATCTTTCAAGTCTTGAAAAGATTTAATTTCACCTTTTCTAATCCTTTTATAGATATCCTCACAAAAATCGTGTCCAAAGATATTAAAAGTAACTACTTTTCCAGAATTGAAATCCCAATTTAATACATTCCAAACCAAATTCACATTTTTAACTTTCATTTTCACAAATCCTTTCACAACATTTAACTAAATTATAGCACAGACAACCAACAGTCATAAGACCAACCCCACCAGGAACTGGAGTCAACCAATTATCATTATATCTATCATCAAATATTTCCTTAACACTATCAAAATCGACATCCCCACAAAGTTTCCCATTTTCATTTCTATTAATACCAACATCAACTATAGCTCTAGTTCTATCTCCAATGAAGGAGGCATCAACAAAGTTTTGTTTACCTACAGCGGAGATAATGATATCAGAATTATTACAAATTTCTTTAAGGTCATTAAGGTTTGTATGGGAGTGACAAAGAGTAACAGTGGCATTAAGGTTCTCAAGTAGACAAGCAAGTGGTTTCCCAACGATATCAGACCTTCCTATAATAGCAATATGTTTATCCGAGATAGAGATATTATAATAATCAAGTAATAAATAAATTCCCATAGGAGTACAAGGCATAGGATACCAATCATAAGAATTTGTAAGCAATCTAGCCCTATTAAGAAAGTTAAACCCATCCACATCTTTTCTATAATCAATTTCATTAAAGATATTAAGGGTTTGAGAGTGAGAAAGTTTACCTATTGGAGACTGAACCAATATTCCGTGAATATCAGGGGCATTATTTAAGTTCTTAACAAGGCGAGCAACATCTTGAAAAGTAACATCTTCAGGTAATACAAATTCTTTAAAGTTAGCCCCAATATATTCACAAGCCTTAGACTTATTTTTTACATATGTTTTGCTAGCTGGGTCATTTCCTACTATAACGACAGCTAAAGTAGGAGTAACACCAAAATGTTCTTTAATTTCACTACAGATAGACCTAGCATTATTTTTAACATTAAGAGCAGGATATTTACCTGCCATAACAACAGTAGCCATAACTTTATAAATCCTTTCTTTAAAAACTAATCAAGACCATAACTATCGTTAATCATATAAGTATCATTTTTCATAATACCATATTGAGTAAGGATTTCACACATATCGTTAAAGTCTTCGGTATATTGAATTATAGTATTAGCCTTATTACAAATATCCTTTAATTTTCCAATTTCCTCATGTTTTTTACAATTAAGGTTTTCAATATTTTTAGTAATTTCTATTGAATAAGGTTCATTATCAATAACACAATATTTAGTAGTATTAATAGTAGGTGTGAAATCAAGAGTAAGCTGTAATGATTCCATAGGAATTTCCAATTTATTAGCCAAATCTTTTTTAAAGGATGTGAATGCATAATTAATTACATCTGCTTTCTTTATTTCAACCATTTTACTTTCATATTTACTTTCAATATTAGAAAGAGCCGTATTATAGAACTCTCTAACAATCTTATTATCATATTTTTCCATATCAAAATTCCCTTCTATATTTTTTGCACAATCTGTCTTATCATAATCTATCTCATCAGAGTACAATTTAGCTGATTTACTTTCTCCAGAATCAGGCAAAGTAAATCTAATTAAATATCTTTTAGCCCCACGAGAATTTTTAGTAGGACATTCTTTAACAATGACTCCTTGCAATCCGTTTTTCCAACCAAGGGTAGTCTTTATATTCATATAGTAATTGAGATACTACAACATTACAATTTTCCTTATACATAACAAACTCCTTATTTAAAGAAAATATTATAAAGCCAATGAATTCCTATACATATAGCGATAAAAGCTATAATACCTATCACAATTTTCATTAAAAGGCTAGAAAGTAATACAAACAACTTAAATGTAACAATTAAAATAAGAATAATAGCCAAAATAACGAGTATTTTTTTCAATAAATCCATACAAACTCCTTTCTATTTTTAAAAATTTGAGCAAAACCAAACAACAATAGCAATTAGAACAATAAAAATGAGAGCTATTGGACCAAGAGCAGCAATGAGTAATATAGCTAAAATGAAACCAAAAATATAAAAACCAACTCTAGAACTACCCATAGAAAGAATAGCAACCAAAGCAAGAATAACAAAAATTTGTCCAACCACACAATTACTCCTTTCCGAGCTAATCTATTTTTATTAATAGTTGTAGCTCTAATATCTTTCCAATCATATCTCCCATTTTCCATTATAATACAATTTGAATTACTATCTACAAACTTATCAATAATTTTTTCTCCAGACTTCAATATAATAAGAACACGTTTTCCTTTTTTAAAACCATGATGTAACATTAAATTTCTTCCTCATTACTAATTTCATAAGGATATTTATATCCATACATATTCTCTACTTCTTCTGAAGTAGCAAATATATAAGCAACGCCTTTTTGAGGAATAGGTACACCTATCATAAGTCTTAAAGTATGTTCTCCATTATCTGTTGTAATTGGTTTTATTTCATTAACGAAACCGAATACAACCAACCCACTTGTGATTTTCTCTAAAAACAACGATATCATTCAATTCAAACATAAAAACACCTCATCTTTAGTCATATTTTCACCAGTTTTTATCATTTTTTAATAAAAAGTGGTGAAAATAATCAATTATTTATATTTTGTATAATCTCATTTAGGACAATCATATCATGTAAAGCAGGTTGAATTTTCTCTTGCAAATAGCCTTGGCAAGGGTGAGTTAAAGACAATTCATGATTTATTCCATCAAGTTTATCATAAATATTTTGTACACAACCCAAAGCCTTTTTCTTTTCATAATCATCTAACATTATTCATTCCTCCCATCATTGTAACCTTCTCTATACCCGTCATTATATCCATTATTATAGCCCAAGTCATAACCATCATTATAGGAGTCATTCTGAAGTTTGGTGATATTGTCACGTTCTCTTTTATAACAATTAGGACAAAGGCATTTTCCATTAAGCCAAATTCTATCTCCATCTTTTGTCATTTTATGACAAGAAGGGCATTCAACCAATCTATCTAAATAATCGTTCATATTATTCTCCCAAGCCTTTCCCTTTTAACTGTTCAACCCAGAATCTATCTATTTCTGAAATAGAAGCCTGATAAGGTTCTCCATTATTATAGTTGGCATTAACTGGGTCGATAGTAAAAGATTTTGTATAATCGAAATTACTTATGTCATTATTCTGAATATTTTCTACAGTATTTTTGATATCCTGAATAATATCTTTAGAGTCCACAACAAATTCTATAAATTGTCCAGAAGAAACATTTATAATAACGAGCCAATATTTAGAATTATCTTTATGAGTAGAAAAAGATTTAGTTGCAAATATTAGTTTTCCGCAATTAGCCATAACAGTATATTTCTTTTTATCAGCATAAAGTCCAACAATTGTAAATTTAGTTTTTAATGGAATAGAATATTGAACCACACAATCTAAGATAGATAATTTTTCATTACCTACTTTATAGACTTTATCAGTCTCATAATCAGAATATAATAATCTCCACATTAGCCAATCCCTCCTTGTTCTTTCATTCCGATATCTTCCAAATAGAAAGATACATTATCACAGTTTTGTTTATTCACAAGCCCATCTTGAGCTTCAGTTAGATTATGTCCATATGTAATAGAGAATGGATGTATTGCTCCATATGCTAATATAGAAACAACAGCATTAGGATTATATTGTTCTAATTCATCTATTAATTCTTGGACAGTAATTCCTTTTCTAATCATTTTCATTCTCCTTTTTTGAAAAGTCCTTTAAATAAGAGAGTAGGTCATTATCATTAATGTAGAACAAGTCTCTATATTTTGGTTTTACATTTTCTATTAATTGACAAAATCTAAGTTCTGGAAATTTTCCCCAAATCTCTCTTATTTCATTTATAAAATAATCCATATATTCTGGAGTTCTATAATCCAGAGTAAAAGTAGTTGGTTTAGGCAGTTCTTGTTTATATCTAATGTCAATGATTTTAGTAATACTATTACAATAAATATATCCAATTTGTTGATATAGTTCATTTTTATCTTTTACCTCAATTACCTCTTCTCTAATAGAGTAATTATTTAAAATAGGGTCATAACAATCAATAAAAAGTCTATATTTCATAATTTTCACCAAACTTTCTTTTAAGATATTCATTTCCTGCCTGTTCTTTAGTTTTAAACAAATTTTTAGGATGATAATATTCTATTTCATTAGTATTTAAGTTCAAGCAAGCTGCTGAGATAAGTAAATTTTCGATTACTGTTTGAGCCACATTATATTCTATCAGTTTCAATGGAGTTGGGTTAATATTATCATCTGGATAGTAATAAACTTGATTCTCCTGAAGAGGCTTAGGAATTTGAGTATCAATTTCAAACACTGATTCGTTATAGGAGACGGAGAATTTTATTGTATTTTTATTTTCATGTTTTAATCTTTTAATTTCTTCCCTTAAACTGTCACATTCACTAATTAAAAATTCTTCATTAGTCATACTATTTCCTACACTTTCTTTCCACAATACATACAGAAAAAACTACCATTAGGAATCTCCTTATTACAATATTTACAAGTTTTAATTTTAAAGACTGTAATTAAAAGTTTTCCATTACCAACATCTGTAATTGTCAAAGGAGAGTCATTTTCAATTCCATATTTATCTCTAAATTCTTTTGGAATTACTATTCTTCCTAATGGGTCAAGTTTTCTAACAATACCCACATCTTTCATTTTCTCACAACCTTTCTATATAAGATAAATACATTATATAATAAAAATTTTCAAAAGTCAATAGGTTGATTGTAAAAAAATGACATTTAATTGTATTTTCCATTTTGTATATCAAAAATAATTCCAATCAAAATACGTTCTATATTTTTCCCAACATTAGGGGTAGTTAGGGTAAGAATACTAAAAATAGTATCTTCAATATTTTGAGTAAAATTATCTAAAATTTCATTCAAGCATTGTTCACAAATCTTATTATTTCCAACACATTGATTCTGTTTACATAAAGAACATATATTTGTTGCACCTGGAAATGAAATAATTTTCCCCATTTTTTATCTTTCCTTTCCCTTATAACAAAGCATTTCAGATTGGTTAATACATTCTTTTACATGTGGACATGTAGTAGCTTTAGCACATGGATTTTTAGGAGTACGAGATAAATAAAGAAATATACACAATGCTAAAGCTACTATTATTAAAAATAACGATATTACGATAAACAACATATTATCCTTTCATAATCTTTAGTTATCTACTCTGATATTTTTTTCTAAGTTTTTGTAAAACCACATTAGACATAGTATCCATATCTATATCAGCTGTAGTATTATTATTTACATCTCTTAATTCTTCTGGAATACCCTCTCCATTATTAAGCATATTCATAAATTCTGTTTTACTTGCACCAATTTCTTTTAAAGTTTCCTGAACGCTTTTAGGGATTCCACCACCAATAATCCATTCACTCATGAATTTTTCTCCTTTCTTTGGTAAACTCTTAGACTTTCAAGAAATGAATTCTTTTTTTCTTTTTTAGATTTTTTTTCATTTCTCAAAGATTCAAGAACATTTGTCTGTAAGTCACTTAAAATAACATATGATTTACATTCTGGACATTCCACAACATCTGACCAAGTATAATCTAAATCATATTCTGTAAAAGGAGCTGCTACAAATCTTTTAGTTTTTATGTCTTTTTGACAGTAATTAAAAACACAACCACAATGAGAACAAGAGACCTGTTTAAAAGTATTTCCGTGCTTTAGAACATCCATTAATCTAAACTCCTTTCCTCTGGTGTTAGAATTATGACAATTTCATAAGACTGATAGAAAGCATCAGTACCATTTTTTTGGTTCCATTTTTTTACGAAGTCAATAAGTTCTTTAGTGTCATCGAAATAGAAGTCCTCTAAATTAGAGTTATATTCTGCATCCTCAATAGCTGATTCTATGTTAACTTCAACACGTTCCTTTACAGTTCCCCAGACATATTCAGGCATTTCTAAGTCATCTGCATATTGTTGTTCTCTTAGGTCTTCAATATCCCAAAAGAAATCCTCATTAAAATAAATTGGATAGTCTGGAAATTCTTTAATGTATTCTGAATAAGTCATTTTTTTAGCTTTAGCGAATTTTCGTTTTTCTGAACATTCTGGGCAAACATAATTGTATTTTTCAGTTGGTTTACCGCAATCCTCGCAGTAATATTGTTTACAACATATATTTGCAAGATATTCATTCATATTAGTTCTTTGGTCAGCATAAATTTTTCCACATTTTTCACACATATATCCTATAACTTCTACTTTTCTTGCCATAAGTTTCCTCCAAATTAAAGAATATTGTACTTTTTACAGAAATCTATAAAATCTTTGTAAGGTACATAAATAGGTTGAGTTCCGACAAAGAAATCAGAATATAATAAATTTGCTAATGTTGGAGTATTTATTACCAAATCAAACATATCCGATATTTCTGTATCCATAAGGATTTCCTTATCTGGAACTAATACAAATATATCTGGAATCAAATTTTTATATTGTTCCTCTGAAACAGTAAGATTTCCTTTTGCAATTGGTATCCATACATTATCCCAGAAAAAACATAAAAAGTCAAATATATTTGAATTATTGCTATTTTGAGTATCTGTATTAGCAACAACAAGTTTGTCATTATTTAGTGTTGTTGTTAAAAAGAACTCAAACTGACTATCAAGTAAAGTTTTAGTAGTACTTGACATTAAAGTGATAGAAAAAGTAGCTGAAGTCCAAATATTATGTAGAGAATTTATATCTAAAGTAGATATTATATTTACACTTCCATTTCTTTTTTCTTTTTTTGATTTCATTTTTGCAAATGGAGAAACTCTAATAGAGCTTATCACATTTACAGCATCATTTTCTTTTAAAAAATAGTTCATTTTTACTCTCCTTAAAAGTGTTTTCTTATAAAAATTTCTCCTTTCTTTATAAAAAATATGCTTGCTTAAAGATATTAAGTAAAAACTATTTCTGCACCGTCTTTAAACACCTTAATGCAAATTATAATACAAAAAAAAATCAAAGTCAATAATTATTTAATAATATATAAGTAATTTTTTAAAAACTGTCATTTTATTGACATAACTTATCTATTTGTGAAAAATTGTGTTAAAAATTGACTTTATGACAAGCTTTGGATTTTTTAAGAAACTATTTTTCGTTAATGGTAGTTCCATATTTGAAATAAATAGAAATTTATAAAACGTATTTTCGTTATCAATAGATTTTAGGTCTAATCTATTTTTAAATAACGAATTTTCCTCATCCAAATTTTCATAGTTAGCAAGTATTGTGAAAGTAGACAAATCTTTAGTGGAATCTAAATGAAGTTCATTTATATTTCTTTGTATTATTTCAGGAATATTCTTGTCAAAAAAATTTTCTATAGCTGTAGAACTATTTTTAGGAAGAATTGAGAATGTAATGTAAACAGATTGAGAGTATATAAAGTTATCAGGTTCCTGACTATTTGTTTCTCTGTAGATTATGTAATCTCCTTCTTCATTTTTAAAATATTTTAGATTCATTTCTAGTCACTCCTTTTCCTTTTTGTAGTATATCATATTTTTAAAGTTTTGTCAAATTTCTGACAAGATTTTTATAATTTCCATTTTTTTCCAATTTTTCGGGTATAATGTTTCTAGGCTTAGGCATGCTAGCCTAGCATTAGCGATGAGTGCCAAGCACCCATCTTAAAACCGATAGCTAAAGCTATCTCTGGGGTGAATGACATTACAACTAGTCTCCAACAAGTAGCAATGCAAATATATATAATGTTTATATAAGCCAGTTCCTTTGCCACACCCAACCTATCCATAGGAACTAGACTTATATAATACCAAGCCATTATATGTTACTCCCTTAACAGGTCGTAGACATATAAATGTCTTGACATTATATATAAAGGAATCGCACTTTCCAGTTTTTCTTAGAGTCACAAGGGATACAGCGATTTTTTTAAAATTGAAAAAATTTTCCAATCGCTGAAAAGCTTGAGAGAGTAGGGATGTAGCAACTGGAAAAAACTGGAAAATTGGGAGGTTATTTTTTTCTCTGTATCCCTTGGGAGAGTAAGGCAAAGTGCCATTTTTAAAAATTTTTTTTCAAACACATTTGTTAAGGAAATTTATTGAAAGTCAATAGGATTTTTAATACGCTGTATCCATTGGGAGAGTAAGGATGTAGAGATTGGAAAAATCGAATTGGAAAAAAATGGAAATTGGAAAATTTTTCCAATTTTTTTTCCAATATTTTCCAATTTTGGGATGTGCAACAAAAATTAGGACAAAAAAATAAAACGGCTACATAATATAGGTATAGGGGAAAACAAGAAAAGGAGGTGTAAAAATGCCAAATGACTATGATATTGATTCTGCTTTAGGGAGTGATGACTATGAATTCTTACAAGAATATATGGAGGAATACAGTCGATATATGAATGACAAGAGATTTTACCGTAAATATAAGAAGAAGACTATTGCAGACAGATTACAAGAGGAAAGAACAGCTGATGTTTTTGAAATAGAAGAAAGGAAGATGATGGATGAGGAAAGCTCAGATAGTAATAGATAAAGGAATAATGCAAAAATATGGGGAATATTTTTTTAAAGAACATCCAAGAGCAAGAAATCATCCACTAGCTAAGTTTAATAGTAAAAATAAGGAACAAGGCTCTGTTTTCCCACCAAGTCTAAATGAAATGACAAACAATCCTAATAGATTGGCACAAAATGGAATGAAGCAAAGGTGGAAAGAATTTATAAAATGGATTTGTGAAGAAGAAAATATTGTAGATTGGAAATTAAAAAAAGCAAAGGTTTCATACAGATGGATATTTCCAGACAAGAGAAGGAGAGATTTAGATAATTTAGTAATGCACATAAAGATAATTAATGATGGATTTACTGAGAGTGGGGTTTGGGAAGATGACTGTTTTGGGAAGATATATTTAAACTTAGACACGGAATTTCATTATGAAAAAGATAATCCCAAAATTATTATAGATATAGAGGAGGTATAAAATGAATACATATAAGTTCAAATATATTGTTACTAGTGAAAGGCTAGCATACATATATGCAGAAGATGAAGAGGAAGCAAAAAACAAATTAATGGACATATTACAAAATCATGATGTAGAGGAAGAAGCAATTCAAAAGATTGAAGAAAAATATGTTGATACACTTGAAGAAAGTAATCTGGGTATCGACTTTGGGTCAATTACAAAAGTTGAAGATGTAGAGTAATTTTAGAAAGGAGCATGTATATGGAAAAACCATTAATTATTCCTATTATGGGAAAGGCAAGGAATGGGAAAGATAGTTTTGCAAAGTTTTTAAAAGAAGAAATTGAAGAAAGAACTGGAGAGAATGTATTAATTATAAGATATGCCGACTATTTAAAATTTGTTTTAGAGAAATATTTTAATTGGGATGGGAATAAAGATGAAAAAGGAAGAAATCTATTACAACATATAGGAACTGACACTTGTAGAAAAAATAATGAAAATGTTTGGGTTAATGTTGTTGTTGAATTAGTAAAAAGTTTTGGTAATGAATTTCCTTATGTTTTGATTCCAGATACAAGATTTGAAAATGAAATAGGCTGTTGGTACGACAATGAATTTGAAGTAGTAACTATAAGAGTCAAGAGATTAAATGAAGATGGCAGTGAATATGATAATGGATTAACAGAAGAGCAGAAAAACCATCCAAGTGAAACAAGTTTAGATGATTTTGTTCCATACTATAATGTAGAGGCAAAAAGTTTAGAGGAACTAAAGGAAAGTGTTCAAACTATATTAGATAAAGAAAGAATTTAAGGGGTGGAGAAGTGAGTAAAAAGACAGATTTATTTTATATTTTTAAGTTCAACTCTAAATTTCTTATAGACAAAGCTTTGGGGAAAAATATGGATTATACTGTAGAAGAAGCTCGCAAAGACTTAAATTTGGTATCATTAGCAGACAATCAAGTTTTTCACTTTTTAAGAAAAATAAAGGGAACTCCATTTAATAGGGAAAAATTAGATAAGTTGTATAAGTTAAGGAATGATGAAAAATCTCTTCCAAAAGTAAAAAGAAATCTAACCAAAATAGAAAAGTATCAAAAACAAATAGATGAGATATTGTTTGTTCCTGATATAATAACTATAAAAATGAATAGCAAAAAAGATTATATTGCATTAACAAAACATGGCTTTAGTATCAATGGAATAAAATTTGTTAGATTTGTATGCACAGCAGCTTATTTGAGAAGAAATGTTGTTGGATTTATTAATGAAAAATACTTCAAAAAAATTAATGAAATATTAATGTGTGGCTTAGATGGAAAACTAACAGAGACGAATCTTGGAAAATTTTCTGCATATTATGGATTATTTATGTCAGCAGTAAATAGAGTGGATACCCCAAGGGTATGTGTAATTCCAGATTATGAGACAGATTTAAAAAATCAAATGGTAGATTTTATTGTGACAGATACAAATGGGAAAAGACATATAGAGGAAAGGACAAAAGATATGCCAATGAATTGGTTTGATGGAATGGGATTAATTAGTCCAGAAATGGCAAAAAGGTGGCAAGCCAATTTAGATTTAGATTATTTACCTAGTGGTTTTATAATAAGGTCAGCATATATAAAAGGACTAGTAGTTCCATTTGACTTTCATGAGTTTGCCCACAACATTGCAAAGACTGATAAAATCAAAGATGCTTGGGGTGTCGAATATAATATAGATGAAATTGACCTTATATTAACAATTTCACAATTTAAAATGTGGAAAGCTTATGAAAATTGGCAAGAATATTTGTTTTATGCAAACAAATATGGACATATTTGGGGAGTAAGTAGGGTAAATAAAAAGAATGATGATGAATATGTATTAACTAACTATCAATATTTACAAACTTTAAATTTAACAAAAGAAGATATACAAAAGCTTGCCCAGCCAACTGTAGATTGGATAAATAATATAGGGTCTGGAAATTTAGGATATGTTTTGTTATATCTTCTTGGCTGTCAAAATGGAGATTTAGAAGAAATAGATGGAGAAGAAATCTTAAACGAAGTTGAAATGAATTTTGTAAAAGGAATAATGTTGGAACCAGAACTATTAAAAGATGATTATGTAAAAACTCAAATTTATAAAACCTTAAAGAGAAAAATTAAAGATGCAAAAATAGGAAGACTTTGGGTGAGGGGAAATTACGTTTTTCAAATAAGTGACCCTTATGCATTATGTGAGTGGGCTTTTGGTTTACCTGTGAATGGATTGCTTGGAGCTTATAAAATGTATTGTAATTTTTGGAATAGTAGAACTAATAGTAAACAAATCCTTTGTTGTAGGTCTCCATTAGTGCATGGGTCAGAACATTTATTAAGAGATTTAGAGTGTACAGAGGAAATGAAAGATTGGTATAAGTATTTAGAGAGTGGAATTGTAAATAGTGTAAAGGATATGTCAGTTGTCCATATGAGTGATTAGTTAATCGCAGTCACGCTATATAGTAATATATAGAAAAATAAAGATGGTGAACCTAGAAATCTAGGGTGTCTCAGGAATGAGGCTAACGATAAAAATCTAAGTATTTTAAATATATGATAATATCGTGCCAAGCCTGAAATTTACAGGAAGGTGTAACGACTAGAGCTTAGCTCGTAGGTTGTGGGTGAAACTCCCACTTCCGAAGTGCCATCTACCCCAAGTGGGTAAAGAGATAGTCTACTCCCCTAAGAAATATCGGGAAACCGAGGGTATATAAGGTCTGATTACGATGGAGATTGACTGAAAATTAAGTCTCCTACCTATAGAAATATAGATATAAAAAATGTGGTGAACCAGTAAATGCTGGGTGTCGATTAAACGAATAGTAATGCTAGGAAATGGGTGTAAATTAATCGGCTAACAGGGGAAGCCTAAGTTGAGAAATATGGTAATCCTGTGCTAAGATAGGTTATGAATAATTATTTTTGAAAAGAGGTGAGTTTTATGGAGGAAATATGGAAAGATATTAAAGGGTATGAAGGAATATATCAAGTTAGTAATTTAGGGAGAGTTAAAGCTTTAGAAAAAACTTGGTATTCTGGACGAAATGGATATATTAAAAAAACAAAACCAGAACACATAATGAAGTATAGATTAGCAAAAAATACAGGATATTGTTTATTAAAATTAACGAAAGAGGGGAAAGAAAAGCATGTTCTTGTACATAGATTAGTAGCAGAGACATTCATCCTAAATCCAAATAAATTACCAGAAGTAAATCATATAGATGGAAATAAAGAAAATAATTGTGTAGAAAATTTGGAATGGGTTACCGCAAAAGAGAATATAAGTCATGCGACAAGGAATAAATTAAGAGTAATAGATGGTTGTAATAATTGGCGAGCGAAAATGTCCCCAGAAGATATATTGTTTATAAGGGCTAATTACAAACCAAGAGATAAGATATGCGGAAGAAATGCTTTAGCAAAGAAATTCAAATGTAGTGTTACTGTAATTAGCAATATTATTGCAAGAAGAACTTATAAAAATTTTTAACCTATAAAGTTAAACGACTATCCGAAAGGAGTAGCTTGTAGGTGAGATTCCTACTTGCGAAGTGCCACACACCCTTCGAGGTGAAGATATAGTCTAAACCGTTATTTGGAATAAAATAAGTTAAAGTATTGGGAAACCAACGGTATAATTTGATAATTTTTAGTACTGACAATCAAATAATGATAAATGCCTTACCAGAAAAACGTTATCCAATAACATATGATAAAAGGAAAGTCCCAAATCAAAAACTAACTCAAAAGAATTTAATAAAGAATGACTTAAATGGATTTGGTTCAAGAATAGGACAAATAACAAATACTGCGAGCACAATGATAGCAAAACAAGCAAGTTTTGAAAAAGGAAGTCCAGAATGGAATGAACTAGAATTAAGAGTTAAACTTTTACGTATGTATCAAGGTGAAGAAATTGACAAGGCGAAGGGTCTTACAGCCCAACCGATTCCAAAATATTGGACAAAGAAAGAGAGAATAGATTATGAAAATGATACAGAAGAGGAAATTGCAAGAAAGCAGTTTAACAATCGTATTGTAGCAGATAAGAAACCGTATTTTATGGGATATATATATCCTAAAATGCTAGAAGACCATAAAAGATATCAGAAAAAGAATAATATAAAGTCATTAAGAAAATTTGGAAAAAATATTAATGACTTATTAGGAACAGAAGAAAAGACAGATGAAGAAAAGCATATGATTATGATGTATAACAGATATCAACCTACATTAAAAAACAAATGTATAATGAATGAACTTTGTAGTTATTTAGAAAGAGCTGATTTTGATTTAAAATATTTTAAAAAGAAAGAAGATAAGTTTGATTACAGAAGGTTATTAAGTGAAGATTATATTGTAAGACCAAGAAGTATGTTATATCAAAGGGTTGATGGTCTAATTAAAAAATATAAAAATAAGCTACAAGATATGAATTTCTCTGCAAATTTGCTTGTTAGTAGTGATATGAGTAAAAAGGATATAGAGGAATTCTTGAAAGAAATATCTTTTGTTAATTACCTTTACTTTTTAGAAAGAGATATTGAAAGAATTGGGATAAATACTGCTGAAGTATATAATTACTTTGTTGAAATTATATATGAAAAATATAAACAAGGATATGGAATCTTATGGGATATTTTCAGTAATGATATTCTAAAGATGTTAAATAAGGGAAAAATGATTGTACCAAAAGAAGACATAAATGGGGATATAATTTATTTTGGAAAAAAATATTCTCTAATGGAGGTGAAGGTAAGTGATAATATTTGATGAAAGACAAAGGGTAGAAGATTTACTTAAGAATGGATTTAAAAGTAAGACAGCTCTTTTAGATTTTATATTGTTGGGAAAATATTTAATTGCGGAAGGCTATGAGGGAAATAACTTAACAAACGAATTAATTAAGATTCTTTCTGACAAACAGGAATTAATTCCAGCCAGTTATCTCCCAATAGTTATTCCAAAAATCATTAGAGTTGCAACCAACAATCCTTTACAAGAGAAAAAAACTATATATATAACACAACAAGAACTAGAGAATATTGGAGAATTTTCTGAAAAGGCTCAAAGAATAGCTTTTGTATATTTGGTTTGTTATAAATTCTATGGGAAAGAATTTGCGATAAAGCCAATTGAAGTAAAACGATTCGCAAAAATGACAAATTTAAGAAATAATAAGCTTTTTATATTAGAAAATGAATTGTTTAATGCGGGCTTTCTATCAGAAAAAGAAACTAGAACTGATTTATTTTACATAGTTAATTTACCAAAAAATGATGAATCTGAAATAAAAATAGAGATAAATGATTATAGAGACTTTATATTATATTATGAAAAGTTTAAGGGAGAGAATATTATTAATTGTAAAAAATGTGGAAAATTAATTAAAAGAAATAGCAATGCACAGATATACTGTAAGGAGTGTAAAAAGGAAAAAGACAAAGAAAAGGTAAAAAGATTTAGAGAAAAAAATAAATAAATTTGCAAATGTAACCATTAGAAAATTTCTAAACATATGTTCGTTATTGACTTTTTTGGAAATTGTTGCAAAATCTAATAAATGAATAGAGGTACATATTTTTTTAGAAAGGGTGGAAATTTGTATATATGGTAGAAAATAATGGATATGATAGACAACACTTTTTAGATAGAGCAGCATATATGCGAAGCTTTATAGACTATAGTAAAAGTGGACGACCTACACTTGATGTAGGAAAATCAGACTTAATAAATTCTATATTAGATAATGTAGAAAGACCAAAAGAGTGGGGGAGTTCAAAAACAAAAGCAAGAGAATATTTAAAAAAGGTATTTTCTTATTGTGAAGAGGCACAAGAAAGGGCTTTTTTAGAGGGGAAAAGCTCAATATATACATTAAATGGGTATTTATATTTAAAACAAATTGGAGCCAAAAAAATAGGCAATAAAATAAATGCTCAATTTAAAAGGGTTCCACCAAAGACAAAAATAGAATATAGAGCTAACGAAAGAATAAGGGATTTGAATGAAGCACTAAGGAGAATGTCTTTTGAAAATGTAAGTCCAGAAGATTTAGGACTTGACGAAGATGGAGAAGAATAAATTTTTATAGAAAGGAATTGATTAATATGGCAAAATCAGGAATTGTTGAAAATCATACATTAGTAGCTCAAGGAGTTTTAAAAATCGAAAATGGAGAAATTTTTGTAACAGATGTTTTAGGAGTAGGAGACGTAAAGCTTGCAGATTTATTATATGCTTTTGATGGAGAAAGCGTAAAAATTTCAGTTGCAAAAAGAGATGAAATGGTAAAAAACGAAGAAGAAGAAGAATAAAATTAGGAGAGAATAAATGGATTTTTTAGATAATGGTAAAATATTAAATAGACAATCTAATGAATCTCCTAAGGAATTCCAAATTAGATTGTGTAGAAATAGACAAAAATATGATTTAACATGGGATGAAGTTGCTCACATTTTAAATGAAGAATTTAATGAAAAGAAGTCCGAATCAGTTTATAGAAAATGGTGGTATGCTTTTAGTGATGGATGTGAGTATACGAATCATATGTATGAAAATATTCCAGAAGGAATTACAAAAGAAGATTTGGAAGTAATAAAAACGGTAGAAAATTGTAACGAACCAAAACAAGTTGAAATGGAAATACAGAAAGATGGAACTCAAACAAGTACTATTATGGTAAAACTTTCAGAAGAACAAAAGAAAGATGCTAATTATTTATTGAAAGTTCATGGATACGACCCAGATAAATGGGAAATTGTAAATGCAAAACAAACAATTTGGAATCAAAGTAGTGGACAGAAAGGAATAGTCGACTTGTATTCTAGTAAAATTACAGTTTGCCCAAGAAAAGATTTTAATTGGAATAAAGACAACATAGAAAAATTATTTAACTCTTTAAGTAGAAATGTGGAGATACCAGAAAGGAATTATAAAAAGTCAGACAAAGAGAGAGACTTGTTATTTATCCCTTTAGCAGATATTCATTTCGGGTTAATGTCTACATTAGAGTTAACTGGTGAGGAATACAATGTAAGGATAGCAAAGAAAAGGGTACATTATGTTATTAATAAAATTTTAGATAGAATACATCCTTTTTCTGTGCAGAAAATTGTATTTTTGATTGGAAATGATGGTATTAATGCAGATAATCTAAATGGAACTACAGCAAATGGAACTCCTCAAGATAATCAATTAAATTGGTTTGATACTATTAGACAATTTACAGAATTAATGATAGAAGTTCTAAATCAACTTGAAGGGGTTGCTCCAGTTGATGCATACTTTGTTCCAAGTAATCATGATTTGCATAGTATGTTTGGAGTTTGTGAAACATTAAAAGCATATTATAGAGATGACCCTTGTATAACAATTTGTGGAGAGGCGACACAAAGGAAATATTTCCAATTTGGAAATAATATGATTGGTTTTAGTCATGATGAAAAAGAGAAAAATGTTGCAAAAATTATGGCAGCAGAACAACCAAAGATGTGGGGAGAGACAAGATTCAAATATTTTATGATAAGTCATTTACATCATGAGATAGTTAATGATGATTATGGTGTTGATATTAGAAGGTTACCTACAATATCAGGAAGGTCATACTGGACAAATAAAATGCGGATTTGTTGGTACAAAAAAACAAGGACAGGCATATATATTCAATGATATTGAAGGATTAACAGAACTAATAAATGTAAATATTATAGATTAAAAATAGTTTGATTATTTTAGAGATAGTTTTTGATTAAAAATATAAGAAGGAGTGATAAAGATGGTATTTACTAAATTAGGAAATGATATTTTAGTTAATAATATATCTCTATTGTATATCAAATTAAATCAAGATAAAAAAGCAATAGAATATGTTTTAGCTAACAGAAAAAAAATAGTAGAAAAGTTTGATACTTTAGAAGAAATGTATGCAGCATATGAAAAAATTGACACAGAGGGATTAATCCAGTTAATTGATGGATACATGTTAAATGCAATGAGAGTGGAAACAATTGAAAGTCCAAAATATGATACAACTAGAATTGAATATGGTTTTGGAATTTTAGGTAAAGTTACTGAAAAGTATAATTCAGCAGAAGAGGCAAAAACAGCTTTTGATGCAATCGCTAAAGACAATTACATAGAAATTGAAGATAATTATTATCTAAGTAAATTAAGCATTGATGGATTACAAAAAGATTCTGTAAATACAAAAGCTGTTGCCTATACACTAGGAAGTGGAAAAACAATAAAAGCAATATATGAAAGTTCAGAAGCAGCTGATAGTGCATTAGAAACAACTGTAACCTCATTAGAGAGTTATGAATATGTAGCTCCAGTAGCAGATGAAAGAAATTATTTAAAAATTACTAGTGCAACAAAAACTACAGGTGGAGATAATACAGAAGATTATTACAAAAATATGGATTTAATTACTGTTACAAATACAGAAAATACAATAAATGTAGTTGCAACAAGCCCATTGAATACATTTGTAAATTCTGTTGGAATGAATAATGCCTGGTATGGACTATTAATAGATTTAGGAATTACAAGAGATAAAGTTGTTGCTTTAAAAGGATATTCTTTTGATAGTAAAGAAACTGACACAACAGAGGCTCAAAAATGGGGAGCAACCAATGACAATCAATTTATTTTATGGTTAACTGGTGACGTAAACCAAGAAAATAGACAAATAATATTTGGAGCAAGTGATAATTCTGTAAGACCAACAATTATTAATATTAGTTTTACAATAAATCCAAATCTAAAAGAAGAGATGTCTATAAAAGATGTTGCTACAATTGATGAGTTAAAGGCAGTAATTAATGATGCAACAGTAAAAACAGTAAATTTAATAGCTGATATTGAAAACATTAATGAAGTTATTGCATTTGCAAATAAAGTTACATTAAATGGTAATGGACACAAGTTACAATTTACAACAACAGGACAGAACCTAGTGTTTTTACAACCTTCAACAGTTAATAACTTAGTAGTTGAAAGTCAAGGAACTGATAGTTGGACTTCCACTTATGCTGCCCAAGTTTATAATGGACAAGGTTATATTTTAAATGATGTTAAATTTACAGGAGGTAATGCTGGATTACTAGTAAATGGAGCTACTGCTACAGTTACTAACATAGATGTGTCTGGAAATACTTTTGGTGGTATTGAAGTTTCTAAAGGAAGTCTTGCAACTTCTCCATCAACATTATATTTAGAAGGAGATGTTATCAATACAACAGAAGCTTATGGTAAGCCAACAGTTTGGACAGATGGAGAAGGACAAACGGTAAATGGTGCAGAAGCAATGTTTACAAATAGTGAAGTAAAAGAAGGACAAGTTCAATACTACTTATTAGAAGAAAATAGTAGAGATAATATAAATGTTAATCTTGAACAAAAATTACAAGCATTCAAAGAAAAATATTATAATAAATTTAGTAATAAAAAAATTACAACATCAGATGCAGATTTTGATTCAAGTTTAGTATATACTAATTTAGGTAATGTAAATTCAACAGTAGATACAATCACTGTAAATGATGAAACAATAGATTCAACAGTAGTAGGTGTAAGCATAGGTAATAATGCATTTCTAAGAGCTCCATTATTTAAAGTAGAAGATAACGTATTATATGTATCAACAGTTTTATTGGTAACATTTGCAGTAGATGAGGAAATAAAAGTTATTGCAGGGGATAATACAAAATATGTTAAAGATTCAAACATAATGCCATCAACAATATTACCTATATCAAATGTATATGCTTTAAATAAAAAAGAAGGTTATACAAATACAGTAGAAGCAACAGATAATAACACAGTAATTACACAAACTGCTGGATATGGAACAAGTGCTGTAGGTGTAACATTACAATCAAATGGAGAAGATATATTAGATTCACAAGTGGTATATGTTTATAGAACTGGATTATCTATAGGTATATCAACTCCTGAAAGAATGGATAATAAAGATGTAACATTTGCATATTATGCAAAATATATGGATTCAGCTTATACAGAAGAAGAAACAAAAGAATTTAACTTTGTGATTTATGTACCTGATTCTGGTATAGCACAATTTAATTTAACTGTTAATTGTATAGTAGAAACAGTTGATAATGAAGCAGAGGCATATGGTATTAGTACAATGTCATTAGAACCAGAAGTTGAAGCAACAGAAACAACAGTAACTACATCAAAGAAAAAAAATAAAAGAAAATAATAAATAGGAGCTAGAAAATAGCTCCTAATATATCGGAATGTGGCTCAGTTGGTAGAGCGGATGGTTTGGGACCATCAGGTCGGGAGTTCGATTCTCTCCATTCCGACCATTTGAGAGAGCTAGAATAGAATACCGCCAAGTGGTAGCTCTTGGGCAATGCTAAAATTCTATTACAAGTAGAACATATTATCTTAAATTTTTTTTATTATTAGGGGGAATTTAATATGTTAGATAAAATTGATTTATTATTTGATGATTTAGGATGGGATAAGAGTTTCTACTCATTTTTGAGAAGTGAGAAAGACCAAACACCTTATAGTGTTATTAAAGAAGAAGATGGAAAAATGATACTAGTACATAATGTATTAGGTGTCAATAAAGAAGACTTGGAAGTAAAGCTAAGAAGTGAAGATGGACAAAGAATTCTATATATATCAGGGCAAACAACTGATGATATAACGAAAAAGAAATATAGTGTTAATTCAAGGTTTGTAATTAAAAATGGGAATAAGATAAAGAACATAGAAAGTGAAGCCAAGAATGGATTGTTATATATAACGATTCAATTTGAATCTGAACCTGAAGAAACAATTGAAATTAAATAATTTTAGATAAATTTAATTTTATTTTTTATTAAGGTATATATGTTCTATTATACAATAAAATGTGAAGTGGAGATAAATTGTCTCCACTTTTTATGCTACCTTAGCTCAACTGGCAGAGCAATAGTCTTGTAAACTATAGGTTCTCAGTTCAAGTCTGAGAGGTAGCTCCATTATTAATATAAAAAAGGATATTAAGTATATGATATCTTTTTTTATGTTAATGCAAGCTAAAAAAAATTTTGTAAATAAGTTTTTAGAAAGTTGGTGAATTATGAAAAAGGGAATGAATAAAGCAGAAGGCACGCCTATGGATTTGAGTATTATAGCAGACTTAAAAAAGAAAGGGAAAAAGCGTGCAAAAAATTCTACAAAAGCTGCTAACAAAACCAAGTTAATTCAAAAGTATGGATTAACAGGAATAGAGGAAAATACTATTCCTATAGAATTGCAAACAGATGAAGTTATTCAAAGAATGGAAAAAACAATTAATGATATAAAAAAATATGGAAATCCAGAGGCATATGAATTTATTCCAGCAGAAGTCGCTGATGAATTAGAAGATAATAAAGATTATCTAGAATTTGTAAAAAAGAATGAAACATTTGATAAATTTAAACAACAAAAAAAGCCATATGTAGCTATACCAACATATATGGTATATTGTTGTAAATGTGGTGGATATAAACATGATGGGTTATTTTATGCTAGTACAGAATATGCTAGTGGATATTTACCTTTTTGTAAAGATTGTATAATGAAGATGTGTAGAAAATTCTATAAAAAATATAATAGTCTAGAAAAAACATTAATCCTAATATGTCTGTACACAAATACTGTATATGATAAAGAAGTAGCAGATATGGCGATAAAGAATATGATGCTCAAAGAGGACGACCCAGGATTAATGTATCATTATTATAGGGTAGAATGTTTTAGCCAAGGTATTTTTACACAGTTCTCAAAAATAGGTAAGACTTTTGAAATGAGTAATTTTGAAGGAAATATATTCAAGTTTGTAGAGCCTGGAGAAGGAACTCCTCTAGCTTTCTTTGAAGACCAAAATGAAGGAAAGTCTGTAGAAATTAAAAGAAATGAAATGACAGACCTAAAAAATAAATGGGGAGTAGGTTTTACTACAGATGAATATGCTAGAATGGAAAAACTATTTGATGAATTAGCAAAGTTTAAATCAAAGAAAAATGTAATACAAACAAATGCTCTTATTGAATATGTAAGATTAAAAATAAAGTTGGATGATGCAGTTGGAAAAGGAGATTTAAAAGAAATTGAAAAATGGCAAAAACTAACCGATAGTGCAGCAAAAAATGCTGGAGTAAGATTAGACCAATTAACTGCTGAAGATATGGGAGAAGGAATAGATAGTTGGACAACATTAGTAGAATTAGTTGAAGAGTATGATTCTGTTATTCCGATTATGCCAAAGGTAAAGAAGATGCCATATGATGATATAGATTTTATTATTTGGGAAGTAGTTAATTATTGTAGAAGATTAATGGAACTCCCAGAGGTAGATTATAAAGATGTATGGAACTATATTGATGAAAGGTTCCTTGAGGAAATGAAAAGAAGAGGTTATACAACAAAACAGATTGAGAAGGAGAAAGAGCAAAGAAATGCTGTATTTAAAGAGTTAGGAGACAATTATATAGAGCCATTATGGCTAAATCCAAATCTTAAAGAAGAGGAGGGAGAGGAAGAAGATGTATAATAAAATAAAAACTCCTGAGGATTTCTCTCCTAATTCTCCTTTAAGAAAGCCAATGTTTTTTGAACACTTTTCAGGAAATATTCATAAATATTCAGAAATGGTCAGTTTTTTTAGGTAAGAAAGGAAAAACTATGGCAAATTTACATATTGACACGCAATGTGGATGGAAATATAAGTGGACAGAAGAAGAAGATAATATTGTAAGAAAATATTATCCAATTAATGGGTGGGAGAAGGTTCATGAACTTCTTCCAAATCGAAAAAAAGCAGGGATTCAATGCAGAGCAAAAAAATTGCAAGTAAAACAATTTCAATATAATAGTAGATATTTTGAAAATATTGATAATTGTAAAAAAGCATATTGGTTGGGCTTTTTATATGCAGATGGATATATAACTACAGAAAATAGATGGGGATTGGAATTACAATATGAAGATATTGAGCATATGGAAAATTTTTTAAATGATATGCAATGTAATATTCCAATAAAAGTAAGAGAAAGAAATGGACATAAATATTGTTATTTCAAATAAAAAATTCAAAAATGTATAATGACTTGGTAAAAAATGGGATAGTTCCCCAAAAAACATATAAAATAGAATTTCCATCATTTTTAAAGGCAGATGAAACAATGTTATTTAGTTTTATTTGTGGTTTTTTCGATGGAGATGGAACTTATTTTTATAAAAGTTCAAAAAGTAGAGGAATTTCATGTGTCTGTAAAGTAAGAGAGTTTATTGAATCAATACAAGATATTTTAAGAAATAAAGGTATTGAAAGCCATATTAATGAGCAATATGAATTGTTCTATCTAAGAATATATAAAAAGACAGATATGCAGAAATTTATAGAAATAATGCTTAATTTACCTGTAAATATGCTAGAAAGAAAAAAATGTAAAGCTATAGAAATTTTAGAATATTGCCTCGCATAATAGAAATGTTATGTTGTAATCTCGTGAACCAGTAAATGCTGGGTGTCAGTCAAATGAGTAGTAATACTAGGAAATGAGTATGAGTTGACTGGCTAACAGGGGAACCTAAGTCAAAAGATATGGTAATCCTGTGCCAAGCCTATAAGAAATAGGAAGGTCAATCGACTATCCGAAAGGAGTAGCTTGTAGGTGAGATTCCTACTTGCGAAGTGCGAGACACCCTTCGGGGTGAAGATATAGTCAGTGCTATATGAAAATATAGAAGTAATGGGTACCCTGACCTATTTTATGATTATCTATCAAAACAAAGTGGAAAACAAATATTCTTTTTCAGAGATTATCAAAGAGTAATGTTACGCACTATGGCAAGATTTATAACTCCATATTATTGTATTCCTAGACGGAGGTTCAAAAACTTTAATTGATGTAATGTACTTATATCATAGAGCAATATTTTACCCAGGGTCAAAGTTGGGAATAACATCAGGAACAAAAGAACAAATTGTTTCTATGTGGAGGGAGAAACATAGTGAGATACTAAGATTTTTCCCAGCTATAAAAAAAGAAATTTGTTGGGAAAATAATAAAAAGCCTCAATTTTCAAAAGATACAGGTACAGTCAATTTTAAAAATGGTTCTTGGATTATGAGTACCCCTGTTATTCAAGCTACAAAAGGTGGAAGAAGAACAGCTATTAGTAAAGAGGAGTCGGCATTAATCGACCATACGGACTATAGAGATATTGTATCTCCAATGATGCAGGGTTCTTCAAGAATTCCATTAGGAGCTAGTTCTCCTGACCCAGAGGAATTAAATGGACAAGAAATGTCAATGACTACTTCTGGATATAGAAATAGTGAAGAATTTGAATCTATAACAAATGTTTACAAAGCAATGATAAATTTAAAAGGCGGATTCCTATTTGGAGCAGATTGGAGATTACCATATAGAGCAGGCGGAGCAGATAAAAACATTGTCGACAAAGAAAGGCAAGATAATGAAACAGAATTTAGAAAGAATTATCTTTGTGAATGGGTTGGTACTATTGATGGAGCCATCATTAGAATGGATAGATTAATAAAGGCAAGAACATTGAGATTTGAAGATGTATTTAAAATTGATAAAAGAACAGACCAATCAGAATATGTAATGGCAGTCGATGTTGCTGGTACAGGTACAGATACAACAAGTATTTGTATTGGAAGAGTATTAAAGCAAGCGAATGGAAAGATAGATAAGATACATATTGTTGGGTTATATACTATTCCTACTAGTGGAAACTTTAAATCTGATGCTATATTTATAAAAAAATTATTCCTTAAATATGGTGGAAATTATGATTTAATCAAATCTAAAATAAAAGGAATTGTTATAGACGCCAATGCGATTGGACAAGGATTGGTTCAAGAGTTAATGAATAATCATTATGATATTGAAACAAATACACAATTAGGTTCTTTTGACTTAATGTTTGAGTCAAGTAAAATTACAAGAAAACCAGAAAATAAAAATTCTCCTAAAATTATTTGGGATTTAATGGTATCTAGTAAAGGAGCTCAAGTTTCAACCAAGAATCATGAAATTATAGTAAATTTCATGAATATGTTTAATGCGGGAAACGTACTTATGTTAGGAACCTTTAATGATGTTAAACAAGCAATAATAGATAAACAAAATGAACATATAACAGATGAGAGTAAGAAATATACAAAAGACGATATATATTCTTTTAATCTTGGAGTAGATTGGTTAACGATAGAAACGCAATGTAATCAAGTTACAGCATTTATAAATGAAGTAACAAATATAAAATTAGGGCAGAGCAATGAAGCCCAACCTCGATATACAATAAAAAGAATAAATAATAAGATTACGAAGGATAAATTTTCTAGTATTTCCTATATGTTATATTTTGCAAAATTATATTTAGATGAAGAAGAAGAAACACAGAGTGAAAATGTTAATGATTATGTAACTGTAGGATTCGGAAATTACAATCCTAACTTATACTATTGAAAGGGGTGAAAATGTGGCGGAAAAAAAAGTTCAAAAGAAAGACATAAAAACAGATAAACAGAAACAAAAAGAATTAGAGAAATATTACGAAGATTACTATAAAGAGTTAAATGAATTTGCAAAAGAGAATAGTTATAAAGATATGTATGACATGAGAGATAAATTACTAGACAGAGTAACAGATTATTTTGTTTCAATTTCTGAAAAAAATGAAAACACAGACATGAATAAGTTAAGATTTTCAATAAAATCTGTCTTAACTCAATTACAGTCAGATTCTATAAAAGCGGCAGATGCAGGTTCATATGACCCAATATATTCTCAACTGATTACAAATAGAATGTATCCTAGCAGTAGCCCCACAAATAGAAATAAGGTAAGAAAATTATTAGAGTATCCAGAACAACATGCAAATGAATTAAGAGATATAGCAGAGTATGTAAGAAATAATATTTTGCAATACGATAGAGCAGAAGAATATTTTATTTCTTTATTCTCTTTTAAATATTATTTATTACCTAAAAGAGCACCAAAAGAAATGACTGACTTTGAGAAGAGTAAGAAAAAAGCATATAATTTATTACAATCTATGAGAATTAAAGAACAATATCCAAGAATATTAGCAGATGTTATAAAAAATGGAATTGGTTTTTATATGTTTAAAAAAGGCAGTGATTTTTTAGACTTTATAAGATTGCCTATTGATATGTGTAGAGTAACAAATGTTAGAACTTCTGTTGGAATTTGTTTTGAAGTTGATTTATGGTATTTTAGAACACTAATAGACCAAAAACAGTTAGCCCCAGAAGTTTGTGAATACTATTCGGATTTAATTGACCATTTAATGGCACCATTAGAGAAAGATACAGCAGAGAATAAGAAAAAAGCTGAAGGGAGAATTTATGTTCCAATAAGCCCTGTTCATGGATTTTGTTTCTGTGCAGATTCTTATAGACCTACAGCAGTTCCATTGTTAGCTGGACTATTACCTGATGCCCTTGATATTCTAGAGTATAAGAGTTTAGCAAAGCAAAAAGCAGTATTAGAAACATGGTGTATTATTCCTCAAGTAATTCCTTATGATGAGGCAGAGAAACCAAGAGTTCCTTTGCAATTAGCTAAACAAACGATACAAAATTTACAAAATATATTACCACCAGGAGTAGTTACATTTAGTACTCCTCTAGAACCACAAGAGCCTGTTACTTTGCAAAGTGCTAGTACCCAAGAAAATATAGTAGGACTAGGAGAGCAAAATTTCTTTAGTTCAGTAGGTATTGCAGGAAATGTAATGGGTGTAGGAGAAGCAAAAAATAATGCAGTAATAGATTTTTCAAATTTAGTAGACTTTGGATTTGTTAGCCATATATACAATCAATTTGATATATGTACAAATTTGTTATTAATGATATTCGTAAATGATAAAGATTGGAAAGTACATTTCTTTGGAAATGCTTATAGAGATGCTCAAGAGATTAAAGATGCCCAACAAGTATTTACTGGTACAAATATGCCAGCAGAGTATTTGGGAGCTAATTTAGGATTTGAGCCTCAAGATTTTGAAAATATGTTATTAATGGGAGAAACAAGCAAATTAAAAGAAAAAATGATTCCTATTGCTAGTGCATATAATACTAGTGGACAAGCAATATTACAAGATGAAAGAGCTACTTCTCAAGGGGGAAGACCAAGAAAAGATGATAGTGAATTATCAGACAGTGGAGAACAAACCAGAGAAGATGAAACAAATGAAAATAATGAAGGAATGTAAACTTATAGAAAGGAGAAATACTTGATGGAAATTATAGACTGGAGAAGTTTGAACAAAGAAGATATATATTGTTGTTTTAGTTTTCCTCTATTTAAGTTTATAGTAGCTCATGGTTTAGAACCAATAGCAAAAGAAGAACATCCAAAAACAAAAAAAATTTTTAGTGTTTTTATGAAAGGTGATAAATTGCAAGCTCTATTAACAGAATGGACAGAAAATAGACCAAATGTAGTAAAACAGCACGAATCTTCAAGTTTAAAACAAGAAGAAAGTGGTGAAAAGTAAGAAAAATGAAAAAAGAAATAAAACTAAATTATGAAATAAAAGACTATGATGTTTATGACACTCATAAAGACCATGCTATTGTAAGGGCAAAAATAGTAAATGTTGGAAAAAATTATAATGAAACAAGCTTTTCAAAAGAAAGTATTGAAAAAGCAATACCAACTTTATATAATATCCCTCTTATAGGAATTTATAGTGAAATTGAAAATGACTTTAAATCTCATGCAAAGAATACCCTAGAAAGAAAACAAACTTATGCAATTGGTACAATTCCAGAAAGTTGTAATGCTCATTTTGAGAAAGATTTAATGGGAATGGAATATTTAGTTGCAGATATAGTTGTTTGGAAGGAATATTTTCCAGAATTTTTTAATGTCATATGCAATAATGAAGATGATGGAAGACAGACTACTATAAGTATGGAAATATCATTAAAAGATTATGAAAAAATAGACGGAATTTTTGATATAACAGATTTTTCATTTAATGGCATATGCTTATTAGGAACAAATGTTAAGCCAGGAATACCAAATGCTGGATTAAGAGTTGTAAAATTTGAAAAAGGAAAAGTAGATTTAGAAGATAATAGCTTATATCAAAGTCTTTTAAAAGAATCTAATGAAGAATTAGAAGTACTATCTAAATACAGTGAGAAAACATTATCAATAGATAATGGACAAATAAATAAAAATTTCAAGAAAGGAGAGGTAGGAAATATGGCAGAAAAGAAAGAAACTTTAGCTGAAAACTTTGAAGAAGTAGTTAAAGACCAAGTAAACCCTACACAAGAAGAAGCTACAGAAAAAGGAGCTTTTGAAAAAGAAGAAAAAGCTACAGAAAATGGGGATACTGAAAAGAAAGAAGCTAAGACAAAAGCTGAAGATATGGAAAAAGTTGAAGATAAAGAAGATAATTGCAGTACAAAAATGGAAGATGGCGAATGCAAATGCGACCCAGAAGCAGAAATGGAAAAGAAAGTACAATGTGAAGAAGTAAAAGAAGAAGAAAAATGTGAGTCTAAAGAAGAATGCGAAGAAAAAGAAGAATGCGAAGATAAACCTTTAACAAAAGCTGAAAGAAAAACATATCAAGCTAATGAAAAAGCTTATCAAGAAAAAATTGCTTATTTAAAAGGTGAATTAGCTGCATATAAGCCATATAAAGCTATGTATGAACAAGCAGAAAAAGAGATAAAAGAATTACTTGAATACAAAGAAGAAGCTGAGTTAAACAAACTTGAAAGAGAAAAATCTGAATATTTCAAATCTTTCGGTGCAACACAATTTGATGAAGAAGATAGAGATGAAATAATCAAGAAAATCAATGATTATAGTTTCTCATATCAAGATTTCAAAGCATTTATGGCTGATAAAGTTCAAAAATATGGAATGAAAACAAGATTCCAAAATATTACAGAAGTTATAAATATGTACTCAGATGCACAAGATATACCTTCTAAATATTCAGATTCAGAAATACTTTCTGATGAAGAAAAAATTTTAGATAGATATAATAATATTTAATTAAATTTAGGAAAGGAATGGTAAGACTATGGGATATATAGGAGAAACAACACAAACACCACAAAATATAAAATTAGCTTATGCTAGAGCACAAGGAACAGATGTATTATATGGTGGATATTTAATCGAAATTGATGAATTAGAAGATTCATTTGAAAACAGACAAGTTTACAAAGCTGAAAAACCAGCTGAAGATACAGTATTTTATGGAATAGTATTAAATGGAGGTTATGAGACATTAGCAGATGGAAGAAGACCTGAAGGACAACCAAACTTTTTAGAGTATGGTTTCACAAGCGAAATTCCATGTGTTGTATTAAGACCTGAAAAAGCTCAAACATTAAGAATTGGTGTTAATGCTATAAATGAAGCAGTAAATGTTGGAGATTTCTTAGTACCAACAGCTGGACAATATAAATGGACAGTACAATCTACAATGCCAGCAACAGGATTAGCTTTAAAAGTAGAAAAAATATCTGAAGTAGGTATTGGTGGAATGTTTGGTATGCAAACAGAAAAAGTAGCTGAAGTAATCGTAGCTAGAGACTAATTAAATTAAGAAATAAAAGTACAAAAGATTATTGTAGTGGAGATATAGTGTCTCCACTAAAGCATAGAAATAAAGAAAAAATAAAATAAGGAGGATTAGATTTTTATGAACTTTAGTGAAGTAAGAAGTGAAAATCAAAACGTTGGTTTAAATGTTTTAACATTTTCTGAATCAACAAGAGGAAAAGTAGATGAAGACTATTTAGGAATAGTAAAAGCTGTAGCTAACCTAACAAGAATGGCTGCAAAAAGATATTTTAGTGAAGCAATCATCCCAGTAAAATACTATGATGATGTAAAAACAGATTATCAAACATACAATGCAAAAGTAAGCAAAGCATTATTTGGATATGCTATTGACCAAACATATGGTCTAGAGAACTTTGAAAAAGCTACTCAAATTAGACAAAACCAAATGATGACAAGCAAAGAAGTAGAAAGATTAGCATTCGCTATCGTAGTTGAAGCATTAGTTTCAGTTGTTGCAGATAACGAAGTTGAGGATTCTTTATTATTTGCTAACATCGTTGATTGTGACCCAAAAGATTCTAAATCATTCACAATCGATAGCAAAATGATATACCCAATCCAAAATGGTGGATTTGGAGCAAATGTAAGTAGATATAATCAATCTTACATGAGTTCAATCACATTAACACCAAAGCCAAAGGATTGTGCTGTATCATTCCCATTCCATGAATTAAGAAATGGTGGATATGACTTTGGTAGAGAAATAGCAAAAGTTGCAATTTCTTTCAGAGCACAACAATATGCTGATATAATCAATGAAGTATTCTCAGTAACAAGTGCTTTAACACCATTCTATGAAACAACATTCTCAGTAACAAACTACATGACAATGGCTGAAAAGATTAGAAGTTTAAATAGTTCAGAAGTACAAGCATACGGAACAGCTTTAGCATTCAATGCTTTAAGTGGAAATGTTGTAACTGGATTCAGTGTACAAGATGAATTAGTAAAAAATGGATACATCACAGATTTATATGGAATTAGAACAATCGTAGTTCCAAATGCTATTAATACAATTACTAGCCAATTAAATCAAAGAGTTCCAAATGATGTTATCCTATTAATCTCTGGAAATGATGGAGACAAACCAGTAAAAATGGTAAGAAGTAGAACAGCAGATGTTTACTACAAAGATGGAAACAGAAATGAAGAAGGATTAGACAGATTAGTATATTGGGTAAGAATGTATTGGGATGTTGGATTAGTAACAAAATCTCATTTCGGTGTACAAGTTGTTTAATTTTTTTTAGAATTTTAGAAAGGAGTTTTAGACAATGCCAAAAACAAATTTAACAAAGAATATCGAAGCAAAGAATAGTGAAGAGGTAGAAGTAAAAGATACTTCTACCTCAAAAGTAATAAATTCTGATGAAATTGCAAAATTAAATGAGGAATTAGCAAAAAGAGATAAAGAAATTGCTGACTTAAAGAATATGATGTTAGCTTTCATGGCTTCTCAAAGTAAAAATAATGATGATTCTGAAGAAGAAGATGGCTATGTTTACATAAACAACAATAGTGTTGGACCAGTAAATTTTGTTCTTGATTCTGAAGGAAAAAGTGCATATTATATTGAAGCAGGAATCCAAGGAAGACCTGTTAGTAAAGAAGATATGGGATTAGCTCTAAAAGTTGGTACAATGAGAAAATTATTTGAAATAGGGGTTTTAGAATTCGTAGATAAAAAGAATTATAAGAAATATGGTATAGTACAAACTTTTGATTTATCAGAAGAAAATATACTAAATATGTTAAGCCCAGAAAATATTGCAAGTAATTATCCAAAATTAGAACAACTTATAAGAGTTAAGAAAGAAAGAACTTTAGAACATGAATTGTGTTATAAAGCATTAGATTTGGTCGATAGGGGATTACTTCCAAGAAATGAAGAAAGCCCAACTATTCTTTATCTAAACAAATTATTCTGTGCTAATAAGACAACAACATTTATGAATTTACTATCTGGCTTAGAATTCAAAAAAGGTGATTGGAAGAAATAATCTTTAAATAAAGGGAGTGGAAATAGTGACATATTTTAATGAAATATACGAATTGGCTACTGTTATTATGGAAAGTGAAGAAATTCGACAAGCTCCTTTATATAAAAAATATTTATTTCTTTATAGGTTTCTACAATTCTCGATTAGTGAATTTAATACTAGGTGTTATAGAGATTTAACAACAATACGACCTTTTAGTTATAAAAGTTATCAAATTGTAGGTGATGGGTTAGAAAATGAATTTCAGGTTTCTACCCCATTGTCTGCTGATACAAAAGTATATATTGAAAAAGAAGCAGAAAATAACATTTTTATTCCAATGTCTTCGACAAATTATACAATAGATAATATAAAGAATTGTATTGTTTTTAAAAATACACCAAAAGATGGGGAAAAAATTAATATTTATGTATATGAAATAGGTTACTTTTATGATGATTTAGATACAGAAGAAAAATCTATTTTAGCTAATGGAATGCTCATTGCTTTCTACCAAAACCAACTAAATAAATCAACATTATTAAACCAACAAGTTTATGGAGTTGGGGCGAAAATGTATTCTCAAGCCGAACATATAAAAAGACTTGGAGATTTATTAAAAATGGTAAGATATGAATGGACAGCTGCAATTAATGCATACACATATACAAAAAGCCCAGATTTGGTACTAGACAAGAGTAGAAGACAAAAGGAAATAAAATGTGATTATAAATAGGAGGTTTTTGATATGAAAGAAGCACAAGAAATCTCCACCACAAACAGTTTATTTGAATCAAGGTTCTCAAGAATTCCATTTTATAAAGATTGGGAGATAGACCAATCATTGAATAGTATAAAGCTAGCAGATAGTTTTTTTAGAAACCCGAATTATCAACAAGTTTATAAAAACTTTGACTATACGAAGCCATACCATGTTTGGATAGGTGAAGGAAATTATGAATATAAGCAAGTTGGATATATGAGGATGTTATCTTTTCCATATAGGGAGTATCAATTTGATATAGGAGACTATATAACATGTATTTATGATGGAAAAGAAACTACATGGATTATAAAAACTATAACAAAAGCTCAGCCTTATGAATGTATAGCTCACATTGAGAAAACGAACAACTATTTAAAATGGGTAGATAAATTTGGAAACTTAATTCAATATAGATGTGTTGTATCAGATAAAATGTTAGAAGCTGCTCCTGGACGTTCAAATATAGTCCCTCCAGAAGGAAATATAATGCTTGATGTTCGTAGAGACTTAATTACAAGTACAATTACTGAAAACCAAAAGTTTATTTTTGGAGGAATTGCTCCAAATGTTATTCAAGGACAAATTTATGAAGTATATGCTTTTAAGAACTTTATGAATGATGACCAAACAAATGAAGCAATATTGTCTTTGGAATTAAGTAGGAGAAACGGAGAAGAAACTGGAGTAGAGGGCGAAAAAGATGATTTATATAACAATATTCCAGACGTATATAAAATGAAATTATATTCTGTAAAAATTGATGCAAAGGATATTACTCAAAAAGTAGGATTTAAAACAAGATTGGATGCTATAGTTTTTAAAGGCGAGGAAAAAAGTGATTATGGAGTTATTTGGGAAAGCTCCAATCCTAATATAGTAAAAATTGATGAAAATGGCAATCTTGAAATATTAGACTATGGTGAGGCAAAGATAACTGCAAGATTTGAAAAAAATACTGATGTGTTTAGTTCAATTGTTGTCAATAGTGTAGTTAATTTACCAGACATACAATATTATAGATTTCTTCCATTAGATATAGATACAATTTTACAAGGAGATGAACAAAGTTTTTCTATATATCATTATGTTAATGATAAGCCTGATGAAGAAACTTTTAGTATAAAATTTAGTGGAATTCCAAATGATGGGAAATATCATGGATATTTTTATGATGTTGTTCCTGTAAATGGAGACATAGAAAATTGTAATGAGTTTTCTATATGGAATAATAGAGCATTTGATTCTGGAAGGTTAAAAATCGAAGCTATATCAAATAAAACAGGAAAAGTTGTAGAAACAATATATATTAGATTAGGGGGGCTTGTATAATATGGATATGACAAGAAGTATGAATTTTAATACTTTCAAAAATATAAGTAAAGTCCCATATACAATAGTTATGGATTATTTATTTTATAACGAAAACATATGGAAACTTTTATATTATATAACAGATGAAGATGGAAATCCAATATCAAGACCTTTGGAGAGACCTAATCTTACAAGTAAGCAAAAAAGAAGTTTGATTTATAATGGAATAGATGATGCCAATAAGTATAGAGTATTCTTATCTAATGTTCCATTAAGTGAAGAAACTACAGGTCAAGTTCAACAAATAAGAATTTTTAGAGATAGAGTCCTACCAAAGGATGCATTTATGAGTAACGCTACATGGACAATTGAATTACCATGTCACAATGCTATTTCTACAATTATAGTTGATAATATAATTGTTAATAGAGTTGACCTATTGCAAGAAGAAATCCTTGAAACACTAAATGGGAAAGAAATAGGAGGAATAGGAACACTAATGTTTTCATATGATTCTCCTCAAAGAATGTCTGATAGGTCAGACTTTTTTAGATTCAATACACAGTTTAGTGGATATATTTTTAATATGAGCTGTAATTGGAATGGAAATAGGGGAGGCATGTGTTAATGACAGAACTAGATAAATTAAAAAAATATGATAAAAACCTTTTATGGGAAATTCCAATAGAGATATATGGTTTACATATATATCCAGTCATAATGAGAAATGTGTATGAATTTTATGACAGTATCTCAACACTACAGATAAATCCTATGGAACTGGCAAATGAAGGAATAGGAAATACTTTATCTACTTTAAGCTATCTTGAGATAGCTATTTTTTTTTGTAAAGTAGACAAAAATTTTCAAGAAAGATTTAATACTATTTTAAAACTAGCTTTTAGAGTGTCAGATGAAAGCATTAGGGTTGGTTCAAAAGATGGTAAAGTTAATTTAAAAATAATTCAAAATGGAAAAGAAGTTGAAATAAGTAGCGGAAAATTTAATAGAATTAAAGATATTATATGTTACCAAAATGCAATAGATATTATTGATTTAAGAGAAAACCAAAGGATTCTAGAAGCAAATAAAAGAATTGATGCAATGAATAGTGCAAATTCAGATATAAGTTTGGAAGACCAAATTTTTGCTGTAGCGGCTATAAGCCAAAAAGATATTAAAGATATTGAGAGATGGTCAATATATAGATTTAAGAAAATGACATCAAGTCATGATGTAATTATAAATTACAAAATATTCAAAACTGCGGAAATGAGTGGTTTTGTAAAATTCAAAAGTGGCAATCCATTTAAGAGTTGGATGATGAGACTAAAAGATGGAACAAAAGATTTGAAGACAATAGGTCAAATTGCCAACACTTTTGGAATGAAAGCAACTTAAGAAAAAGACAAAAGAAGTAAAAAAATATAAGGAGGAAGAAATATGAGTTGTAGAAGTGATGAAAATTTATATGCACAAGGTATTTATGATTTTAACTTTTATGATTTAACAACTGATGAATTATTATTCCAATCTCGTACAATTACAGAAGGAAATATAGCAACATCTGTAAACTTAAATGAAATTAGAGGTGGAATAGGTAATGCTATACAAATCCAAATACCATCTGATGCTTCATTAACAGTAACAATGACAGCAGCAAACTTTTCATTAGAAGGACTTGCATTAAATACAGGTTCTACAATTATGCCTAATGGAACATATTATTTAAGAGAGCAAACAACACTAGTAGCTGGAACAGGAGACAATGCAGAGAAAGTTGTTGGTAAAGTTTTAAGTACTCCAGTTGCTCCAGTTGGTTCTGTAACAGGAGATATAATTGGATATGTTGATTGTTCAACAAAAGTTACAATAGACCCAGAGACAAAAGAATTCGTTGTTGAAGGTGGAGAAGTAGGAGATACAGTATGTATTGAATATTATACACAAACAGCAAGTGCTGAAATCTTTAGAATTGGTTCTAACTTTGCTCCAAAAATCGGTAGAGCAGTATTAAGAACACCTTTATATGCAACAAATGGACAAGGTGGTTCAGGTTCTATTTTAGCTGGAGAATTACAAATAGTAATCCCTAAAGCTCAATTAAATGGAGATTTAAACTTAGACTTATCTCAATCAGCAAATGCTACAACAGTATTAAATATGACAGCTTTAGCAGATTATGAAACAAAACCAGGAGAATGTCCAACAAACGATGGTACTCTAGGATATATTATCAAAATATTAAATGAAACATCTGTATGGGATAGAATTGACAAAATAGTTGTTATTGGTGGAGGAATTGCTCTAGCTAATGGAGAAACAGAAACATTAGTAGTAAAAGGTGTATCTGATTCAAATCCTAACCTACTAGAAAATGTTCCATATGAAGATTTAACATTTACAAGTGGTAATGATGCAGTAGCAACAGTTGATGAAGCAGGTTTAGTAACTGCAAAAGGCGAAGGTGATACTGAAATTACTATTAAAAATGAAGAAAAGAATTTCACAGTTATTTGTGATGTAGAAGTTACGCCCTAGTGAGGGGTCATTAGACCCCTTAAAGTTAATTAGTGTTTCTAAGACTTCTTTAGACGGAGGTCTTGGAGAAGAATATAAGAATAATGAAAATTCTTTCACAATTAGCAATGAGGGAACTACAATAACAATTACTCAAACAGCTCCATTCCAGTCATATGACAATGGAGCTGGATTAAATGAGAAATGGTATGGATTATTAATAGATTTAGGAATCCTAAGAGAAGATGTAATTGCTGTTGATGGCTATTCATTTGATAGTGGTGAAACAGAGGACACATATGCTCAACAATGGGGTGCAACAAACGATAATCAATTTATTTTATGGTTATCAGAAGAGAATGGTAATGTAGACATAACATTTGGAGATAGAAATTCTTTACATGAAGATACAACAATTAATATTACATTTGAAAAGTATATTCCAACACAAGTAGAAGTTACAAACGAAGAAAACTTAATAGAAGGAATTGGTAACGTAAAAGATGGTGGAACAGTTAAACTAACAAGTAATATTAATTTAACAAAACCTTTGGTAGTTGACAAATCAATTACTTTAGATTTAGGAACAAATAATATTGAGGCAGGAGAACAAACTGTTTTAATTAACAAAGATACAGTTATTACAGGAACTGGAGAAATTAATTCAAATAGTTCAACCAATGCTGTTCAAGTTGAAAATGCGAAATTAACTTTGAATGGTGGAAAGATTAATTCTACAAAATTATATGGAGTTAATTTAGTTGGAATTTCAGAAATTGTTATCGAAGATGGAGAAATCCATTCAAAGGACTCAAGTATTTCTTGCAATAATGGAGATGCAGAAAATGTAACAATTACAATCAATAATGGTACAATATCTTCAGACACAGATGCTACTATTTATGTTCCAAGTCCATGTACAATTAATGTAAATGGAGGAACATTAAATGGTGGAATTAATGCAAGAATGGGTACTATAAATATAAATGGTGGAACAATTAACTCTATTGCTAGTGGAAATGACAAAATTGAAGAATATTATAATTTCCAAGGAAATGTATGGCTAGGTGATGCAATTGCTTGTATGGCAGGAACATATACAACACCATTTGAAAAGCAAAGCAACAAATTAGCAATAAATATTTCTAAAGGAACTATTAATGGTTTATGCAATGGATGTTCAGCAGTTGCAATTTATAATTTAGGTAAAGTTGCTCAAGACATTTCTGTAACAATTGGAGAAGATGCTATTTTAACAGTTACAGATGATACTCAACCATTATATAAAAAGCTTTCTGCTAAAGAAATAGTTCCATCTGGTGCAAAAGATTATAAGGAATATACAGCTATAGAAAATACAGTAACTGAAAATATTCCTGAAAAATTCTTAACATAAAAAATATACTTTTAGACAATAGAGTAGGTAGATAGTATTTATAGACTATCTGCCTATTTTTTATATTAAGAGGTGAAAAAAATGGAATTTAATGCAAAAAGTTTTTGCCCAAACATAGTAGATAAATCAACTCCTCTAAAGAAATTCTTATATTGTAATAAAAATAAAGGTCTATGTAAAATGGTAACTTATTTTCCAAATGGACAGTTAATTCCCAAAGCTGATGTAAAAAAATTAGGTTGTCCATATGGATATGTGATTCAAGATATTGTAGAAAAGAATCAAGTTACTCGAGAAAACAATGTTTTGGATGACATATCAAAGCAAGAGAAAAAAGAAACTGAGTCTCCAAAGCAAGCAAAAAAAAATAATCAAAAGAAACCAAGAAAAAATAAATCGTATTCAAAAAAGAATACAAAGAAGAAAGCATAGAAGGTGAAAATGATGAAATATCCTTTATGTGAATATGCGATAGATAAGTCAACTTCGATTAGAGTAAATGTAAAATGTAGTTTAACAGGGAAACCTTGTGGAATGGTTCGTTGGTGCTCTATTCGTAGATGTGTAAAAATGAATGATTTATATAATAAGTTTGATTGTAGAGAAAAAAAGAAATATAAGCAAGATAAGGGAGGAGGAAAAGAATAATGGCAAGAATCTTAGTTGATTTTACTGATGTAATTGACTATAAAACAGATAAAGAAAACCAAGTTGGGTTAATTACATTAAGAAGATTTGATTTTTTTGACATTCTCCAAAAAGACAAAACAATAATCAAAAATAGAGGGCAAGAGTTTAAACAATATGATACTATTCAAGAAATGCTAGACTCTAAAGAAACAGAAGATGTATTTGCTTATAATGAATTTTATCAAATTGTCTTTGCTGTGCCAATAGATAGTGTTAGAACTTTCTGTGATGCAGCAAACTATGTTATAGGATTAGAAATTCTTTATATAACAAAGCCATTACAATATATAACAAAAGATGACAATGCGACATATGATTTAGAAGTCAGAACAGAAAATAATGGAGAAATAGTGTTTGATGGAAAAAATATGTCAATTTCAGCAATCGCTAATGTAATGAAAGTTTTAGATAATAAATCTAGTATAGGAATTACTGGATATAATATATATAGAATTATTAGAAGCATGGAAGTAAAAGAATAAGGGGGTCGGGAAAATGGGAGTATTTCAACAAGGTCGTAATGCTGGAGGTTGGACAGGAAACACTGTTGCTGGACAAAATTTAATTCCTACATTATTAGACCACGAAAAAGAGAATGCTACTGCAAAAAATAGAAGTTTTGTAGAAGATGCTTTCCATATTGCAGATATATGTATAGAAGCACCAGCAGGAACTACTTTCTCTATAAATGATGGAACAACTATAACTATACCGACTTCAGGAATTTATCATAATTCATCAAGTGTATTAAAAGTTTTAGTTTTTGACCAAGCAGTAAGTGTAAATTTAGCTTATTGCTGGTAAAGGAAGGAAGTGAGTGAGTATATGAAAACAAGAAACATTGAAAAGATTAGTAATGGACAACAAGGAAGTGCAGTAAGAGAAATTTTAAATAATGCTATAGACGAATTGGTTTCTGTTTCTCAGGAAGTTACAAATGTTTCTACTGAAGTTGAAAATACTATACCACTTACTAATTTAGAAATTGATGTTATAATAAACAATTAAGGGAGAGTGGTAGCGTTGGCAACTAAGAAATATTTAGATAATAATGGGCTATCTTATTTCTTCTCAAAGCTAAAAACGTTAATATCAAATCAGACGAAAATTAGTAGAAGTGTTACAATCACTACTGCTGCGATAGCAGATAATTCAACTATAACAGTACCTAAATATAAAGTAGGAAACAATTCGTTAGAGGTATATGTTTTAGGAGAAAAATTAATAAAAGCTAGCAGTTCAACAGGCAGTGATGGTCATTATACAGAGGTCGGAACTTCAGGCAATACAAGCACACAAATTAAATTAGCAAATATAGGGCAAAGTATTCCTAAAGGAACTCCTATAGAATTTATTGTTCATGGCACTTATTAAGGGGGAATGAATAATGAATATAGATAATGGTTTTGTTTTGGGAGAATATACAAGATTATTTATTGGGAAATCCACAAAACTTCCACCAACACCGCAAGTGGAAATAGGATGGATTTTAGCCGAAGCTGGGAAAACAAACTATCAAGGAATTTGGTCAGATGATGATTTCTGGGAAGATTCTTACGTTTGGTATGACTAGATTTTTAGAAGAGTTCTTTTAGATAAAAATATCAAAAGGAGTGGTTTTTAAGATGGCAGAAAAGAAATATTTAGACCAAAATGGATTATTGTATTTTTGGACAAAAGTAAAAGGATTTTTAGATAAAAAAGTAGATAAAGTAGAAGGAATGGGACTTTCTCATAATGATTTAACAGATGAATTATTACAAAAAATCAATGAGGCAGGAAGTTCAAGTTTCACAGGAGCATATGCTGATTTAACAGGAAAACCATCAATAAATGGACATGAACTAGCATCAGGAAATAATACATTAGCAACATTAGGAATCCAAGCAGCAGGAGATTATGCTACAACAACACAATTAAATAATAAAGTAGACAAAGTATCTGGAAAAGGATTATCAACAAATGACTACACAACACCAGAAAAGACAAAATTGGCAGGAATTGAAGCTGGAGCAGAAGTAAATGCTATTAATGGAATTTCAGTTAATGGAGCATCTCAAACTCCAGATGAAGAAACAAAAGTTGTAGATATAACAGTTCCTACAAAATTATCTCAACTAACAAATGATGGAAATTTCGTTGTAGACGCAAATTATGTTCATACAGATAAAAACTTTACAGAGGCATTAGAGACAAAATTAAATGGAATTGCTGCTAATGCTCAAGTAAACGTAATTGAAACTATCGCTGTAAATGGAAGTAATTTAACTCCAACAAGTAAGAAAGTTAACATTACAGTTCCAACACAAACAAGTGATTTAACAAATGATAGTAATTTTGTTGAAGATGCTGATTACGTTCATACAGATAATAACTACACAACAACAGACAAGAGTAAATTAGCTGGAATTGCTAATGGAGCACAAGCAAATGTTATTGAAACAATTGCAGTAAATGGAGAAGATTTAACACCAACAGGTAAAAAAGTTAATATTGAAGTACCAGAAAATGTTAGTGATTTAGTTAATGATTCTGGGTTCCAAACTGCAAGTCAAGTTTCAACAACAGTAAATAATGCAGTTCAAAATAGACCTACAACAACTCAAATGACAAGTGCAATTCAAGAAGCTACAGAAGGTTTAGCAACAGAAACTTATGTTACACAACAATTAGCTAACATAAACAAAAAACAAGTTGTTACAAGTACAACTCAAATGACAGATGCAAATACAATATATTTAATGGCTAATGATAGTGAGGAACCAAATAATATATATGATGAATATATTGTTGTAAGTGGTAAACCAGAAAAAATTGGAACAACAGAAGTTGACTTAACAAATTATGTTCAAGAAAGTGAGTTAGTTGCTATTTCAAATGGTGATATAGATAATATAATGGCTGACTAAAGCTAGAGTAAAAATTCAAATTGATAGAAAGTGGGGGAAATTTAGTGGATGAGTTTTTGAAAATATTAGATAAAATTGAACCCTTGATTTTAGTTGTTATCCCCACTCTATTTGGGATTTGGATGAAAACAGCGAATAAAATAAAAGAGAAAAATGAATCTTTTAAAAGAGGTGAGCAAAAAAAGGCTCTGGAAAAATATAATATGTGGGAGCATGAAGAATCGAGAAGGGTTATTGCTAAAATTAAAGAATTATGTAGGGTATATAAAGACCGTTCAAAAGCAGATGAAGTAATGTATCTACAGTTAGAAAATGGAACAGTAGCAACTTCAAAATTATGTAATATGTTTATTACTTGTTTGGCAGAGGATGACAGATATTCTGTCATCCCAAAAAAAATTAGAAGATTGCAAAGAGTGCCATATAGTCAATTAAGTGAATGGGTTGAAGATGTTACTACACATGAATGCGTCATCCCAGATGTACAAGAATCTCATTTTAATATTGAAGAACAATTCTTTGAGGATGTAGGCAGCCATTTATCTGAAACGATACATGATAAAGATGGATATTTAATAGGAATGGTCGTTTTTAATTATAGTTCTAAGAATTTTAACGATGGAGATAAGGAAAAACAAATCGAATTTTTGAGACAATTCCAGGCTTCTATAGAATCCATTTTCATTTCTTATCATGTTTCAAGAGTTGACATGAAGAAACATTTACATCTAGATGATGTCTCTGAAAGCAATGGAGGTGAAAATGATGAATGATTTTTTAATGCAATTATGGAGAGATTTTGTATTTAGCGGAATTACTGTCCCAATAATATGTTATGCTTTTTCTGCTTGTTTTAAAATGATTTTAACGGCAAAAATAAAAACAAATAAATATACGAATTTAATTCCTTTATTTAGCATGATAATCGGAGCAATTTTGATGTTGCTAATTCGTGATTTTTTACCTGTTTTACATTTAGTAAAAACAAGAATCTATATGGGAATGGTTTTAGGACTATCTGCAACTGGAATTCATCAACTCTTTAAAAGAATAAAAAGATTTCTTGCTGTAAAAAAATTTGAAAAAAATTATAAAGAAATTCCTATAGAGAGACAAAAGAGAGATTAATTCATGGATAGTATTCTTATACTCTATCTTATGAATTAATGGAGTATAAGGAAGGAGCGAATAGAATGGCATCAAATCCAAATAAATTAGTTCTTGATGTAGAAGAATTAAAGAAAGGGAAATACTCGGCAGTTCAAGTAAAGTATGATATCTTAGAAGAAGAAATAGCAGATAATTCAACCATCACAATTCCTCTAACATATCAAGTGGGGAATAACTCATTAGAAGTATATGTTTTAGGAGAAAGACTAGTTAAAGTTGAAGGCGATAAAGATGGACACTATAAAGAAGTTGGGACTGCTGGTAATACAAGTAATCAAATTCAATTGAACAATATAGGAAGAAGTATTCCTATAGGAACAGTTATAATGTATGTTGTAACTGGAGATTATAATTAATTTTTGTCAGATTCTTGACAAAAATATTTTTTTATGAGATAATAAATAAAATTCCAATTAAATGACTTGTTACAGAACACAAAAGGAGATGGTTCTTATCGAAAAAGACAATTCCCCCATGTTGGGGAAAACGATAAATAAAATATTGGCTATAATGACAGCATTAATGATGATATTTATTTCAACAACAATATTTTTTAATACAAATTTCTTAGAGACAGGAAGCAGAGAATATGTGCTAGTAAGTAATTTAGGGAGAGAGATAGAAACGAGTAACTTAGAGTTAGATATTGAAAAAATAGCTAATGAAAAAGTTAACGAACTTTCAAAGAATGCAGAAATAAATAATTGGAGTTTTAATAAGGATGGGTTTTTACAATCATTTACGAAAGTAAATTCACCAACACAAGAAAAGAAAACAATAACTGAACAAGTCAAATCAAATATTGATATTGTATATAATCAATATGAACTAAAGATTTTAAAGGATAATTCAACTTTTTATTTTAGGTCAGAAAAAGAAGCTAATGAATTCAAAAAGAAGATTGGGATGGATGTCAAAATTTCAAAACAAGAAGTAAGCAATCTATCTCAAATTTCCAATGAAGATGTATTAGAATCAAAGATTGCAGAAGTAAAAAAAGAAAAAGAAATTCAATCTATTCGTTTAGCGAAAGTAACTTCTAGAAGTGGAAGTACAATTAGAAAGGCAAATAGTTCTGGAATTCTTCCTCTTGAGAAATATGTGTATATTAGTTCTTATTATAGGTCTTCTAGTAGACCTAATCATACTGGAGTTGATTTTGCAGCTCCAACAGGGACTAAAATTTATGCATATAAATCTGGGACAGTTACAAGAGCCAGTTGGTATGGAGGCTACGGTATGTGTATAGAAGTAACACATAGCAATGGAGAAAAAACAAGATATGCTCATTGTAGTAGATATAATGTATCTGTTGGGCAAACAGTTTCCCAAGGACAAGTAATTGGATATGTTGGGTCAACAGGGAATTCTACTGGTTCACATTTACACTTTGAAATCATGATAAATGGAAGCTTTGTTAATCCTTTAAATTATATTTAAACAGATTTTTTATGTTCTAAAAGTGGATATAATCTAATTTTTGACAAAAGAAGACAAGGAATGTATTATACATTTCTTGTCTTTTTTTTAATGGTGACGAATGAGGTGAATATATAAGATTGGCAAGACAAACATTTAAGAATATAATTACTAGCGATGAAAAAATAAAGAAAATAAACCCAAAGAACCAGAAATTGGTTGACAAATTTTTAAATAACCTAAAAAAGAATCATAGTAATGGAACTATAAGGGTATATAAATCAAATTTTAATATATTTTTCGTTTGGAATATGGAAAATAATGATAACAAGTTTTTTATAGATTTAAGAAAGATAGAATTAAATGAGTTTTTTGATTATTGTGTTTCAGACTTGAAATACAATTCTGCAAGATATAGTAATATGCATAGTTCATTGAGTTCGTTATCTAATTTCATTGAGAATATGTTAGATGATGAATATCCTAATTTTAGAAACTTGGTAAAAAAAATTGATAAATTGCCAAACGAAAAGGTAAGAAAAAAAACTGTTTTTAAAGAAGAGGAAATTGATAATTTCCTTCATAAGCTAGTAAAAGAAAAAAGATACCAAGAAGCTTGTTACATAGCATTAGTAATAAGTTGTGGGGCAAGATTTAGCGAATTATTAAGAATTACAACAGATTTGATTGACGAAAATCATACAGTTATAGATGGACTATTTATAGAAACACTAGACGAAATAAAAACGAAAGGTAGAGGGCAAACTGGGAAAATGTTAAAAAAATATATTATTAAAGATATTTTCCTTCCATATTATAAATTATGGTTGCCAGAAAGAGAAAAGATTTTAAAAGAAAAAGGTTTAAATCATAATAGTATATTTTTAAAACAAAATGGAGAGCCAGCAACCCCTGCCGTAATTAGAAACTGGATAAAACATTGGGAAAAGGAATTAGATGAAAATGTTTATATTCATGGTTTTAGACATTATTGGACAACATGGCTAAGTAACAAAAATGTAAGTCCAAAGCTAATACAAAGTTTACAAGGGTGGGAGTCAGCTGATATGGTAAATCTTTATGATGATACAACATTTTTAGATAAGAGTTTTGAATTGACAGAACTAAAAGGAGCTTTGAGAAAGTAAGAGGTATTAGAAAATGAAAGATAAACAATCTTATTACTTTGATTATAATGCAACTACACCAGTAGATTTGGATGTATATAAAGAAATGATTCCTTACTTAACAGAAATGTATGGAAATCCTAGTTCAAGTTACTTTATTGGTAGACAAGTGAAAGACAAAATAGAAAAAATTAGAGATTATATATCGAAGTATTTTAATATGAATCCAGAAGGAATATATTTTACTAGTTCTGGGTCGGAAGCAGATAATATGATTATAAAAGGTATTGCTATAGCAAACAAAGAAAAAGGTAACCATATTATTACAACAAAAATAGAACACCCTGCCATTCTAAATAGTTGCAAATTTTTAGAAACTCAAGGTTTCAATGTAACATATTTAGATGTTCTAAAAGATGGAACAATAAATATAGAACAATTATGTAATGCCATAAATGATAAAACAATTCTTATTTCGGTTATGACAGCAAACAATGAGATTGGGACAATAGAGCCAATTGAGCGTATAGCTAAGATTGCGAATGATAAGGATGTAATATTTCATACAGACGCAGTTCAGGCAATAGGAGAAATGAGAATTGATGTAGAGAACTTAGGAATAGATTGTATGTCTATATCTGGGCATAAAATATATGCTCCAAAGGGGATAGGTATGGCATATATAAGACCTGGAATAAAATTTGAACCATTAATTCATGGTGGAATGCAAGAGTTTCATTCTAGAGGGGGTACAGAAAATGTAGCAAATATCGTTGCATTAGGAAAAGCTATTGATATTTTAAGTAATACGATAGAGTTAGAGAACGAAAGATTAAAAGATATACAAAATTATGCACTAAAGAAAATTGAAACCATATTCAAGGATGATGATTATATTCTAAATGGAAGTTTTACAAATAGACTATACAACAATATAAATATATCATTTAAGGATATGGATGGAGAATCTTTATTATTAGCATTAGATTTAGAAGGAATATATCTAAGTAGTGGTAGTGCTTGTCATTCAGATTCTACTGAGCCAAGTCATGTTTTGAAGGCAATTGGAGTGCCAGACGAATATGGAAATGGGACATTGAGAATTTCTTTTGGGAAATATACTACAAAAAAAGATATAGATTATTTAATGCAAAAAATAAAGGAAAAAATTGATTTTATAAAAGCAATATAAAAAAAATATTTTATTATATTATAGTCCCTATGTTTTATAGGGCTTATAGCCTTTTTTAAATAAAAATATTTTTTTATAAAGTTTATTCCCTCCTTTTCTATTAATTCTATTAATAAATTTACAAAAAAAATATCTTAAAATATTTTTTTTAGTTTATATAATTATATGAAAATAGAAAACTTGGAAATAAAAAATGAAATTTTAGATTTACAAAATCAAATATCACAAATAATGTTAAAGATATATCCAATAGGATGTATATACATGTCAGTAAGTAGTACAAATCCGTCAACTTTATTTGGAGGAACATGGGTAGCGTGGGGTTCTGGTAAAGTTCCTGTTGGTGTTAATACAGATGATACCAACTTTGATGAAGTAGAAAAAACGGGTGGAGAGAAGTCTCATACATTATCTGTTGCAGAGATGGCTCAACATACTCATAGTATTCCTGCCCATTCTCATGGGCTAAACAACCATACACATACAGTAAAGGCACATAATCACACTTTTAGTGGAACTACGGAAGGGAATGGGGCAGCTCAAAGTAATAAAATAACATTAACATATCCAGATGCATTACCAGATAATTGGGGAAATGAAGGGAAAATTTTAGGAGGACATACGGGAAACAAATGGGCATTCAATGCTACATTTGTCGTGGATATTCCTTCTCATACTCATAAATATTCTGGAACAACATCAACACTAGCCCAATTTAATACTGGAGCATCTTCTGGGAATACTGCCAATAGCTCTGCATTAACCTCTGGAAGTTCTGGGTCTGGAAATGCACATAATAATTTACAACCATATATTGTTTGTTATATGTGGAAACGTACTGCTTGATAAAACTCAAATTTTAAGTTTTTCTTTATGAAAAGATTGCTTATTTTTATACAATATAAAATTTCTATTTGTCAATAATTTTAAAATATCACAACTCAAATTCTTGAAATAAAGCAAAAAAGATAGCTATAAATTCATAATAAAATTTGAGATTTATGAAAGGAGATTGATTATGGAGATAAATGCTTTAGAAATATTCAAAAAAGTTTATCCAATAGGTAGTATCTATTTGTCAGTAAATGATGTTAATCCTAGTTCCTATTTTGGAGGAACGTGGGTAGCATGGGGCTCTGGTAGAGTCCCTATTGGCGTTGATACAAATGATACCAACTTTGATGAAGTAGAAAAAACGGGTGGAGAGAAGTCTCATACATTATCTACTAACGAAATGCCTAAACATACACACAGTTGGAGCGGTACTACAAATAGTACAGGTGCTCATACCCATAGTGTTAGTATAACAACTTCGAATAAAGGAAGCCATACACATACATATTCAGGAACAACTGGAGGTAGAGTTACTGCTCCAGGGAATAAAAATCCAGGATTTGGAAATGGTGTTGAATGGGTTGGTGGAACTTCTGCTGCTATTGCTTATGCTAATAAAGCATCAGAATATGCTCAAAATTCTTGGAAAGATATAGCTAATGAGCATGGACATAAATATTCAGGAACAACAAGTAGCAGTGGTGGACATACTCATAGTGTGTCAGGAAACACTGGCAGTAATGGGGCACATACTCATACCATTTCTGGTACTACTGGTAGTACGGGTAGTGGAATTGCAATGAATATATTGCAACCATATATCACTTGTTATATGTGGAAAAGAACTGCATAAAAATCAAGTTTTATGTCGTAAAAAAATATTGATTTTAAGCCATTCTTTTATGTTTAAAAAAACGCCAAACATTGATTTTTTGTAAGGTTTTTTTAAAAAAAACTTAGATTAATGATATTTTTCTTTCTTAAAAAAAATAAAACTTGATTTTTTTGAGAAAGGAGAAAATATGACAATAGAAAATTTAGAAATAAAGCAATCGATAGATAAAATAAATACGGAAATTCAAGAAATTTGGAATAAGATATACCCTATTGGAAGTATATACATAAGTGTAAATTCTACTAGTCCATCAACTTTATTTGGTGGTACTTGGGAACGATGGGGAAAGGGTAGATTCCCTTTATCTTTAGACGAAAATGACCAATCAGACCAATATACGAAACCTAATGTTACGGGTGGAAAAGATTATTTGGATATTACTTCTGATATGTTACCAGCACATACACACAGTTTCAGTGCAACGACAAACAGTGCGGGGTCACATACACACAGTATTAGTATCACGACAAGTAATAGTGGAGCTCATTCACATACCTATAGTGGAACTACTAGTAGTAGTGGAAGTCATAGTCACATGTCTGATGGAAATACAAGCCATAAGCCAATGCAACTTAGTGGATTTAACAATGGATTTTCAAAAGATGGGGACACTGCGGCATTCTACTACACTAGAAAGTCGGTACAAAACGATACAGAAGTTTATACTAATAGTGCAGGGGCACACACACATACATATAGTGGAAATACGAACAATACTGGTGGGCACACTCATAGCGTGTCAGGTAATTCTGGTAGTAATGGGGCTCATACTCATACTGTTTCTGGTACTACTGGTAGCACGGGTAAAAGTTCGGGTAGTCAAGTAGGTTTTATGCCACCTTGGATAACATGCTATATGTGGAGAAGAACAGCGTAATCTCATAAAAATATTATTTTATAAGGATTGACGCCATGAAAACATTGATATTTCCGTGTTTCTTTAATAAAATTTTTATATTTTGCTTTATTTTTTTATTTTAAAATATAGAATTTACAATAAAGAATAATAGATAAAATAATATTTTTTTAAGGAGGCACTATGGAAATAGAAAATTTAAGATTACAAGATGAAATTGACAACTACACAGAAATTGCTATTAGTAGTACAGAGCCTGAAGACAAGAAAAAAATGTGGGTTAAACAAAGTAAAAATCTATTTAATTTTAGGGATTTGGAACGACAAGCTTTTGGTGGTGGTTATTTGGCTATTAAGGATAATGTATTTACAATTAGTGGAACTTGCCAAGGAAGTAATAGAGATGTTTTCCCTATTTTACAGGACTATTTAATGAACTGGGACACGACAAAACCAATTTTAGCTGATAATTATGCTGTTATCGGATTATACCCCGTAGTAGAAAATGGTTTTGAGGGTCTAGAAAACGATGATATTGCTATTTCATGGTGGGATGCATCAGATAAGTCTGCTAGTAGAACTATTGTAGGAAATAACCCAAATACTAAATTCTTTCCAAGCGAGTCATGGAGCGAATTATATGGGAAAACAAGATTAACTTGGAATATTCCATCAGAAATAGGTTCTGTTCAATTTACTATACAGGTAGTACTTGAAGGAGAAGATGCAACCACATATGAGAATCCAAAAGATGTAGAAAAAGATGCTTTTGTGCGTATTGGGAATGGATATTCAAGTATTCTCCAAGATTCCATAATTCAAAAAAATATGTTAGACATGTTTTATCCTATTGGGTCATATTATGAAACAAGTGACTCTAGCTTTGACCCAAATGTTAGTTGGGGTGGAACTTGGGAATCAATGCATGATGGTACTGCATTAATATCTGAAGGAGCTTATTGGAATACAAAACAAGCTCAACCAGGAGAAACAATAGGTAATGTTCAAACTTGGTTAAAAATAAATCAGATTCCTAGTCATACCCACAGTGTTAACATTACTGCTAAGAGTTCTGGTTCTCATAATCATAATTTTAGTGGTACTACAAATAATACAACTCACTCTCATAATTTATATCATAGTGGAAGAATGTTATATTGGGATTCTGGATTGCCAGATAGCCCTGGGAAACTTGCATTCGGAACTAATGATAATACTGGAACTCATATTCAAATGACATGGGATGCGAAAACTGCTACTGATGGTAATCATTCTCATACATATAGTGGAACAGTAGCAAGTAATGGAGCCCATACACACTCAGTATCTGGGACAACAGGTAGTGCAGGACAATCAAGCCCATCACCTGTAAATTTATATCAACCTTCATTAGTTGTATGTAGATGGCATAGGACTGCGTAATAAAACAAAAATTTTA